>Ga0160427_10000307_pt1 | contig 31410 bp, 42 predicted proteins | sample SolpanmetagenomL_FD_108194 | JGI IMG/M metagenome (GOLD analysis project Ga0160427, IMG submission 108194) | Solar panel surface microbial communities from Lawrence Berkeley National Laboratory, California, USA - L | ecosystem: Engineered > Built environment > Solar panel > Unclassified ...
CATCTTCACGAGCTTGCCCCAGCGGTCGACCATTTTCTTGAGCCCCCGGATGCCGTAGTCGCGGGGGTCGGCCACGACGTAGCGGCCGCTGGAGTCGTAGGAGCGAAAGGCTTTCTTGGCGCCGTCGGCGAAGTAGACCTGGCATTTGGTGAGCCCGGCTTCGCTGGGCTTGGGGGCAGTCGTTGATTGCATGCTACTGGCAAAGAATGGGTGGAGTGAATTTTAGGCTTGGAGCAGGTGGCGCAGGTGCAGGCGCGCTTCGAAGCGCAGCAGGGCTTCCTGGCCGCCGAGGCGGCGCAGGGCCACCTGGTGGTAGTGGTGCAGCTCGGGCAGGGCCAGTTGGCGCGCCCGCTTCGAGGCCACCAGCTGGCGGCCCGCCCGGCCCGCGCCGCCGGCGTCGAGCAGCTGGCGCTGGCCCATCTCGGCCACGGCCGCGTCGATGGCCCGCTCCAGGGCGCCGCGCTGCTTGAGCTGCTTGCCGCCAGCGATGCGGGCCTGCTCGTCGCGCCACCACTTTTCGGTGCCGGCAAAGCCGCGCTGGTTTTCGGCGTCCAGGTAGCCGGTGCCGGGCCGGTGCTCGGCGTAAGGCAGTGGGGGCCAGCGGTCGGGATTGCGCTGAAACCAGGCGGCGGCCAGCTCCACGCGGCGCTGCAGGCCCGGCAGCCAGCGCAGCCAGTCGGCCGGCTCGCCCTGGGTAAAGCCGCCAAACACGCCGTACCAGAGCGCGTTTTTAGCCTTGGCTTCGGCCTCCTCGGTGAAGGTGACCTTGCGGTAAATCAGGGTTTTAACGTAGTGCCAGGTGGCCGTCGTTATTTTCAGGGCCTCGGCCTTTTTAGCCCCGGTGCCGGCCGCCACCGCCTCGCCGTAGAATTTGGCCCGCCGCGCCGCGCCGGCCCCGCCCGCCCCTTCTTTCGACGCCTGGGGGCCCGGCTCCGCCCCCCGTTGCGGCCCTGCGTTTCCAGTCAAGGGGTTTCCAGTTTCGGGCGGCCCGGTCGGCTCGCGGTGGGTTACTAACTTTTCCACCTGGCTAATTTCAAAATTTTGAGTGTCTAGTGGAGAATCTAGAACCTCCTTAAGCGGAAAATTTTTCCGTTTTGTACTACTAAAAGCGGGGTTTTTAGCTTGCATTTTGGGGCCTTCCGGGGCCGCCAGGGCCGTTTCCCACACGAAATCCGGGTTTATCCACACGCAGTAGGCGTGGGTGCGGCCCCGGAACTGGTAGCGCGTAATCAGGCCCAGCTGCTTGAGCTCCTGCATGTGGTTGCGGATGGTGCGGTCGGTGACGCGGCGCTGCTGGCTCAACGCCCGGCCGCTGGTATAAAGCGGCGGCAGTTCGGGCACACCGGCCTCGGTGGGTACAAGGCTCGCGGCGAGCGTGGGCGTGGCCAGGATGCGGCGCACGTGGCCCAGGTGCAGCTTGATTACCGTCGCGCCGGTGGTGAGGGCGCCGTTGGTGCACACGTAGCGCGGCTGGCGCACCACCTGCTGCGTGCGGGCCGTGCCCTCGGCGTCGGTCACCACGCGGGTGTGGGTGGTGGCGACCGCTCCCGGCGCCAATGTTGTAGCAATACGAAACCAGGCCAGCTTGGAGCTGGCTAGTGTGCGGAGCGCAGGAAACATAGAGGAGGAACTAGGTATAGAGGAGGTGAGGAGAGGGAAAAGGTGGGGCCAGGCCGGCGGGGGCGGGTACGCCCCTAGTTCGCCGCTGGCACCCGAGTCGCATGTGTTGCAGACCCTGCGTTCCCCCCACCGGCGTCGAGCCGGCATCCGGGGTACCTGTGCCGACCGGGAAGAGGCAGGCACCCCGTGTCCTCGTTAGACGAGAAGGGATAAACTCACTAAAGCCGGGGCACCCCTACCCCACCGCCGGGGCCCGCAGGGCGGCTTCCACCCCGCGCAGGCGCGACTGCAAGGCGTCGCGCTCAGCGCGCAGGCCCTGCTCCTCGCCGGCATCGAGGCGCAGCAGGCCCTCCTCATGTCGGTCGAGCTTGAGGCCGATGTTGGCCAGCAGCTGGCAGAGGGCATCGCGCTCCTCCCGCCGCATGCGGAGCCAGCTGCGCGACGGGACAAGTGCGGGGGGCATGGCCTCCAGCGGCTGCACCACCACCGGCATCCCGAGCCGGCTTAGGTGCTGAAAAATGCAGGCCAGCGAGGTAGTGACCGGGGCCGACGAGTACACGTGGAGCGTTGCCATCGCTACGCAGCCAGGGGACTAGAACCGGCACTCATTTTCACCGTCACCTCCGCAAGCTGCGCCTCCAGGGCCAGCTCCTCCAGGCGCAGCTTAAACACCTTGCGCAGGGTGAGTAGGTGGTTGAGGTCGGTGAGCACCACCTCGTCGGCGCCAGCATCGGGCGCTTCGCGCAGCAGGGCAAGCGTACCGTCGAGTTCTTTTTGGAACATGCGCAGGGCGTATTCCAGGTTTCCCTTATCGAGCTTCATGAGGTGGTCGATGGTGATGGAGTGAAATGACATACTATTGGCAAAGAGGGGGTTGAGTGAAAAAGAGAAGCGGGTATTAGCCGGCGCGGCGCAGGGCCTGCTTGGAGTCGAGCACGGAGGCTTTTTTGGGCACGGGCGGGGCGCCCGCCGCCGGCAGCGGCAGCATGGACGCATCGAAGGCCAGCCCCTGGCCGAACATGACCAGCGCGGAGCGCGGAATGCGCGGGTAGCCGGGTGAGAATTCGAGCTTAAAGAGCTTGATGATGTTGCCCCCCTTCCCCGGCTTGCCCTCGGCCAGCCACTTGCGCACGGTGCGCACGCTGGTGTCGGTGGCGATGGCCACCTGCTCCACGCTCAGGTAGTCGTCGGCCGGGCGCGCGGCCGCTTGCTGCGCCTCCAGCAGTTGGCGCAGCAGCTCGTGTAGGGGCGTGAGGTCGTCGGCGGTGAGGAGCTGAGCAGTTAGCATGGCACGGTATCGGTGGCAAGTGCGTGTTGCAGAATCAGAAAGTGGGTGGTGGCCAGGCCCTCGTCGAAGCGCGCAAACTCCTGGTCGCGCTCCTGCTCCAGGGCATAGCTGAGCACGAGCTGCACCCCCCGGCCGTAGGGGCTCTCGGTGTAGAGCAGGATGCGGTAGGGCGCGTCGGCCTCCGCCCGCGCCGTACTCTCGTGCAGGGTGGCCAGCAGCTGGCCCTGGGGGAAGGTGAAGAGCTTGGCGAACCGCATGGCGCTCAGGCAGCTTTGCGCAGGCTGAATTCGCGCCGGCAGTCCGTCCAGTCGATTTCGCGGATGCCCGCCGGCAGCGGCTGCACCAGCAGCACCTCGGCCTCGGTGGCCCCGTCCTCCAGGGCGCTTCGCATCGCGGCCGGCATAGTACCGGCTACGTACACCTTCAGGTGGCCGGCCTGGTAGCAGTAGCCCAGGATGGGCTCCTCGCGGGCCACCAGGGCATCGCCGGGCTGAAACTCCGACACGCGCACCCGCTTGCCGGTGGCCGCATCAGTAAGGGAAATCTTCGGGAAAGCCATCTGAAAAGCGCGGTTTAACAGGGAGTTAGGCTACTTGATTATGGCCCGAAACCGGGGCCGGGCGCAGGCCAGCAAAGCGCTTCCGGCGGGCGGCCTCGGTGGCCAGCACCAGCGGTGCCTCTTCACGGAAGCGGTGGTGCTCGGCGGCGGCCTCCTGGCAGCGCCGGGCCAGCTCCTCCAGCGGCAGGGCCTTGATGACCACGGCCGGCGGCAGGTGGTCGCGCAGCAGCTCGTGCAAGTCGCGCAGGCAAGGCAGGCGCGGTGGTTCGGGGGGGGTAGTATTCAGGTGCATGGCAAAGAGGAGGTGAAGTGAAAGAGAATCAAGAAGTAGTAGGGGCAGCCTGGGCCAGCAGCCGGGCGTTAGCGTAGCGCACGCAGTTGGTCACGAGCAGGCGGGCGTCTTTGACTTTGCGCACGTGCTGGCTGGCGAAGAGCAGCTCGGGCAGCTGGCCATAGCTCAGCACCCGGAAGCGACAGGTGGCATCGGCGTGGGGCGCGGCCTGCCAGAGGTAAGTCAGCTCGAAGCGCTCTTGCTGGGCGCTGTACCAGTGCGCGCTGAGCGTCTGCATAGCGGGCAGCACCTGCTCGGTGGTCGTCCAGCCCTGGGTGCGCAGCCAAGCGGCCAGCGGCGCGGCGAGGTTGCGGGGGCCGGGCTGGCCATAGGGGGCCTGGTCTTCCATTAGGAGAGCAGGCTAACGGGCTGGGGGGCCGGCAGCAGCTCGGCCGGAATCTCAAAGTCGGGCAGGGCCACGCGCACCAGGGCTACCAGGGCCGCCAGGTTAATCGTGCGCCCAATACGCACCTGCATCAGGGCCGTAGAGCCCAGCGCGTAGCCCGTGGCAATGAGTTTATCAATCGCACTAGTGGGCAGCGACTCGCATACGTGCGAGAGCAATCGGAAATATTTCTGCTTCTCTGTCATACCGTGTTTGACAGGATTCAGGTTGTGCGTGCTTATTTGCATACACCCTGCCTTGCCTACGGCACAAACATACGGGGTTGTTACCAATTGAGTACACCCAATTGGTAACAGTTATAGAAAAAAATTACCAATATGGAGCAAATGTCTGTGAATCAGCGTGTCAAATTTCTGATTGAACAGATGGGGTTGAGTGCACGTGCTTTCAGCGAAGCCATTGATGAAAGCCCAACTAACACGCACAACTACATCGGCAAACGGAATTCAATGCCGGGTGCCGATTATCTAGAAAAGATACTATCCCACTTTGATAACATAAACCCAATATGGCTCATCACGGGCAAGGGAGAACCTTTCCTCATAAAAGGAGACACTAATGAACCGTTAGTGAGCTACACAAAAAATAATTACGGCAATAGTGTCGGCAATAATCGTGGTACAGTGACGCAGCACGGCCAGGCCGCTGCGCAGGCTCCTATCGCCGATGGCACCCAAGCTAAGCTCGAAGCTTTTCAGCGGGAAGTAGAATTCCTTCGAGCGCAACTCGCCTCGAAAGATGCACTTATTGCCTCCCAACAGGAAACCATCGACCTGTTAAAAACAGCCTTCACCCGCCCCAACTAACCCCAACCCTCAAAATAGAATGAAACACTTGCTACTCGTGGCAACCGTGCTTCTAGCTGCATCGGGGAATATTTATGCTCAAGAGAAGGAGCCTAAACCTTCGCTCAAAGCACTCGATGAGAAGAATGGCTTTCGTACGCATCACTTCGGAGACGACATCTCGCAGTTCACGGATTTAACCATAGCCGAAGATGATGGAGACGCAAAATATTATACTAGTACTGACGAAAATCTAAAAATAGGAGGCGCCACTATTCAGAGAATTGCCTATGGATTTTACAAAGGCAAATTTTACGAAGTGAGCATCAAGACCGAGGATTACACTAATAGCCGAGCACTTTTTGAAGCTTTGAAAGCCCAGTACGGCCGGCCTTACCAATCAAACCAATACATCGAAGATTACAGTTGGTGGGGCAAAGTAGTATCGCTAAACTATGATGAGAATAGCGTCACTAGCTCTGCCAAAGTACTGATGTACAGCAAACCTATCAGTAAACAAGAAGAACTGGACAAAAAAGCAGTTGCCAAAAAAGCTGGCTCCGACCTCTAACCACCCCGCCCCTGCCGGCGCGGTGGGGGCTTCAGATTCAAACCATGAAAGGATTTGTTGAAATTGAGATTAATAATATCGTCATCACGGTAGCCGTGAGCGCGATTGTTGGTGTTTCTAAAAAGCCCTTTGAAGGCGCCAACACCATTTTAACGCTAAATGCGCCTGTCTATGCTGGCCCAAGCAACTTGACTAGTAATCTATTTCTCGACATTGATTACCGAGAGCTACTTGCTCGCATTGAGCAGGCGCAGCGCTAGCGTAGCACCTGGTAGATAGGCAGACCCAGCACCCACACCCGCCGGGGGCCGCCGTTGACTGCCTGCTCCGAGCGGTAGAGGCTTACGCCAAAAAGCTGCAAGCGCACCCGCTTAGCACAGGGAGCGAAATACGTGGTTTCATCTTCGATTCTGGTTAGCATACTGGTAGTAGTTACTTGATTCTCTCAAAGCTTCACTCTGCTACCTGCACCAAAAAGGACACCCAATGGCTGACGCACCACCTCGCAACCACGGCAACAACGTCGAGGTCAACAACGGCACCATCAACCAGTACCTGGGCCAGCCTCCCCGCCCCAAGCGCAAGCCACGCTGGAAGCTGCCGAAGCTAGGCCAGGTGACGGTACTGGGCCGGGTGGCGATACTAGGGGTCAGCCTGGTATCAGCCGCACTCGGCACCAGGAGCTATACACACGCCGCGCATCCAGCAGGCCGCAAAGCCTACTACTGCGCCAGCGGCAACACCGTGAAGTACCACGCCTCCCCTACCTGCCGGGGCCTGAGCAGCTGCACCGCCCAGGTCGCCACTAGCACGCTGGCTCAGGTACGACGGCAGCAAATGGAGCCCTGCCTCGTGTGTCATCGCTAGGCTGAGAATCTTTCAAAATAGTTCCCAACGTACACAATTTTGGCATAATTATTTCTTCATTTACTTCACCTGCCAGCTATGAAATAACTCTACTGCGCTAGCCCTGCATGTGTCGCGCCGTCGACCGCCTCAGCCACCTGTGCGTGGCCCTGAACCTCACTCCCCAAGATTTTGCCGATAGAATGGGCCTGCCCCTGCGCCGCGCCAACCGCGTGCTCAGGCCCACCCGTGCCCCTAGCCGTAAGCTCATAGCCCGCGTGCTGGGTGCCTTCCCCCAGGTAGCCCCTACGTGGCTGCTCATCGGCGAAGGCCCGGTCTTGCTGCCCACTACCCTGCTGGGCAACTACATCGCCGTCAACTACGGCCACACCACCCAGATTAACTGCTCCTGCACCGGCACCATCAGCGCGCTCCAGGCGCACTTGCTGGAAAAAGAGCGCCTCATTCAGCACCTGCTCCAGCACGCCACCTAGCCTATGCGCCGACTCCTACCCTTCCTGCTCCTCTTTGGTAGCCTGGCTCAGGCCCAGCAGCCTGCTGCCCACAGCCGGCACCATCGCCCTGCGCGCGCCCACGTTGCGCCAGCCGCCACCCAGGCGCTGGCCTACTACTGCGCCAGCGGCAACACGGTGAAATACCACAGCTCAGCCACGTGCCGGGGCTTGAACCGCTGCTCGGCCTCAGTGAAGCCCCTGGCCCTGAGTGAGGCCCAGGGCCAGATGGAGCCCTGCAAGATTTGCCATTAACCCCCCTACCTTTTTATCCAAAATTTTCCTCCTTTTCCTTTTCTCATGAAACATCACTTACGCTACCTATGGCTGTTATTAGCCATACTACTAGGCTGTTACCAAGCAGACGCTCAGCAGTTTAACAGGACGATGAGCCGCCCGACCATGGAGGCCTACCTGTCCCGCTCCATCACGATGCAGGGGCTTGCCGACATGATTCTCTGCTCAGAAGCTCGCACCAGTGGTGTGCCGTGTGTCACCCCTCCCAAGGGGTATTATGACCCGCAGGCATATCAGCAAGAAATCGATATGCTAGGCAAATTAAATGCGCGCTTTATAGGCCGTACTATGGGGATGTGGGGTGGCGAGTATCAACTTGTAGACTTCGCTACTAAAGGCGCTAAAATGGTGAATGATATTAATGAAAAATATGATAAGCTAGGGCTAGAAAGACCTATTATTCAAGGAGGAATTTTTGAATACATAACCGCGCAAGTATCTGCGATCAAAATACCCCAGGACGTTGCTAACGAATTCGGCTATACCCTGGCTTCGAATGATGAAGTCTTCTCGGTTGCTGCCATCCGCTACGCTACTAATGACCCCAGCCCGCCCTATGATTTGGATCAAGGCTGGACGCCCGACATGAGCCGCATTCAAACGCAAATGTGGTTTTACTACGTAGCTACTCAGTATATTATGAGTGGGTGCGAAGCCATTCATTTTGGACAGGTGCAGCTCATGAACAAAAATGACCCCAACAACGAGGCATGGTGGAAAGTACTCTCCAAGATTCGCGCATTTGCCGCCGCTAATGCTCCCCGCCACCTCGTACTGTGTGACGCACACACGCGTGGAGAGTTTTATACAGACCCCCAAGGCACTCGCCGGCTTTTATTCGACTTTCATTCCTCGGTATATCGCGTTCGCGAAGACATGAATAATCAGTGGCCCAACGCCGGCGGCGGGGGCGGCCTCATCAAACTCTTCCCAGAAATGAGCCCGCAGCTTTATCAACACTCACAAGCTGGCCAAACGGTGCTCGGCAGTCTGAATCAAAGCCTGGGCAATGGAGATACCAGTTGGGACACAACTACCCCCCTGCCCTTCATTGTCGAGATTGATAATGGCCCATCTAATAAGGGGGCTGAAGGGACGGCCAGCTACGGGAATGTCATACCTTGGAATTGGGATGAAATCACTTGGTTTTCAAAACAAAGCAATAATTACCGCAACCAATGGCTAAAGTACGCTTACTACCAGATTCAGTGCTTGGACAAAAATGGCCACATGGAAATGCCCGGCATGAAGTATAATCAATACCACGCTAGTAATGGCTTAACTAATAACCCAACCGGTACGTCCCACGGAAATCAGCAGGATATGATTGAGCGGCTGTGGAAGGGCAGCTACGACAACGACTGGGCTTTTAGTGACGTGTCAGCCAACAGTGTCTCCAATGTAGGAACACCAGAACTGAACGTAGCAGGCAACTCTGTTTCGTACGGCGATAACGTCTTTTACATTGGTACCGACGGGCTGATTTATGCCTACAATAAAAACGGCTCTACCTGGCAGACAACGAGCCCATCGTGGGTAGCCAGTGCTTCGAATATAGCTGGCCAAGATGTCGGGCAACAAGTGCGGGCGGCGGGCGACCTAATAGCCAACCCCGCACGGCAAGAACTGTACTACCGGGGCGTAGATAATGAAATCCACGGCTTTAAAGTTATCGACCCCTGGAGATTCAGCTACTTTAACCTAAGTTCACTAAGCTCGCGGAATTTGACATCAAACGAAAAAGTGAAATCTAATTTGATACTAGCTGCAGACAATCTGCTTTGCTATATCTCTACGGGCAACCAGGTTTACTGCTATGTCTACAACAACAATCAGTGGGTGCCCAGCAGTCCGTCCTGGATAGCAAACGCTACTGTCGATGTCAGCAACCAAGCACCGGCAGCTGGTGGGCTAGTTGTGAATCCATCCCACTCACGCCTCTACTACCAAGGTACTGACAACTATATTCACGGCTTCGTGATTGACGGTTACTGGAACTACAAGTACTTTGATTTACCCAAGACTCAGCAGGGCTACGAACTCGTACTGGGCTCGCTCGTCTGTGCCAATGATACCCACCTCTACTATATTGGGCAAAACTCCCGTGTATACGGGATGCTGTTAAACGGGTCCTACGGAGACGACAGCGCCCCTACTTACGGCGGAAACTGGGGTAAAATCAGCCCCTCGTATTCGGCGCAGCTCACGCCAAACGGGCTGCACGAGCAGACGCTGGCAGCTGGGTCTCTCGCCGCTAGTCCAGACGGCAATACCCTGGCCTATATCGGCACCGACAATAACCTGCATGGCTTTCGTGTATTAGACGATTACAATTCCGAATACTTCAACTACCCCGGCCCCACGGACTCTTTTGTCTGGCCAACGGACTATGTACGATTCAAGTCTAATACCGAGCTTTTTTATACGTCTTCTCACACAGAGAATCATCCCTATTGGGCAGGAGATGGGGCTGAACGGGACAATGATATTACCACCAGCAAACTGGCCATGCTCCAGCTCACTGCGCTGTCCGACGCGTGTAGCAACCCGGCTATTGCCTTGATAGATGCGGGCGGCCCCTATACTGCTTCCGTAGTCGCTTCTTCCCCTACCACGAGCGCGCGTACGCTCAGCCAACGCCAGGCCGCGCTCACCTCCGATGCCGGGCTTGCCATCTACCCAAATCCCGCTACCAGCACCTTGCAAGTAAGCGTGCAGCGTAGTGGCACCACTGCTACGCAAGCGCAGCTCAACGATATCTACGGCCGCAAGATTCGCACCGTTGAACTGACCGCCTCCGGCCAAGGGCTGTACGCAGGTTCCGTACCCGTACACGATGTGGCAGCCGGTATTTATGTACTGATTGTAACGGATAGCCAGGGCAAAGCGCAAACAAAAAAGGTGGTTATTCAGCACTAGGCACCATTCCAAAAGCCCGGCCAGAACACCGGCGCACCCAGTTGCTCATGCCCCAGAGTACCCAATGAAAGTTAGCCGCATCCTGCAACTCAATAAAATCAACAGCGACGGCTTTGCCCCTATCCGCCTCATGGTGAGCTGGGAGGGGCAGCGCCTGCGCCTGGCCACGGGCTGCTTCGTGCAGCCCGCGCACTGGGATAGCGAGCGGCAATACGTGCAGGTGCGCCCGGGCACGGCGCATAACACTATCAACCCGCGCCTAACCAAGGCCACCAACGCGGCGGGCGCCGCAGCGGAAAAGGCCATGCAGGAGAGCCGCCTGCTACCCGAGGCCGAGTTGCGGGCCGCCGTCGAGGCGGCCCTAACCCTGGCCCCCGCCGAGCCAGCAGCTGCGCCGGCGGCCGCTACCGACTTTGAGAGCCTTCAGCGGCGCTGGATGGCCGAGCACATCAACAAGCCGCGCGGGCGCAGCGGCAAACCGCTCTCCAAAACGGCCCGCGCCGGCTTCGAGTCCACGCTCCAGCGCTTTCTCCAGTACGAGCAGGCGCGGGGCATTGCCCTGCGGGTAGAGGAGATGGGCATGGCCTTTTACCAGGACTTCCGCACCTACATGCTCGACGAGTTGGGCCAGGGCGTGAATACGTTCGGCAAGCACATCAGCCGCCTCAAAACCTTTTTGAGTTGGGTAGAGCTGGAAGAAAACCTGCCGGTGCACCGACACTACCGCAAGTTTGTGGCCGCCAACCAGCGGGGCCAGGTCGATGCGCTCAGCGAGAAGGAAATCCAGCTCGTGGCAGCCCTGAACTTCCGCGACCCAGCCGTGCGCGAGCAGTTGCTGCAGCTGCGCCTGCAAATGGGCCGGCCCACCGGCAAGGCCAACTCCCCCGGCTGGGAGGCCGACTGGATGGCGCATGTCGAGCTGGCCCGCGACAAGTTTTTACAGTGCTGCTACACGGGCCTGCGCATCAGCGACGCCAACCGGGCAGCCTGGAAAGACGTGCGCGGCAACCTGATTGTGCTGGGCGACATCGCCAAAAGCAACGTGACCGTGTACATTCCCTTTTACGACGACGACCTCTTTCAGCCCGTGGCCTTGGCCGAGCGCTATGAGCACCGCTCTCCCCTCGACCTGCTCGTACCCGAGTGCTACCGGGCCAACGAGTTTCTCAAGGTCGTGCAGCACCTGGTGGGCATCACCCGCCTGAACCTGACCACTAAGATTGGCCGCAAAACGTTTGTCACGCTCAAGCTCTATCAGGGTGTGCCCAGCCGCATGATTATGCAAGCCACCGGCCACCAAACGGAGGAGGCTTTCAACGCCTACGTAGGAGTGGATGAGCTCGAATTGGTGCAGCAATTCATGAAAAAATCAGCCCGCCGACGTGCCGCCTAGCCCCTGGCTGGGTGCCAGTTCAGGTGCCAGTTTTCAGGTAGCTGCTTTCTTTCGCCTGCACTCCCCAGCTACCCGATTGCCGCTTTCAGTGCAACTGAGGGCCTTTTAAGAGAAAACAGCGGAAATCAGAACGGGTAATTTCCTCCTAACGAGACCACATCAACCCTTAATAACTAGCTTAAAATCAGTTAGTTATTAAGGGTTTTGTTTTCATGCAGCATTCTCTGCCGTATGATAGCAGTGCGAAAAGCATGCGCTGCCCTTCTTTCACCACCAAGACTGGCTTCTTTTCGTATCTTCGTTTACCGGGTGTTTAGTTGCCAGCTTGCCCCGATAAACGGGCCGCCTCCTTTCGGGGAAGTGGCCCTTTTCTTTTTTTTATGGTGTCGAGAAACAAGTGTCCGAAAATAAGGTGTCCGGTTTTTCGGACAGTCGGACAGTTCGGACAGGAGAAGACTGCTCCCTGTTACGACACCACTCCTAAAACTCTGGCAGCTTCACCCAGTAGCTATAATCCTCCAGCGGCACGCTACTCACGAAGCTCCTGAGCACCACCGGCTGCTCCTGGCCATAGTCCACGCCGACCTCGACAAAGAAGCCACGGCCCTCATTGGCGCAGTGGTAGAGGTTACCCCCTCGTCGTCGGCCTCCCAGCGCTGGGCTAGAAAAGTGCCGTGCTTTAATAGCCAATAGAGCTGTACGACGGGGGAGGGCAGGCGGAAAGCGTAGAAGGTTAAAAGCGCAAATAAAACCTGACCGTGCGTCTAAAGCTTTTTAGTCAACAGTCAGCAAATCTTCTAGTCGGGTTATGAAAGCTCCGCTTTGCCACTGTGCCTGTCCTTGCTAGGGCGGGCACACACCAGCCGGTCCCTTGGGTACGGCGCTACCCAACCGCACAATGCCCCGACCAAAGCGCGCATTCATTTCATCAAGGGTAGCCATGAGTTGCGGCCACTCACTGCTCACCGCTGCGACGGGCTCAGCTCGCGCTACGGGCGCTTCAAAAAGGCCCAGCTGTTGACCTGATGTGGGAGGCTCCAACCCCATCGAGCACGACCCCAGCTTTGTGGTAGACCGTACTAGGCTCCCAGATGCGGTGAAGCAGATGCTGGGCATACTGCACTAGTACCAAAGTGTCAGCGGAAGGACCACTGGGCAGGGTGAGCGTAGCTGAGCGCGAGTAAGGAGGTGGCACACGCGGGTCAAACCGGTTTTTCTGCACGAAGACCGTAAGTACGTAAGCCTAGTCGCCCTGCGCCCGCAGCTTTTCGGCGGCCCGGCTCACGAAAGCGGATACGGCGCCAGCTACATCGCCGTAGGGCACTTGTTCGGGGGGTAGCGACGGGGCATAAAATTGGAGATATCTCGGGAAGTTCTCGCTTGGTTAGCGGGTATGGTATGTGTTTTTGGCAGGGAGTTGGGAGATAGCTAATATTTTGCTAGAAAGCCTTCGCTACCCTTTCTTTATACCTCACATTTAACAATACTATGGGTATCCTTGACTACAACTCACGCCTCCCAGCCAAGAACCAAGGAGAAGTATTATACGACACGCTGCTCTATTCATGTGAGAGAGGCGCGATGAGCGGCCGGCCGGTGCAGGGGCTGCTAATTGGTGCGCAAGCATTGGCCTTTATGGAGGCTCACTTAACTGAGGTTAACGGCCGGGCTATGACCTTGCAAGAAGCCGGTTTTGCGGGCCGCCATGACCTGCCAATCTGGATTGATGAGCTTAATCCAATGAGGCTTTCGCCATTGGCAGAGGTGTAGCAGCCTATTTATGAAAAACAAACCTGAGGAGTGGGATTGGCTAGGCTTTTTGCTGAGTTGGCACGAGAAGGAGTATGAGCGGCGATACACCTTAGAAGGGCTAGTAGCAACACCTATTGGCCTACTAACGGGCGCGTTCGCACTAATGTATTTGTTTTCTACCCAGTACGACTATAAGCACAGCAGTAGTTTTAGTATAGGATGCTTCTTGATTCCACTACTTGGCTCTCTCTCCTATGCGCTATACTCAGCCTTTCACATTTACCGCTCCTATGCAGTAGTTAAGAATCAAGTATATAGGGGAGTTCCTGATGCGAAAGCACTTCGGCAGCATATGAGCAACTTGGTGAGCTACTACAAAGAGAATGACCCGAAGGAAGATGCCACCCGCAAGTTCAAAGAGTATTTTATTGAGTTGCTTTCGGACCAGCTTACTACCAATGTGCTCAACAACGATGAGCGCACACGCGATATTCAAAACGCCAAGCCGCCCCTACGTAACAGCTTGCTTGCGCTACTGCTTGTGCTGCCCGCCTTTTTCTACAACCAGGTAAACAAGCCGGACACAGTATACCTAGTTACTCTCACTTCACCCAACAGCTCGCCTATGCCTAAAGAAACACCATCTTCTCCTCAGAAAGTAACCCCAGTGGCGCCAGCGCCACCACGGGAGCGCCAGATTAAAGGTGAACCAAAGCCTAAGCCTAACACTAAAAGGAAATAATGAGCAAGCCTACCACATCGCCGCCACCGCCACCGCCAGAACGATTCATTCGGGAGCTGCCTGTTCGTCCGGCAGACCTACCTCGGCCTCAGCCTCAACCTAAATGAAAGCCAAGAAGAGCCTTGAACTAATAAGTCAAGGCTCTTCTTGGCTTTTACGCCCAGCGCGAGCCCTCTCCCACAGTTGCTCACCCGCCTACGCCGAGCAGGCGTCCCGTTCGGCGCCCGGCGCTTGATGCCGTGGCGCCAAGCCAGTTCGTAGACCTGGCTCACCTCTACGCCCCACTGCTGGGCAAAGTGCGCGGGTGGTTGTTTGGCGTAGTGCTGGCGTAGGTACGCAAGTTGGGTGGTAGTGAAATAGGTGTGGGGCATAGGATGCCCCGAAGTTGCTAAGCGCGGTGGATAGGTTTGGTGGTACTCAGTTTTTGAGCAGCAAAAAAGCCCCCTAAATTAATAGGGAGCCTTAAAAGAATGAGGTCATGTTAAAGCGAAGCACCAGGGCTTAACGTTGGGTGGGGTTAGCCAACGTCGATGTCTTTTCTTTTCATGGGACGGTCGTTTAGTATGCAGTGAAAACTAGGAAAAGGGTAGGGATGTTTAGAAAAACTTTGTAACGCAAGCTAACGAATTTTAGTTGAGAATACCAAAGGACGGACCGTATGTGAAGCGACCATTACGAATTTCCGATAAGTCCGAATATTCCTGAGAATGCACCTTGGATAGCCCTGTGAGCCCATGACGCAGGATAACGCGGAATTCTACGGATTTTCTTTCGTCAGCTAAAATTTGTTCTAGGTCATCAAGAGTCCTAAATCTTATACAATGGTCGGCTGCCTTTCGCATCCAGAGAGGCAAATAGCGGTCCAAACTCGAGAGTTGCCCAGACACTAAGCTAAGGGGAGTGGCCCGCACATTCATCATGCCCGCTGGCGGGGTTGGATAGCGCTCAAGCATGTACAACTCCGCTTTGATGTCATAAGCATTAAAAAGGGAGCGATTTACTATCTTTATATAGAATACTATACCCTCCCCTTCAAAAGGAGATGAGTATTTGCTGACGAAAGGGCTTATTTTGATTTTAGGCTTAAATAGCAACAGCACCAAAAATAGAAAAACCAGCGAGCCTATAATACTTGCAAGTACTCCTAGCCAAAAAGAAGCAGCATCCATTTTTTAAAAATTTGCAGTAAGGGGCTACTAAGGTATGTTTTAGGTAACATATTTACAACGCTTTACTAGAACCGCCACGCCTTGGTGGCTTGGTTGCGGCAGGCGTTATCGGCTGAAGCTTGCTGCTGATGGCTGAAATGGCCTTGTCTCGTTTGCGCTCCCACACCGACGCAGAGGCTTTGTTTGCAATGCCAAACCACTCTTCTACCTGCTCCTTAAGTAGATTCCACTTCAGCGGCTCGTCTATTTTAAATCCTTGCGTTAGCGGAATTACGCCTTCAATATCTTTGTATTCAATTGGAGGTATTATTACAGGTATATGTTTAGAGGTTTTTACCCATGCAGCCCCCATTTCACAAAGGCAAACAGGACTTTTGTAAAAATTTGGGGTGAGCATGAAAAGTACTAGCACATTACTATTTAACTCATCCTTGATGCGTTGCAAAAAATCTTCACCCAACTTGATGCTATAGCCCTGGAACGACGAGCAAAATATTTGCTCAGCCTTCACCCCCATATCTTCTAAAAGGTCAATTACCTCTTCTACTATGCTGGCATCCTGTGAAGAGTGACTAATAAATATCTTTTCTAACATGGTATTTCTAACAGGTGGGGCGCTAGGTTGGCTTTGGGTGGGGGTATTAGTAGGCGTAGACAGGCGGCTAACCTCTTGCTGCAGGTGGAAAAGAACTTGTTCATATCTCTGTTCCGTTGGGCAATTAGGACCCTTTTGACAAGTGCTGCGGTGTGAAATGACTTTGCCATTTACAAGGCGAATAGCCTCTTGAAAGTACAGTGCCTTATATTCAGAACTGTAGATACGGGCGGACCGCTCCCTTATAACATCAATGTATTGGTCAAGCTTATAGTGAACGCCGTAGCCTTCTGCAATTTTCACAGCATCCTCCGCTTGCTTCTTGACAATTTCTTCTTCGTTCATGATTTGATTATGCGTTGCTCCCCCATGAAGCGTTTGGGTAAAATTCTTTTCAAAAGGCCCATACTCTCGCTTTATCCAGGCTAGCCACTTATTCAACTGCCGCAGAGTTGCATTCCAGTCGCTTATCCCACTACTAACGGGATGGCCCACGTCAAGCATTGGGTTGAGCATGCTTGGAGTATGTTACAATTTAAATGTCATATGTTTAACTATAATTACGTTGGCTAGACTCACGTTCTCTGAATTAGCAACGGTTAATGATAGTGAAAAATAGAAGCTTGTTGGGATGTGTCCCACCCGCACTTCACTTTTGCCATCGTTAACTTTAAAGTCATTCTCCTCTAGTCCGCTTCTTCTTATTGAGGTGCAGACTTCATTATACTGTCTTGGGGTAAGCATTACTTATTTAACCCGAGGTGGTCAATAATGTATTCTGAGCGACCTAAGCAGGCAGACGTAGCTAGTTGTCATAGCTTCTCATATTCGGCATTGGTGAATGAGAGAGGGGGGCTAAGCTTTTCCATCCCGCTTATTAATATGTCCTTGTGTATCAGATGGTACATTAGCCTGATAGAACTGACTTATCATCTTGGGCTGCGTGATGCGATTCTCACAGATGAAATTGAGCATTACAAATAATCCGTTAGCCACTCCCGCGTTATCGGTGAAATCAATCTGACCGGGATGTACAGCGTTGTTGCCTACTACGCGCACACTATCGAGCGCTTGCTGCACGGCCTCGGGCAGCCCCTTTGCGACTAGGTTCTTAATATCGACGTTGATATTCTCGCCGGGCTCGCCTAAGTGCTTGCAGAGCTTTTGCACAGCCAAGCGTAGCAAAGCAGCAGCTCCACGGGGCGAGGCAGCCACGATGCTACGGGCCTCTTCATAATCTTGCTTCACGTCCTCAGGCATGTCCGCGTTAGGCAGTGGAGCAGAGCTATGCCAGGGGTAAACACAACCATCAGGATACCAAAAAGAGTACCGTTGGCATTGCTGGCAGAAACAAACATCAGCATTTAGCACATAGTCAGCAGGACCGATTGGGTACTGGACAAGCATTCTGCCCCAATCTTGCGCAGAAAAGGCGCCACAAAAAGCACAATTGAATGCTGTCTTGCGAAAAAACGGGTCAATGTAATTATGCATAATGCTTAAAAGTCGCGTCCACCAAACTACGAAAAAGCCCCGACTGTTGAGGGCCGTGGCTTCTTTGTCGAGGTCGGCATCGAGAAGGAGAGGGAGCGGACTAGGGCTTTACGGTGATGGAGTTGAAGAAGCGGCGGCGCTACTCTACACCCAGACAGCGGCGCTATATGCGCCAAGACCATGTACAAAAAATACTGGCAACACTAACGGCGACGGGATGGTTACCCCTCCCGCCCTAACGTCCAATGACGACCGTATCGGTGTTGCAAGCGCCCAAATCTACGCCGACTCAACGGAATCTGCTGCCACAACTGGCGCGAATATTCCACTACCTGACCCATCTAAAATTCCAGCTAATGATTTGGTAGTTTGAGTTTTATGTGTTATCTTGCGCAATGCAGCTACCTTAACATTCTCACATGCCAATTTCTGGCGAAAATCCCGTTCCTCAGGCCGTAGCAGGCTCCGGCGCTGCCTACGTTCTCGGCATGCGCAACACCCCCAACGCCCTTGCCCTACTTGCACAAGGGCAGAAGCAGCGCGAACACGCGGCCGCCCAGCGGGCAGCCGCGAAGCAGAAGCAGGCCGAACAGTTAGCGACGAACTTCCGCAACGATTTAAAGTATAACACCAAGACAGGTCGTTTCTATCAAAAGCAATTTGACGACCTGACCGCCGATGCACCTGACGTACTAGCAGGCTTCTACAAGGACGAGCAAGCCGGCAAGATTACCCCGCTCGAACGTGATAGGCAGATAGCAGCCTACAAACAGAAGCTTGAAACGGAGCGCATTCACGGCGAGGAAAAGCAGAAGTTTTTAGATGGGCAAGCTACCCGTATTCAGGCCGACCATACCCGCGATTTCACTGCTTACACCACGGCCCTAGCGCACTCGCTTATTGGTCCCGATGGGAAGCTATTGCCAGCCACCCAGCACGACCCCGAAGCGGTGGCCACTGCCCTAGACGCCGACGCCAGCACGTATAAGGAGCGCGAGGTGATAGCTAAAACGATGCATGACGTGGTGCCGAAGGTTAGCCAGAAGGTAGCCCACGCGGGCCAGGTGGGCGGGCAGCACTACGCCGACGAGGTACACGGTCAACTCATCCGCATGAAGGACGGGAAGCCGGTACTGAACGCCGACTTTACCCCTCAACTCAACCTTGACGGGGGCGCGGCGGAACTGCTCGACCAGGGCGCAGTAAAGGTGCTGGCCGACGCCCGCGAAGCTACCTACAACAAGCAGCGCGAAGAACGCGAAGCCGCTCGCCTCAAAGACCCTAGTTTGCCCAGCCTGCCGAAGATTAGCCGCAACGGGCATCTGTCTATGATGTTTGGGCCGCAAGCTGCCTACTCGCAAAGCCACGAGGAAGGACTGAACCCACGGCCACCCCAGCCCCGCGCCGCGAAGGTCAGCCGCGACGAGGTGTTGGTGACGCCCGCCGTTGGCTCGCAGCTTTCGCACTACGAACAGTTCGGCCAGCAGCCTAACCTAATGGCTCGCGCCCTCGGAGCGAAGCCCGGCTCCCCTACCCTTGTACCCAACCACTACCCCACGGTGGGCGAATCCTTCGGTAGCGCCCGTCAGCCTTTTGCTTCGGTGATGGTCGATAACCACCAAGCCGAAATGGTAGGTCAGGATGGAAAGCCGACCCACTTCCCGAAAGCCGACCCCAACGGTAAGGTGCCGATGCAGCTTGTGAGCCGGGACTACTCGCTTTACCTCAATGGTAAGCGGCTGGGGCGCACCGACCCCTACCAGACACCAGCCGAAGCCTACCAGCACCTCCTAGCCACTATCCGTAACCTTTCGCCTGCCGACGCCCACAAGGCAGAGCTACGGGCCGAATACCGGGGCGCGCTCGTGGACAAGGTGAAAACGGCGGGCGACGGGCTAGGCGGCAAGCCGGTAGCCATTGGCACCGACGTAAACGGCCGCCCGGTGTACGACAACGGCACCACCGAAAAGCTACACAGCGTCATTGTTCCGGCTGACCAGTACACTGATGCCCAGCTAGTACGCGCTACCGGGGGCAAGTGGCACCCGCGCAAGCCTACGGCCGAACAGCGCGCCGTGATCGAGGCCCTACGCCAAAAAGGCGGCCGGATTGTCAACCCCTACTCCCAGCCCACCGCCCCGCCCACCCCGCACCCCAAGGCCGACCCGCTAGGCTTTGGTACCACCTCAACGCCGCGGCCACAGGCTGACCCACTAGGCTTCGGCACGATCGGCGCGGATAAGTCGGGCGGAATGCTTAGCGGCTCAACTGGTAGCCCCCAGCCGCACCAGAAGTCTACCGGCATAGATTGGGACACCCGCCCCCAGCGCCCCGGCTTCGTGCCTACCAAGACAGGCCACAAGCAAGCGCCTGCCGATGGCAGAGCTGGGCTATACTAACACCCCAACCAGATGCAGAAAGCCCCAGCGCGTAATGTGCTGGGGCTTTTTAATTGCCTTACTAATTAGGTACCAGCTGTCTGTACTCCAATTCAGATTTTAAAATGTATCCCCTATAGCCATTAGCATCAATAATACCTAGCTCCTTCATCTGCTTCTCGTCGGGCGGAAGCCATGCTTGATAATACTCATCACCACACTCAGGACAATTTACTCCATTCTTATCATTGGGGATAATCACTAAGTCTCCTTTGGTCAATTTCTGCAATACACGAGACGTATCGCTGGGCTGCTCCCTAATGAGGGCGCCGCCTTCTTTATAGACTTTATAGCCATACATAACTAGCTTTCTCCATTCAGGTTCAAGCTTTCCTTCATTATTTTCGGTATACACTTTAGTCAAACCATGAAGGGTTAAGCGGATAGCATAAGGCATGGCTGACACTGTTGAAGAAGTTACACTTAGTTCAACTTGATATTTATTCCCATAATACAAATTTCCTATTATATTGCCTTCCATAAACTGCCCTTGCCGCTCCATTTTGTATGCTAATATCTTTGCCTTAATGGCATCAAACGCTATTCTATCACGGGTATAATATACAAGCGTTGAAGCCTCCCCCGTTCGCCAAAATAGGTGGACTTCTGCAACTCTTTTCCGACTCCCTTTGCCTACAGCACCGTTGAAAACCCATGCTTGATGCTTAATGGAGTCGTTGTCGGGCGGCATTTCAGCTAGAAGCCATGCTCGTTGCGACAAATACTCATCGATGCTTAGAACATCGGACTTGTTTAGGTAAATTAAATTGTCTAATCCAAGCCTTTGCGATTTTACAATCAGCGGATTTAGGACAAGAAGTGCTAGCCACGCGAGGCAGTAAGCAATGGGACGTAGCATAGCTTGATTAATAACACTTCATGCACTCCCGGTGTCCCATTGCCTTTGCCTCACTCACTGATACGGCCCGTACTTCGTGGCTACACCGTCGCATAGCAGAGCAGTCGCTGCTAGCGTGATAGACTACTGACTTGCCGTTAGCACATAGGTACACCGTTTGTGCTTGCGGCGCTATGGCGGCGATGTGGTGTCGATGGGGGGGCGGGGCAGCCACTGCGCCCACAGCGGGCAGCAGCGCCAGCGCCAGCGCCAAAAGTAACCGCTTCATTTTTAGGGGAGTGGATATAACCACTACGGCACGAATATATAAAGCGGCACTATAACCACAAGGGAGCCAGCGCAAAAAGCCCCCACTGTTGACGCAGTGAGGGTTAAATAATACAAGTAGGCAGGTGGCTAAGCCTGGGCCGCTGGAATGAATCGCACAACGTGCCAAACCTCTTGCACATCATCAGCGGCTAAGCTGGGCATGTTGCTCTCGCCGTTGTTCCACTCAGTGGCATAGAACAAGCCGCGCTGTTCGTCATGTACCAGCAGGCGGCCAACATGGGTAACAAGGGCCGTAGCGCCGGGCTCATCGTCACCAGGGCCGAAGGTGTATAGCTCGGTGTAGATAATCACCTCGGTGCGGTCTAGGCGGCTCCACTGCTCACGCGGGCAGGGCTGGCACACGGCCCAGCGGGGGCGTTGCTCGTCGGCGTTATCGGTGCGCCAGTCGGCAAGGGCAAACACGCGGCAAGTGTCGCGCTCGTTGGTAGTCAGCAGTACCTCACCGGCTGAACGGTCTAGCGGCGGCAAGTACTCGTCGGCGTTGGGCAATGAAAGGGCGGGCGTTGGGTAGGCGGCGTATTGCGCTAAGGCTTGCTCAGCTAGGCGCAGCGCCTCCTGGCACCCCTTAGCGGTGGCCTCGGTGTCAACGGCCAGCAAGCCGGGGCGGCGTAGGCGCACAGACAGGCGTTTGCCATCTTGCCTAACCTCAGCCTGCACACCCTTAGGAGTGGCAAGGGAATCTACTGCTGATTGGAGACGGGCGGCAAGTGATTTGCTGTCTTTCATGTAGTTGGTGGAAGGTATGGCGGCGGAGTTGCCGTTGACTGACCAAAAGAACGAAAGGAGCTCTATTTATGGTGCATTAATAAACCATAAATATAAAAAAAAAGACACTTAATTTATAAGTGCCTGTTATTCAATTTATTTATTTTCACCTTCCTCGTGCTGTAACTCTATGCCGTAGGGCTTTAGCACTTGATACACGGCATCGAGAATGGCGGCCTGTGGCTTGCGTTCTCCCCGCAGTATCGTTCCTAGCCGTTGCGGGTGTAAGCCTGCTGCTTTTGAAATGATACCTGGCTTTGTGGCAGGATGCTCATCAAACCACGTTGCTAGCTTGGCTACTTCTTTAGCTAGGTCGCGGCCAGCCGGTTCGGGTGTAGCAGGCCGACCTCTACGGCGGGGCGTTTCGTTAGGCTGAGCTATTGGGTTCATGCCGCAAATGTAGCATTAATGCACCTTAAAATAAAGTATCTGTTTACCAAATACTTACAAGATTAAAAGCCCCTACGCGTAACAGCGCAGGGGCTAACCTATACTATGCGGTAGGAGTAGGAGGTAAGATATTGATGCGTTTGGTGCGGTAGCGGCGGGGCGGGTTGGCTTCCACGTAGGCCACAAGCGACGAGCGCAGGTAGTAGTGACGGTTGCCTTCCTGTTTGGCCACAATGAGCGTGTCGGGCATGGTGGCGCGTTTTTGCAGAGTTTCGCGCCGGTCGATGCCCGTTATTTTCAGGGCGTCGCGGGTGCCGACCCACTCATCTAAGCCTCGCTTAATTAGGTCAATCTCTTTTCTTAGGGGCGCTAATGCGACTTCTACTTGCTCGTTCGCAAAGTAGCGTATTAAGTCGCGCAGCAAACTATCAAAGCTGTTAGGTGGTAATTGTTGGTCCATATTTGGGGGTTGGGTAAGGTGAGCTGCAAAGCTAATGCTTAACTAGCAACTTATTGATTTACTGCAATTTACCGACAATTTAACGGAAATCACAGTGTCCCCACTCCCCTACCGCAAGCGGTGGGCTACTGGCTCGTCATTAACCGCTGGCCCGGTGGCACTTGGCTAGAGGGTACCGCCTTGCGTGGATTGGGTTTCCCCATCACCCCCAGCTTGCTTAGCCTACCCGGCAGGTCGAATTGCACACCTACAGCCCCTATTTTTTTCGGCCACTACTGGCAAGGGGGGGTGGCATCGAAAGTTGGGGCACCCCATCGGCAGTAACGACCCCCACCAGGCAAGCCAGCAGACCGGGGCCTCTATAGAAGTACCCGTTAGTTTGCGTGGGCAGCCACAGCCATCGGGTGTAATTGCATGGAAGCGTCCATTGGGTCAACACTGCCGGCATTGTCCCATACCGAGGTGCAGGTCTTAACGGCGCGGTTAAGCACAGCAGCCAGTTCGTATAGCTCAGCTTCCTCGACCAAGTGGAGTAGGCAGGTACACCATTCCCTACCCCATGCATAGACCAGAAGGCCAACCTCGCCCCGCTCTAGGATAAGGCCAACCCCGTGCACCTTGCTTTTGTCAGGGAAGCCATCAGCTTGCAGGGTAGGCGGGAGCGCGGCGAAGTGGTAGTGATAGGCGTTGTAGGCGGCGGTCTCGCATTTAGCGAGTAGCTGCGTGTTAATTGGTAAATCTGGCATGAGTGGGTGGCCGGTTGGCCGTTAAGGTGAATGGATGGTTACTGTTGTGAGAAGGCAAGCGCCCCTGCACGTATGCGGCGGGTGTATTCGGCTGCTACAGCCAACCCTTCTAAAGTGATATGGAGATAACGGCAGCCTCGATAGTGGTCTAGTCGAACGAAACCGGCTAGTATCAGCTCGCGCAGATACTCTCGCACTAGCTTTTCATTCGCAATCCCGGCGCTATACACCGTTTTTGGGCGGGTAGAGAGGCGTTTCCGGTCACGCCAAGCTATTGCGGATAGAACCGGCAAGGCCCCGCTACTGAGCCCCGCCGATTTAGCGACTAGGCGCCGAGCTTTGGGTTCTGAAATGCTGACTAGCAGACTTTTGCTTGTGTCAGCTTCGATGCTGCTTTTTCGCATTTCGGACAGATGGCGGGGTAAAAGACGGTAAGGGTTGAAAGGGGCAAAGGGGTTGAAAAGCCTAGTACATCTATGCGCCCACACAAATTATTCAAAAAGCTGGCTTAACTGGCATCTGGCAAGCAGGGCGTTAAAGTCCTCGGCCTCGGCTTGGGCAGTTCGTTCCGCAATGCAGGCGGTGGCCCGCTCAACAGCGGCGTTCAGGTCTGCCGGGGTTCGCAAATCCATCTCAAACAGGCATTCCTCGTCTAAAATGAGCGCGGCACTCGCGTAGTCGCTTGGCTCCTCAGCCGGGAAGCACATTAGCCAGTGGTCGCCGTATGGGCCGAAGCCTCGGCGGTAAGCGTGAAAGGTAGCGAACCAGGAAAAGCTCGATGTAGTGAAGTCAGTTGCAGTCAGGCTAGGGAAGTCGTTTAAAGTTTGCATCTGCGAAGGGGTAAGGTTTAGAGCGAAATTTGTGTCGCGTCCCATGTCCCACCGTCCCAAACACTATTATCTGGGACGGTGGGATGCGGGATAGCTATCGAAAGCAGTTCCTGACCATCTTTAGCTCTTCACCCGCCTCGACCAGTTCAGTAGCGTGGGCTAGCAGGGTAGGCAATGCAGTTAACTTATCAGCTACGAGGGCAGCCTCGGCGCGGGCCTGTGCTACTTGCTGGGCTTTTTCCTCGGCATTAAAGGCCCGCAGTATATGCCTTGAAAAGCGCGAGTTGCGCGCTGCTTCATCTGGCGTAAGGGAGTTATCGGCGCGGTGCTGGGCGACCTCGGCAGCAAAGTCAGGAAGTCGGCCGATAACATCGCGGGTTATGGCTGACAGGGCAGGCACCTCCTTTTTAAGTGCTTCCAGTACGGCCACGTAGGTAGCTGGGACGGGCTTGGAGATACTGCAACGGCGGCGCATTCCATCTAGTCCTGGCACTATGTCTTCTAACTCGCGTCGGGCTATAACGTGGCTGCCCACCACGGCCAGCCGGTGCAGTTGTTCGGCTTCAGTAGCGTACTTGCTGCTAGTCAGTACTGATACATTTATTTCGTGGGCAAAGGACAACGTATCGTCGGCCAGCCTGAAGGCTTCGCGCAGCGTAACAGAGCGCTTTTGAGGTTTAGGAAAGGGCATTAAAGAAGGGTGTTAGTGAGTAAGGGTGATGTTTCAGCGGGTGATAATGAAGGCGTCAGTTCTTGCTCGTCCCAGCTTGGCGGGTAGCCTGGCCACTCAGTAAGTAGCACGTCAGCCAAGTCGAAGCCGGTCTGTCGCTGCTCCGGTGTCACGAGCCGCTCCAATTCTTCCGACACGCGCACGTCGAAGCCCAGGCGGCATAGTTCGGCGGCTTTACGCTGCCACTTGTCAAGTGCGCCCGCATCGGGAAACAGGACGATGCGCCGCCCACGTAGGGGCCGCAAGCGTTCAGCGGTCAGGTAGGAAAGGCCCATCGTTGCCAGCCAGATAAAGCGCGGGAAATAGGGCGCGGCAATGATGGCCGTTTTCGCACTCTCCACTAAGGCCACGGACTGAGCGGGTGGAGCATCGGCCAATTGCGATAGGCCAAATAAGCAGGGACATTTAGGCGTTTCGGGCGTGGCGTAGGCGGTTAACCAAGACGGTAGCGGTTGACCGCGTCGCTTACTGGCCTGCACCAGCGCTGTGTGTGCCCAGGTAGTATGCCGGTGCGGCTGCTTGACGGTGTGGCCGGTTTCGTCGTACAGCACTACTTGCCCACCCCTTACCCGCTCTTGCTCATCGAGTAGCCAGAAGACGGTGGCTCCCGGCCAGTGAGCAGAAGTGCCAACGTGAAAGCGAGCTAGCAGGTCGGCGGATACACCCGCGCCAAAATGCTGCTGTAGCAGTCGGGCCAGTGCGTTGTGTTGGTAGTGCCCAATAGTGGCGTGGTACACCTCGGCCGGGATAGCTACCACGGCGCTCGCCCGCGGGTTGGGCTGCTTCGCTCTAACGGGTGCCAGGTAGGCTAGCGGCTGCTCGTCGCGCTCAATGGCAGTCGCGTAGCTCAAGCCACCGCTAGACGGGCGGTCGTAGGGGCTTCTAAAATAACCGCAATTAGTTTCGCGGTCGCAGCGGCCGTACTCGTCGGGCAGTGGTTCGCCGGTTTCGGTATCAACGTAAGGCGTGAACTTGCGCGGTTGCCCACAAGCGGGGCAGGTGAGGCGGGACTTCGGGCCGGTATAGGGCAGCAATTGAAAGCGTTTGTGGGTTTCCATTAGGTGCGGGTGAGATGGTGGGGCGCTCATCCCACGTCCCACCATCCCAGGCTATAGTGTTTGGGACGGTGGGATGCGGGATGGCCGGGATGCTAGCAGGCGATGCGCCAACGGTCACGGCCGCTACTCGGGGCCGGCTCTATGCGGCGCTGTTGCTGCAAATGCGTAAGCAGTTGGCTAGGCTCACCTAAGCCCGCGTAGTGGGCTGCCAACTCACTGAGTAGTTGAGCAGTGGTAGCAGTGGTGCCACTTGTAAAGAGGCAGCTTGTTTGCTCATCAGTGAAAGCTGGAGCTTCTGCCCCACATCCCACCATCCCATTTACTATGGTTTGGGACGGTGGGACGGTGGGATGCGCCGCCGATTTGGGGAACCAGCGCGCTAGCGTACTCTTTGAAGGTGCTTTAACGCCTAGTTGCTCGGCTATTGGGCGAAGTAGTTGCGCGGCCTTATCAAAAGAGTTTCCCGCTTCCAGCAGCGCCTTTGCCTCGCCTCGCAATTCGCGCTCGTTAGCGTTTTCTTCGGGTGCTTTTACCAAGTCGCCAAATGCCGCTCGCTCGCCTGTATTGTGAAAAAGCAAGTTCTCGTCAAAGCGCAGCACATAGCTTTTTTCTTTGGCTTCGCGTGGCAGGTAGTTGCCCTTCAACACGCACAGGTGCCGCAGGTCAGGCGCGTAAGGGTCGGCCCTTAACTCAAAAGCTACGCGCATTTTAGCCTCTAATCCTTGGCTACCCAGCAGGTTGTGTTTAGAGGGCTCGCGTTCTTCGGTGCGCTTGCCGGTATGGTGCATGAACAGTACTAAGCAGTGATGCTTAACCGCTAATTGGTTGTACTCCATCACAAAGCCTCGCACCTCATTAGACGCGTTTAGATTACCCCCGTACAGGTCGCCTAGTGCGTCTACCACTACCAAGTCGGCGGGCTGTTCAGTTAGCATCTTGTCAAGGCGCTGGGGCAGGCTTTCCGTATCAAATACGAATCGGAGCCGCTCTCTTGCTTCCGGCGTGACGGTGCGTCCCCTTAGCTGCATTTTAAGGATAGGGCCCACGGCCTCATCCCCATCTTCCGTGCTAACACAGATGGCCCGGTAATGCTGTGCGTTGAGTGGAAAGCCTAGAAAATCTGCCTCCCCCATTGCTACCGCTAGGGCTAATTGACGCAGAATAGAAGACTTCCCTGTGTCACTACTTCCTGCTAGCACCGCCACCGCTTGGCTAGGTAAAATGGGGTCAGCTAGGCAGCGCACCTTAGTTGCTGGCCGGTCAAGCAGGTCGCCCAGAGTGTAAACGCCTGTACTGGAAACGACAAGCGGCGCATCGGCCAAGCGGCTCCCTTCGGCTAGTAATTGAGCTTTGAGGCTGGGAGTTGCACTATTTAGCATCCTTCCCTCCCTTCTTCCCTTTGCGGGCTGCTGGCTTACGCGTCGGGGCGGGCCTCACCGCTTCCTCAATCACATTCAGGAGGTGCGCCAGGTCGGCGGCGCGGCGCTCGGCCTCGGTGGGCTCGCCGGGGCGCTCGTAGGTAAGTAATACCTGTTCTAGCGTCTGCTCAGTGATTCGGAACCTATTACAGACGTTTCGCTTGCCAATAGGAGAAAAGGCTGTGAAAGGGCAGGAATCCAGCAGGTTAAAAAGAGCTGGATATTGTTGCCGGAATGAGAGCGGGGGGCTACCTTTGTCATATCGCAGTTCCCCAACCGCAGACAAAGAATCGTTAGGCTTAGTGGCTCCCATGCTACTAAGCTTTTTTGTTGGTGGTTCGACGTGCAGCCCGGCTTGCGCCTGGCACTTGTTTACTGCCCTGCAAAGCGGCCAACAACTCGCCTCGCTTGAAGTACAGCTTACCGCCCGCCCGCAAGCGGTGAGGGAATAAGACCTCGCGCTTTACGTAGTCGTGAATAGTCTGCTTTACTACGCCCAACAGCTCAGCAGCAGCGGGCACGTCTAGCAACTCGTTGGGGTCAGCTAGTGGCGCGGGGGCGGGCAGGTCGGGCTGCCAGTTTGCTAGCGCCTCTCGAACTGTGTCGGTAATGAATTGCCGGGGAGAGGCCACGAAAGCGGCGAAATCATCCCCTAGTGATGGGGTTGCCCCGAAAGACGGGCTATAATGCTGCGTGAGCATAGGGTGAGAGGTGCCGCCTCATTTGTTCAGCGGCTTTTACTCTCGCAAGGTCTACCCCCCTTAAAAGTGGCTTTTTCAAAAACCGTATTTACTACGTGTTTTGAGGGCAAAATGTATTTTCGCCGTATTTGAACCGTATTTACGCGCCGGATTGATGGTTTTGTAATGTGCTTTGCTGCTTTACCGACATGCTTGCATTACGTCAGCTTGTTCCTTCTGCCATGTATCATTTGGCCTACCCTTTCCAGGGTAATGCTGCGGGTCATAGCCCTTAGAGTAGTCTACACAATACCTTTCAGCAAGCGCTAACCGAAACGTTTCTTCGCTCCCATTAGCCTTGTATGCCTCACGCAGCCCCCTAGCTAGTGCATGTATTTTGCGTCGCGCCGAGGCCTTGTCTGTGTATTTGCATTGGGTAGTGAGGCCTATTTTCAGGGCCGCCCTATCGCACAAGGCTATCCGCTCTTGGTCGCTCGGCCTGCCGGTCATGAATGCGGCGACTTTTGGCCCCGTCTCAGGGCCAGGGGTTTTGTGGGCGTTGTTAACAACCGAACCCACCGCACTAGATGAAGCATTAACCAAGGAATAATAGCGCTTTTGTCTGTCAATTTCGCATTTGATGTCAGTAAGACATTCGTCTGCTTCTGTAGCAATAAGAAATAGTAATCCAAGCTCAAGCCGTAGCGGCTTACTGAGCCGGCCTATTCCCGCGCTACCAATCTTACAGATTTCCCGCATGAGCATCACTGCCCGCACATTGACCGGTAGGGCTCCTACCTGCGCTAGGTTGGCGTCTCTAAGTTTCGCTTTACTTATTTCAGCGTCTGCTAATACTTGAGTTAGTTTATCATCAAAGTAATTACGCTGTAACTCAGATAAATATTCAATCTTATTACTTGTATTTGATATAGAAGTCAAGACGGAAGTAATTTCTGCGCGGGCTTCTTCGTGCATTTTTTTAACATGGTCGGCGGCCCATTTAACACGATATGGGTCTCCAATAGGCAGTAAATCGTCTGGGTGCTGCACGTATAGCCCCTTTACTGTATAGTTCCACGCGGCCTTACACAGTTCCTCTACTTTTGCAAAGTGTATCATTAGCTTGCCAGCTTAAAAATTACAGAGTGCGGCGGCTACTCATCTTCCCCCCATGCCCGCCGCGAAACCTCAATCTGCCGAGCTACGGTGTTTTGGTTGTAACGTAGCGTGGTTTTGGGGTTGACATGACCGGAGGCCATCATTATTAGCTCTAGTGGTATTTCACGACTGAAAGACAGAGTGATATAGCTGCGTCGTGCTGTATGGCAGGTTACTAGTTCGTACTTTTTAAATACCTCACGCTTCGGGCGGCTAGTTTGGCCGTAGTAGGTAACTTTCTCCGTTAGCTCATCAATGCCAGCGCGCTCGCACACCACCTTGATAAACTTGTTCAGCTTGACGTTGCTAATACTATGTACCTCCCCTGCCCAGCACTTTTGCAGCAGCAGCCGCGCCGCCTTGCGAATGTAAACCGTTGCGGAAATATCCGTTGTTTTTTTGGGAATCAGTTGCAGTACGGCACCCTTGTCATGTTCGGGCTTTAATTTCATCGCATCGGAATATCGCAAGCCGGTATAGGCCATCAGCAGCCATAGGCAACGCGCATTTTCCAAGTAGGGCGGCAAGCCTTCCAGCGCCTCAATAAGGGTTATCTCGGCAGCGGTGAGAGCCATTACCTCCGGCGCAGCAAAGTCCCAAGACCATCCTTTGACACTAATAGGCGGGGTATACCCACGGTCAGCAGCTTCACTTAAAAACTCTTTCAGGTTCTTCAGCTGCTTGTTCACGCTGCTATCGCCCATGCTCTCGCGCACTGCTGCCCCAGCAGATAGCCAGGCGGCAAACTTCTCTGCCCACTCGCGGGTGAAGTCAGTATAAGCTAACGGGCGGCGTGAAAGGCCAACATAGCGCGCCAAGTGCTTGTACGTTGTCTTATGGGAGCGAACCGTACTTTCAGCATAGATACCCGCCATGCGTTCCAGCCGCTCGGCAAAATCAGCCAGCGGACGGCGCACCTCTTTTGCATCTAAGTCTTCCGCTTTAATTGCTTCTCGTAGCGCCTCTTTCGTTGGCAACTGCCCGGCCGCTTTACCCTTGTCATAGCAAGCCACTGCGGCGGCGCCTATACGGCTAAGGGTAGCGTTCAGCAGGGCGTTCTTCTCTGATAGCTTCAAGCGGCCCCGGCCTCCTACCCTAGCCCGCTGCTCGGCGCTATCCCACTCGGCAGGGTGGATGCTCTCGCCAGTTGGCAATTTTATCTGCTTGCCGTCACCATAAAGCAGCAAGAAAATAGCAGTGGACTCCTGCTCGTCCGGTGGCGTCCTATGTTGAGGTCGGGTCAGATGAAATTTGGCGGATGCTGCCATTATCAGTTTGTTTAGTTGCCATACTAAAGGTATAAACAAACTTTTTATTGCGGCATGTTATGCGGCATTAAAACCCACCAATTATCTTTATCAAACCATACAAAACAGTAAGGCCAAACTTGAAAAAACCCTCACAAGTCATTAAAAAAGCTTTTTCGGCCTTATCGCTTACATAATACCTATTGTCCTTTCTTATGGGTATTATTCCTAACGAGACCACCACAAAGGCCCTCACGCTACCGTGAGGGCCTTTTTTTATTCATCTGTGGCAGTTTCTGTGGCAGTTTTCAGTTGATTGCCCCCCGGCGGCGGTCCTCAGCCAAGTCATCCAGTCCCTGCTCTACCTGCATGGTATCTTCCTGACCCCAGAAAATATGCTGCCGGCTAGGTAGGGCGCGTACGGCATTTTCCACCCGATTCACGGCCTGCACCAGCTGCTGGCTATCGGCAGGGGCCGCTGCGGCCCCGCTGGGTGCCGCACCGGGCGTAGCGAAGGTGCCCCCGTCCTGGAAGTAGCTAGGCTGGCGGCGTACGGGTGCCCCGCCGCGGTAGAGGCTCGTATCAATCAGCTCATCGACCAGGTACTTGTTATTGGCGTAGGTGTCGCGGGAGAGAATCATGTATGCCTCGCCCCGCTCCCACTCGCCTAGGTGCTGGCCCGTGGCCCCGTCCACCATGCGGATGCCCCCGCCGCTGTGGCGCTGGCCCACGTCGGCCACGCCGGCTTTGGCGTTGATGCGCCCGCCCCGGGCGTACTGCTTTATCCCCTGCCCTACGCGGCTGAAGAAACCGCCCTTCTCGAACTCGGGGATGGGCGTAGCAATGATTTTAGCCACCCCGGCCGCTGCCGTCACGCCGGCCGCAATCATGAGCGGCACGTTGGGCGAGGCTTTAATCACCGACAGGGCGCCGGCAATCACGGCCTGGGCCACGTTAAACTCCTTTTCCTTCTCGGCCGCCCGCTTCTTCACCTGCCGGGTCTGCTCGTCGTAATTGGCCTC
>Ga0160427_10000309_pt1 | contig 31362 bp, 40 predicted proteins | sample SolpanmetagenomL_FD_108194 | JGI IMG/M metagenome (GOLD analysis project Ga0160427, IMG submission 108194) | Solar panel surface microbial communities from Lawrence Berkeley National Laboratory, California, USA - L | ecosystem: Engineered > Built environment > Solar panel > Unclassified ...
GGCTTGCTCTTCGGTTGGGCCGTGGTCCTGCTGATGCAGGGCGTCGCACCGGCCGCGGCGCGCGGGATCGAGCCGTGGCGCTGGGGGCTGATGCTCGGAGCGGTGCTGGCCGCGCTCGCGGCCGCGCTGTTCGCGGGCGTGCCGGAATCACCGCACTGGCTCGCCGCGGCGGGGCGCGCCGCCGAGGCCGACCGGGCCTGCCGACGCTTCGAATCCGCCGCGCGGGCGAAGCCGGCCGCCGCTCCGGCAGGCGAGCTCCCGGAGCCGCCCCGGCCGGTGCCGGCCGAGACCGGCGCGCTCCGGACGGAGCGGCCCGTGATGCGTCGGACCGCGCTGTTCGTGACCCTCTACACCCTCGCGCCCTGGGCGACGCTGGGCTTCCCGCTGCTGAGCGCCGTCGTGCTGCTGGCGAAGGGCTTCAAGGTCGATCAATCCCTGGTCTTCGCGGCCCTGTCGATGCTGGGGCCGCCCCTCGGGACGCTCCTGACCGCGCTGGTGATCGACCGGCTGGAACGCCGCGCCTGCCTCACCGTCCTGGCCGGATCGATGGCGATCCTCGGCACGGCCTTCGCCGCGAGCGACACCTTCCGCACGCTGGTTCTCGTCGGGATCGCGTTCAATACGGCGGCGGCGACCTATGGGGCCCTCCTGGCGGTCTACGCGACGGAATTGCTGCCCACGTCGCGTCGGGCGTCGATCCTGACCTGCGCCTGGGCGGGCGGGCGGATCGCCTCCGCGATGGCACCCTTCGTCCTGCTGCCCGCCCTTTCGGCCTACGGTCCCCACGGCATGTTCGCGGTGATCACGGCCGTCCTCATGGCCAGCATGGCGCTGCTCCTCGTCGGGCCGCGCGGGCTCTCCGGCGAAACCGTCGCTCAAAACACTTGAGGATCGGCCTCTCGGTCGAGGTGTTCCGACCGTTCGAGGGAGATGATGACGTCCTGGCGATTCCTGAAATACGATCGTCGCGTGCGCGTCTAGAGAGATCTGCGCGCGCCACGCCCGCCCGTGACTTCAGCGGAAGAGCGCCGCGCCAAAGACGACATGGGTTGCGGAGGGGCGATACAGCCTCGTGGGATTGATGCAGCTCTGAACGGCACGAGACATGGGCCGTTCACGATTGGCACTGGCGGAACCCTCTCCTGTTGTCAGTCCCGCAACATCCGGACAATAACGTCGCGCAGGCGCCCGGCCGAGTCAGCGGGCGGCGGCGGGAGCCCGATACGTGTCCAGCCCGGCGATCGTCCCGAGCCTCGTCGAGTCGACGCAGCACATCGAGCCCCAGCGCGCCTTCGAGTATTGGCGATGCACGGCCCTGGCCCGCTTCGGCGAGATCGCGCGCCCGCACCCGCGCGAGCGGTTCGCCGCCCGGCGCCTCACCGTCGCCTCGGCGCACTGGCTGCTGACCCATACGATCAGCAGCCCGGTCGGGGTGACGGTCAGGTCCCGCCACATCGACCGGAACGCCCGGGACATGGTGGTGATCGGCCTCGCGGTCGACGGCATCGGGTATCAGGAGCAGCGCGGCCGGGGGGCGCAACTCCATGCCGGCGACGTCAGCTTCCTGTCGCGGGCACAACCCCTGGTGGCCGGCACACAGAGCAACTACGAGGAGATCCGCCTCGTCGTGCCGCGGGAGACCTTCGAGGCGCGGGTCGGCCGCGCCGATGCGCTCCTGGGCCGCAGCATCGGGGCGCAGGCGGGGGGCGCCGAGTTCGGCCCGCGCCTGCGGGCGATCGCCCGGTCGGTCGCCTGGATGACGGAGGAGGAAGCCCAGGCGGCGGTGGACGGGGCCTTGCACCTGCTCGGGTGCCTCGTGGGCGACCCGGCGGACAGGGCCGGCGCGAAGGTATCGCAAGGGGCCGTCCGGTCCCTCGCCCACGCGCTTATCGCCCGCCGGATGCACGATCCGGCTCTCAACCCGAGCGATATACCAGTCGCGCTGGGCATATCCCGGTCCAGCCTGTACCGGGCCTTCGCGGATTCCGACGGTATCGCGGCGGCGATCCGTGACGCGCGCCTGGATCTCGCGCGACGGCGGCTGGAGACACCGCGGGACGACAAGCTGAAGATCGCCACGATCGCTTACGCGTGCGGCTTCACCGATGTCCCGACGTTCAACCGCGGCTTTCGTAAGCGTTTCGGCCTGTCGCCGCGCGACCTGCGGGCCGAGCGTGCCTGACCGCTCCGGGGGCCGGCATCGCGGGAGCCCGCGGGCCGGCCTGATATCGGGTGGCCGGCGATCATGCCGGGCGGGATGATCGGCTGCCTAAGGTCGGTCGTATCGGGCGCTCCTCCGCCTCAAGGGCGGCGCATCCTCGGCGGCAGGTCAGGCCCGCGGCGGTGCGGGGCGGCTTCCGTTGAGGGGGCCGACCCGCGCCACCGTTGATGGGTCCGGGGGAGGGCGCCCCGATCCGTCCATGGGGAGGTGCCGTCGACCGAGCGGGTGCCGCAGCGAATTTTTCTTGTCCCTGCGTCTCAGCCTCGCGGAAACCGGTCCCCCACGAGGATTCGACTGCGGCGGGGATTTCTTGCAGATACCTTTCGAGGGGCGTATGGACAATTGTTCGATGTTATTCGACCAATATTTTCGCGTATAAGTATATAGCAACGAATACATCGTTGCTGATCCCCGCTCGACGTTGACGAGGATCTGGCCGCCATATCTATAGGTGCGGCAGGCGGTGGCGCGGACCGATGTCCGCCGCGGCTGGCATGCGTCGATACCGACTGACACGACTCGATATGCACGGGGCCTGTGGCACGCTCCCGCTTGTTGCGGCGCGCCGACATCCCGGTATCGCGAATAAGGGCGTCCGCGGTTCGTCTGTGTCGGTCGTACGGGTTCTGTCACCGCGGATGCTCGGGCAAGCGGTTCTGCTGCGATTGGGAGTTCAGATGTCTGACACGCACGATGAATTCATGGCCCGCGCGATCGCGCTGTCGGAGAAGACCTCCCTGATCGACAGCGCCGGGGGCGTGTTCGGCTGCGTGATCGTTCAGGATGGCGCCATCATCGCCGAGGGTGCCAACCGCGTCGTCGCCGAGAACGATCCGACGTGGCACGGGGAGATCGAGGCCATCCGCAAGGCCTGCAAGGCCCAGGGCAGCTTCAAGCTCCGCGACGCGACGCTCTACACCAGTGCGGAACCGTGTCCCATGTGCATGGCGGCCGCCTACTGGGCCGGCATCAAGCGGGTCTACTATGCCGCGCAGGTCGAAGATGCCCTGGAATATGGCGGCTTCGACGACAGCATGATCTATGCGGAACTCAAGAAGGACGTCGGTGACCGGTCGATCCCGACCGAGCAGATCATGCGGGCCGAAGCTGTCGAGGTCTGGAAGAAGTATGCGCAGAAGCAGGATCGCGTCCCCTATTGATCGACCACGGGGGATCGGTCTTCGCGCGAGCGCTCCTCTCTGAGCGACGCGAAGCCTTCGGTCTGCGCTGCCCGACCGGACGGTCGGGGATCTGACGCGCATCCGAGGCTGGCCTGCATGGGGCCGGCTTTCGACGTGCACTGCATGGCGCTCGGGACACGGCCCACCGTCGGAGCGATCGCCCCGGCGGAGGGCATCGGCGGACCCACGGCCATGCCGGTTGCGCGGGGCGATCACGTCTGAGCGGGAGGGCGTGCGGCGCCACATCGCCGGACCATGGATGCCGCCGTGGCGGATCCCCCGCGGCCGCTCCGGCGTTCTCCCGGCCGATACCTGTGCCGTGGAGGGCCGCCGTGGGGCTTGCCGCCTTCGTCTTCTTCGTCGTTCCCTGGATGGCCGTCGCGGTCTGGATGTCGCTGCGGCCGGCCAGCGTCCGGTTGGGGACCCAGGCCACGCCCTGGCGTCCGCTGACGACTTATCCGCCGCCCCGGCGGGATCAGCAGCGCGCCGCGGAGGCGCCGAGCCTCGAATCGGCGGGCGCCCATGACGGCAAGCACGCGCTGATCCAGGCCGTGTGACTCCCCACACGCGGCACGGTCGGATCAGGCCTCGGCCTGGAGAAGGTGCAGGTTGAAGCTGCCGCCCTCGGCCTGCCAGAGGGCACGCGGCGTCCAGCCGCTCGCGGCCGCCAGCGTCCGGAACGCGTCCGCGGTGTACTTGTGGGACGTGTCGGTCCGGATGCCTTCCGCGGCCGCGAGGGTGATGGTCCGGTCGCCCAGCCGGTAGGAGGCGGCCCGGGTCGCCACGAGACGGGCCTCCACGCGCAGTGGATCGTGGCACAGGCGGATGTCGTGCCGGAAATTGTCGCGGTCGAAATCGGCGCCGAGTTCCCGGTTGAGCCGGGTCAGCATGTTGCCGTGGAACGCGGCCATCAGGCCGTCGGCGGCGCCATAGGCGCGCTGCAGGCGCTCGGGGTCGCTCGTCCCGTCCGCGCCGACCAGGAACAGGCTCGGCCCGAGGGTCTGGCGGGCGCGTTCCAGGAACAAGCCCGCCTCCCGCGGCTCCAAATTGCCGATGCTGGTGCCGGGATAGAAGCCCAGGACCCCGCCGGGCCCGGCCGAGATCGGAAGCCGGACCGGCTTCGAGTAGTCGGCGCAGACCGGCACCATGGCGATGCCCGGGTAATCCGGTGCGAGCCGCCGGATCGCGGCCTCCAGGTACTCGCCGGAGATGTCGATGGCCACGTAGGCGGACGGATCGGGCAGAGCGTCGAGGAGGGTGCGGATCTTGCGGCTCGCGCCGCTGCCGAACTCGACCACGGTGACGCCGGGCGCGACCAAGCGGGCCACGTCCGCGGCCGCCTGGGGCAGGAGGGCCGTCTCCTGGATCGTCGGATAGTAGTCGGCGCTGTGGCAGATCCTGTCGAACAGATCGGAGCCGGTCTCGTCCCAGAGATATTTCCCCGGCAGCGACTTCGGCTCGGCCGTCAGGCCCGCGAGGGCGTCCCGGAGAAACTCGTCGCTCATGGTCGCGTCACCGTGACGACGACGAGGGCGAGGCGCTCCACCGCGTCGTAGATGGGGTCCGCGAGTTCCTCGCCGTACTCGTCCGGATCGAACTCCCGGTAAGTCCAGTCCAGGCCGGCGCGGGTGCAACGCGCGGTCACGGCCTCGCGGAACGGATCCTCGCCTTCGACGATCGCCGCGCCGGTGAACAGGACGAGGCTGCCGCCCGGCGCCAACCGCTCCATGGCCTGCTCCGCCACGGCAAGGGAGAGGCCGGCGCCGAGCGGACCGCCGCCATGACGATAGGCGCGCGCGGCGGCGTCGATCATGAAGGGCGGGTTCGACACGATGAGGTCGAACCGACCCTCGACATCGCGCAGCATGTCGCTGCGGCGGACAGAGACGCCCTCGGTCCCGGCGAGCCGCGCGTTGACGCGCGCCGCCCGCATGGCCGCCGGGTTGATGTCGACCAGCACGACCTCGGCCCCCGGCGCACGCTTGGCGATGCAGATGCCGGCGGCGCCCGAGCCGCAGCCGATGTCGACGGCCCGGCGCACCGGGTTCGTGCGGCTCTCGAGGTGGTCGATCACGGCCGCCGCGAACCGCATCGTGTCGGGACCGAAGAAGACCGCATCGGCGGCGTTCGGCGGATAGGACGAGTGGGCCAGCATCTCACCGTCGAGACTGGAGAACCGGATCGTGGGCCGCAGCAGCGGGCCATCCTCGATGACGGCGCCGGCCGCCCGCATCAGGCGCAGGATCGGCTCGGGGAGCACCTCGGCGCGGAACGGCCGGCTCCAGCCGAACACGTCGCGCAGGGTCCGCGCCTCGGCGTTCCGCGGGCGGGCGTTGACGTGGGCGTGGGTCGCCGGGGTCACCGTGGTGAAGGCGTAGCCGGTTTCCCGGACGGCCCGAGCGAGGGCCAGCACGGCGGCCTCGTCCTGGGGGAACGGTTCGGATCGCGTCATCGGCCGGTCCTCAGCTGTCCATCCGGCGCGCCACGAAGGCGCCGGACGAGAGATCCTCGGCCACCTGCCTCGCGTCCCAGGCGGGTGGTGCCTCACCGCGCCGGAACGGGCAGGCCCATTCCTCGGGGACCGCGCGACCGCTGAATTGCCGGGCGGCCGAGAGCTGGCCGTGCTGGGCCAGCATCGGATTGATCGAACCGGTCCAGGCCTCGTCGCGGGCGACGATGGAGCTGCGCAGCCGCTCGTAGCGCCCCTCGGTGCGCAGTCGCTCGAACTGATCGTGCAGGTTGAACACCAAGGCCGGTGTCTCGAAGCGCCGGGCGCGGCGGCTCGCGCCGGGATGCAGGCCGACCAGGAAGAAGCCCTCGCCGCCGAGGCTCAGCGAGAAGTGCGGATCCTCCGGATCCGAGGCGACGCGGGGGTCGTAGGCCTGGCCGAGGCACCGGTCCTTGTCGGAGAGCGACTGGACCCGCTCCCACAAGGACGACTCGAAGGCCTCCTCCGACAGGGTGCGGGGGCCCTCGAACAGGACCACGAAGCTCTGGAACAGGCTCGGCTGCGCGCGGTACCGGCAGATGAAGGCCAGGAGTGCCGGATAGATGCGGGTATCGTCCCAGCCGGATGTGATGTCGCGGGCGACGATCACCTTCATTTGACCGCGGGAGAGCGCGGACTTGGCGCCCACGCAGGGGAACGGCACATGCTGGATGAAATCCCGGAAGCGCTGGGCCACGGGATGCGCATCGTCATTCGTCGGAAGTTGCATGGGAGAATTGAGTCACGCCACCGAAATCGGGCACGATCGCACGCACCGCGGCCCGATCGACCACGGTGTCGCCCCGAATTGAATGCCCTGGAAACCGGATGCTGCAGGCATTGTTCCCCAATCCGGATTGTCTGACCCCGCTATTGATCTATGTTAATTAGGTATCGGAGGTCGATAAGGGGGTCGAATACTTCGTATCGAAGTGCCTCGGACGCTGCCACCTTGAGCCGCGGACGCCGCATGGAGGCTGGCCTTGCGAGCGGTCCCTCACTCGGCCGCGGTTGGGTCATCTCCACCCCGGCGGGGAAGACCGGCCCGACACCGGTCGAGCATTGCGGCACTGCGGTCACGCCGACGCCGTCCTGCGTATCCGGCGGCGCAACGTTAACGATCTGATTACCATCAAAACCTAGCGCAACCGGCAGGAACGGCGCATCCGCGCCGGCTGAGCGCTGACGATGAACGCCCTCGATTGTCTGTATTCCTGGTCTGCTTCGGCTGTGACGCACCTGGACCTGTTCGGGTCCCTGGGTCTTTGTCTGGGCTTTACTGCGGGCATCATGCCGTGCCGGGACCGGATTCTCCTGGCGTCGGCGGCCTGCGCGGCGTGTTTCGGCGCTCATTACCTGACGCTCGGAGCGCTCACCGGCATGGCGATGTGTGCCATCTCTGTGATGCAGAGCCTCGTCTCGCTGCACTGCGTGGGCGCGCCGGGCCGTAGCCATTGGGTCCGGCCCTTGTTCGCGGCGAGCACGCTCGCGGCGGCCTGCCTGACGCTCGTCACGTGGAACGGCTGGCCGTCCACCTGCGCGGCACTCGGAACCCTGCTCGCCACCACGGCGCGCCTGAACGAGGCGCCCCAGGCCATGCGCCTGCTCTTCCTCGGCGCCTCCCTGTGCTGGGCCGGTCATAACCTCCTGGTCGGCTCTGTCTTCGGCCTGACCTGCGACGTGCTGACGATCCTCGGTCTGGCGATCGCGCTGCTGCGCGCCCTGCAGACCCGGCCGGCCGATCCGGCCGCGCCGGACTATGTGGGAGCGTAGGAGCGGGAAGAGGCGGGAAGAGGCGGGAAGAAGAGCATCTGCGTCGATCCATCCGGGAAATCCGGTGTGCCGGTTCGGGTTGTCGGGCTGGTGCGGGGGGATTTCCCTTCCCGGACGATCGACAGAGGTTTCGGTTCTTGCCCGAGGCGACCTATCCCCCCCTCGACGTGCTCAAGCCCGTGGCCGACGGCGTGTGGATCGTCGACAGCGGCCCGTTGCGCGCCCTCGGCATTCCGCTCCCGGTCCGGATGACGGTCGTCCGGCTGCACGACGGCGGGCTCTGGCTGCACTCGCCGACGCACTACGACGCGCGCCTGCACCGGGACATCGCGGCGCTGGGGCCGATCCGCCACCTCGTCGCGCCGAATATCGCCCACTGGACCTTCCTCAAGGATTGGCAGACCCACTGCCCGGACGCGGCGACCTGGGCGGCCCCGAACCTGCGCGAGCGCGGACAGGTCCGCCGCTCCGGCCTGCGCGTCGACCGGGTTCTGGACGACGCGGCGCCTCCGGAATGGGCGGCCGACCTGCGCCAAGTCGTGGTGCAGGGCGGTCTCTCCTTCCGGGAGGTCGCGTTCTTCCACGGGGCGAGCCGGACTCTGATCCTCACCGACCTCGTCCTGAACCTGGAGCCGGCGAAGATGCCGGCGCTCCTCCGGCCGTTCCTGCGCCTCGCCCGCATGACCCCGCCGCACGGGCAGCCGCCCCCCTATCTGCGCCTCGTCATCAAGCTGCGCCGGCACGCGGCGGCGCGGGCCGCCGCGGAACTGGTGGCGCTGAAGCCCGAACGGGTCATCTTCACGCACGGGCAGTGGTTCGCCGGCGACGGGACCGCCCGCCTGCGCCATGCCCTCCGCTGGCTGGGGACATTCGGCTGATCGGCAAATGGATCACAGCCCGGGGGCGCCGCCGACCCCCGGTCGGTCGACGGGGGGCGCTGCTCGAACGCGTCCGGCGCGGTATCGGCGGCGTCGATGAGGGCTCGGTGAGGGCACCGCACCCGCCGCCCGGAACTTCAGGTCGGAGCGCCTCCACGAGGCGCGTCAGGACCGTCTGCTCCACCTGCGGATGCCCCGAACCCCGCGCGCAGCGCCAAGGGGCGGCGGGGACGTTCCTGGAGATCCTGCGAGCCGTGCGACCGATGCCGGGCGCGACCTGCTCCCCCCGCGCCGGTCCGGGTGTCGATACGGGGCCGCCAGACGGCGGCGGGCGCGGCTGATCCTTCGAGGATCGCCGCCCGGTCGATCTCAGGTCGCGTCCGCCGCAGCGGCCGCCGCGTCGGCGCCGTCGAGGGACTTGGCGAGTTCCGTGAGCACCTCCTCGACCATGGGTGGCCAGGGCGCGTTCGCCTCGTCCATGAGGCGCGCGGCGCTCACCAGGGCGGAGATCTGCTCCTCGTAGACCGGCCGCCCCACCAGCTGTGCGTAGCGCACCCGGGCGGCGAGCGCCGTCGCGAGGCGCTGTACCTCCGCGATCTTCGCGTTCGGCGCGCCGCTGCCGTCGCCGTTGCCCATCAGTCCATCCCCTTCGGATCTTCGCGGATCCTCTTAGGCCATGGCCGTTGTTCCGTCAGGGGGCTGCCGGCAGCCCCAACGACGGGGATGTCCGACCGGGCCGGAGATGGCCGCCGGCGGGAACTTCCGAAGCCCGGATGCGTCGGTTTCACGCAGACAGACGCATGCCGTTTTGGGAGATTCACATGCGCAGATCCCACATCCTCGCCCCGGCCACCCTCCTGGCCGCGACCCTCGCGCTCGGAGCCGCCCCGGCCTGGGCCGACCCGATCAGCCAGACGGGCACGGGCGGCGGCCCCGCCACGGCCGCCAAGGCACCCCACACGGCCTCGACGGGTCAGACGGTCCCGAATCCCAACGCCCTCAACCTGAACGAGACCGGCAGCATTGAACGCCGGGACGCCGTCGAGCAGCGCAACGATGCGATCACCCGCGGCATCTGCATCGGGTGCGCGCGCTAGTCTCGCCGCTCCGCCGCGCGCCGCCGGGCCGGTCGCTCCGGGGTGCCGGGCGCGCGGGATCCCGGCCCGCCCGTTCACGAAGCCCGGGCGGAGCTTCCGAGCTCCGTCCGGGTCTTGAAGATCGGCGCACGTTCGACCAGATCTGCGATCCGGCCCACACTAGGAACAGGAGTTGAAGCGTGGCAAACGAGGCTGTCGACCAAGCGACAGACAAGACCTATTTCGGCCTTACCCTTTCCCAGCATGCCGACCGGATCAGGAAACTGGCGACGGAACGCGGCCTGACCGGCGAAACCTTCGACCGCGTGACCGCGAAGGCCGTCGAGATGATCCCGACCATCAAGCTGAGCGACGGCCAGCGCTAAAGCCGCCTCACTTCTCGGCACGCAGGCTGTTGACGATGCGGCTCGCGATCTTGCGCACGGCCGCATCGTCGCGCGCCTCGCCTTCGACCTTGTCCCAGAGGTGATCGAGACTGCCCTCGAGGTCGTCGAGCAGCTCCGGATGGCGCTGGGCGAGGAAACGGATCGTCCCGAACAGCAGGTGTTCTATCGCCATCTCCCGGCGGCGAGCCTCGACGAGCGGATCCAGATGCGGCGGTCGGTTCGTGTCTGTCATGAAGACGCAACGATCCTCCCTCGGCGCGGTTCGGGACTGCCGGCGCGGTGCGACGCCGCGGAGGCTCCGGCGCCGGCCCGGGCGTCGCTCCGGCCCGGAACACCGTCATTCCACCCCCGTTAGCCTGCGGGCGCGCAAGCGTCCCCGCCGGCGGCCGCGGTCGGCCGCACATCTCTGCGGCTCGCGACCGGACCGGTTGTCATCGGAAATCGGGAGGATTCAATGGTCGATGTCGCGCAGATCCGGGAGCACGCCGAGGTCGTCGGTTCGGACGGGACCCATGTCGGCACGGTGGATCACGTGGATAAGGGCGAGATCAAGCTGACCAAGAGCGACGCCGCCTCGGGCGGCCTCCACCACTACATTCCCCTCGATTTCGTGCAGTCCGTGACAGACGGCATCGTGCATCTCGACCGGCCGGCCGAGGAGGTGAAGCGCGAGTGGTCGACCTCCTGACCGGAACGCTGCCGCAGGCTCAGCGCCGCAGCGCCCCGAACCAAGCCGTCAGCGGCTCGACGAAGGCCGCCCATGTCCGCGCCCAGAGCGTCCCGGAGCGGGCGTCGTCGGGCCGGTGACCCGACATCAGGGCCGCCACCAGCGCGTCCTCGCGGGGCTTGCACTCGTCCAGGGCGTTGCGTTCGTTCCCCGCGCGACTCTGGCCGGCGGGCTGGTGCGCGTAGGCCTCGCGTAGGCATCGGTGCCAGGCCGACTGCAGGACACGCGGGTCGACCGGGGCGGCCATCGGGCCCGATACCACCGGAGGGGGCATCAGGACGAGCGTCGCGGACAGGCTGAACACCGGCATGCGCATGATGCTCCTATGCCCGATGCGCCGGGCCGCCGGATAGAACGGATCGGCAACACTGCGCCGCATCACGGCATCGCGGCCACTTCAATGCGGCGAGCCCGGGGACCGTCCTTCGGACCAGGGATGACCAAGCCGTCACGCGAGGCTCGACGTCCCCGCGCGGGCGCGACGCCCGCGATCCGGCGGGCGTAAGGATTTCCGAACCTGAACGGCCGTTATGCTACAGCCCGCGACCGGTCATTTCCGGGCGCGCGGGCGGTCCATGCAGTATGACGGGGCTTCGATGCCGAGATCGAACAGGCGCTGGCTCATGGTGATCCGGCTCGCGGCATGGGCGCTGGTCGCCCTCATCGTCCTCGTCACGCTGGTGCCGATCGGCCTCCGGCCGGTGATGACCGCCGATCCCAGCGTTGAGCGGATCGCCGCCTACGCGGTGGGTGGCTTGGTCATGATGGTGAGCTACCCGCGGCATTGGCTGATGATCCTGCTCGGCAGCGTCCTGGTTGCCGGCGGCCTGGAGGCGGCGCAGACCCTGACGAGCACGCGCCACGGCCGGTTCGACGACTTCCTGGTCAAGGCCGGAGCCGCGCTGGCCGGCGCCTGCGCCGGGCTCGCGCTTGCAGGCTTGGCGCGTCGCCGCCTGACCGGTCCGGCGCGCGGATGAACCACGGAGCGGTGTGCCGACTGGTCTCGCAGCGTCGGCGCGTCGTCTCGACCGGATGCAGGTTACGCCCGCACGTAGACCGCCGCGACGCCGGCGGACCCCAGTCCCCACGGTGAGGAAACGCTAGTCCAGCGTCCTTGGCCGCCGGCCGAAGCACTCCGAAAAGGGACCCGTGAGACCCAAACCGGATCGGACGGGCACGCCTGCCGGACCGGCCGTCGGGAGCATCAGTCAGGGCGCGTTCGCGCCTGTGAGACGGCGCCACGATCGCGCAAAGTCCCTGTCGCCGCCGGAAACCGCCGAGCTTTCCAAGCGTTACTGTATGGGGGCTCGCACGCGGGGTGCTGCATGTTCGGCGCGGCCAAGCTCACGGGACGGTTCTGGTTTCGCAGGACGTGGACGGGCAAGCTGGTTCTGCTCGTAGAGGAGGAGAGGCCGGCATGGTTCGGCCGCAACGGCCTGACCAAGCTGCGCTGGCGCGACGCGCGCCTGCTCGATCTGGCGGAGGCGCCGATGCGCACGCTGATGACCCTCGAGCGGACCTACCGGGCGGAATTCGGGGCCGGGCCGGCGCGGGTGCTGCAGGCCGTGGTTCCGGCCGGGAAACGGGGCGCCATCGCGACGCCGCTAGGCGATGCCGCCAGCGCCTGAGCGCGACCCGGAGGGCGCGGGCCGAACTGGGACAAAGTTCGGCCCGCCTGCCGTTCGGCTTCGTGAGGTCCCCAAGCCGCAGCGACACCGTCAGAGACCACGATGCGGTTAAGACTTTCTTAATCCGGCGGACGGCGTGGAGCCGACGCCGGTGATCAACGCACACCCCGCGATGCCAGCTACCTCGGTGCGGCAGTTGATTGATCTATGTTGGTATTTTGACCTGTATCTGGTAGATAACAACCACAATTAGTTATATTCTTTCAGTTGCGGACTTGACGCGCGACAGGAGACGCCACGTCTATGGTCGACCCCCGCGTGAGAGGCGCCAATGGAAGACAACACTTCAGTCCCGCATCAGGACCAGGTCGATTTCGTCGAGCTGACCGCCGACATCGTTTCCGCTTACGTGGCCAACAATTCCGTTCCGGTACCTGACCTCCCGACGCTCCTGTCCGGCGTCCATGCTGCGCTGACCGGACTTGGCCAGTCCACTGCGTCCGCCGAGCCGGACTTCAAGCGGGCGACGCCCGCGCAGATCAAGAAGTCGATCACCCCGGACGCGCTCATCAGCTTCATCGACGGCAAGCCGTACAAGACGCTCAAGCGGCATCTCACCGGCAACGGCATGACGATCGAACAGTACCGGCAACGCTACGGCCTGCCGCCCGACTATCCGACGACGGCCTCGAACTACTCGGCGATGCGGGCCGAGTTCGCCCGCAATGCCGGCCTGGGCCACAAGCGACGGAGTCCGGCCGCGAAGCGTGCCGAGTCCGCCGAGACCGTGGAAGCCGCGGACACGGATGGCCGCGACTCTGCACCCGCGAAGTCGGGCCGGGGCCGCAAGTCCAAGAAGGCCGAAGCGGCGGAATGAGCGCGTCGGCCCACCGGTGACGGGTGAGGCCGGACCGGCGGTGCGGGGGCGCGCCGGTCAGTGCGTCACGGTGGCCGGGCCCTGGGCCTGCGGCCGGCCGTTCTGGCCGGCGTTGGCCTGCGCGTCGGGATCGCGGACGTCCTGCCGGACCCCGCTGCCCAGCGTTTCGGGGCGGGCTGTTCCCGAACGTGGGGCCGCCGGCCGGCGCGATCGGGCCGTACGCCTGCCCGATCGTCCGGATCTCGAGGTCGTCGGTCCTGTCGCCTGCCACGGAGGCCCTCTTGCGGTTTGCGCCGGCGCGGCGCGGCCGAGACCCGGCGAAGTGCGGGTCTCCGGCGGCGTTCACGAGGCGCGGAACGACGCCGTCCGACGACCGTTGGCCCGTAGTCATCGTCAGGAGCCGCGCTTGAACCGGTCGATTCCCGCCCTTCTCCTCACCGCCGTCGCCCTGGCTGGCCTTCCGGCCGCCGCCTGGGCGCAGGAGAAGACCGGCGCGGCGCCGAAGTCCGAGACCGCCGGCAAGCCCGCCGCCGACACCCAGGAGCCGGGCAAGACCGCGACCGACGCGGTCACCAGCCCCTCCACGGTACCGCCGACCGAGGGGGCCGTCGGCACCGGCAAACCGCCTGCGGCCGCGGCGCCGCCGGCCGCTGGGACGCCGTCGGGGTCGAACCGGTAGCTGCCCGGTGCAGCACGGCCAGAGCCGAATGGTCCGCCGGCGGACCGATGCGTCGTTCGCAAGTCTGCCCGATGCGGCCGAGACGAGGCGGTCGCAGGCAGGTTGAGCGGGAACATGCGTCAAGAACGGGTCGCCCGAAGCCTTCGCGAGCCCGCACCCCCCCATCGATTCCCCTCCGCTCCGGGTCCGCGGATCCTCCGCCGCCACCTGTCGGGGATCGCCGCGCCCGATCCCCGACTCTGGGGATTGACCGGCGCGATCATCGCAATCGATGCCGCCTGGATGGGGATGGCCGGGATCGCGGTCGAACCGGGCGGTTTCGTCCTCGCGGCGGTGCTCGTCCTCGTTCTTCTGATCGCCGCCGCCGGCCTGAGCACGGTGAAGTCGGACCCGCCGCTGCGCGGCATGGCTCTGGCGACCGCGTTCCTGATCGCGTTCACGGTGCCGGTGACGGTGCTGCACTACCTCGCCGCCGGCCTTGCGCTGCCCTTCGTGGACGGTGCCCTGGTCCGTCTGGAGGCCGGGCTGGGCTTCAACTGGACGGCCTACGTGGCCTTCATGGCGGCGCATCCCACCCTGTCCTGGTGGCTGGCCCTCGCGTACCATTCCAGCGGGCCGCAGGTCGGGCTCGTGGTGATCGCGCTGAGCGCCACCCGCCGCCTGGGACGGCTGTGGAGCTTCACGCGGCTGTTTTCCGCAACGCTCCTCTGCGTGATCGTCCTCGCCGCCCTCCTGCCGGCCCTCGGACCCTACGCCACCTACGCACCGCGCCACGTTCCCTCCGAGCCGCTCGAGACGGTCGGCGCACTCTGGCACCTCGAACCGGTGGCACGGCTGCGGGCCGGCACCCTCGACACGCTGGCCCTGGGCGACCTGCGCGGCCTCGCCACGTTCCCGTCCTTCCACGTCTGTCTGGGGATCCTGACGGCCTGGGCGCTGGCGCCCCTGCCGATCCTCGGCCCGCTCGCGCTCCTGCTCAACGGGGCCGTGATCGTCGCAACGATCAATGCGGGCGGTCACTACCTGCCGGACGTGCTGGCCGGTGCACTGCTGGCTGGGGGAGCCCTGGCGGTGCGGGCGCGTGCCCGCGGCCGCGCGCCGTCCGACCTCCTGGCCTGCCCGGCGCCGGCGGCCGTCAGCCCGGCGGACGCGTGAGACGGCGGCACCCGGAGCGCGAACCACCCCGCGCCAGCGCGATTAGCCGGAGTGTGGAGATGTGCCGGACGATGCCGCAGGCCCGTTGGACGACCCGCGACACCATCACGCCTCCGCGTCTCCGGCCGATCTCCAAGATGCTGACCGGGGTCTCCTGCACCATCGATCCGATACCCCGGCGGCGGTCCCGCTTGCCGGCCGAACCTCCCCTTCATAGATCGTCCCGATGACGGCACTCCCTTTCGACAACAGCTACGCCCGCCTTCCGCAGGGCTTCTTCGCCCGCCGCCCGCCGACGCCGGTGGCGGCGCCCCGCCTGATCCGGCTGAACCGCGCGCTGGCCGAGGAACTCGGCCTCGATCCGGACTGGCTCGCGGGCCCTGAAGGCGTGGCGGCGCTGGCGGGCAACGCCGTCCCGGAGGGCGCCGACCCCATCGCGGCGGCCTATGCAGGGCATCAGTTCGGTCAGTTCGTGCCGCAACTCGGAGACGGCCGCGCTGTCCTGCTCGGCGAAGTGGTCGACCGGAACGGGCGGCGCCGGGACATCCAGCTGAAGGGCTCGGGCCCGACGCCGTTCTCCCGGCGCGGCGACGGCCGCGCGGCGCTCGGGCCGGTGCTGCGCGAGTACCTCGTCAGCGAGGCCATGGCGGCGCTCGGAATCCCGACCACCCGGGCGCTCGCCGCCGTGGCCACGGGCGAGCCCGTCGTACGCGAGACCCTGCTGCCCGGCGCGGTGCTCACCCGCGTGGCGGCGAGCCATATCCGGGTCGGCACCTTCCAGTTCTTCGCGGCCCGGGGCGACGTCGAGGGCCTGCGGGCGCTCGCCGACCATGTTCTGGCCCGGCACTATCCGGAGGCCGCGCAGGCCCCGAGCCCGTACCGGGCGCTGCTCGAATCCGTCGTGGCCGCCCAGGCCGAACTCGTGGCGCGCTGGCTGCTCGTCGGCTTCGTCCACGGGGTGATGAACACCGACAACATGGCGGTCGCCGGCGAGACGATCGACTACGGCCCCTGCGCGTTCCTCGACGTCTACGATCCCCGGACGGTCTTCAGCTCCATCGACCAGAACGGGCGCTACGCCTACGGCGAGCAGCCGCGCATCGCCCTCTGGAACCTGACACGGCTGGCCGAGACCCTGCTGCCGCTCCTGGCCGAGGACGAGACCGCCGCGGTCGCCGAGGCCGAGGCCGCGCTCGCCGGCTACGCGCCGCGTTTCGAGGCGGCCTATCACGGCGGCTTCGCGCGCAAGCTCGGGCTCGCGGAGACCCGGGAGGACGATCCGGCGCTGGCGGGCGATCTCCTCAAGCGGATGGCCGAGAACCAAGCCGACTTCACCCTGACGTTCCGGAACCTGTGCGCGGCGGCTGAACGGCCGGAGGCGGAGGCCGCGGTGCGCGACCTGTTCGTCGATCCGACCGCGTTCGACGCCTGGTCCGGCCGCTGGCGCGTGCGGCTGTCGCAGCAGGAGCGTGACCCGACCGCGACCGCGGCCGCGATGCGCGCGGTCAACCCGGCCTACATCCCGCGCAATCACCGCGTGGAGGCGATGATCGAGGCGGCCGTCGAGCGCAGCGATTTCGCGCCCTTCGCGGAGATGCTGGCCGTGCTCTCCCGCCCGTTCGCGGAGCAGCCGGAACACGCCGTCTACGCGGAACCGCCCGCGGGCGGCGGAGTCGGCTACCGGACGTTCTGCGGAACCTGACGGGGCGCGAGCGGCAGTCTGCGGGCGGCCGTACCGCCGTCAGGCGATCGGCCACGCGTAGATCTCGTGCAGGCTGCCGTCGTACCGAAACCAGTGCGTCCGGGTCGCCGGGTTGAAGCCGTGGTCCCGGTACGAGGCTGCGATCACCGAGACCAGCGCTTCCGCCGCGCTTCGGTCGTCGATGTCATAGGCCAGAAGTTGTGGAGCGCGCCCCTGTGAGCGGGCAAGATCGCGGACGAAGATCGAATACGACGCTGACTGCATGGAGCTCAACCTATGGTAGAGATCGCCAGATAAAGTCGGTGCGCGCGTCGTGGTTCATCACAGATCTTTGTAAAGGTTAAAGACTTTTAACGGAATTTCGAGCATTTGATCACGTGTGCTGTTTCCCGGTTCCGATCCGGTGACCCGTCATGGTTGGCCGGATCCGGTATATCGGCGCGCGGAGGTGCGTTTCCGACGATCGCCGCCACCGCGGCGGCCAAGCCCTCCGGCACCCTCCACGACATGCAGCCGGGCGAACAGCAGCGCGCCCGCGGCACCGGCTTCGGCGTTCCGGCGCTGCGACGATCTGGCGGACCTCGTCGGCGCTCCCGTGATCGCGCAGCGGCTGCGGTCGACTCGCCGGAACGGATCCGCGTCGTCCTGCGGGTGCCTGCGGCCTCGCGGGGGTCGACGAAGGACCGGACACCGGCGGCCGGGCGCGGCGGGGAGCGCGAACGGCTCGGCGGTCGCCATACCCCAGACCGTGATCGCCACGCCGCTGCGCGCTCCCATCGGGACGACGGCGCGGACGATCGCGGCGCTCGCCGGATCGACCGGGAGCCGGCGCACGAAGGATCGATCGACCTTGATCCCGACGAGGGGGACGCGGCGGAGACAATCGGGCGCGGAGTAGCCCGTCCCGAAATCGTCGCTCGCGAGGCCGATCCCGGCCGCGCAGGCGGGTCGGGGTCGCGAGCGTCCGCTCCTCGGTCGCGATGCCCGGCCGCGAGACCGACCCCGATTCCCGCGATGGCGATGAGGCCACGGCGCGTCCGACGAGGAAACCCGTCGACGGTCGCGGAGCCGGATGCGGGATGGGGCCAAGGGCGCGCCCGAGACGGGGGGATCCGATCTCCGCACCGGTCTCGGGCGTCAGGTCACCGCGCTGTGCCCCTTCGACCGTCCGGCGAAACGCGATAGGGAGCCCTGGTACGGGGCGGGCAGGGGGCGGGGCGGTGGTGAAACGGATCCTCGCGGGCCTCGTCGGGCTGCTCCTCGCCCTGTCGGGCGCGCGGGCCGCCCCCGTCGTGGTCGCCTCCAAGCTCGACACAGAGGGCGGGGTCCTCGGGTCGATCATCCTCCAGGTGCTGAAGGCGCACGGGATTCCGACGACCGACAGGACGCAGCTCGGCGCCACCGCGATCGTGCGCCAGGCCCTGATCGAGGGCCAGATCGACATCTATCCGGAATACACCGGGAACGCCGCCTTCTTCTTCGGGCAGCAGAGCCTGCCGGTCTGGAAGGATCCGGAGGCGGCCTACGAGACCGCCCGCGCCCTGGACCTCAGGGCCAACAACCTCGTCTGGCTGACGCCGGCCTCGGCCAACAACACCTGGGCGATCGCGGTGCGCGCCGACATCGCTCAGGCCCACGGGCTCAAGACCATGACCGATTTCGGCCGCTACGTGGCCGGGGGCGGGCCGATCAAGCTCGCCGCCTCCTCGGAATTCGTCTCCGCGCCAGCCGCCCTGCCGGCCTTCGGCAGGACCTACGGCTTCGCGCTCAAGCCGGAGCAGCTCGTCATCCTGGCGGGGGGCGACACCGCCGCCACGATCGCGGCGGCGGCGCGCGGCACCTCCGGAACGAGCGCCGCCATGGTGTTCGGTACCGACGGCAGCCTCGCCGCCGCCAAGCTCGTCGCGCTGGACGACGACCGGCGGGTCCAGCCGGTCTATCAGCCCGCGCCGGTGGTCCGCGCCGAAGTCCTGAGAGCACATCCTGAGATCGCCGCAATCCTCGATCCGGTCTTCCGCCGGCTCGACCTGGGAACGCTGCGGGAACTCAACGGGCGCGTGCAGCTCGGCGGCGAGCCGGCCTCCTCGGTCGCCGCGGATTTCCTTCAGCGGAACGGTTTCGTGCGCGAGCCGGCGATGCGGGCGCCTGCCGCGGCCGGACATCCTGGCCTCCCCGCGGTCCCGGACTGACGCGGTCTACGCGGGCTCGGGGAGAGGCGCCTTCCGTCCGCGATCGCCCTACCTGTGGACCGGCGCCCGCGCTCATCATCGGGATGGAGGAGCCTCTGTGACGTGGATACGCCCCGACCCGGGGGGGCGGCCGCCCGGCCTGATCCGCTCCGGCGTCGATCCGCTGGGTTCGGTCTTCGCGGCCTTCATCGCACTGAGCGTCCTGGCGCTGCCTCTGATGACGGCCCGGCCGAACAGGATCGCGGAGGGGACCTCCCTGATGGCGTGGTCGGCGCTGCCGTCCGGCCACGCCCTGGCGCTCGGGGGAGTCCTCGGGCTCGCCGCGCCGCTGCTCGCCCTGCGGGTCGCCCCCCGCCTGCGCGTCGCGGCCGGCGCCGCGGCGCTCCTGCTCCTCTGCCTCACGGCCGGCTGGGCGGCCGATCACCTGACGGCGCCCGGCGACCGGTATGCCCGCGTCTCGCCGGACGCGGGCTGGTGGCTCGCCTTCGTCTCCGCGGGCCTCGCGCTCGGCGACGGATTGGCCCGCCTGCGGCCGGGGCCGGGCGTCAGGATCGCCTTGCTGGCGGCCGGCGCGCTCCTGACGGGGCTCGCCCTGGGCTCCGGGTTCTGGGATCAACTCTCGGTGCTCCGGGAATATGCCAGCCGCTCCGACACGTTCGGCCGGGAGGTGAGGACCCACGCGGGTCTCGCCCTGTCCTCGGTGGCGGCCGCCACCGCGATCGGGATCCCGGCGGCCATCCTGGCGCGTCCGGTCCCCGCCCTGCGCACGGCGCTGCTCGCGGTCCTCAACGTCGTGCAGACCATCCCGTCCATGGCGCTGTTCGGGATGCTGATCGCGCCGCTCGCCTGGATCGGCCGGACGGTTCCCGGGGCGGCTGGTCTCGGGATCGCCGGCATCGGTGCCGCGCCGGCCTTCGTGGCCCTGTTCGCCTACGCGCTCCTGCCGGTGGCGGCCGCCACCGTCGCGGGGCTCGAGGCGGTGCCCGGCCCGGTGCGCGATGCGGCGCGGGGCGTCGGCATGACCGGGCGGCAATGCCTGTTCCAAGTGGAACTGCCCCTCGCCCGCCCGGCGATCCTCACCGGGGTCCGCATCGTCCTCGTCCAGAACATCGGTCTGGCGGTGATCGCCGGTCTCGTCGGCGGCGGCGGCCTCGGCGTGTTCGTGTTCCAGGGCATCAGCCAGAACGCGGGCGACCTCGTCCTGCTCGGGGCGCTGCCCACGGTCGCCCTGGCGGGCGCCGCCGCGATCCTGCTCGATGCCGTCATCGATGCCAGCCGCTTGCGGGAGCAGAGGCCATGATCGAGCTCGCGCAGGTCAGCCGCAGCTTCGGCGCCCGCCCCGTCGTCACGGACGTCAGCCTGCGGGTCGCGACCGGCGCGATCCTGACCGTCGTCGGCACCTCGGGATCGGGCAAGACGACCCTGCTGCGGATGATCAACCGCCTCGTCGAGCCGAGCACCGGCACGATCCGGGTGGCCGGCCGCGACGTCCGCAGCGTGGCGCCCCACGTCCTGCGCCGCGGGATCGGCTACGCCATCCAGGGGCACGGATTGTTTCCCCACCGCACCGTCGCGGAGAACATCGGAACCGTTCCGCACCTGCTCGGCTGGGACCGGCGCCGGATCGCCGCGCGGGTCGACGAGCTGCTCGGCCTGTTCCGCCTCGATCCGGCGCTCTACCGCGACCGGCTGCCCGGGGCGCTCTCCGGCGGCGAGCAGCAGCGGATCGGGGTCGCCCGCGCCCTGGCGGCCGAGCCGCCGATCCTGCTGATGGACGAGCCCTTCGGCGCCCTCGACCCGATCATCCGCGGCCGCGCCCAGGAGGACCTGCTGGCGATCCAGCGGCGCTACGGCACCACCATCGTTCTGGTGACCCACGACATGGACGAGGCGCTGCGCCTCGGCGACCGCATCGCCGTCATGGATGCCGGCCGCCTCGTGCAGGAGGCGAGTCCCGCGGCGCTGATCGGTGCGCCCGCGACCGACTTCGTCCGGTTGCTCCTCGGCGGCCGGGACCGGGCATTCCAGCTCATGGCCCTGCGCGTCGTGGATGAGCTCGTCGAGCCCGGCGCCGCGCCGGGCGAACCGATCCCGGTCGGGACCTCCGTGCGCGCGGCCCTGGCCGAGAGTCTCTGGTCACGCCGCGCCGCCCTGCCGGTCAGCCGGGACGGCGTGATCCTCGGCCGGGTCACGCGCGCGGCCCTCGAGGCCGAGGGCGCCGAGCCATGAGCCGGATCCCGCGCGTGCTGACGATCCTGCTCCTCGCCGGCCTCGGGGGCTTCCTGACCAAGCCGGAAGCCTTCGCGGCGCTGTTCAGGCCCTTCGCCCCCGGCGATACCCCGCCGATCTACGCCCAGACGCCGCTGCTGACCCTCGCGGTCAACCACCTGCTGCTGGTGGCCGCCGCGACCCTGGCGGCGAGCCTGCTGGCCGTGGGCTTCGCCGTCGTGGCGACCCGTCCGGCCGGGCGCGACGTCCTGCCCTTCGCCCGGGCGGTGGCCAATCTCGGCCAGACCTTCCCGCCGGTGGCGGTGCTGGCGCTGGCGGTGCCGGTCGTCGGGTTCGGCACCGTGCCGACCCTGATCGCCCTGGTCCTGTACGGCTTGCTGCCGATCTTCGAGACGGCGCTGACCAGCCTGAGCGGCCTCGATCCGGCACTCCGGGAGGCGGCCCGCGGCCTGGGACTGACCGGTCGCCAGCGGCTCGTCCAGGTGGAACTGCCGCTGGCCCTGCCGATGATCGTCTCCGGGATCCGCGTCTCGGCCGTCATCGGCCTCGCCACCGCCACCCTCGGCTCCACGGTTGCGGCCAGCACCCTCGGCGAGGTCATCGTCTCCGGCCTGCTCACCGGCAACACCGCCTACGTCCTGCAGGGGGGGCTCACCGTCGCCGCGCTGGCGATCCTCGTCGATGCGGGCTTTCGGGTCCTGCAGCGGAAAGCCGCGCGACGGGCTGGATTTCCTTCCTAGGGGCGACTAGAAGTCCGGCAGGATCGTACGCGCGATTCTGGGGCGTGGAACCCCCTGTCTGATGGTTGGTGCCGACCACAACGGTACCGGATCCTTGACCGTACGGTCGGGGAGCCTGCGGCGTATGTCCAGGCGTCCCGGCGCTAAAGGTCGTAGGGACCGTTCAGACACGGTTTTCCAACTCCCCGACTCGGGATGGTCGAAGGACTTGTTTGCGGGGGCGTACCGCAGACAAAAGCCAGCTGGGAGGGAGGGGCCGTGGGTTCCAGCGATCCCGACTTGCGGATGCGCCAACTCGCGAAGCTGCGTGCGGCCTACGACGCCAGGTCCGGCCTGCCGGACGACCCGGCCGGCCGGAACGCGGCCCGGCATTCGAAGGCGCTCCTGGAGCGGATCCTCGTGGCGCTCGGCGAAGTGCGGGACGGCGAGAAGGCGCGGCCCGGAGCGTAGGGCCGGGCCCCCGCACGCGGCGCCCGCCGTGGCGCAGCGGCTCGGATGGGCGAGACAGGCCCGGCGGCTCCACGCTATGACATCCCGTATGACACCCGCCGACCGAGACCGGCTCGAAAAGTGCCTTGCGCTGGCCGAGCAGGGCGCGACGCCGGGCGAGCGCGCAGCCGGTCGCGCCGCCGCCGCGCGCATCGCCGCCGCCGCCGGCCTCACGGTGGCCGAGGCGCTCCGGGCGGTCCGGCAGCCGCGGGGCCCGTCGCACGCGTCCCAGCCGCCCCCGCGGCGCACCTATGCCTGGGCCGAGCCCAAGCCGGCGGTGGACCCCATCACGGTCGAGGAACTGCTCCGCCAGAAGGCGCAGACCGAGGCGTGGCGCAAGCGGGCGGCGACGGCGGACGCCCGTCGACGCGGGCGGGAACGCGCGGATCAGGAGGCCTACGTGGCGCAGCAGCGCGCCGAGCAGGCGGAGCGCGATCGGGACTGGGCGCGCGCCCGCGCCGCTGCGGCGCCCGACGAGGCTCCGTAGGCTGTGGCGCCGTGCGCCCGGCGGTGGACCGCCACCCGGCAGCCCGTCGGGGTGCCGGGTGGCGGTCCCGCACTGGGCTTTTCGCCTGCGACGGCGGATCCTTCGCTGGGCCGCCGTGTCGGTGCCGCAGCAGCAGGCGGCCCCAGCCGTCAGGCGGCTTCCAGCAGGAAGTTGGTGCGGCGGAACATCAGCTCGCGCCGATAGAAGTAGACGCTGCCTCGACGCATGGCGTCGTGCGCCCTGTCGAGGTCGAAGCCGAACGGCCTGTCCCGCGTCGTGTCGATGCAGCTCACGTAAGTCCACCGCACGCCGTCGATCATCGGCGGGATCGGCTGGTCCTGCCGGACGGCGCAGAACTGCTGTTCGTCCGAAGCCTTGACGAAGATGTAGAACGTCTTCCGCGCGCACATCCGAACCTCCAGAAGATTCCGGGGTGTATCCGCAACGCAACGGTCAAGCTATAAACTGATTCGGCCGCAATGGTCAAGCTTTTGCCATGTTTCCGCCACGGATGAGACGGTACCGGGCCGGCACGGCGCGGTACAGCACGGAGCGAAGCTGCGCCCGGGTCACTCGGCCGGCTCCTGGAGCGGCTTGCCCTTATCGACGACGTAGACCGACAGGATCTTCAGGGTCCTGTCACCGACGACCGTGTAGCCGGCATGGGGTACGCCGCGCCTGTTGATCCCGCGTTCGCCGGCGGGGCGCTCCTTCGGCGCCTGACCCTGTGCCTGGGCGAGCGCGCCCTCGAGCACGTAGAAGGCCTCCTCGCCGTTGTGGAAGTGCCGTCGCGAGGTCGCCCCGGGCGGGATCTCGACGAGCTGCATGACGATCTCCCGCCCCTCATCGCCGGAGACCGGTGAGCGGCCGAGTTCGGTCCGCTTCACCTCCTGGGCGGCGGCTGCGCCCGCAACGAGCAGGGTGCCCGCGGCCCATAGACGAGCCAGAGCAGTGGTGCGGCGGTGGGGGCCCATATCGGTCTCTCTCTTTCGTCGGGGAGCATGACACGGGCCGGCTTGGCCGGGAACGACCGGACCTTCGCTGGCCGTTACAGTCTTCGCCGGCCGCCGGTCCGGCCATCTACAGGCAGCCGGCGCGCCTCAGGGCACCGATCATCTTCCGGCCGACCCGGTATCCGTTCAGGGCCTCGGACCCGAGGATGCGGACGGTCTCGCTCGCGCCGGTCCGATTGTAGAGAAACACTTGGAAGTTCTGTTCCGGCCGGTCCGGTCCGGCGCCGCTGACCTGGCCGCAGAACGCGGCGTCCTGACCGGCCTCGGTCTGGATCGGCCGAACCTTCCGAAAGCGGACGCGCCCGGCTTCCGGGAACACGGCGGCGACCCTGGCGCGCATCTCGGCCTCGGGGGAGAGGTCGAGGCGCGGGAGGTTCAGGCCGGACAAGCCGAGCGCATCCTGTCCGTGGACGACTGCCGGGACGAGGAGGAGCGCCGCGAACGCGCCGAGCGATGCGCGCCTCATGCGGTGCCGCCGGCCGGGCGCCGGTCGCGGGTCTCGGATCGCGGCCGGACCCCCGGCCTGGCCACAGGCTGTCGGCGCATCGGATCCTGAGCGGAATGGGCACCCTGCACGGACGATATTGGATCATGAAGCCAGGCTGAGTGGAAGCAGTCCCGCGAGACCGTCATAGTTCGGGCGGTGCCGCGGAGCGTCGGGCGGCGGCCGGTCCGAACGAGCGGCGCTCTCAATGCGTGGTTGTAGCGTGCTGCGAGCGCCCGGGCGGCCGGCCGGCCCCGCCCTTGCCCGGGGCCCGACCTGATGGCGGCGCGGCGTGGTATTCATGCACTGGGGGACGTAAACCAACTTATGATAGCAAATAGGAGCCGGTGCGGGACGGCGATTCTCTAGGCGGCACGATCATGGATACCGGTTTGCATCTGAGAGAGGCTCTGATCGCCGCTGGCGTCGTCGGCACGTGGTACTGGCAGGTCGCGAACGGCGGCGTCATCCTGGATCGCGGTTCGGCGGAGCTGCTGACCGGCGACCCCGCGCTGGCCGGGAAGGTTCTGGACCTGAACACGTCGTTTGCCTGCCTACACCCGGACGACCGGGAGCGGGTGTTCGCACGGGTCGACGAGCATGAGCGGCGGGGCGGACCGAACGTGATGGAGTATCGGGTCCGCTCACCCGAGGGGCGCGTGCGCGTGCTGCTGGATCGCGGGCGCGTCATCGAGGATGCGGACGGGACGCGCGCAGGCTACGGCGTGTTGCTCGACATCACGGACCGGCTGCCGACGGGCATCGACGCGCTCTCGGATGTGGCCGATCGCTGCCTCGGCCTGCGCGACGTGCTTCTGCAGCATGGCACGACGCGGATGCAGCTGCTGATTGATCTACTGCTGTTCGAGATCGGCCGTGAGATCGCCCATCACGGGGCGGATCCGGAGGGGGCGCGCCTGCAGTAGCGCGGTGGTGGCACGGGGGCATCGCGGCCCGGCTCAACTAGCATCATGGTGCGGGCGGCCGGGACGAAGCCCCGGCCGGGCCGCGGCGGTCGACGGCGACGGTGCCCTGCGCCACGACCAGCACGGGCTGTTGGCGCTCGACGATGATCTGCGGCGCGCAGGCCGCGTCGAAGGCGACGAGGTCGGCGCGCACGCCGGGGCTCAGGGTGCCCGGCCCCAGGCCCGCGACGCGCGCCGGCACGGCGGTGATCGGCTCGAGGAGCGCCGCGAGGTCGGCATCGCTCCGGAGATCGAACCGGTAGGCGGCGAGCTGGGCGCGATCGATCATGCTGGTGACCGAGGACGGGTTCCAGCAATCGCGCACGTTGTCGGTCCCGAAGACGATCGCGACGCCGAGTTCCCGCAGGCGCGGGATCGGCGGGCAGCGGCGCCCGCCCGGCACGCTGCTCAGGATCGCGATGCCGGCGCAGCTCAGGCGTTCCGCAATCCGGCCGAGGCGCAGGTCGTCGGCGTCCGCGAGGGCGAAGGCGTGACTGATGGTGACCCGCCCGCCGAGCCCGGCAGCCGCCGTGCGGGCCAGGATCGCGTCGATCTCGTCGAGACCGGTCTCGCCCGCGTCGTGCAGATGGATGTCGACGGCCCGGTCGTGGCGCTCGGCCAGGGCGAAGACGGCGTCGAGCGGTCCGTCGCGGTCGCCGTCGATGCCGACAGGATCGAGGCCGCCGACGAGGTCCGCCCCCATCCGCATGGCCTCGTCGAGATACTCCGCCACCGGAGGGCAGCGCAGGATGCCGCTCTGCGGGAACGCGACGATCTGGATCTGCATGCGGTCCGCCCACCGCGCCCGCAGGTCGAGGATCTGGGCGAGGTGATCGAGGCGCGTGACGTCGTCGATGTCGACATGGGTCCGCAGGCTGGTCGTGCCGCCGCGGAGCATGCGTTCGAGGAGCGCCTCGGCGCCCTGCTCGGCCAGCGGGAGCCGGCTTGTGCGGCGGAAGGCCTTCTCGTCCTCGATGATCGCGCGGACCGAGCCCCGAGCCCGGTGCGGCCGCCAGCCCAGGCCGAGCATGCATTTGTCGAGATGGACGTGCCCGTCCGACAGGCCCGGCAGCACCAGGGCTCCGGCGAGATCGAGGGTCCGCGCGGCGCGCGGCAGGGCCTCGCGGGTCTCACCCGGGTCCCGGAGCGCGGTCACCCGCCCGGCCTGGATGTCGACCGCGAGGGTGCGACCGTCGGCGGTGGTCGCGTTGAGGAGGCGCAGGTCGCACGGAGCGCCCGGCGTCGGACCAGATCTCGCCATCACCCCGATCCTCCTCCCGTCACGGACGCGCCGAAGCGCGGCCCGCACCCGGCGCATCTGCGCCGCGGCCTTCAGATCGGGAGGGCATGGCTGATCAGCACCACGGCCTTGCCGACCTGATCCGCGCCCGCGATCTGCCTGACGATGAACTGGGCCACATCGGCCCGCGCGATCAGTCCGTTGCGCCAGGATGAGGGCGTATCGAGGACGCGGTAACGGCCGGTCGCGGTCCCGCCCGTGAGAACCCCTGGACGGACGAGGGTCCAGTCCAGCGGGCTGCGACGGATCCGCATCTCCTGGGCGTCCTTGTCGTCGTAGGCGCGTCCGAACACCAGTCGGAACGGAAGGCGCTGCAACGGGCTGATGGCGTCGCGGCTGTCGCCCGCGCCGAAGCCCGTGACCGCGATGAGCCGGCGGACGCCGGCCTTCTCCATGGCGGGAACGAGCAGGTTCGTCGCGTCGGAGAACAGGCGGACCGGTGCGAGCAGGTCGCGGAACGGGACGCCGAGCGCCTGAACCACGACATCCACGCCGGCGAGTGCGGCCTCGATGTCGCGCGCGTTCAGGGCGTTTCCCGGACAGCGCTCGACGCCCGGTTCCGATACCGCGATGGCGTTGGCGGACCGGGCGAAGGCGCGCACGCGGTGGCCGGCGGCCGCGGCTGCCTTGACCGTCGCCAGCCCGATCCCCTGGCTGGCTCCGATGACGAGGATATGGGCCATCGATGATCCCTGTGGCTGATCCCTGATGTCAGCGTCGACAGCAGAGCGTAGGACGCGGGCAAGCGCCATGTGGCCGCTTGCCCTGGGCGCCTCCTCGCCCGGGCGGAACGCCCCGGCGGCCGGCGCCGGTCCACCGGTGGATCGCCGGGTTTCCCAGGACGGCCGCGGTCTTGCCGCGCTGCCAGCGAAGACGGGCGGGAGCCGTCCGGTGTGAAGCATCGCATGCATGGTCCGCGATTCGAACCGCGTCGGACACGCGGGGCGAGGCGCGGCCGGACCTGACCGGACCACGCTTGCGCCTGTTCGCGACGCGCACGGGCGCCATGCGGCCGGTCGAGGGATCGAGGGAACGGCAACGATGCCCTTCGCCCATGCGGCTTCAACGACCTCGGCAATGAGCGCGGGGAACCCGCCGTTTTGGCGCCGGTGGCAGCCTGTCTGCGGCCGCTCGATTGATCTATGTTAAACGCTGGCTGAGAGCGCTCATCTGTGCGGCTGGCCCCGGAGGAGCCGATGGCAGCCTTCTTTTTCGACGTGTGCAACACGGCCGGGTATTTTTGGGACGAGCAAGCGATGGAGTGTGCCGGCCGCTCTGCCATTGAAGCGCACGCGCGTGACCTGCTGACGATTGCCGCTGCATATCACGACGGCGGCACCTACCCGGTCGCTGTCATCGTATCGAACGAGTGCCATACGCCCGTGCTGACCGCTATCAGCCTCGCAGACGGGCCCAATTTTATCTGGAACTGGCCCTCCCGGGATGCCCCGCGCCGGTAAGCTGCCGGGCGACCGGGGTAGGGGTTCCTTCCGGCCCTTCGCGGCCTACGCTCCGGCGTCGGGTCCGTTCCTGCGCTGGGGCGGTCTGGGCTGTCCCGGCCGGGATGCGCCGCCGACCTGTTTTGCGACCGCGTTGCCGGTTCAGCCCGATCGTCGGGCCGTCCAGCGGCCCGAACAGGAAGTCAGGCCGGAGAGCGTCCAGCGACCGCTGCCCCCCGTTCCGCGCAGGCGGCCCGAGACCGAGACGTTGGCGAGGCCCTGGCGGATCGTGCCGGTGATCCGTCCATCCGTAGTGGCGCGGCCGGAGGTGTCGACACCATTGGCTCCGGCATCGTCCACGTTCCCGTCCCGGATGACGATGGGATAGCGGTACGGCCCGGCGCAGCTCCCGCTGTCGGCCGTCGCCACCACCGACCACGCGCCGTCGAAGCGGTTCGCCGTCTGCGCCGCCGCCGGTGCGAGACCGAGGCCGAGAAGCACGGCGGGCACGAGAATGATGTCGTTCAGTCGGGTCATGGTCTCCTCTGTAGGCAGTCTGGAGGCTGCGTCGTCAGCCGGGAGGGGAGTCGTCGGCCACATCCGCACTGAGATAGAGAGTCATGAACGCGCCGGTGGCGCGGTCGGCATAGGTATCCGGATCCTCCCCGGGCCAAGGCGGTACGACCTCGGTCGGCGGCCTGCCCCGCAGCAGGGCTTCGAGTTCGGCGACCGTGAGGCCGGCTTCCGTCGCGGCGCTCAAGGCGCGATCCGCATGGAGGCACGGTTCGGACCCGCCGCCCTCGCGACCGCCGAAACCTGTCTCAGGCACGAAGGTCCGGTCCCTCGGGATCGCCGGGCGGCACGTCGGGGCCGAGGTCCGGCTTCGGCAGGTCCGGAGGGACATCGACGGGTGCCGAGGGCTCGTCCGGTCCGAGCGGTCGTTCCCTCGGAGGCGGCTCGAAGCCGGGCGGTCGATCGACGGGGTCGGGATGGGCGGATCCCGCGGCTGGCAGACCTGGATGTGCCATGGGTTTCCTCACGGCCGGGATATCGACCCGGATGACGGAAAGGCAACGGGCCGGACGCGCGCCCGGAGTGGCACGGGCATCCGGCCTCGCGGCCGTGCCGGGCAAGAGGGCTGTCCGCCCAGCACAACCTCGAAATGTGGGCGGAGCCCGCGAGCACGCCGCGATCGGCTCCGTAGACTCGATATGGGGACCAACAGCCTCAACGCACTGAGAAAATTCTACCAGTACGCCGTTTTTTTCTTCGGGGCGGCGCGGCAGGCCCGCGCTGCCATGGCGGGAGCATCGCGCGCGTGCGAACCGGATCACGCGGCGCGTTTCTCCACCACGCGAGTGTCGGAGATCCTGTCGTCCGCGCAGAGCCGCTTGGCCAGGACGCGGGCGATCAGGACGCGGGCGATCAGGACACCGGCGATCTGGGCGCCGGCCAGAACAGCCATGGCCGGGCGCCGTACGCGTCGCCGGCGGACCGCGCCGGGCTCATCGGGGTGTTGGTCAGCGGGATCGAGATCGGGTGAATCGGCACCGGCCCGGAGCACGCCAACCGGAACAGGCCGAAGCACTCGGCGGCCGCGCGGCGTCTCAGGTCGTGGCTCAGGGTCGTGGTCCCTCAATCACGCGCCGGGTTCGGGGTCGGGTTTGCCGTCGCGGCGCGCCTCCCGGACGGGCGGCCGGCCTGGTGGGGTCGGACGGCGCGCTCGGCGACACCGGTTCCAGGCTCAGGCCTCGCCGAGTTCCCGGGCGAGCCGGTCGCGCGCCCGGCTGACTCGGCTCTTCACGGTTCCGCGGGGACAGCCGATGATCGCGGCCGCTTCCTCGTAGGACAGGTCGTCGAGCGCGATGAGCATCAGCGCCTCGCGCTGGGCCGGCTCGAGCCTGTCGAGGGCCGACTGGATATCCCGAACGTCGATCCTGCTCTCCTGGTCGGCCGGTTGGGACAGCCGGCCCGCGTGCAGGCCATCGGGGTCGGGAACCTCGCGGCGGCGCTTGAGGCGCCCATTGAGGTAGCCGTTGCGCAGGATCGTGAAGAGCCACGCCTTCAGCCGGGTCCCGGGCTGGAACCGCTCCCGGTTTTCCCAGGCCTTGAGCAGGGTGAACTGAACGAGGTCCTCGCTCTCGACCCCGTCGCGGGTCAGCGACAGGGCGAACCGGCGCAGGTGCGGCACCGCCGCGATCAGGTCGGCCTGGAATGAGGCCAAGCTCTCTGTCGCCGCCGCGGCATCGAGCGCTTCCAACAGGCGCCGGAGCCCTCTGCCAAGTCGCGAAGTTTCGTCGATGCCCACAACTTCTGGATAGTGTACGGGCCGATCCAATCCCGGATCGCGGACAACGCGCGAGACGGGGGTGCCCCCGACGGTCGGCTTTGTCAGATGTTCGTAGACGTTCAGCATGGACGGCATGCTCATGTCGGTCAGGATATGGCGCCTGTCCTCGACAGGCGGCCCTCTGGCTCAGGCGAGCATTAATCTTTGGTCGGGAGGCGCCGCGTCAATGATGCGGACATACCAGGAAAAACACTTATGTGGGGGAACCGGGTTGCGCACGACCCGTTTGTGCCCCGCAACCAGCGAGCCGGTATGAACGCAGTGAGGTGAGGCGAGCCTTGGTCCGGGATTGGCGACCGGCTCGAAAGTCGGTCGATGTCCGGCTCGAGGGGGAGGCACAGAACCGCATGCGCGTGGCGCAGGATGGTCCCGGTTCGAGCAATCCGGCGGGCAAGCAGTACTTTGGCCGTCGGGGTCTATCGTACCGGTATGTAAAGATCATTGATCACGGATGATGTGCGCGCATCTTCCGGTCGGCCAGGGTTTACTCAGGAACAACGAGGTGCCCATGACCGACAACAGGAAGACGCCCTCCACCGATCATCTCAAAGGCTCGGTGACGGAAGCCATCGGCAAGCTCACCGGCGCGGTGCGCGTCGAAGCCGAAGGCCGGCGTCAGAAGCGTGACGCCGAGGCGCCGAAATCCGGACGCCCCAAGCCCTCGGGCTCGGAGGGTGCCTGACCGGGACCGGTCGACGGGTTCCGGCCCGGGACCGCGGCGGCCGAACGAGACACGGCCGAGATCACAACCGAGATCGCAACAGGAGAACGACATGGTCGACACGGATCGGATCACGGGCGCCGCGCAGGCGCTGGGCGGCAAGCTGCAGGGCGCGGTCGGCGACCTGACCGGCTCGCGGCGGGACTCGGTCGAGGGCCGCGCCC
>Ga0160427_10000310_pt1 | contig 31238 bp, 34 predicted proteins | sample SolpanmetagenomL_FD_108194 | JGI IMG/M metagenome (GOLD analysis project Ga0160427, IMG submission 108194) | Solar panel surface microbial communities from Lawrence Berkeley National Laboratory, California, USA - L | ecosystem: Engineered > Built environment > Solar panel > Unclassified ...
CACTTCAAGACCATTCAAAAGCAGGATGGCTACAGCTACAGCTGACATGGCGTGTCCTTCGGACCCGACTCCTTTCCTCTCCGGGTTGAAACCCGGAGTATCCCGGAGCCCTTTATGACCGACCCCAGAGCGCACACCCGGCCCAACCTGACCTGCACGGAGACCGAGCGCGTCGGCCGGCCGCTGCCCGTCACCCCCCTGATGGCCATGCGCGTCGCCGACCTGACCCTCTACCGCCAGGAAAAACGCAGTCTGGAGCACCACTTCAACCCGCACACCGGTGAGGCGTACATGTCGCCTGAGGGCGCCCTCGAGACCCTGATCGCCGGGCTGGTCCACGAACACCTCAGCAAGGGCGCGGGCCTCAGCGGACTGGTGGCCGCGCTGCAGGACGCCGCACACGACCTGGTCACGGTCGCGTCTGCCCTGCAGAACGACCTGCCGCTCGATGACGTGATCGGCAGCGAGGCGCAGGCCTACGCCGCCCTGCCGCACCTGACCCGCGAGCAGGCCGTCATCGTCTTCGATTACACCGTGGACAACGCCGTCAAGGACAGGACCGACGTCACCCGCGAACACCTGACCGAGAACGCCGCGTACCTCAGCGAGGAAGAAGCGTGGACCGAACTGGAAGACCTGCGCCCCAGCCCCCACGACGTGCCGCGCCAGCCGGTGCGGATCGTGGTGGGGGCCGACCTGGAACTGCCGCTCGACTGGAAAGACGGCCAGAGCAGCGTGACCACGCCGGACGGCACACGCTACGAGTTCTGGATGTGCGTCTCCGAACTCCAGCAGCGGGAAGGCCCGGACCCCACCGAGCGCGACCTGACCTGGAACGAGTTCGTCGCCCGCGGCGGCAGTCAGCCCGACTACGACAGCCCCGGCACCTGAACGAAAGGGGGAAGCGGACCAGACCGTCCGTCCCCCTGACCCGGCATTCCCCATGCACACAGGAGTTCCCCATGTCCCAGATGACACCATCCGCCCGCCTCACCCACCCTGCCCGGAGCGCCCGGTGAAGTTCCGGGTCAGCGTCACCGGCACCCTCGACGTCCCCGACGGCACCCGGTACGAATACGGCATGTTGATCCTGCCGAACGGCCGGGAAATCGAGGTCGGTATCATCCTCGGCGGCCTGACCGGCCAGCCGGTCACCTTCGTGCAGGACCGGACCGACGAGCACACCTTCCAGCCGGTGACCGACCTGCCAGGCGACGTGATCCGGGCGTACGTGCGCCGGGACGACTGGAACCCCGGCTGGGACCTGAATGTCCGGTTCGATGCCCGGCCGTGGTTCGTGCAGGCCAGCGACGACGATATTCGCCGCGTCATCCGGCAGGGCATGGACGACACGCCCGCCTGCAGCATGGTCGCCGAGTTCGCTGCCGAGCACGACCCCAAGGTCGCCGACGTCACCGTCTCTGCCCGCAACGCCGGCATCCCGGTGCACTGCACCGTCGACTGGCACTCGCTGGTCGCCTGGCTGCGGTCGGCGCGCAGCGACACGCTGTACCTCGAGATCAGCGGCGACACCCCCCCGGAGCGAGAGAACGACCATCTGGACGACGACGACGAGGACGCGCCCCCGGCAGAGTTCAGACACGTCACGCACGACGTCACCGGTCAGCAGGTCGGCCAGGAGACCGACTTCGACTACGCCTGCGACTTGCAGCCGTTCTTCGCGTCCTGCACGCCCGCAGAGATACTGCGGATGACGCGCGGCGAGTTCCAGGACGACGCCACGCAGCGGCGGCTGAACGCCATGATGGACGCGCAATACGCCAGGGACTACCCGCAGGACCCTGCCCGGCACACGCCCGCGAACGAAGCGCTCACCACCGTGGTCAGTGTCGACCTGCTGGCACTGAACTGGTGGTTGCGGGCGCGGGCCGGCCGCAGCCGCGACTGGGCGTTCGCGCACCAGGCGGTTCGCCGCCTCGCGCTGAAGCAGTGGCCGGAAGACGAGGTCGACTTCGGCAACCGCTGAACCCAGGAAGGGCAGGGCGGCCACATGGCCGCCCTGCCCTTCTTCCCTGAAGCGCGGTTCAGCAGGGCCGCACCGCCCCCCCCATCCCCCCTTCAGGAGACCACATGACCATCATGGACACCGCCAGAACCGCCCACCAGCAGCACCACGCCCAGCGCGTCCTCCAGAACGAGGCCGAGGCCGCCCTCAAGAACGCTCAGCGCGTCCGTGAACTCCGGGACGCGGTGAAAGACCTGATCGGCACGGACCTGCCGGAACACCGCGTCGTGGCGTCGAACGGCCGGATGCCGTACCTGCTGCTGATCGACAGCGAGCGCCTGGCCTTCGGGCAGGCGCACGACTTCGGGCGAGGCCGGCAGCCGCTGCAGGTCTACGGCACCCGGAGCCTCGGCGGCACCCAACACACCGATTTTCACCCGGTCGTCCACCTGCACGAACTCGCCGCCCTCACGCCGTCGCTGCCGGACGACGTCGCCACCCGGCCGATACACCGCTACCACGTCACCGGCGACGTGACCCTCGGCCTCACCGTGACGACCGACACCCCTCAGGCCGCCGTGCAGAGCTTCCGCGACCAGATGTACGGCACCGGGGCCATCCAGATCGACACCATCTACAGCGTGCTGGACGAGCAGAACGTTCCGCAGGACTGGACCGACTGACGTCCCCCCCCCCGAATTCACCGTCCGGACCGTCCTCACCGCCTCTCACCCTATAGGAGTTCACCATGACCACGCGCACCAGCCTCCAGACGCTCAAAACCGCCGCCGCCCAGGCCCAGCAGGCCCAGGGGGCCGCCGAGATTCTCGACCTGATCAACGAGATCGAGGCCGAGCACCCGGTCGTCGTGGAAAGCGTCAGCGCCTCGTGGGAGAGCGAACTGGACGCCGACAAGAACGAGTACCTCGAACTCAGCAGCGTCGAACTGAACTGCAAAGACGGCCTGATCATCGACCTGGGCGTTGGAGCAGGCACCGTCAGAGACCCGCAACGCACCCTGGACCCGGAAGTTCTGGACCAGCTGGAAAACGAGGTGCAGGACCAGACCTCGCTGTCCCTGAACGATGAAATCCTCGCCCTGACCCTCGGCAAGGAAGAAGACACCACCTGGGACCGCGCGGACCTCGAACGGCTGGCCGGTCTGAACCACACCGCCGCGCTGCCGGTCCAGACCCCGGAAGCGGGCCCCTCCCCGGTGCTGACCGAAACCGAACGCTACCTCCAGCGCGGAGCGAATACCCTCACGGAACTGCGCCGACTGGGAACGCCCGCGCACAGCACAGACGCCGAATGGGACGCGCAGCTCACCGCAGCCCAGGCGATGCTCGACGGTCTCACCGAGCGGGGCACGGCGGCGAGGGCATTCCTGATCTTCCACGCGGGGTCCGGCCGCACCACCACCGCGTTCCTGGCGTCCCACATCCTCGAGAGCGAACCGAAGGAGATGGCGGAACCCGGTCGCGCCTCCGGCAACGAGACACACGCCCTCACCCCCAGGTCACTGGACGGCACCACGCCGAACCGCGCGGAACTGGGGACACTGGACGGCACCACGCCGAACCGCGCGGAACTGGGGACACCGGACGGCGACGCCGAACTGCGCGACTACGCCCTCACCGCCGTCGTGACCCTGAATTCGGTTCCGGTTTACGCCACCCTCCGGGCCCGCAGCCTGGACGCCGCCACCGAGCAGTTCAGGGCAGACCTCGACGCCGGTCGGCACAACGCCATGATCAGGAACAACACCAGCACCCATTTCGAGATCGACAGCATCGAGGAAGACCCCGCAGTGACCCCCTGAGCAGCGCAGAAAAGGGGCGGGCCCTGGACCCAGGGCCCGCCCCTGGCCGCCCAGCCGGTTCGTTCCACCGGGATGTTCCGCTTTCTGCTGAATGCCGACCCGGTGGCCCTCTTTTTTTTGCCTCCCCCGGCGTGCGGCACACGCCGCACGCCGGGGGTTCCCTGAAACTCAAGCGTCCAGAGACCGAGCAGGACACCGGACGCACTCCGCAAGAAGGCACCGAAACCAGCAGTGAACCCCGCCTTCTCCCACCCTCTCAAGGAGCACCATGACCACGAAACGCCAGCTCATCGACTACCTGGAAGGCTTCCCGGACGACACGCTCATCCTGGTCCCCGCCGGCAGCCCGGACTACTGGGGCAACCAGCCGCTCAGTGAACTGTCGCTGCGCGGCCAGGACACCACCACCGTCGTTCGCAGCAGCTACCACAACGGCGCGTACGTCGCCGCCAGAGAAGGCCGTGACCGGGACGAGGACGACGAACCCGGCACCGAGGCGCTGATCCTCTCGTAACCGAAGACCGCCGACGCCACCCGGACCCACAGCCCCTCACCCCGCACCGCACCAGGAGCCCCATGACCGACTACAGAATCACCAGCATCGACTGGGACGCCACGCCCGAAGAAATCAGACGCGCCCGGCTGCCCCAGACCGTCGATACCCTCGAGGCCGAGGACCCCGACGACATCGCGGAGCAGCTCAGCAAGAACTTCGGCTTCACCGTCAAGGGCGTCACCTACCTGCCCGGCGAGCCTCCCCGGACGGTGCAGTTCCTGATGGTCGTGACCGACCTGGACACCGGCGAGGTCACCGCGCCGTTTCCCCCCGAGAGCGAGCACCGGCACGCCGAGAACCGCGCCCTCGATGAGATTCGCCGGTTGATCCTGGCGCGTCCCGCCGACGACCATGAACCCTGGGAGCGGGCGTTCCTGCACCACCTCGACCAGGGCGACGACGACATGGCCCTCACCGAGGCGGACGCCTCGCTCAACCTGCACGGGCAGAGCAACCAGCCGCGCACCCACGGCGTCCGCGTCAGCGTGATCGAGGTGCCGACCACGGCCACCTAAAGACATGCAGTCGCTCGCCCCCCGCTCTTCGCCCACTGTTCCAAGGAGTTCAGCATGATGCCCAGACACACCCAGGCCGCCTTGCAGGAACTCGCCGCGCAGGGCCTCTCGCCCGAACACGTCGTCAGCCAGGACTACGAGTACGGCCTGTTGATCGGCCGCTCCGCGGCGGTGCCCAGCAGCGCCGATTCGGTGCTGAACTACGCCCAGGTGCTCACCCCCGCAACGTACGCCGGTCTGCTCGCCCTGGTCGGGCCGAACCCGGACGCCCCCCCGCCCCCCGCCCGCGTGGCGCTCCCCACCTACACCGTCACCCACCAGAACGACACGCTCAGCGTTTCCGGCGTGCTGACCCACACCCAGGCCCCTGACCTGGCGAACCCCGGGGCGGTCCAGGCGGCGGTCGTCACCGAGGCGCTGCCGTACGTCATCCGCCTGACACCGCACGGCATCGAGGTCACGCTCACCCACGGTGACGGACCGCTCGCCAGCGTCTTCCTCGAGATCAGCTCGGACGGCCGCACGCCGGTGCTGCACGTCCATGACGGCGTGAACGGCGCGGAACAGGACCCCACGGTCTTCCTGCCGCTGCTGCTCGATACCGAAGCCGTGCAGGCGGCACGCGAAGCCCGTGAACACCTCACCTCGGGTGCCCAGCGGGAGGAGCACCGCGCCATCATCACCCGTCCCTGGGAGGCGGGCACCGCCGCCCTGGTCACCTGGCGAAGTGGCACCCTCACCAGCGCCGACGAGCTTCTGGAGGCCCTGCAGGACGCCATCACCACCTGGGCGGAGCAGAGGCAGGGGAACGTCGCCTTCCTGGACGACTTCAACCTCGGCGACCTGACCCAGCACCTGGGGGACGCCGCCCTGAGCGCCGCCCTGGCGGCCAACGACATTCACGACCTGAACGTCACCACCACCACGGGCGGATCGGCGGACTGGACCTTCGACACCGTGCTGTACCCGACGGACGACGACTGACACCCGCCCCGGCGTGAGACACTGCCGGGCACACCCACCTCGTTCTCCACGGCCGGGGAACCCTTCCAGGGAGACAGACATGACCGACCAACAGGACCCCCTCCAGACCGCGCCCGCAGCCGAAGCCCAGCTCCAGGCGGAAATCGACGTCCTCGAACAGCAGATTCAGGCGCTCCGGGCGAAGCAACGCACGCTCCGCAGACTGGACGCCGACACCCGGCTGCCCCCCCACATCACCCCGGAGAACGTGATGTCCGTCGATGTCCTGGACGTGCTGCGCGCCGACCGGGAATGGGAAGCGGACCACGCCCTGAATGGCCTGATCACCGCCCTCGGCGGCGGCCTGTACCCGAACGGGTACGTCACGGAAGGCGTCAACCAGTACGCCCTGCAGGTGATGTACGACCAGTCGCTGCCCTACGAGACACAGACCGGACCCGCCCGCATCCTGAAGCTGCTCCGGGAAGTGCCGGGTCTGGACCGGGACGGCTGGACACCGGAACGGCAGGTCACCTTCCCCGGTGAGGCGCGGGTCATGAATATCTTCGAGCACACCTGCGCGGCCGACGGCGTCTACAGCCTGCGCGTGCAACAGGACGACACGGCCAGTCTGTGGCGCTACAGCGGCCGCGACCGGCTGCTGCGCACGTTCGGCACCGTGGACGCCGCCCTGCGGTACATCTACGAGCACCACCCCTACCGCCAGCAAGACGGTGAGCAGGACGACGACGGATAGGCCAGGCAGCGGACCGGCTCCTCCAGGCGTCCGCATCCTGGAACGTGATGACCATCCGGGGCCGGTTCGGTCCCACCCGAACCTCCAGCCTTGTTCTGAACGCACCTCCGCCGCAGGGGGGTGTTCCTGCTCCGCGTGGCCGGGCGGCAGACCCCGCCCGGCCACGCTTCCCTGCAGGAAGAACGCTCCGGTGACCGTCAACGTCACCGGCCAAGGAGACGCATGCAGAAGATCACCCTCTACCTCGCCGCCCAGTGCCTCGAACACGACCTGTCGCTCACCGCGCTCGCCCCGGCGACGCCCGACCGGGCGGACGCCGACCGTGCCGTCCTGACGCACATCCTGAACGACGTCGACGAGGCCCTCGGCAACATGGAAGAAGGCGACGCCGCGCCCGAGTGGATGGCCGAGTTCAGGAACGCCTTCGTGAACGATGCCGACCTCCCGCGCGCCCTGGACCTTGCCGAACCGCACTTGCAGCACGAGTTCAACTACCAGATGCAGGTGATCGAAGTGACCGCGCAACTTCACGACCAGCCGCAGATCACCTCCACCGCGGTCATCACCCTGAAGAACGGCACGGCCGAACTGACCGCTGCCGACGCCCCGGTACGGGTGCTGTTCGCCGACGAGGACCCGGGCGACGCCGACGGAACGGTGGACAGAGGAGGCGTCCGCACGCTGCTGTGGGAAGAGACGCTCGGCGTCCCCCGTCCGGACCTGGTGAAGCTCTACACCGACGCCGCCGAGGTCGACCCGGTCGCCACCCTGCCCCCCCGGACCATGAAACTGGCCGGCCTGGTGGTCCGGGGTGACCTGATGCTCCGGGACGGCAACGCCCTGGAAATCTTCCACACCTTTGCCGGTGGAGGGCAGGTCACCCTGGTCTTCATGAACGAAGGAGAAGAAGAGGAGCGCCTGACGCTCTCCGAAGAAACGTCAATCGAGATGTTCCGGTGACACCCGGGGACAAGAAGGCCCGTCCGCACGTCCGGCCGGTCACCCACAAGGTGCTGCCGGTGGTCGCCCGCGGCTATCCGCACGGTGAGATCGTGCTGGACCAGGACGGGCAGTTCCGGGTCAAGGCCTTCGACTTCCAGGGCCAGGTCAGCTTCCCGGCGCTCGAGGACGCCGCCGCCGCGCTCGACGTGCACCTGGACGCCTGGCGCACGCGGGAGCAGAACGTGGAATACCACGACGTGCTGATTCTCCCCAGGCCGCACCAGAGCTACCGCCTCGACCCGTCGGTCAACGCCGGCGGGGTCCTGTTCGTCACGCCCAGGGCCGCAACCGTGGCGATCCGCGGCGAGGAGGTGCTCGGCCGGGTGCGCTTCAGAGACCGCAGCCTCAAGACGCTCGAGCACCTCGGCCGCGAGGACGAAGGCAAGGCGCTGGGCGACTACCTGAAACGCAACCGGATGGTTCCGTACGACGCAGCGCTCGAGCGGCGCTGGGAGACCCTCACGCTCAGTCTCGGGCGGCTGATCGGGAAGGTCGCCACCGACAGCAGCACCGCCGGCGTCACCGACGACCTGATGGCGCGGGTGCTCGAAGCCGAGCGCGTCGTCACCGCCACACCCCAGAACCCACACCGCCAGTCCTGAATCCTCCGCCCTCTCCCCCGCCTCAAGGAGTGCCATGTCCTACGTCTGGATCTTTCCGCCCCTGCCCGTCGTCGGCTACGAGTACGACCGCAAGAACGAACAGGAGTGCAGCTACGACGACCTCAGCAACGTCGACCTGCCGCTGCGCCCCGCGGACATCCCCGAGGCCAGCCGCGCCCTCTACCCGACCCGGTACTTCGAGAACACCGTCGCCGCACAGGACCTGGAGGAACAGCCGGACGTAGACGTGATCCTCGGCTTCTTCCTGACCGCCGGCGCCGACCTGGACAGCCCCAGGGCCGCCGACGTGTTCGTGGCCTACGCCGGCCCGGAACGCACGCAGCACGGGACCTTCTCCCCGGTCGGTGAGCACGCCCCCGGCGGGCTGTACCGCCCCGGTGACCGGCTGATCTCGGTGCAGGACTACCTGAAGATCAGCGCCGGCCTGAACACGCCCGAGGTGTACGTCTCTGCGCTGGTACAGGCCAACGACCCCTACGCGCAGCTGACCCGCTGAAGGGCTGATCCGCCCAGCCCCACGGAACCAGAACGGTCAGTTCAGCGGCCGGAGCCTGACCTGCGGCTGGGCTTTCCAGGTCGACAGGAACATCAGCATCCGGTTCTGGACCGTTCCCTGGGGCAGACTGATCGGCGCAGCCACGAACAGAAACCGGGTGTTCTGGAACAGATACCCATGACCCGCGCCGTTGTTTCTGTGGTCGTTTGGAAGGTGACCGACCGGGTTGAGCACTTCCGACCACTCGGTGGCAGAGGTGTACGCCGCCACCGTGGCGTAGGCGTCCCAGGCCGCCACCGCCTGATCGAGCGTCCCCCGAAACTCGGCGCAGAGGTACAGGCTGACAGGGTCCTTGACGAACTGCTCCGGACAGCGGGTGATCACCCCGCCCGCCCCCTGAAGGGACGCGCTTGAAAGCGCTGCGTTGTTTCCCGCCATCGGCCTTCCCTCGGCAAAGGATGAAAGCAGAGGAAGCGACAGGGCGGTCAGGGTGAACAGGGTCGCAGCTCTTTTCGGCATGAACAGCAGCATAGACACTGACGCCACACACACTTCCTACAGCCCAGAAACCAACGAAACCCACAGGCCCGTCCCTTCCGCCGCTGTAAACAGACCACAGGCAGTCGTGCTGGCATTGATCCCATACACTGGAGGGCACCATGAAGAACAAGGAGAACAGCCGGCCGCCCGCACCGCCCACCGCACCGCTGACCTGGTATCACACCGACTACCTGGTCAATCTCCCCGAGCAGCCGGAGGACGAGATCCGCCGGGCGTTCGAGAAGATGCTCGGACCGGTGCTGAGCGCCGGGGTGGTCACCTCCCCGGCCCAGATGCAGGGCCTGTACCGTCAGGTCGAACTCGGCAACAACGGCCGCGCCCGCGCCGCCCGCGATCCGCACACCACCTACGCCTGGTCGAAGCAAAACGTGGTGGTCTGGCGAGGCTGCTGGTGCGTCAAGGAGAAGAAGTATCCGAAGTGGGCCCCCTGGCGGAGTGACGTCAGGGACGCTGTCGAAAGCTCCGGCAACACCGCGTTCTGGACGACGCTGCAGCGCGTCCTGGCCGCTCAGGGACGCCGGGCATGAGCGGTCCGTCTGTTGGCGACCAGACGCTCGCCGAATGGTACGCCACCTCCGTCTGGGGCCAGCCCTGCCGGAACATGTACCGCGCCCTGGCAGACGCCCAGGACCACCGGCTGCTCGACATCGTCCAGGACCGGCAGGTGGCGGACACCACCCGCACCTACGCCGCCGAAACGGCCGGACAGTTGACGGACAGCGCCCAGGTCGTTCCGGTGCTCAGCGCCTGCCTGAGCAGCGACTCCCTCCTGATGCGGGAAGGCGCCGTCTACGGCCTGAGTCAGCACTGGCACGCACCGGGCGTCCCGGACCTGCTGGCCGCCCGGTTTGAGGTCGAGCAGAGCAGCGGCGTACGGCAGGCCATCGAGGAGGCCCTCGCAGAACACGGAGAGGAACACGCGGCGTCACCAGCAGCAGGAGAACTGGCAGCGGGATAGCCGGCACCCCCACACCCTTCCTGCTCTGTCTCCGTGGGCATCGACCGGAGCGGTTCCCACCCTCCCCGCCCACTGCACGCCCGTTCCCTGGAGGTCTCCCATGCGAATCCGCCGTTCCCTGCTCTGCGCCCTGCTGTCCTGCGCCGCGCTCCTCCCGGCCCAGGCAGCGAACGGCACCCAGCCGACCAGGCCCACACGCCCGGTGCCCTGCAACCTGATCGAATACGCCCTCGGAACCCAGGTGTTCCGGACCTACACCCACGACGACCTGCTGTACCCCACGAACGGCAGCCTCCAGTTCCGCAGCCTGGACGGGCGACTGCACGTCCTGGCCGCACCGTACCTCGCCACCTACGGCGTTCCCTGCCCGGACGCCAGCAAAACCGGCCGGTAAGCGCGGCCCGGACATCCGCAGGGCAGGGGATGCCGCCCGGGGCAGGACACCGGGCGGCACTGAGTACACCGGACCGCACGCCCGGAAAGCGTTTATACTTCTCACCGATGTCTCTCCGCCTTCCCCGACCGCTGCTCCTCACCGCCGCCCTGCTGCTCAGCCCGGTGATGTCCACCGCGTCCCCCGCGCCCGCCGCCTACACCGTAGCCGCTGGAGACACGCTCTACCAGGTGGCCCACACCCACGGCACCGACCCGGGAACACTGCTGCGCCTGAACAACCTGAGCAGCAGCACCCTGAACGTCGGACAGGTGCTCCGGCTGCCGGTGAACACCGCCGCCGCCGCCCCCGCCCCGGCGCCGCGCCCCACCACCGGCATGCCCCCACGCCCACCCGGACTTCCCCGCGTGACGCCCGGCCCGGTGCGCGGCCCACTCGCCTGGAGCGCCCCACCGCAGCCGACCGTCGCGAGCTTCATCGGCTACCTGCCGGTGGTGGCCACCGCCGCCTTCGGTGACCTGCTGCCCATCCGCACCTACATCGGCGGCCTCGCCTTCAGCTACCAGACCTACAACAACTGCGGCCCGAGCGCCCTGTCCTCCGTGCTGGGATTCTACAAAGCAGACGTCGGCCAGGACGCCATCCGGCGGGCCACCCGCAAGGACGGCGGTTACATGCAGACCTCGGCCATCGCCCCGGAACTCGCCCGCTTCGGCCTGAGAACCGTCACCATCCGCCAGGGGCGCCTGGCCCAGGTCAAGCGGCTGTTGTCGATGGGTATCCCGGTGATCGTGCTGCAGTGGTACGACCGCCCCGGGCACATCAACCACTTCCGGGTGGTGCGCGGCTACGACGACCAGGCCGGCGTGGTCTGGGTCAGCGACAGCATGATCGGCCCGGTCGCCTACCTCAGCTACGAGCACTTCGAAGCGCTCTGGAACACCCAGGACCGGCAGATGTTCCCGGTGTACCCGAACGGCTTCGACGCCCGCGTCCGGGCACTGCTGTAACCCGAACAGCCCCGATTCAGACGATTTCAGAGCTGGTACACTGTACACGTCAAAACATGACGCGGCGCATGACATCCGGAACAGACTTCAACACCTTCCAGATCAGTGGAAAGCCGTGTTTCTGAAGCGATCAAGCGCCTGATGGGCGCTGTTCTGACCAAGAAGTATCGCGCCCACGCCCGTGGGGATGAACCCGGATAAACTGAAAAATAGCGAGTCTGTCTCTCCCACGCCCCGTGGGAATGGACCGCTTCAGCACACCGCATCCTTCAATCTGGGCCGTCTCTCCCACACCCGTGGGGATGAACCGCCGACCAACACGTAGGGCAGGCTGCGCGTGAGGTCTCTTTTGCCTCTCCCACACCCGTGGGAATGAACCGAACGTCAGCCTCGACGGGGACATGAACGGCAAGTCTTTCCCACGCCCGTGGGGATGAACCGAAACCACCAGCGAGGAGCACCGCAGCCACAGCGTCTCTCCCACACCCGTGGGGATGATCCGTCGCTCATTTTCGACCAGATGTGGAGCACTCAAGGTCGGCAGATGTTCCCGGTCTACCCGAACGGCTTCGACGCCCGCGTACGGGCACTGCTTTAAGAGACCGGGAGTCAAGTCACCTGTTCAGACCTGATACGCTGAACAGGTCGAACTGAAAGGTGACGCGGCGCATGACAGCATGACCAGACCTCAGCACCGTTCAGGCGGTCTGGATGTCGTATTTCTGGAGGGTCGCTCCCACGCCCGTGGGGATGGACCGTGGCAACCGGACCCGACACCGTTCGGCCGTGCGTCGCTCCCACGCCCGTGGGGATGGACCGCTGCAGGCGTATGACTCATTCCACTCCGCAGGGTCGCTCCCACGCCTGTGGGGATGGACCATCATGTCCAGCGACGCGTTCAACGCGGATACAGTCGCTCCCACGCCCGTGGGAATGGACCTGCAGAACGGATGACCTGGAAAATAGCGAGCCTGTCGCTCCCACGCCCGTGGGGATGAACCGAGCCGCCGTGCGATGGTCTGGCAGTTCCCTCCCACACCCGTGAGAATGACCCGACGTTGCGGTCTAACCTGCAACCAACTTCTCAGTCCCTCCCATACCCGTGGGGATGAACCGACAAAGTTCTCAGATAGGGAATGGGATGAAAAGCCGCTCCCACGACCGTGGGGATGAACCGGCCTGGACGCGGGAGATCATGGCCGACCCCGAGTCACTCCCACGCCCATGAGGAGGGAGTGCCAGCTGTCGTCGCTTCCATCCCCGTGCGGAGAGCAGTTCCCTCCCACATCCGTGGGGACCACCCGCACGCGCCGACGCTCCGGGAGAGTCCATAAACATCTCTTCCATACCCATAAAAATCACCTCAAACCCTCTGAACATCGTGTTTCCAGAGTGTCACGCCCACGCCTGTGGGGATGAACCGTTTGCGGTGATCGCCGCAAGGTGGTGTACGAAGTCGCTCCCACGCCCGTGGGGATGAACCGTTGCTGGATGTGTCCGAGGCTCCGTGGAGACGGTCGCTCCCACGCCCGTGGGAATGGACCGACGCTACGGCCTATTCTGCAGCTGGATGAGCAATCGCTCCCACGCCCGTGGGGATGAACCGGTCGGATGCCTCAGTGCTGGATTGATGTTCGCGTTGCTCCCACGCCCGTGGGAATGAACCCTAACCACGGACGCCCCCAGCCACCAACCGTGAGTCGCGCCCACGCCCGTGGGGATGGACCGACTGTCAGAACCCAGGCGGCGACTTTCCGAGCGTCTCCCCCACGCCCGTGGGGATGGACCGCAGTGACCGGTATGAGACTTTGTGGAAATCGCGTCTCTCCCACGCCCGTGGGAATGACCCGCTCGCCCAAGCGGCCAGAACGATCCCGCCAGTCTCCCACCCACCTCCGTGGGGATGTTCCGGAAGTGACGAATCAGTCCGGGTCCGCAGAAGGTTGTGCCGGACCGTTGACGCTCTTGCCGCAGTTCAGCCGTGGGCGACCTGTTCAGGCCACCCACGGCCCTCCCTGAACACCCATGACCCTCCAGATTCTGCCCGTCCTTCCCGCCCTGCCTGACCGGAACGCGTACCTCGCGTGGCGCGCCGCTCATCTTCAGCAGGTGCTGGGCGACCTGCTGGCCCGCCCGGTGGCGGTACAGGGCGACCTCAGCCTGAGCGTCGGCGAGTTGTACGGCGGCCTTCCGGAACGCATCTGTCGCAGCGGCCTGGTCCCCGCCCTGAACGTGCTTGGCCTGAACGGCGCAGCGGAGGAGACCCGCGTCCCGCTTCGGCGTGCCCTGCAGGCACCCGCCATTCCCACCAGTGACCTCTTCCGCGCCCTGGGTCTGCTCCCGGAGGCGGACGCGCCGCTGCTGCGCTGCTTCATGGGCGACTGCGCCGAGCTGGTCGCCGCGTTCGCCCGGCCGCTGCTGCATGACACCGCCTGGCTCGAACGGACGCAGGACCTGATCCGCCGCGCGGTCCTGAATCAGGAACCGCCCCGCCCGTGGACGCTGTCGACCGTGACCCTGGATGAGGAACTCCGCATCGCCCATCAGCAGGCCGACCGTCTCTGGTACGACCTGGACCTGCACCCCACCCGGACGCTTCGTGGGTACGCCTCAGCAGACGTCCTGCACGACCTCGGGCAAGACGCCCACCTGAGCCTGATGGTGTTCAGCGCCGCTCTGGCGAGAGACCCGCGCGACTGGATCTGGCAGGCGGCGCACGTCACCGGCAAACTGCTGAGCAGCGCCGGGCACAGCGAACACGAGGTTCGTGACCTGCTCGGCAGGCTGCTGATGCGATACGACCGGCCAAGAATGGACTATGCCTGAATCGATGCCGCACACCGGGACCTGATACGCTGAACAGGTCAGCAGGTGGCGCGGTTCATGCCAGCGGAGTGGTTCTGAACGGTGGTGCCCACACCCGTGGGGATGCTCCGTGCTCGGGCCCACACCCGACCGCACCCATGACGGCCGCCCACACCCGTGGGGATGACCCGAGAACCGGCGCAATCAGGGCGAGGACCTCCCGCCCACACCCGTGGGAATCGACCGTTAACCCAGGACGTGCGTCGGCCAGCTTCCGCGTGCACGCAGAGAAGAAGACGCTGTGTGCACGCCCACCACCGTGGGAAGACGCAACCCGGCGGCCAGTCTTCGCCGCGTCCTGCACCTCCACCCGGCCTGCCGACCCGCCTGATTCTGTTCATGGCAGAATAGAACCTGTCATCGGGGACGGGGCGGACACCGGGTCTGCCGCCGTGGTTCTTCCCCGGTTCCAGGAGCACGCGTGCGCACCTTTTTTATCGAGCGGGACGACCAGAGCCTCACCCCGGACGCCCAGCACCTGATCAAGCTCGTGGATGTCAGTGGCAGCATGACGTACAACCTGCCGCCGCTGTGTCAGGAGATCAAGGCGAACATCACGAAACTGCTGCGCCCCGGCGACCTGTTCTCGCTCATCTGGTTTTCCGGCAAGGGCCAGTGCGATCTCCTGATCGATGCCCAGCCGATCCGTGGCCTGCAAGACCTCTCGGAGATCAACTCCAGCATCGACACCTGGCTGCGCCCACAGGGCCTGACCGGCTTCAAGTCCCCGCTCGAACTGACCCTCAAGAGCGTCCTGAGGAACAGTGTCCGCAGCGACTGGCGCGGCAGCCAGGTGATCCAGTTCCTCTCGGACGGGCACGACAACCAGAGCAGCCGCAAGGAGATTCTGGCCGCCTGCGCCGCGCTGGCAGACACCATCGATCACGCCACGGTGGTCGAGTACGGCCACTACGCCGACCGCACGCTGCTCTCCGAGATGGCGGCGGTGCTCGGCGGGTCGCTGATCTTCGCCGAGGACCACCAGGCGTACGTGCCTCACCTGCACGCGTTCCTCGGCCACACGCCAGGTGCCCTGCGGCGCAGCGTCAAGGTCGATGCGGCCCCCGGCAGCACGGTGCTGGCGATGCAGGGAGACGAGATTCTCCAGTTCCTGGTCAGCGAACAGGGCGAGGTGCGCGTCCCGGCGGACGTCACGTCACTCGGGGTCCTGACCGGTGGCGGCGGCGCCGTCAGCAGCGGCACGACCGACAGCGGCGACGACCTGGCGCTGGTGTACGCCGCCCTGAGCGTGGCCGCCAGCCGGATGGACGGCGACCTGACCGAGGCGCTGCTGACGGAACTCGGTGACGTGCGCCTGGTGCGGATGTACCGCACGGTGATCGGCAAGCAGCGCTTCGCCGACTTTGCCGAGGAAGCCCGGAAGGCCGCGTTCGACCCCGCCCTGCGCCTGAGCGAGGGTGCCGACCGGAACGTCGACTTCAACACCGACGAACTGAACGTGCTCGAGGTGATGGACCTGCTCGCCCGCGACCCGGCCGTGCGCGTGATGCTGCACGACAAGGCGTTCCGCTACAGCCGCATCGGCGCGGCCAGAGAAGAGGCCGACGGCGCGACCGAGACCGAGAAGAAGCAGATCAAAGAGTTGACCGACCAGATCGTCGCCCGCAAGCCCCGCGCCGAGGCCGGTGACCCGGCGAGCGGCACGCCGGAAGAGGCGGCCGCCATGACCACCCTGCAGGAGAAGCTGCAGGAGATTCAAAGCCGGGTCCAGACCGGGGCGAAGTTCACGGCCGATCCCACGCCGGACGGCCAGCCGCTCGGGTCGCTGGTCTGGAACCGGGACCTGCCGAACCTCAGCTTCAACACCACCCGCAGGGGCGTCCTGACCTTCGAGCAGGTGCCGGACGGCCTGAGCCTGCCCGCGTCCATCGCCACCCAGCAGATCCGCACCTACACCGTGATCAAGGACGGCCTGGTGAACATCCAGACGCTGCCGGTCCGGATGGGCCGGGCGAGCTACGAGCACCTGAAGTCACGCGGCCTCGCGCTGGGCGAGTGGAGCCCGGAGGCCACCTACCTGCTGCCGCTGCGTGACCTGCCGGTGATCAGCCGCGCGTCCCTCGGCGAGGCCCGCCTTCAGGACCTGGCCGACGCCCAGGCGAAGCTGACCAGCCTGCAGGGGTCGACGAAAGTCTACAAGGACCTGCTCACCCGGCACTTCCCGCCGCGCACCAGCGAGGGCCTCGCGCAGCGCTTCGGCGAGAACGAGGCCGTGTTCCTGCGCAGCCTCGGGCTGACCGACTCCGGCTTCGCCCCGCCGAGCAACACCGTGCCCAGCGGCGACGTGCGGCCGATCACCGAACTGAAGCTCAGCGTCAAGGACCTCAGCAGCCTGCCGAAGGTCAGCGACGCCGAAGCGGCCATGGTCGCCGAGCGCCAGGCCCCCGGCAAGAAGAAGATCACCCCCGGCAAGCTGCTGCTGATTCCCGCCCTGAACGCCCACGAAAACTTCGTCGCCGGTCACGCGCCGGGGGCGGAAGGGACCGCAGCCATGAAGAGCTGGCTGGACGGACAACTGGCCGAGGCCCGGCAGCAGACGGCCAGGCTCGAGTACGAACTGGCGCGCAGCAAGTTCGCGCTGCTGGTCGGCCGCCGCTGGTTCAGTGACAGCGCCGGCCCCGAGGACGACACCCGGGAGGCGTGGATCCAGCCGGGCCTGCTGCCGGGCGAGACCGGCGTTCCCGGCTGGAAGACGCCCGTCACCGCCAAGGTGGGCGAGCGCGAACTGGCGATCTGAGGCCAGCGGACCAGCGCAGGACTCAAAGAGGGCGGGGCAGGGAATGTTCCCTGCCCCGCCCTCCACCCTGAGACGCAGAGTCAAGATGGAGGTCAAGATGCCCGACACCGCCGTTTCCAGTTTCCCTTCCCGCGCCTCCGGGGGCGCTGCCCAGTCCGGCGCAGCGACCGTCCTGCCAGCCCCCCTGATCGTTCTGCCGGACCACGCCTGGATGCAGCCGGTCCGCAGCGAGGTGCTGCTCTCGCTGCTCACCGCCCACCTGCACAATCTGCCGGTGCGCCGGGCGCCAGGCCTGACCACCGGGGCGCTGAACATCGGCCAGCGCGTCCTGCGCAACCTCGGCCTGCTGAACTACCTTCCGAAGGTCGGCTGGGTCCCCGTGCCGGAAGACCCGCTGTGCGCCGCGCTGCTCGCCCGCCCCGCCACGTTCGCCCAGGACCTGCTGACCTTCGAGGGCCTGCCGGACGACCTGCCGGAACGCCCGCTGCTGGCACGCGCCGTGCTCGCCCAGCCGGACGTCCGGGCCTTCCTGGACCTGTTCGGCCCGGACGGCACGGAGGCTGTCACCTGGACGCGCCAGGACACCGGCACCGGCCTGCCCCGCCACCGCTGGCCGGTACAGCTCAGCAGCGTCCGGGGAACGGTCCGGGCCTTCACCGAGGTTCAGGAACGCCGGGTGATGCAGTCGCTGCGGCGCTGGCTGCGCGAAACCGGCGTCCTGGACGAGATGTACAGCGAAGCGCACGGCGGAACCACCACCATGTACCTGACGCTCCACACCCCGCCTGAAGTGCCGATGCTCAGCGCCCTTCAGGCGGCCGTGCAGCCGGACTCGCCCTGGACCTCGCTGCACCTGCGGGACTTCGTGCTGGACACCGCGCGGCACCGGCAGGTGCCGGTTGCGGCGGTGCACGCCGGACTGCGCCGCGCCCTGGACACCTGGCGGCCCCACCTGTTCCCCATCGCCGCGCCCAGGGCGCTGTGCGTGATGACCGCCCGCAGCGCCCGGCAGGAAGACGAGCACCTGCGCGGCTACCTGCACCTGAGCGACGGACGCATCGCCTCCCACCTGCGCGTGCACCGACACCTGCTCAGCCAGGAGGAAACCCCGTGACGAACGAACCCTTCACCCCGACGGGCATCCCAAAAGCCCGGCCACGCCCGTGCACCGACTGCCCGTGGCGCAGGGACGTGCCCACCGGACACTTTCCCCCGGAGCGCTTCGAGCACCTCGCGTCGACCGCCAGGGACGCCTCGCTGGTGCAGTTCTCCTGCCACCAGACACCCGACGAGCGACCGCAGGCCTGCGCCGGGTTCCTCCTGCGCGGCAGCCGCCACAACCTCGGGGCGCGGCTGGCGAAACTCACCGGCGCGTACGGTGGGGTCGAGGACCCCGGAGACCCGCTGTACGACAGCTACCGGGAGATGGCGATCGCCAACGGCGTCGATCCGCAGCACCCGTCGCTCGAGGGCGTCCGGGACGATTGAACGGAACAGCCCCCGAACGGAACACCCCTGTCCCCCCACCCCTCAAAGGAGAATGCCATGCTTGCCCCAGATTTCGTCCGCAAACGCGCCCTGCTCCCCTATCCCGACCGGGTGGCCCAACCCGCCCTGCTCGGCCGCATGGCCGCCGACCTGTCGGACGAGGACCTGACCCGGCTGCCCGCGGTGCGCGCCGAATACCAGCAGGCCCTGGCCCGCTACGAAACGGAACGGCAGCAGCACGACGCCGCGTGGCAGGAAATGCTGACCCGCTTCTGCGCCGCCCTGATCGGGGCCTACGCGCCCTGGGCGAACGAAGAAGTCGGGAACGTGCTCTACGGCGCGGCCTGGGAGCGCGGGCACTCGAGCGGCCTGCAGGAAGTCGAACTCGAATTCACCGGCCTCGCGTCGCTGGCGAGCAGCCTGATTCAGGCCCACACCGGGGAAGCACCGAAGCGCACGCCCGGAAAAGACGAAAACGCGGCCGCTCCAGCGGCGGAACACGCGACCTGAAACGTCACCGCCCCGCACTCTTCAGTGGCCGGTCACCGGGCGCTCCGGCCGGGTCAGGCGCAGCACCACCGTGACGAGCAGCACCGTCAGGATCAGTGCCAGCACCCACACCTGCCAGACCGAAGCGAACAGCGGGAGTCCCGCCACGCCGGCCGTCCCGGCCGCCCACCTCAGGAACAGCCCGAGCAGCGCCACCAGCATCCCGGCGATCGCCACGGAAACGGTTCCCATCTGCCGCAGCAGGAACCCCAGCACGCCGGTTGCCAGACTCAGCACGCCGCAGAGCACCAGCGCCGTTCCGAGTGTTCCCACCAGCGCCGCGAGACTCACAGCACCGTCCAGCCCGGAAGCGAACTCAGGGTCTTCATGGTTCCAGTCTGACCCTGTCCACGGCCCACAGGGTGTAAGGAAGGTCCAATTTACGGTGCAGCCTGAACCGTAAATGGTGACCTGAACACCTTGGAGCCCAGTCTCAGAGCAGCGACCGGGCGAGCTTCTCCAGCGCGTTCACGGTCATGCCGCCGCCCGGAGCGCCGAGCGCCGTGAAGGTCCAGCCGTCCGGCGTGCGGCTCAGCCGCGCCATCACCAGGCCCGTGCCCTCGCCGGTCTCGGTCAGGTTGAAGCGGGCCAGTTCCGCGTTGCCGTCCGCGTTCACCACCCGGCAGACCGCCCTGGACACCGCACCGAAGCGCTGACCGCGGAACGAACTCACCGTGAACACCAGGTGCGCGGCGTCCCCAGGCAGCGCGTCCAGGTCCACCCGGATCTGCTCATCGTCTCCGTCACCGACCCCGGTCAGGTTGTCACCCGAGTGCAGGACCGCGCCGCGCAGGCCGGAAAGGGCCATGAACCAGACGGTGGCCAGCTTGCGTCCTCCCGCGTCGAACACCAGGCAGCCGGCATCGAGGTCCACCGACTTGCCACGCGCCGCCGGGTCCCAGCCGAGTCCGAGCGTCACGCGCTTGAGCGGCCGATCACGCAGCTTGCTGAGGTTGACCGTCTGGTTCTTCGTCAGACTCACGGGACCGGATACCGGAACGGCCACCGGAGGCGCGGCGACCAAGGAAGCGGTGACCGGGGGGGCCGCCACCACCTGGGGCGACGCCGCCTCCTCCTCGGCCTCGCCGCCGAAGTATTCCAGCAGCGCCTTCAGCCCGCCGTCGAAGCCCTGCCCGACCGCCGCCAGCCGCCAGCCGTCCGGGTGTCGGTACAGTTCGGCGACCATCAGCGCCCGCTCGGCCCCCAGCGCCCCCAGCGGCGAGTAGCGGGTCTCCGCCACCCGCAGGTCCAAGCGCGACGCCCGCGCCACCGGCAGGTCGTCGTGGGTCGCCGTGAACACCAGCCGCGACACCGCCGGGGGCAGGGTGTCCAGGTCCAGCCGGAACACCACCTCGCCGCCCTCTTCCGTGCGCCGCAGGGCGCCCTCCGGACTGACCGGCTGGTTGTAGAACACGAAGTACCGGTCGTCGGTCAACTGCCGGTCGCTGTCGAGGCCGAACACGCTCAGGTCGAGTCCAGCCAGGTCGCTGCTCAGGCGCACCTCGAACGGTCCGGGCGCGGCGAGCACCTGCGTGAGCGGACGGCGGTCTCCAGTGGTCAGGGTCTGCATGCCTGTCACCGTAGCAGGTTGCGGCCGGAAGCGGCACCGGCGCACCAGCGGGTGCAGGCGAACACCGGTGCCACTCCTCCGCGCCGCAGCCCCAGGTCCGCCCGGGGCCACGGTCACCTGCACCCACGCCCGGCCCACGCCCACCTCAGACGGGTCCGCGCTAGCATGCTGGATGAGCCCCCTCCGGCGCTCGCCCTCCGCACACGGCCCTGCGCCGTGACGGCAAATCCGGAGCGCACCTGATTCAGACGGTTCACCCGCACAGACCCCCGCGCCGCTTTCAAAGCAGGAGCGCCGGGCCAGGGCACCGGGCAAGGCGGAGCGTCCAGGCTGGTTCGTTCAGCCTCAGCAGTCCCTGACCCAGCGCTTCTCACTTTGGAGTCGCCATGACGAACACCATCTCGAAGAAAGAAAGCCCGACCACCCGACCGCCCAGAAAACCCCGCACAAAACCCACCCCGCAGCAACAGGAGGTCAAGAACGCCACGTTCCGGCTGAGTGCCGAACTGAGCGCCCTCGGTCTGAACGTGGGCCACATGCGGGTCCGCATGATGCTGGCCCGCACCCTCGGGTACGAGAACGCCGAGGTGATGCGGGCAGATCAGGCCGGCCGGTTCACGGCGCTGAAGGCGAACGTCGCTGAATCGGACGTTCAGGACAGGCCAGTCACCGAACCGGAGAGCGCCAACGAAAAGCCACTCCCGCGGGCACACGGCGTTCCCTGGCCGTACACCCTGGACTGGAACGACTGGCCCATCAAGGTGACGGACGGCGGCTGGACCTGGAGCACCCAGAACACCACGTACCGGATGCCGACTCCCGGTGGAGACAGAACCTTCACCCTGTTCCAGACCTCCAGGCACACCGACCGCACAAGGGACGAATCGTCCCTGCTGGCCCTGAGTGGGCCCGGCCGCACTCCGCTGCTGCACCACCTCGCCGGACAGAGCGCCGGACGCACCCTGCTGATCGTGGGTGACCCCCTCCAGGAGAAGCCGGAAGAAGACCTCCGGTCAGAGGCGGCCGAACAGGCAGACCATTCCCTGGTCACTGCCGTGCTGGAAGGCGCTCCGGACACCGGTGACACCAGCCGCTGGCTGAAAGAAATGCTCGAACGGCATGGTCCCTTCGAGGCGCTGTTCGTGGACGAACCGGCCAGCCGGGCGTTGCTGGCCGACCTGACGCCGATGGCAGGGGACCTCAACCGGCTCGGCGTCCACAGTGTGACCTTCGTGGTCGGCACGCCTGAGGCAGACTGGAGCACCGCTTCCCTGAGGAAAGTCAGCCAGATTCAGGTGCTCTCCGGCACCACCGGGTGGCCTGGGATGAGCGGCAGCTTCTCCACCCTGTACGGCCTGCTCCGTGCCTGGAAGCGGCAGGTCGGCGTGCCCCTGCACACCACCCTGGTGCTGTCGGCGGCCCACACCGGGCCTGACCAGGGGGCATTCCACCACGACGACCTGCTGCCCGTCCCGCAGGCCCTCGGTGAGACCGAGTCGTTCGACCTGTTCGGTACCCACGGCGACTTCCGTGCCCCAGGCAAGCGCGCCGGGAACCACACGCCCGAAGTGTTCGCGGACTTTCTGGCGGACATGATTCACGCGTCGCTCGCAGCGCTGGGGGAATCTCCGGCGGACGTCAGCCGCAGCAGGCTCGAGGCCGTGCTGCTCCGCACCCTTCAGATACACGCCGGACCGGGACAGACCCTCACCTTCGAGAACCTGAACAATTCTCCCCTTCAGGGCAGTCTGCATCCCTTTCAGCAGCGGCGCCTGCGTGCCGTGTTCACGGCACCCCAGGACAGCAACCCGCCGCCCGTTTTCGCCAGCGTCCTGCCCGCCTGGCCGGACGCCGGGTCGAGGCTGCACTGGAGCGTGACGCACCTGAAACCCGCTCAGCAGGGCGTCGCCGCCTTCGCCGCGGCGATGCACCTGGTGTACGACCTGCTGGTCCACCCGGAGCGCTCCGGCAGCCTGGTGATCGACAAGAGTGTCACCTTGACCCTTCAGCAGAAAGATGTCCTGCGCGACTGGGCCCGTCAGGTCCAGCCGGCAGAACGCCTCGTGGTTGAAGGGCTGGACTGACCAGCGCGGGTCGGGCGGCAGGCGCCCCCGGCCCACGCCCTCCCTGGAGACGACATGACCACCCTGCCCACCCTCCCCGAGAACGCCACGTCCAGCGCCGACCTGGTCACCCCGCCCCCGCCGATCAGTCCGCCGCCCCTACCGCCCCTGCCCCCGCAGCGGAAGACCAACGCCTTCAGCGCCCGCATGACGCAGTGCGAACCGGGAGACGGCTGGGAAGGGCGCGACAGTTACGCGCTCGACCTGCTGACCAGTCAGGTCTTCCTCCACCCCGACCCACTGCGCACCCTGCACTACCTGAACGTGCGCTTCGGCCCAAGCTGTAGTTCTTTCGATCAGGACAAGCTGATCGGAGAATACGTCCTCACCACGCCCGACCCGGACATCTGCCTGTGGATGGTCCTGCGGGCCTCGAGGGTCGACTTCAATCCGATGCTGCGCCAAGGCGTCGCCGAACCCTTCTGGACCGGCACTCCACAGGCCCGGTCCAAGGTCCGGCCCAGGATCGAGCGGGCCATCCTGACAGCCGTCGACGTGCTCCAGACGAGGACGGCGACTGGACGGTCGGCTTCGGCACCACGGACGCGACCTTTCCCCCGACGTCCCTGCAGAGCGGCTGGGACAGATGACTCACGGCTCCCTGAAACCTGGGGGCCATGGCCCCCGGCACGGAACGTCCGTATCACCCACCCAAGTCCTGACCTGGAGAATTCCCGCATGCGACGCCCCCCCAACAGCGAACAACCCGTACTGCGCCTGGCCGAGACCTTCTCGCGTTTTCCTGCCGGACGCTACCGCCAGAACGGCCCCTACAGCGGCGAAGCCTTCCGGGACGACCACCTGATTCCGCGCTTGCGCCGGGGCGAGACGCTGACCGTTGACCTGGACGGCACACGTGGCTACGCGTCATCGTTTCTGGAAGAAGCTTTTGGCGGCCTGGTCCGCTCGGACAGGCTGACGACTGCCGACCTCCAGCGGCTGACACTCCTTTCTGGCGAAGACCCCAGCCTAATCACGGAAATCACCGGCTACCTGACGGACGCCCAGAACAGGCGGCGTCCGGACGGGAAGGAGCAGACCCCATAGAGACCTCAGCCGACGTCCACACCCGTCCGCTGCGCCGCTACCGCGTCGGGGACGTCTGGTGGCTGCGGGGCCAGGACATCGAAGCTCCGGACGAAGCCGCCGCCATCGCCGAGCACGTCAGGAAGGCGACCGCACACCTTGGCCAGCCTGTCCGGGCCGAGAAGATCGGCCCACGGCGCTACGCCCTTCACACCGCCCCCTCTCCCTGGGAAGACGACGACCCCCAGGGCTCACCGGTCAGCGTCATTCAGCTGCCCGACCAGTCCAGGCGCGGCGTGGACGAGGCGCTGGCCGCAGACCACGTCCGGACGTTCCTGACGCGCACGTTCCTGACCTCGGGCATCTCCGGGCTGTTCATCCGCGAATTTCCACTGTTCAGGCCGCCCGAACACCCGTCCACCCCGGAGGAGATCTGGGCGACCGGGCGCAGCGACCTGGCGTTCCTGCCGCGCTGGACCGGCCGGCACGCACCGGTCCGCCGCAGCCTGGGCGTGGAGATCAAAACGCGTGCCGACAGCCTCACGCGCCTGCCCGTCCAGGCCCCCAGGTATCACCTGTTCGGGCGCTGCCTGCTGGCGACCACTCCCACGCATCTCAAGGCCATCCAGAACCGCACCCTGCTGCCGGGACACTGGGGGCTGCTGCAACTGAACCCGGAAGATCACACGGTCGACGGCTGGGTCCGGAAGCCCACACCCGTGCCACACGTCAGCCTGAAGCTCGACCATCTCGCCGAACCCATCTGGAGAGGAGAACTGCATGCCCTGGTCGACCACGTCCTCGAGGAGCAGGGCGACCACCGACGCCGCCGGACCCTGAACCGCGCTTCCCGGTCTGCCCTGTGGGCGGAGGCCCGTACCCTGCTGGAAGACGCGGACCTCTGGAACCGGGTGCTGGACCTGCTACATGCCCGTGTCCACCAGGTTCGCCTGTCCACCTGGGCGGTCCCGCCCTCACCAGCGGCAGATCGCCCCTGAAGTCGCTGTGCACCCGGCCTGCAGGACCGCTCGAATCTGCTGTGCAGCGGAGCAGTCCTCGCCAGTTCCTGAACCCGGAAGAGCGTATGGTCGTGTCACCCACCCCCGTGGGCATACCCCGTATCGGCGCCTTCTCCACCCCTGTTCTGAGCGTGTCCTGCCCACACCCGTGGGGATCGGCGTCAACACGTTGGAACACGTCAGCCGCGCGGCCAACCGAGCACTCTCCCCTCCCCGCGTCCTCAGGTGTGAATATTTTTATCGAAAAAGAATTGCCGGTCACATAAGCTGCGGGCATGAACCGGACCCGACTGCTCGACCTCGCCCTGCTCACCCGGCTGGACCAGGGGGACACCGACGGCCAGGCACTCTACGAACACCTGCAGTTCAAGGACGCCGAACTGATCCGCCAGATGTCACTGCTCTACCCGAGGCTCCACCACCTGACCGCCGAGCACCTGATCGAACGCACCGGCGAGACCGTCGCTACCGGCGCGTCCCCGAGGTACGTCTACCGCATCACCCCCGCCGGTCGCAGGGCGCTCGAACCGCTCCAGGCCGCCCTCGAAGCGGAACTCGCGCAGAACAGCCGGCGGTTGAAGCTGTTCGGCCTCGCCCGCCCCCAGGGAGCGGGCCAGTGAACGGTTCAGGGGCGGCCGACTTCGAGCATCCCTACGGCGGCCCGGCGGCGCACAGCAGTGAGCACGCCCTCTGGCTGGAGATCGCCACGGCGGGCCTCTGGGCCCCGGCCAGAACCATGATCGCCGAGGAGACCAAGCAGCACCTCGCTGCAGCCGAGGCCGTGGGCCGCACGCCCGAGCAGGCGCTGGCCCAGCTCGGCGACCCGAGGGAGAGCGCCGCCGCCTACCAGCAGGTGCACCTGCTGGAGAACCAGGTGGCCTTCCTGCAGAACCCGCTGTTCTCGCCGGCGACGGCCCATTCGTGGCGCTACATGCTGATCCGGGCGCTGCCGATGCTGCCCGCCGCCGGGGTGTTCACCTTCCTGTTCGCGCACAGCCTGACCTCCCTGCTGTCCTCGCACCACCTACCCGCCACGCCCAGCGCGTACGGCTACCTGACCGGCTTCTTCGCCTGCATCCTGCCACTGATCGTGTACCTCGCCTGCCTCCCTGTCCTGCGGCACCGGCCCGGAACGCTGGACACCGCCCGGCGCCTCGAGAACCTGGCGAACACCTGCTTCCTCACCCAGATGAGCGTGTTCTTCATCGGCGTCGTCCTGACCATCATCGACGGCGTGTCCAGCATCTGCGGCTGCAGCGGCATCGTCCTCCTCAGGCGGCTGGACCCGGCCGACTCCACCCTGCCGCTGGTCATGCTGCTGCTGCTGCTGCTGGTCAGTTGGGCCCTGATCCTGATCGACCGTGACCGCGTATCGGTATTGAACCGCGCCCGCACGCTCTACGGCCTCCAGGACGACGAGATGCTGGCCCTGAGTGCGCCTCCGGCAACCGCCTGAACCTTCCCCGGGCGTCACCACGCCCCCTTCACCCACCACCGTGGGCATGCACCGCTCGGACACTCCGCCCACATCCACCCCCCCCACTTCCGTGGGAACAGGGCACCCCGCCCTGGCGGAGCAGAGCACCAGTTCGGCCAGGACGCAGACAGAGCAGTCCCTGACCCCTGCAGCGCAGTTCAGACCCGGTTGATCACAGCCGGCCCTCGGGCCAGTCGACGTCCTGCGGGTCGTCCCTGAACACTCGCCCGGCCGGATGCGGCACGACCTGATCCCCGCGCCATTCGGTCCACCACGGCGCGGGGACCGTCCCGGTGTGCAGGAGTTCGCGGTAGAACGCCGCTTCAGGTCCCGGAGCCTCCCCGTCCTGCGCCGAGTCCTGCCGATCACAGACGCGGAGCAGCCATTCGGTGATCGCCCGCCGGGCCCCCGGACGCGCCACCACCGCGCGGTGCGCTGGTGAGCCCCACTCGCGCCCGGTCGCCTGCATCACCGAGTCGCACAGGTTCACCTGCTCGAACTGGTCCGGGTCTTCCAGCACCGGATCGCACCGCACCGGCTCGCCGTACACCTGCTCGAGCAACCCGGCCATGTCGGCGGCGTCCATGTCGCTCGGGACGTCCAGCCGCGTCTCCCCCACCCGGATCGGCTGGTCGAGCAGCAGCGACATCAAATACCCGACCCGCCAGGCCACCTGCCACACCGGCAGGGTGCTCGAGACGCTCCACCATTCCCGGCCGTGCCTGGGGCTCATCGGATGCAGCAGCAGCACCGGGCGGGGCAGGGTCGTCCAGCCGCGCCTGGGTCCGGTGACCGGCTCGGCCGCCAGGGCCCGGTGAAGGGTCCCGTCTCCTGCCGGAGCACCGAGCGTCTCCCAGAGTCCTTCAGGTCTGGGAAACAGGTGCAGGTGCGGCTGATACCGTCCGTCGCCCGGCAGCACCAGCAGCGCCGAGACGCTCTGCCAGGAGGCGAATGGCCGCTCCTGGCTGTGCAGGGCGAAGCGGGCGAGGGGCGCACAGGCCTCCAGTTGCCAGACCGTCTGCCCGGCCATGCTCGGCGGCAGGTCCAGAACCGGACCGGTCCTGATCCCCGTTTCCCCGCTCCGGACCTGCTGGACGGCCATCATCACCTGCGCCGTCCCAGCGGCCAGCCGGCCGGTCAGGCTGTCCAGGTACGGGGCGAGGTCGGCCTCGCTCCCACCGGAGTACCGACACGGACGCCCTCCGATGGTGACCTGGACGGACGCCAGCACCTGCGCGACCGCCGGGTCGGCCCGGTGCGGGAACACTGGTGGGCGGTGTGGCCAGCGCCGACCGGGGCGCAGCTCCAGCCGCCTCATCCGCACCGGCCGCGTCCTGCGGACGTCCTCGTGACACTCATTCTGACGGCACATGCCCGAGTGTACCGCCCCGCAGGACGCGGCCTGAACCGGGCCTGACCTGCGCACCCCCGGATGTGAGATTCTACATCTCATAGAATCTCACCTTCCGGTACCATCGGGGCATGAACCAGACCCACCTGCTGGACCTGGCCCTGCTGGGCCTGCTCGAAGAAGGAGCGGCGCACGGCCTGGACCTCTACCACCGGCTGCTGCTCAAGGACCCGGGGCTGATCAGCAGCAACGCTCCGATCTACCCGCGCCTGCACCACCTCGCCGCACGTAAACTGATCGAGCGACTGCCGTGCCTGGAACCCAGCCGGGGCAAGCCGCGGCAACTGTATCAGATCACCGACGCCGGAAAGAAGGCCAGGCTGGACCTGAAGACGAAGCTCGGTCAGGACCTCGAGAACAAGGTGGCCCAGCTGACCAGGCACGGCCTGCCCCGGAACGGAGCGTCGTCGTGACCGGGCTGATCACCAGTGCGCCGTCTCCCTCCTCCCCGAACGACCTGCCGTTCAGGAACCCCTACGGCGGTCCGGACGCGCACAGCACTGAGCACGCCGTGTGGGTGTCGGTGGCCGCCGCCGGCCTGTGGCGGGGAGCGGTCCAGCAGATCACCGACGAGACGGCCGCGCGTCTCCGGGCCGCCGAGGCCGGCGGGGCCACGCCGCAGGACGCGCTGCTCAGCCTGGGTGACCCGGCCGTGCAGGCGCACGCCTATCAGGAGGAGCACCCACGTGTCGCCGACATGGCCTTCCTGGACCTGGAAGTGCAGGAGGACGCAAAGTATGCGGCATATCCTCGCCGCACCCTGCTGCGCTGGGCGTCGCCGCTGCTGCCGCTCGCCGCACTGAACCTCACGGCCCTGCCCAGGGACGCGCCGTGGGTGACGGCCATCACGCTGATTCCCGCCCTGACGGTCCCGGTGTTCCTGCTGCTCACCCCCCGGCGGCTGCGCGTCCCCGCCTCGCCGCACCGCCGGGCCGACCGGATCTACCGGCTGCTTGGGCGACTGCTGGCGCTGCAGGCCATCAGCGTCCTCGCCTTGCAGCTCGTCCTGAGCCTGCGGGGCAACAGCGCCCTGCGGGGCAACAGCGCCCTGCAGCACGACCTGACGCCCGGCGTGGTCACCACCGTCCTGCACGTTCCGCTGCTCTACCTGCTCGGCCTGTTCCTCAGCGTCCTGGTGATCACTGGCGTGCTCCGCTTCCGGGCGATGCTGCTCGGCATGGTCCGGAACAGCGGCACGCTGCGAGAACTGTCCTTCCTCCCGAATCCCCCGCTGCCCCGCCCGGAGACGCCATGACGCACCCCGACCAGTCCGCCCCCCCGCCCGCGCTTCACAGCCCGGCGCACGCCCTGTGGCTGGCCGTCGCCACCGCCGGCCTCTCCCCGTACGCCGTGGGGATGATCACCGAAGAGACCACCCTGCACCTCCAGGGAACGGAAGCGCTGGGCCAGTCCCCGGAAGCGGCCCTGGCCGAACTCGGCGACCCGCACGCCGCCGCCCGGGAGTACCGTAAGTCGCACCTCACCGAGCAGGACCTGTCCTTTCTCGCGTACGAACGCCACCTGGAAGCCGCGCTGCACCGCCGCCCGGTCCGCTTTCTGCTCACCTGGGCCGCGCCGATTGCCGCGCTCGCCGCGATCACCCTCTCCGACGCGGTCAGGAACGTCACCCAGGTCCTGCAGGCCGGCGGCCACCTGGGACAGCTGCTGCGCGAAGGCTGGCCGCTCCTGGTGCCGAACCTGCTGCCCACCCTGGCGATGATCCTGTTCCTGACGCTCGGCACACGCCTCATCCGCCAGGACGACCGGCTCCGCCGCCTGGTTCGCCTGTACCGCCTGGCCCTCACCCTCTACACGCTCCAGGTGAGCAGCGTCATGATCCTGATGTTCTATACCGCCCTGAAGGCGGTCAGCGACACCTGCGACTGCGGCGGCCTTTCCCTGCTGAAATACGCCGATCTGGGCGGGACGGTCATCTTCCTGGTTCAGGCGCTCATTCCCGCCCTGGCCCTGGTGCTGACCCTCGGCTGGCGTGGCCGGCAGCTGCGCCGCGCCCGGCACCTGTACGGCCTGACGGAAGACCAGGTGCTCGCCGGATGACGGACGACGCGAACGCGCCGACCGCGCACAGCCCGCAGCACGCCCTGTGGCTGGCCGTGGCCACCGCCGGCCTCTGGCCGCCCGCGGTGCGGGCGATCACCGAGGAGACCGCCCTGCACCTGCAGGCCGCCGAGGAGATGGGCGCGTCCCCGGAAGTCGCGCTGGCGCAGCTCGGCGACCCGCACGCCGCCGCCCGCGAGTACCGCACATCCCACCTGCCGGCCAGCTTTACGGCGCACCTCGACCTGCACCGAACCCTGATCACCCACCTGAACGCCGCCCCCAGGCGAACGCTGCTGCTGATGTCGCTGCCGCTGATGTTCGGCGCCGTCGTCAGCCTGAACGGTCTGTCCTACACCCTGGATTCCGGCCTGCCGCTGCTGGAGACCCTGTGGCACGCCTGGTTCTTCACCGTTCCCGAGATGCTGCCACTCGCCCTGGCCCTGACCTTCCTGCTGGCGGCCCCCCGGCAGAGGCGAGGCGGCGGGCCGATCACCCGTCTGCTCCGGCTGTACCGGCTGTTCGCGGTGCTGCTCGCGCTGCAATTCTTCCTGCAGGGCGTGGTCACCACCACCGGCGTCGTCCGGGGCACCGCCGCACTCTGCAACTGCACCGGACGCGAACTGCTGCTCGGCACCGACGCGCTGCGGCTTCCGCTGCTGCTGCTGGCTGGGCTGGCCGTCCTGCTGCTGACACTTCTCGGCGTGCTGCTCGCCCAGAAGGCGCTGCTGCGTGACGCGGCGGCCTACGGCCTCAGCGAGGAAGACATCCTCAGCGAAGGAGGAGGAGGGCAGCGGGTCACCTGAGACTGCTCCCAGCGGCCTGTCCGTGTGTCCAGACCAGCCGCCGGATCAAGGTCACCAGCCGCTCCGCGCACGAACCCGGCAGCCCCGCCTCGCCGCAGCGCACGGAGACGCCGCCGAACGTCAGGTCGATGTGCAGGTCGTCCTGCACGTTCCGGGCAGACCGGCAATCGTCGCCCTGTCGAAGGACCCTGCCCGCCAGCGTCAGGTCCTGCACTTCCGAATCCGAAAGCGTCAACCACCCATGATTGAAATCACGGGCTTGTGACTGCACTCCGCTTCAACGCTGCTCCAGGAGCAGCTTCAGCTTCTTGAGCAGAACGGACCCCCATCAGGGGCCTGCTCGCATCACCATGCGTCACGTCTACAGCACCTTCGGTGCTGGGGGTGGCTGACAGGCACCCCGAATCCATTCTGGCCGTGTAGGCTTTCATGCCAATATTCGTCGCGCCCACCACATCCGCATGC
>Ga0160427_10000311_pt1 | contig 31175 bp, 29 predicted proteins | sample SolpanmetagenomL_FD_108194 | JGI IMG/M metagenome (GOLD analysis project Ga0160427, IMG submission 108194) | Solar panel surface microbial communities from Lawrence Berkeley National Laboratory, California, USA - L | ecosystem: Engineered > Built environment > Solar panel > Unclassified ...
TACATCTTAGAATATATATTCTAAAATACTTGCTTTAAAAAAATTAGGAAATAAGGAAGTAAGGAAGTAAGGAAATAAGGAAATAAGGATTTCAATTTTATAAACTTTTTTAGGATTGTTTTTGGTGTAAAAATAAAGAGAATAAGGAATAAGGAAATAAGGAAATAAGGAAATAGCGTTTTTAGTTCGTGGCGCGATTTGGTCACTTTGGGCGACCGTCATATTGTTTGTAATAATTTGAGCGATATTGTTGTTTATGTTTTGGCATTCTTACAACAAAATATGATTGTTTTTAAATGATGAATACTATACAGCGGGTCCAAAGAATTGTCTCGAGCAGTAGTTATAATATCCGAAAACCACCACATTATCTACGTCATGTCCACACTCTTCAGATCTCAAAAGGAAGTAATGAGGAAAAAATCACAAGTGATGTAAAAGAATTATGTAATAGAGGTATCAAACCATGGAAAGTCATTCCAGAACAAAACGGATTAGAACGAGAGTTTCGTTTCAAGTCGTTCAAAACAACATGGGTAAGATCTCTGACTGAGTCTTACACTTTTATATATATTCTCTGATTGATGTTTCGCATTGATAGAAATTCATGAATAATGTAGCCGAGAAATGCATCACGACCAAACATCATCCCGAGTGGAGTAATAAATATAATGTCACAAAAATACGATGGACGACACATGTCCCTCAAGGTATATCAGAAAAAGACGTAGAAATGGCAAGATACTGTGACGAGATTGCAGTACAACATGGAGAGGTTACATCATAATATTCATTTTTTATAGACTTGTCACCAGCAGCAATTCATCATCACTGGTGATTAATAATTTTATTTGTATATCATGGTTGAAATGATTTAAGCGGGCTTCTTGTCCTTGTCTGCCTCAGCTTTGTCCTTGGCTCTCTTTGCTCTAACTCCTACTAATCTAGCGTCAGATCTAGCGGTTCTCATCTTCTTGTAAGCGTGTTCTTCGTTTGTGAAATCGGAAATCTTTCCTTCTTGAACGGTGAATTTGTTTGAAATTGGTAAAATGTTGGCGGCAATGCTCTTCAATGTTGATTCCCCTGATCTAGCAGACTTGACTTCTTCTGCTGATGAATCACCCTTTTTGACTTTCTTGCTAGTCTTGCGAGGGAACAAGATGACTCTCTCGCGGTATGCTTTTAGACGTTCGACATTGGCTTTGAGAGATTCTTCCGATAAGTTTTGACGACGGGGGTCGACTGAAATTCCGATCGTTGGTGCTAATTTACGTGAGATGCCAGCAGCCTATCAACATTTCGTCAACCAAAGTATAAAACATTTGATAGAAATAGATGAATACCTTTAATTCGGAAAATGTAAATCCACGTCCTGCACGAACACGACGGTTGTATTTGATCGTAGGACATCGGACGATAGGTCTTAATTTATCGGTAGGACGAGGTGCAGCTTGTGCAGCCTTGACCTGACGAGCATTTCTTCTCGATTTCTTCTTTCCAGCCTATAATTTTCAATATTCTTGTCAGACCTCCATTCTATTTCAATTATAACGTGTATAAATGACATATATAGGATATGTTATTTGCACTGCAGGCGCCGCAGCTCAATTGTCATCGAAAAGAGATCAAGAGAGGGGATTTACCTGGTCAAAGTGCACTCGGACACGACGTTGCCAATCCTTGCGGAAATCTATACAAAAAGTCAGTCAACTCTACAACAGGACAATGCGCTTGTGGATATATGGGTGAACTCACGGTTGTGAGGGATTTGTTGATTGTGTTTAATGGCCATTTTGTCGAATTATTATCACCGTATTACAAGACGGGAATGGATAATCTTCAAAATCTACTTGCGAACCAAATGAAAAATTTGAAGGTGTGCTTCATAATTTTGCCAAGCGTTTTAGAATTATTATCATGTCCCGAGATTCAACCGATGTCAAGATCAATAAACTTTTACCAATGAGAACTGTTTTCACGTGATAATCAATCGTCATAATTTCAAGAACATTTTTACTGTACTGATGACTAAAAAGTTGACATTATTAGTCCTGATCCCATATTCTATCATACGTACAACATGCCGAAACAGGATCTCAATCGGTCAGGATGGGAAAGTACGGATATGCCAAGTGGTATGTATAGCCCATATCTGTATCTGAATGACCATTATACTGATAACATATTCAATCAGTTTGTGAAAAATGTCTACCAGATAACCCCTATGTACAAATGTTAAAAGAAGACTTTGGCGACGAATGTAAAATATGTACGAGACCATTTACAGTATTTCGATGGAAAACAGACCGGACAGCACGACAAAAAAAGACGGGAATATGTCTAACATGCGCTCGACTGAAAAATTGTTGTCAGTGTTGTATGTTGGATCTCAGCTTCGGTTTACCGATTGTTATACGAGACGCCGCGTTGAAAATGATTGCCCCTGGACCTACAAGTGATATAAATCGAGAGTTTTATGCGCAGGAACATGAAAAAGAGATTGAAGAGGGAAGAGGAGCTGTAGAAGCGTATAATAAAACTGATGAAAAGGCACGAGATTTATTGCGGAGATTGGCGCAATCGGAACCATATTACAAAAAACAACGTCGATTGGAACTGGAAGCCGAAGAGAGGGATAATAATGGGGAAAATTCTGGTTCTACAGAAGCTTCATCAATAGTAGCAGTGTCGAGATCTTCATATAACCAATCAGGACCGATAAGGACATCAGATTCGACACAACGTGGTGTTATGTCTTCAAAAGCATACGCATCTAATAATCGCAAATCAAAAGCTTCTTCCTCAAACGTCGCTGCACAACCACCTCAACCAGAAGATATTCTACCACCAGCAGATCGAAATGTTACATCCTTGTTCGTAACAGGAATTGAAGATGATTTTCCCGAACACCTCCTCCGTACTCATTTTGAACAATTCGGTCGATTAAGATCATTAGTCTGTTCACATCGATCCCATTGTGCTTTTGTTAATTATATGACAAGAGAAGCAGCAGAGACGGCAGCTCAAGCATGTCAAGGCAGAGCTATTATAAAAGGTGTACCTTTGAGAGTTCAATGGGGTAAACCTAAACCACTAGACAGTCTTGATCGGGATGAAAGATTGAAGAATGCAAGATCGGGTAGATCAGCTGTTGGTAATACAAGTTCCAAGAGTCTGTTGACTTCTGATGGTGGTCGCGGATCTGTCATGACTAATGACATTTCTATCGATCAAGATGTAATTGCTCCGCCTCCAGGGGCAGATGATGAGATACAATATGCTAGTCTTGCTGGAGAATGATCATCTACATCTCCCTTTCCATCTCTTAGTTGTATTCTGTCTTTACGTGGCATATATTCATAGCATAGCAGCATTAATGTAAACAGTTTCATGATGGTATTTTTGGGAATTTACTCGTTCTTCCTTTGTATGATATTTTGACTGCGGATTTATTACTTGGTGCTTTTATGGTCTCGTTATCACCTCGTTCAGTATCCTCTCGTATATTCAATTCTGTCATACGAATTAGTCAATCTTGTTTATAATAATACATTGTTTCATAATATTCTTACTTAGATGATGAGGATTTTCAGAAGATGCCTCTCCTTGGACAACATTCTCCCTCAGTATTTTAGCAACGGACAAAGCATGTTCGACTCCTTGTTGGGATGCAATATTGACACCAGACTTTGTATCATTTGTTATATTGGTATCAGTAGGAATTTTACGAAATGATGTTTTTGCTTCTGTATGTGCTTGGCTTAATAACCTCGAATCACCAGCAAAAGCAACCTTTATAGATTTGAGTAATTCTCTGTAAGCACTTCTGATAACAACCGCATTTGATGCTGCCATATTCCTCAGCAACTCATAACAAAAATGCTATATTGTAAGCAATTGTGATATTGTTGATTGATGACATGAAAATAAAAAAATAAATCGAGTCTTGGCGTCTTTACCAATTTCTTCCACTTTTTTTTCCTCTTTCATCTTTTCTTTATAAAGTACATTATTACTCGAAATGTCTACAACCAAAATGACCCTTCCTTTACCGGAATTACCGAGTGGTTGGTCTGCTGAAAAAGACTTCAAACCTCTTGGTCAATTGACCTCCGCTACCCAACGTAATGTTGAACCAGTCGGGCCACACTTTTTGGCCCATGCGAGAAGAAAAAGACATAAACGTACTTTTTCCGAAGATGAAAAACTCGAAGCACAACGGACCGTCAAGAAAGTTGAAGATGACGATGATTCCGGTGAAATTAGTGAACCAGAAGATAAAATGATGTTACAAAGAGATGCAAAAGATTGGAAGGTAATTATCAATTATAATTTTATTTGGATTCAAGGACAGAAATGTTGACATGGTATTATAGAATCAAGACCATTATGCAGTACTTGGTCTATCAAAATATCGATTCAAGGCTACCGAAGAACAAATCAAGAAGGCGCATCGAAGAAAAGTTCTGAAACATCATCCTGACAAAAGAGCTGCGGCAGGAAATGCCGAAGACGATTCATTCTTCAAATGTATTCAAAAAGCAAACGAAGTATTGATGGACCCTGTCAAACGTGCTCAATTTGATTCGATCGATGAACATGCAAATGTTGAACCACCATCGAAAAAAGAAATTCAGAAAAAAGGCTTTTATAAATTATGGTCTCTAGTCTTTGAAAGTGAAGGTAGATTTAGTAGAAATCAACCAGTTCCAGCATTCGGTGCTGAAGATAGCACAAAAGAACATGTCGACGAATTCTATAATTTCTGGTATAATTTTGATTCTTGGCGATCATTCGAATATCTCGACGAAGATGTTCCAGACGACAATGAAAATCGTGATCAAAAGAGACATATGGAACGTAAAAATAATAACGCTCGTAAAAAAAGAAAAACAGAGGATACTCAGCGTCTTCGTAAACTTGTAGATGATTGTCTTGCCGCAGATGAAAGAATAAAAAGATTCAAAGTAGAAGCCAATGCTTCAAAGAATGCTAAAAGATTAGAAAAAGAAGCAGAAGCCCAACGTTTGATTGAAGAAGCTAAAAAAGCAAAGGAAGATGCAGAAAAACAAGCCAAAGAAAAGGAAGAGACAGAAAAGGCTGAAAAAGCAGAGGGTAAAAAAGCGAAAGAAGCGGCAAAGAATGCAGCAAAGAAGAATAAACGTATCTTGAGACAAGCTGCAAAAGATGCCAAGTATTTTGTCGATGGTGAAGCATCGCCCGCTCAAATTGACTTGGCTTTGAATGATACTGATAACTTGATTGCCAAGATGGAAGCAGAAGATCTTGCGAGAATTGCAGCATCATTAAATGGAAAGACTGATGCTTCTACGATTAAACGAATCATGGTTGAGGAGGTGAAGAATTTAATATCTGCCGGAAAATTGACAAATGGGGAACTCAAGTCACTTAACATTTAAATGATAAACCATGTACATAGATAGATATAGTCGTATACAATGTTTACTGATAATTATTGATCATCGTAATCGTGTTTCGAGATCTATGACGCTAGATGATATAATTGCGGAGTTATCTCCATGTCGAGTTTGATCATATAACCATTTATAAAAACATCGAGACGTCGGATCATCACAAGTCAAACAACACACAACACACAACCTACATCGAAATACTCGACTAACCTCATTGACCTGCTCGCAAACCAAGCGCATGTCTTTGTAACAGTATCTCAACAACAATAGTCCAATTTATTTCATGGATCTAAATGGTAAAACACAACAAGATTTAGCGATCAGAAATGCGACAACCACATCTTCACACTCATCTACGACAACTCTATCAGACTCAATACCACCTTCCAATCCAGCACAATCGGTTCATTCTCTACGACCAGGAATAAATCGAGCTCACAGTAGTGGTAGAGAAGAACACAAAGCACCTCGACATTTCTCTTCAATCCAATTCGTTCCACAAATAAAACTCGATTCAACAGCATCATTAAAGAATGTTAGTAAAAAGGGTGTCAGAAGATTTAGTAGTCCACCTCCACCTACGTAAGTCTTTCTATTCTCAACTAACACTATACAATATTGATTGAACGAATGTATAAAGACTATTTACACCTCGCGTCTCATTCGATACATTTGACAATAAAGACGCCTCGGATTTCTCCCTCACGTTGATTAGAAAACATAAAGATTATAATTATTCCAAAAGATCGAGGACTTTTCTTTGTGGAACAGACGCGAATGATTATTCTGATACGGCGCTTGAATGGTTAGTTGATGAACTGGTCGAAGATGGTGATGAGGTCGTTTGTTTAAGAGTTTTGGAAAAAGATAGCAAAGAAGCAAGAGAATTGGCTGGAGCAGGATCAAGTAAAGAAGCAAGATATATCACAGAAGCACAGAATATGTTGGAAAAAATACAAGAAAAGAATTCGGACGATAGAGCTATTAATTTGATATTGGAATTTGCTATAGGAAAAGTACACGAAACTATTCAACACATGGTATGTTTTAGTCATTATTAATTGTTGTGAAGAGATGATTGATGAATAATCAATAGATACGAATATATGAACCTGCCTTATTAGTAGTTGGTACACGTGGAAGATCTTTATCTGGTTTTCAAGGTTTACTCCCAGGATCAGTCTCCAAATATTGTCTACAACATTCTCCCGTTCCTGTAATTGTCGTCAGACCATCATCAAAAAGAGATAAAAAGAAACGGAAAAGATTGCGTGATCCAGCTAGACGTGGATATCGTGACATTTTGGACAAAAGTGAGGATGTAGCTCAAGGTGGCCATCTATTAGATCATAAAAATCGTAGATCTGTAATAGGAGCAGATTTATTGAATGAACTAGGTAAATTTGATGCTGACGAAGAAGCTAGAATGGTTGCAGAAGCCATCGGTTATAGACCTGGACTACAAGGTGAAAATCCAATTTCAAAATCATTAAACGCGAGAAATACTAGAAGTGGATCAATGGGGACTGTGAATAGTGATACAACCACTGGGACTGATCTTACAAGAAGTCCGTTATTAAAACCAATGAGACATGCTGACATGAAAGACATGGAATCATCAATCTTGACTGATGATGAAGAACTATCACATGATGACGACGATGATGATGATAGTGACAGTGATTATGAACCTATACCTGCCTATCTTCAAGCACAAGAAGAAGCTTTGACAAAAGCCAGAGAAAGAGCAATAAAAGCAGAAGAAGAGGAAAAAACTACCGAGTTGGAAAGAAAAGAAAAAGAAAAAAATAAAGTAAATAATGGTGGAAGTGGTGTGAAAAAGAAGAGGAAGCAAACTGCAGAAGATTATACTGGGCCAGGAGCGGGTGTACTTGAAGTTTTGGATGATTTGAGGGCATTGGAGAAACAAGGAAAGAAAAAGTAATCGTTATTGTTGTTGCTATTATTACTATCATTGTTGTTTATTTTAAATATGACTCTACTCAACGTACTATCACACAAACGAAGCAATGCTGTGTAGTATATATCTTTCAAACGTAAATTAAAAGAAATGGCTTGCAAAGTGGAGAAAACGTAGTCGAGCAATAAAAAAAGGGTTGAGACCCTTTTGTAGTTCTCCACGTCTTACTTTACATACGTAATGACAGTCAGCCTTATGACATTTGTTCACTCATCATCTCGTATTCCTTTTATACTTTCCAACCTCGACAAAGATTGTTCACTATTCCCGATAATGATAGTAAACATGACATAGATGATCAACCATGTTACCTTTGATCAAAGACGACTGTAACGACTGTAAACCATCATACCTTGACGATTCACAAAATGCAAACCTCCTCTCTCATCCTACGACATTCATCATATCTTACTCCCCTTTTATCCTCACATTCCTTCTCGTATCAACTCTCGTATCTAAAAAACTCATCCCATACCTCACCTCTTCATCTCCCGCATCAACTTCTTTCTCAAACAATGCCAGATCAATAACCGATATTTGGCGATTATTTCGCTTCAAGAAAAACGCCCAAGAATTAGCCAGTCTGACATGTTCAATCACTTTGGGATTATCGGCCGTTTTAATAGAGTTGATTCTCTGCGAGGTATCTAATACATTAAATCCCCGCGCGAGAGAAGTTACATTACGAGTATGTCTTCGAGGGTTGGTCGGGCTAGTCGTCCTCGCAGTCCCCGCTGTAGAAATATATTCCGTTCTGGGCATGTTTCGTTATTTAAAAGGAGATACAACAACAAAAGGAAGAGGAGGAGTTACATTAAGAGTTGTATTCACGACAATGATATTGGGAATCTGGTTGGTCGTGTTTGAATATTTACCCTTTTTAAACATTTTGCCAAAAACATTAAGAGATGATAAAAAGAGTAATCAGGGACTTCTACAAGGTTCATTAAAACGAATAGGGATTATTGGGATAGCTTTGATGGCTGGACTGGCTGGTTTTGCCGCAGTGAGTTCGATTTGGCAGACTTTGATAGTAAAGAGAAAAACGGTAAAAGAGACGGATATTTCGAGAAAAGAAGCTGGGTTGATTTCTGTAAAAAGTATGTTGGAGACGAAACAGAGTAGATTAAGAGCTTTGGAAAGACGACTATCTCAATCTTCAGCTTCTAAACAAGGTCTGTTAGGAAGAGTTACATCTACTTTCAAGACAGATACGGAAGGACAAGAGAGAAAGTGTCTTGAGATGGAAATATCTGGTTTGGAAACAATGGAGGTGACGCTAGAGTCATCACTTGCAGATTTGCAAATGACTTTTGATCAACAAGTAAGATCTCGAACGATAATGGGCAAATGTTTACAGGCGTTTAATTTTGCATTCGCCGTGTTCTGTATCTATCGCATTATCACAGTTTCGATATCGACTTTACGAAGAATTACATCATCGACGACATCCCGGACATCAACCGATCCTATTTCTTCAATGCTAGCATTATTATCGACTCACATCTCTCCTAACCTCAATACTCCTTCATGGTCTAGACAGATTTCCTTTTTCATGTCTGGTATTATACTTTTATTATCATTTTCTGCTGTCTTACAAACCTTTCGTTTGTTTCAGAGATTGTTACCTTCTTCAATACTCTTGTCTAGATCTACTACTAGTCTACCACTCGTCGTCGCTCAAGTAGCTGCTACATACGTCATTTCATCAGCCATGATGTTGAGAGGTTCTTTACCTCCTGAATTAAGAGGGAGAGTTCAAGGTGCATTAACGGGTGGAACGGATAATAATGGGGATGATGGAGGTTTGGATATGAGAGGCGCAGAAGCTTGGTTTGAAGCTTGGTTTCTAGCAGTTGCCGGAATAGTGACTGCAAGTCTTGGGATATGGAAAAGATTTAAATGGAGTGAAATGGACGGTTGGGATGACGATTATCACGGTGGATTTAATGACGTGAATGATGTTATTGTGGGAAAACGAAAAACTGATGTGGAATTAGGTGAAAAAATGTGTTAGATCTTTATCTCATACGTAATACTTTTAATTTTAATTATTATCGTGATATCATCTAGCGTTTCGCATTTCGTAGTAAATCTGCGCCCATGTTGCTCGAAAGTCGTCACTATAGAGATCACTATCCTCGCATTGGTGGCACTATTGGGATAATGGTATTAAAGACACCGACGCTCAAGAGGCGAGGGTTCGATACAACATGTTGCGTATTAAAGGGTGGAAAAGATACATATGTAATGACTTTGGCCAATCCCGAAAGGCTTTGACCGATGTGAATCTCAATATTTCATGAAACGCTTGTCAGTGGGATTTTAGGCAAAGCAAATCCATGGACCCCTTTCCAAGGCTTCCACCAAAATGGTGCATCCTGTCCGTATTCGAAATTGCGGGAGACCAACTGATGTCCGGTCTCTCATTCGCTGATTGGTCCAAGGAAAAGTTGGGGTCCGAATTGGGAATTCGAGACAAAGTCTGGAGTTTCAGAGTCCAAGCGAGTCGAGTGCGGCGCAAGTGGGGAAACGAGAGTCCCCACAAGTTTCAGAAATCCAGCCGTGCATCCTACTCTCCGGCCCGCATCCTTTCCCGCTTCAACCCCGCATTGCTTACCCATCCTTTCACGCTAGCTCTATTCCTCTGCGTACCCTCATGGCTGCTCATTTTCATTCATCAACTTTGCAGTATTTATTCATCATCATCACTATGACTGAATTAATTTTCTCCAGGTAGGTGGAGGACATCCGAGGCACTAGGAAACACACCCATCAAAGTCCGTGCGTGCTGTCATCCCATCTCCGGAAGAATTTTAGAAACATGAGCCTTTCTAATAAATTCTCCGGCAGGATTATGTGAGACTTCAGCCGTATGTTAGCGCAGACTTTAGCGTCAGAACTTCAGATCCTTCGCGTCATATGTGTCTTGAGCAGTCACTTTCCGTCTGATAATGTCGACACGATGTTCTTCCAAAAGATACGGACTAAAGGCAGTGGATAATGTACTCATATATGAGAGATCACAACGCAAGTATACATATCAACTAAGGATACCTGTGAGCTAACGCGGTGGATGGGTTACAAACGGGCTAGAAAGTCGGATGTTTGTAATCACACCCCTGCATGCACGACTTGGGTCACTGAATGTCGACGCTAGAAACTTGCGAGATTCAGATGAAAATGTCGTGCCTCTGGAAATATAAATATCGCTCTTGAGAACGATGTTATTTCTTTTCTATAGATCAAACTACTTCTTCCATTTTCATATCTTTTGTACTCCACTTTCTCTCAATCGTTAATATCCACATCTAAAATATGAGTGGCTCAGGGAACGGCCCGCCAGATACTGTATTACCACTACATTTGAAGCTAAAAATTCAAGCACACCTCAAGAAGAACCACAAGGATATCTTTGCAGCAGTCGTTGCGGGCATCGCTATGAGGTTTACTGAGTTCGCGACAGGAATCCACCTCTACGATCATTCGAGGCCAGATAAAGTCCCAGCTGGAAGCCAAAATGATAACCTCCAAAGACACCAGACATATTTGATTACGAAATTTGACGAGTTCGAAAAAAAAGACGGTCATCTTTTTGATACATGGACGAGTCGCCATAGCTGCGAGATCATGTTTAGATTTCTCATGCATGTGAAGCAGAACATTGAGTCTGAAACTTTATTTAGCAAAGGTCTGAATCACGTCAACAGCTCCTTTCTGATGGAGTTCAACTGGTGGAAAAATAATGTCTGGCCAAACGAGGAAGACTAGAAAAGAAGCTATATTCCGCTATGATCTTCCGAAACCCGTTGCAGGACCTTACTAAAAGCTGGTGGTATCACATGTCTAAATTGCAGTAAAGGCGATAAATATAAAATAGATGCATCATATCATGACAATACCTACTCAAATAAACTCGAATTATTGCGCAATGTGCCCATTCATCCACTTATCCCAATTCTTCGTGAATCAACATTCGTCACGGTGATCAGAGCAGAGTTACAAGATTACCTTTTCCTCCACTTGCCGTGTTTTGTTATGCTGTGATTTCCAAAATGTCAAGATATCGTATGAAACGTCACGACGAAGATTGAAATGACTTTATTCAGTATTTTCACGACTACATTTATTTTGAACTGCGACTTAATTACTATGTACTAGCTAAAAATCATATTTCTATTACAGAAAATTCTCGAGTAACATTAATTAATCTGACAGAGAGCTTCGACTTCGATCGAGCACTTTACAACATATACTTATTCTTTCCTATGTTTATCTCAAGCTAGGTTGAGTGTGGAACAATACATACAACAAAAATGTAATCTTGACGCTACGGGGAGACTTGGTCGGTTGGTGGAGGTGAGGGTGAACGACCTGACACGGGTAACCTTTTAGATCTATGGATAGGCAGAGTAATTCTGGTATCCAATCCAGATGTGGTTGGACTTGGGGCTGTGCGTCTTGACAGTTTTCGTGGCGCACGATTACTCGTTACCCGAGGTACCGCGCTCGGTGCTCTCGCTGATTTGGGGTCACTTCCAGCTTTGCTGGCGGATGGCTTCTTGTTTTTCGTCTTCTTGGCCCCCTGTGTCACCCCGCTACTTGACAATTCCTGTCCCGGCGGCAAGGGCAGGCTTGTGTTGCTGCCGTTCAATGTTTCTCCCTGTGGTACTGGCATTTGTTTTGCGGTGGTGGCCTCCTCAGACTTTGAAATTTTAGATGAACCCTCATCTCGAGTTCGAATATTAGGGTTCAATTGATCTTCTTGATGCGGATGCGTCGAGTGACTCGACTCTGTCGGATGATCACACACATCAAGATGTTCAACTATTGGCATTAGAAATGCAGGACGCGCTGGAACAATAATGCCCTTTTTCTTGAGCTCGTTTTCTACATCATCATAGGCTTTCTTTACAGGCTCTAGCGACATCTTCCCTTGCTGAATTAATTGTTCAAACTTCGCCATATCAATTTTTATAGTTATGAGCCGACGATTCCAAGTGTTCAATTCATCCCCCACGCGCTCAAGCTTACCGTCTATCGTCGTGATAATGCGTTGTGCTGCCCTCAACTGCTCCTTATTTCCCGACGCATACTCATGATTGGGTGCGATAGCTAAATGCATTAATTTGCGCTTCTCAAGTTCTGATTTCTGTTTTGCCAATTCTTCTTCTCGAGTATTGACTTGATTTCTAACTTTCAGGTCAATTTGAGCAAGATACATAGGGTTTGGAGCGCCTTGTAAAAGTGATAGACGCTCGTCGATTTTTGAATTCAGATGATTGAGATGACTCTCCAAGAATACGATTTTCTCTTTATCTTCCTTCAAAAGTTTCCTTAACTCCTCTTTTCCGGCCTGGCATTGTTTATTTGCTGATACACGATCCGTGGTACCGTTCATAAAGTCTTTATACTTTCCCGGTTTGCTCATGCTGTCTAGCTCGACCTGGTTCATAATGACTGCTTCCTTTAGAGGTTTCAACTTCTTCTCGTCACGGTCTCTATTCTCCTTCAGGAGATAGATGATGCTATTGTTGATGAACATATCCTTATATGACGGCTCTAGATCGAGGTCAAGGGTTTCTAGTAAATTAACGAGAGGGTCTACGGGCACTGACATTGAAGTGGTTTTGGGAGGATAGAAATGCTATTGAATATACAAGTCGTTCCAAGTTCTATAGTTGGATGTTTCCTACTGGATATTTATACCTCAGATTTGATATGTGAAGGATGCAGGAGTGTAAACTTTCTCTCGGGATCATCACAAATGGCCGGAAGTTTCGTTACAAAAGATCATACTTTGATCCATACTGTTTGATTTATTTGATATATCACGTCTCAGATTCTGATTCTCCATGCCCATTAGCACCTTCTCCAAGTTAGCTCCGCAGTAACGTCCACTTATGCGCTCAAGGATTAGATGTTATAAGAGACAATTCGTCAACATTCGTCGAGGGTCAAGCCGAGGAGGACGTTTGTTCACAAACAGTTCCGTACGAAGTGCAATCACAACTTGACAAGTTTCGGCGGGCCTAACTTTGGAGTTCATTCGGCCCGAAAATGTGGGTCCGCTCTTCTTCTTTTCGAAAGTGAGAAAACTCAATGTGGTAAAATGCGTACCCAACTCTCTGCTGTTTTATTAGAATCGACGAAAGCTCGAATGATATCTGATATATGATTAAAAATCATGGTCCTACAACAAGGAGAGTTTTTATATTGCTCATGTTCATGACTGGATTTGATATCCGTTAGTATAAATGACGCGAAAGCAAATTGGGAAACTATGACGTATTCAAGCGATACCCTGCCACTCTAGAAAGGGTTACGTTTGAAAGCTTTCCATTTCACTCGGCTTCTTTCGGCGAAGGATTTGGCCTCGGCTTTCATGCTTTCCGCTCACAATGAGCTCAGGATCCCCCTCGTCTAAATCCTTCGACTATGAAGGTTTTGATCAGATTATGGCAAGTTGTCTATTACAAAGAACCTGCTCCAACGAAAATTACAACCTGATATCTTAGAGAGCGTGCCCTGGAATGAAACAGACTTGCTATTTTCTTCGATGAGTTCATGTGAACCTTACGTATTTTCGAGACATGCGCCGACGAAATGACGCACGCGCGAGAAGATGTGAAGCTTTGGTTGCTGGAAAGGATTCCCACCAAGTTGAGCATTTGCAATTCGACGTTATCGCTGCTCCAGCTTAGCTCATGCTCAGAGAACGAAACATGTTAGCCTGATTCTTAAATTAGAAGCTAAGAAACGAACAAGTGTGGAATGACGACTGATATATAACAAGATTAGCTATTGCAGTAATCAAAAACTTTTCTATAAGTTAGGTACGATTTTAAAACCCCGCATATATATCTACCAATGCTGGTAGACGCAGAGCATCGCAGTTTCCAATCGTAAACGGAAGAAGTACCCTCGATTACTGACAGGATTGTGCAATGTAGAAATCATGTAAAAGGCTGAGATACGAAAATCACATAAGAGGTTCAGATAAGAAGGTCAAATGAGCAGATAATAATCAGAAACAAATCAAATATCAACGTTGTACAGATGAGAGTAAGCGTCACATAAGTCTGAGAAATTCTAGGTCAAAATCGTTAAAAACACCCGTAACAAAGACAGTCATCGAGGCTTCGAAACGTAAGATAACAAATTTTCTACAGCGGCCCCGCTCTCACAATTCCGGCTCCCTCTTCGTTAGGTTTGCCTTCACAGGAACCTTCAAGTTTGCTATTCTTTGCTGCGATAAAGTCGTGTGTGTCTTTCCTTATTCACTAGGGTTGGGTCTTTTGACTAAATCTGATTCTTCGCTTCACATCCAATCCGGTTTCTTGGTGGGGACCTTCCTGCCCATGTCTCGCGCCAGGCGCTCAACTTCGTGGTAAGAAGCTACCCAATCCGGCTTCCCTTGCGGATTATCAACCACATACATTTTTGCGCCTTCTTCTAGAGTCTTTTTCATGCTAGCTATGATATCATCACGCAACTCTTCGGACTTACGATCATAGTCTATGCCATCGCTGCTAGTTGAGTCATCATGTTTGACAGTATGCATATGTGCTGATTTTCTGAATGGTTTCTTCTCTTTTTGATCTTGTTCTAAACCATGTAAACTGAAAATGTATAACTTAGCCCAGTCTATGCTATACTTATGATCTGATTCAAAGCTTATATGTTCCCCCCTATACTTGGCAAATTTGGCCGCTAATTTCTTCTGATTGTCCGTTATTCGTTTGATATTGTTATAAGCCTGCGTCGTGCCCGGCCGATTCGCTTTCTTTGCTGACTTGTCGACTTTGACTCCCTCGACCTTCTTAGCTGTACTGAGCGTCTTAATCTTAGCCTCTCCGGCACTAATGCTGTCAGCCAATTCTGCCAACATATGTGATATCCTGGCTTTATTCCTATCGATAACAAACCTGACAGCAATCAGTTCTTCCATGTGTAGGTTAACAGTAGATATGTTGTAAAATTCCCCATCAGGCATTAACCATTGTACAATCTCTCGCTGGAAAGCAAGGGTGGGTTTTGCCATCTCGAGCCAGTAGGGTGGTTCCGGAGCTGAGGTACCATGCACACATATTCTTTGTTCGACTGCGAGGATTGCCGGAATCAAATGACCTACATGCTCCGGCTCTTCCGCAAGAAGGACATGCATACATTGAAAAGCCTCTTGTAATTTTGAGCTCAAGTTTTGGAAGTCGTTACTCAACTTGCCTTCCTCTAAGGACTTCTTTTGCTTTCCTAGATCTCTCAGTTGCTGGACGCGATAAGGCTGCGTGCATATATACAGCTCGGAACAAGATTTAGAGAGGTCAATATCATCTTGCTTCTGTTGCTCCCTATACGACTGAAGCATCTCTTGGTTATCGGCAAGTTCTTCCGTCAATTCCGACGCCAACCGTCCTGATCTCCACGAGGCTGTTTCCTTTTGTTTGTCTTAGTTGCATCATCCTCTGCAGTTCTCAAAGTTCTACCCTTTGCCGAGAATCTATCGTTATGCTTGTATCTGCACCGAGCCTATTGACTTTAGCTCATTGGAAGTTTCAACCTTGGCCAAATGATATCTCAATCCGCTCGTATGTCGGTTGAATCTGCTTCGCCTCTACCGTTGACTTCGGATCCGGCAGATCTGAGCTTTACATACCTTTGGAAGTCCGCGAATACTCTTCGGGAGTTGAATGTCTCACTCATCGATAGCAGGCTTTCGATCGCTGTAGAGTGACGGATCATGAACCGTTCGAGGGTCGCGAAACTACTTTCTGATGGGCGGCCAAAATTCTAGAAATTGTACAACAAGCTGCAACTAGAAGTGGGATTTTACGCAAAACTGCGAGAATTGAGCTCACAATTCTTCGTCGCACCTTTCGTCGCACCTGCAACCAAGGAGAATGATTATCGTCCAGTGCCGAAGCACTCCCCACCTTACCCCCCAGAGATCCCCCCAGAGATATCAAATAATATATATTCAATGACTGCGGCGAAACGTAAGAAGTAAGATCAACTGTTGCTAAATTCTTTTTATTGTTGCCCTAACTATTATGATCACTTTGCACATAATGATAGTCATACGTATTGGAAAGCAATATGCGTCTATACTGATACAACATTCAAAATACAGTCATATGTTCCCGAGAGTAGCAGGCCACGAATGAAGTCTGATAACAGAAGGGAAATGATAATGCAGACCTACAATAACTGTCTAGAAACTTATGCATCATATACATCGCGATGCCATATATGAAATCTTCTCACAGAATGCTAAATAAGGTGATTGATCACATCCATTTCTACTATATTTCGATCGACATAAAGCACCCTTTCTGCGACCATACGAGCATAACATTAACTCATAAGAAACCCAAACTGACATTATGATCCTAATTCGTCTTCATCACTTTGTCGCCGCTGACGCGATACTTTGTTTCTACTGCCTGAGGTTCCTGCGACCGTCTTTTGTCCTTGCCTTCGCGAATCAAATCTTGCATCCCTCGTACGCTGGTGTGTTACATGTTTCTGGTCGGGTCCGAGATGTTCTGTATCCTCTTTAGCACTCTTGGTCGCTTCTCCGAGGCTTTTGCCTTGAGCTGGACCAGCCTCTTCTTCTAAGGTCTTCGCTTGTGTTGCTAGCTCAGCGCGTACGGCCTTACATTCGTCAGGAAATTCCTCCTCTAGTTTCTCACAATGTTTTTTCCAGAAGTCGGCTTCGAACGGCCCCAATGTATGAACTGTCACGCCTAGCTCTATCCCGTTGGCAAGGTCATCGTATGCCTCACTAACAGCTGCTTGCGGTATGGTTCCATGTAATTGGGCTTGATGATTGTATGATGCTAACCGCTTTATCAATGCCTGCTTTGCGTCTTCTGCGTGACTGACAGCATTGGCGGCGTTGGGTTCCACATGTCCCTTTATTTTTCTGTAGTATGACGAGATGTTTGCTTTGTTAATCTCGCTTGGCAATTTTGTCGTACCCTGGTATTCCCGCAAGTGGTTTCTGTACTCATTTTCGGAGTTTGCTGTGTGAGTCTTGGCATTCCCAAGTGCATCTTCTGCTGCGTTGAGTGACTTCTCTATCTCTGGCGTTAGACTCGCCTTTCCGTCTTTTATCTGACGTTGGAGTCGTCTTCTGACGTTTCTGATATTCTTCGAGATCTCTTCTTCAGAAGGCTTTTCCTGAGCTTTTAATGCCAAATCTTTATGGTGCGATCGGCAGCTGACCAAGTTTGCATCCGATTGCTTAAGTTCCGTATCCGCCCTTTTCGCAATGCACCATTGTTCGAAAGCCTCCCGGCATTGCGCATGTACCTGTTTATAAATCTGTTCGGCCGAAGTAGAAGGATCCATTTTGCTATCGAACGCCGATAGCTTAAGTAAATGCAATATCTCGATAATGTGGGACTTCAATATATTTGTTTTGTAAATCTTGTAAGATGATGAATCAGGGTGATAGAGTTCGACATTGCATTCCATGCCTCGTTTTATATTCACTCAGAGAAACTCAATCCTACGCAAAGTGTGCGATTTCTAAATTGAGTTCGCATTCTCCAAAGTTTACCCGTAGCTTTGAAACCATGATTGAAATCCTTCCCGCCTTTCCCGCTGTCCATTTTTTCCCAAAGTAGAAACTGGTAAATTTCAAACTCTGGGTAGATCCTCCTGATGACGTGTTAGACCCTTAAAATGCAGCCGCCAAGACCTCGAAGCTTTTGACACCAACGTCGCGTTGAAGCTAGACAGCAACCTTGAATGATGATTGGTCGATGATCCTTCGTTGGCCAAATAAGCTTTCTTCCGTGTGGGGAGCAAACCAAATTCAAATTCTCACTCGTGCTCCAGGACGCAGTTCAGCTGAGGAGAAAAATCTGCTCGGCTGAGGTCGATAAGCTTAAACCTTCGTCTCCACCTCATATGGCCCGTGCATTACCTCACTTGAAGCTCGGCTGACCTCGTCCGAGCCGTGTTTGGACTTCTCCGAACTTTATTAGCTTTAAACTATAAAATTTTTGAAACCTGTTTCTAATATGTTTATGACTTTTAACCTGTTTTTAACATGTTTATTATTTTCTATCTATTTTAAATAGATTTCTAGTTTTTGAGATTCTTAACCTATATCTAATATATCTATTATACTAGTATATACTATAACTTATAAAAAATCTATTAAAATATAGTATAAGCTTATTAAAACATACATTAAGCATGAAAAACATGTTAAAAGCAGGTTTAGAATAAGTTACAGAATTTCTAAATTTGAACCTGTTTTAGACTTGTTCACTATTTTTAACATGTTTTAAACCTATTCTGAAAATCACGAACAAAGTAAAGTTTGAACTAATAAAGCTCACCTGAGGCGCGTTTTTCGCGGGGTTAAAATGAGGTAATTGCCACCTCACCCCTTCAGGACGCAGTTCAGCTGAGGAGAAAATTCTGCTCGGCCGAGGTCGATAAGCTTAAACCTTAGTCTCCACCTCATGTGGCCCGTGCATTACCTCAGTTAGAGCTCGGCTGACCTCATCTAACCTATGTTTTCAAATTTCTGAACTTTTTATACTTTTATTCTTTAACTTATTTTTAACATGTTTATCATTTTCTATCATTTTCTATAAAATCTTTAAGCGTGTTTTTAATATGCTTATTAACTCTTATAACTTATAAAAAACATATATATAACATCTATATATGTATAAGAAAGATATTAATAAAGAAGATATTAAAAAAGTTCATAAATCTCTAAGAGATTCATAAGTAATTCTAAAACAGGTTTAAAACAAGTTTACTTATTTTACTTAAATTTTTAACCCGTTTTTAACCTGTTTTGTAATTTAACTTGTTTCTAACCTATTTCTTAAAAGTTTATCTGAGGCGCGTTTTTTTGCGGGGTTAACATGAGGTAATTGCAACCTCACCCCTTCCCCGCAAAAAGCCTATTTACCTCAGATGAACCTTAAATCCTCCTCAGCCCAACTGTATGCTCCTCACCCCTTTCCCGCAAAAAGCCTATTTACCTCAGATGAACCTTAAATTCTCCTCAGCCCAACTGTATGCTCCTCGTGCTCCGATCGCACAGTTTGATTGTACGAGACTGCGAATAGCCTACCTCACACATCTTCATAAACACGCCTAGATCCACTGTACTATGCGATGCGGACATAAGACTATAGCTATACTGTGAAAGGTTTTAAGTACTCGTTAAGATTTACAACATAGACTTTAATGAGATGGCTTTGTCCAAATACTTCGATTTGGAATACCGCATGTCCCTAAAATGGATAATCCACTTTACGGATGATGTGTAGCTGATCTACTGTGGAGAATTGACTCACGGTTTATGCTCGAGCATACATGAGGTCGATCCTATGGTTTGATATCCTTTTACCCCGCTTTCTAAGTGGAATGTGGATATAATCTGTACCCGGGCTTTTCTTAATATTACTTGCATGACCTTGATTGTTCTTGTCACGTTTCGAGGCGATCTTTTGCTATTGAATCTATGCTTGAATAACTCATACCCGTTATTGTCATAAATCTTGAGTAATTCAGTCTATCTACACCCGAAACAAAAGTACATGCCTGAACTTCACATCGAATGGCATTAAGTGGATGACATACGATCCGTACGACTATACTTTATTACAAGATCCGCGATTTCAAGCTCTACGCCCAAGCATGAGTCGTGGTTATCTGGGCATATCGATGGAATAACCATGAAATATGAGCCATTACGTTGTCGTATTAACACATGTAGCTTTTGCTTCATTGAGAGCCTTGGCTTGGAATGCCATGATCGGACGCTCTAGGAATCGTGATTCTAGATTCGTCAAGCATTTTTTATGCTAGAAATCCCAGATAGTAGACTTTATTCCTGCGTAGCACATGTGGAGGAAGGGGTTTTAGATTCACACAACCATTACCAAGTTGTGTACCATCTCTTTCTGCAATGGCATCGACTAGCTGAATAGGCAAGCCGAAGTCATCTTGGCTCGAACAAGTAACGTGCTACCTCTGTTCCAGCCCATGTGTCACATCAAACCTTTGCATACATATAAGACCAGGTAGGATCGACTGAAAACTGTGCTCATGTCGCAGATGGTATACAAATCGAGTGCCAAGCTATGTCATATGACCTAAGTTGCTTCTGAAGTTTAACCTTTTTAGACATTGGCCACGATGCAGCAAGGTCTGCTCACGTAATCATCATTGCTGACTAACAAGATCGCATATCCCATTACCCAAACAAAGTCAGGTTCGTGAGATCGTCCCTGTTCATTCTAAACGTCTTACGAATATGCGCTCAATTATTGACACCAAAATGTCATTAGGATACGGAGAGTGTGAAAGGTTTTGTGACGCGACCAGCTTGCGATGGCAACAGGACAAGTAAATCAATCTCAACCTACAAAATCATGCATATCGCCGTCACTAACGTGAGATGAAAGGATGCGCAAAGCAGTTTTGAAATGAGTGCGCTTTACATCCATATACTTCTTTCTGACCTCTATCATGCTGACAATTATAGGCCTTCGCGATCAATTAATAGCAGCGCAAAATGTCCCCGATGCATCTACTAACATGACATCACCACCCGATGAACTATCTCATCACTCTATTCTATCCTATCCGCAACCCGTCACAGGCAACGTTTCTCGGCCATCCAGGACGCGAAGAAATGTCGCTGCCACTGCAAATATGATCGACCCCGCCATCTCACCACTTGTAAACACAGAAACTGGCAATAGCGTCGAATTCACCATGCCAGACGTTGATGATGTTCAGGTTGGTGAGGAAGATACTAATTCTACGACTGGGAAGGGCAAAGTAAAGGAACTATCAACCACGAAGCGGGCGGCGCAGAACCGAGCAGCTCAAGTGAGTTGGTATTCGTTCTTGAATCTAGAATGTTTGTTTATATGATTTGTGACAGAGAGCATTCCGGCATAGAAAGGAAAGACACATAGGTGAGCTAGAAGAACGACTCAAAGTACTTCTACATATCGAAGAGGATGCAAAAGCATTGGAATATGAAAACCATCAGTTGAGATCGTATGTAGAACTTCTTGAAGCGAGGATCTTGGAGGCTGGGCTGTCTCTTCCTGCTGCGCCTGTTCCTACACCTCCGCCACAATCTGATGAGCTGAGTCAGAATGAGGGCCAGGATCAAGAGCAGAGTGTGGAGGGTATGGCGGGTTCGAATGTTGATGTTGAGCAGAATGCCGAGGGAGTATATGTAATTGATCCCGAGGTGCAAAGGTTGTAAGCAGTTGTGGCGTTAAATGTCCAGGGAGTATTTGTACTTGGTTCCGAGGCTGAAAGGTTGAGAGAAGATATTCTTTTTACCTACTACAAGCTAGAGCCCTTTCTCTTATTGTATTTACCATATATATACATGTATATTTTCATTATAGGTCAAGTCATTCATGCATAATCATTTTCATATTCTACATAATTATCTAACATCTACTTTATTTTTTCCTGCGTCTAGCATTTGATATCGATTTTGAAGATGAAGAAGTGATTACATCTGACATGAGTTCATCACCATCTTCATCCTTGATCTGTCCATCCTCATCACTTCCATCCTGCAACTTCTTTTGTAAAACGTTTCGTCTGCTCGTTTCAGATTCGGCAGCCTTTTCCACCACTTTTTGTACTTCATTCTCTACACCATTATCAGCGCCACAAGAGAAGCATTTCCATTTCCCTAGCTCTTGTAATGATTTGGTTCCTGGAGGTGCTTGACCATTGATCAATCTACAATTATTACATAATAATACAATTCTATTCTTCGGACTTGTTTCGTCATCGCCTAATATAACATCCATTAATCTATCATACCATTTGGCTGGGCCTACAACTCCGTTTGTAGTAGTACTATTCTGTATTGGATTATGTCGTATAAAGGAAGATTGCTCCGTATGTGGAGAATATGCATTTGGTGCAAATTCCTCGGTTATTGTCATCCGAGAAGCGGACTGTAGCGATTCATTTGATGCTGAATGATGAATGGCAGGTAGAGAGTATCTTGGACCAATATTGGCCGTGGCTGGAGGTGGTATACCTGTTCTTTGATGAAGGACTGGACTTCCCGGTGCTGATTGACCTTGTAATGAACTTCTACGACTATCGTTTGTTATATTCTTCAAGACTTTATTGGTAATATCATCAGTGTTGTCTTTTCCGCCGTATTTGTCGAGTAGTTGTTGTGTTGAATTATATTTTGTGGATGCTTTGAGTTTTTCAATCGCATCTTCGCGTTGTTTTGTAAGAACCTCCAGTTGCGATTGTGTTCCGTTCAATCGATAATTGTAATATGTGTCTATTCCTAGTCTGGCACCATATATTCTTGTAACACATTAGAAGTCAATAGCAAAACCATAAGATTATAACATACATGAAAGGAGTTACTGTAAGTCCAGTATACTCATTAATATTCCAATTCTTGAATCCGACAACAAGAACCAGTATTAATAATGCTAGCAGATATATGAAACTGCTATAAAGAGTACACAATGCTCTATAACGTCGCTGTTGTGATCTGAATCTCGCATCCTTGGCGCTAATCTTGTTGATCTTGTCTGACAATGAAGACAAGACTTTCTCAAACTCTGCTGCAGAAGTGTCACCACTCTGGAACAAGACTTGGTCAGTATTGGTCACACATCATTCATAGAGATACATACTTTGAATGGCCAGAATGAGACCATGTTGACTTGATCAGTCTATCATGACAACACTGTCTATATACCTCAATTTAGGGATGAAGCAAAGGAAGATGTCATTGTTTACACGCCATGAAATATTTCATGGTGCGGGGAAGAAGTGGGGAAATTTCATCCTCATTCACCAAAAGGCCAGCTATGAAACTTGATGGATTTCTCAGCTCTTCGCTTATATCTATACATGTCAGGTCGTACAACCATAGAATGACATGTGGGAATGATAAGGATAGAGAAATAAAATGAAAAGTTTCGGATAATCATGTTCAATGTGCGTGAATATAGACAGGCGCATTTTAAAAAGATTGTTGATTCTGATAGACAGCATAGCGGATCAAGAACTTCAATCTTGATTCTTTTCTCGATACCAAGATTGCCGAAGAGCAGGCGAAACACAAAGGTGGTACTGCAAGTTCGCCACGAAAGAATATAATCGGCACGTCAAGGACAACGTCTTTTGGATCACCTACAAGATCAGGACGAGCAAGAGATAATGACACCGACAAATCCGGTCCCACAAAAAGCCCAGACCCTGCGGAATTTGTCATTGACGAGGACGAGTTGCCGAGTAGAGGAGTAACTCCGAAGCCGCAGTCCGGAAGTGGAGAAAATGTAGAAAAGTCGCTTCCAAAAAGAGATGTCGTAGGTGAAGCAGATGGAATGAACAACAGTCCAACCAAGAAGACGGAAATGTCGACAACCATGAGTGAAGGATCTCTCATAGCTGGACTATCGCCGGAAGTCACAGCAAAGTTGATAAAGTTGAAGAAATTAGAAGGCAAATATCAAGGTATATCATCATTCTCCTCACAATTGCTTGGTTATGCCTAAGAGTCTTTTAGAATTGTTACGATCATATCGCGTAGCTCATGCTCGAGTCAGCAATATTGACCAATTCGAAGCGGTCTTGAGGGAAAACACACCGGTCGCGACAATTACTGATCCTTCTGCTTTTGTCGATTATATCACATATCTAAGTGTTAAATCAGACATGATTATGGTCGAATTAAAAAAAGTTTCTATCGATCGTGATGCATTGAAAGTCAAAGCTTTAGAAGCGGATAAAAAAACACAAGCTTTGCAGGAAGAGATTGACAGTAGTACACCCACTTCAAGTAAACCCGAACCAAGTACAGGAGAAGGTGATGATATGCATTCAACAACTCATCAAGTTATCGATGCATCTACGAACAGTGCAATTCGTGACCTTGAAACATGCTTTAATATTACACCAACCGCAGATAAACAGCTATCGACACGATTACACGACCTGCTCACTCCAATCACAGACATGCAAGCACAACATACCGACTTGATTAACACTCGCGATAACGCACAAACAAAATTATCGGAAATGGAGCAAGAATTGGCCCAGGCGCGGACTGAATTGCAAATGGCCAACAATGCAGCAGCGACCGCAACTAGCCGTAATACAATTCTCGAAAGTCTAGTGGCTTCTTTGCGCCAAGATACTACCGACATAATTCAAGTCGCCAACGATGAGAACGTCAAAAACCAAGAAGCTATGGAAAAGGAGTTGCATGATGCATATAGCATGTTGGTCCAATCCGGATTGGTCAAGTTAGATACAATCGAGATCAACACTAGCGATAAGGTAGATTCAGATATGCAGGTTACTCCCGCTACTGTTGACACCGTGGAAGGAGTAGAAGCTGGTAAGAAGAAATCCAAGAACAAGAAGAAAAAGAAAGCAACTACAAGCACTCCACCTGCGGCGACTACAAGCACTACAACTGCAGCAACTGCAGAAGACGTCCCATTGCAATCTGTCAGTGTCGAACAACTGTCCGAGACGACGAGGCCAATAAACTTGACAGCTGATCAAATAGCCAAGATACGGCAAGCAATTACAAAGAATGGTATACATGCAAAGTGTGAAGCATCTATCAAATTACTAGAAGAAAAGATAGCAGCAAAATCTACGAGCATAGAAATCATGGAAAAGCAAACGGTCGATGATAAAATGGTCATAGATCGTATAAATTCGCGACTGAAGGACGAAGAGGGACTCAGGGACGAAATCGAAAGTTTACGAGATGATATTAGTCATATTGGAAACGATCATGTCGCCGCTAAAGATCAAATCAAAACATTACAAGCAGAAAAAGAGAATCTGACAAGGCAGTTGGAAGAATCAGAGAAACTGAAACATATAACGACAGCAGATGTGACGGCAGAGTCGAAGAATGAATTAGAGTTGGAGATTACAGTCCTCAAGGATAAGTTACATACACTACAAACTGATTTAACTGTTGCAAATGAATTATCTCAAACAAGATATAAAGATTTGACCGCTACTAACGAACGTCTTGGTAAATTACAACCAGAATTAAGGAACTTACAGCTCGAGATGGAAAGATTGAAAAAGGACAATGATACTATGACCAAAGATTCTATAAAATATGCCCAGATAGAAGCGAGATCCGAAGAGTCACGCATCGAAGTATCTACGTTGAAGAGCAAGGTTCAGGAGAAAGAGATTGAAAGTCGAAACTTGACTGAGAAACTGAAAAGAGCTGAAGAGCGGGTAAAAACGGTAGAGGAGTCAGAGATAAAAGCAAGAGATGGACAAACACATGTCATTAGCTCTTTGAGAGAAGCTACAGAAGTAAAGGAGAAACTCAATAACGATCTACAAGTATCGAACAAAGAACTTGAAAAAAGTAGAAAAAGACTACAGGATCTCGAAAGTCAGCTTACTACTCTACGTAGTGATACAGCATCTGCAAAGAATGAATTACAACTTAGGATAGCTCAACAGACGAGCGCTCAAACTATGATGGATAGTATGCAAGATCAAGCTCGGGAAATGGCCATGCAGATGAAAGAAGTCCGAGCTCGATGTGATAGTTTGGAAGAAGAGCTTGCCGATTCACAACGTCTTCTGATGGAACGAAGTAGAGAAGGTGAAACGATGCGGCGACTGTTAGCTGACGTTGAAGGGAAAGCTGACGCAAAAGTAAAAGAAATGCGTGAGAGATTGGATCTAGCTGTTGAAGAACGAGACAGGGCAGAAGAAGATGCTAGTTCTTCTACAAGACGTCGAGCACGTGAAGTAGAAGAGTTGCGGAATAAGTTAAGAGATGCAGAACATCAAAGATCAGCAATACAAGAAGAGAAAGAAGATCTCAATCGTAGGAATGAATCTGCGGAAAAGACTCGGGCAGAGTTTGAAAAGAAATCTGTCGACGCAGTGAAAGAGCTTGATGACATGCGTTTAGAATTGAATAGACTTGGAGACGCGATGAATGAAAACGAACGACAAATTCGAGAATTCGAAAAAGAACGAAATGATTTGAAGAGGTCCATCGATGATAAAGACAAGAGACTTGATAAAGTGCAGCAAGGATCAAAAGTTATGGCTGATGAACTAAAGGCGTTGCAGAATTCCGCCATTAAACAGCCATCGACTTTATCATCAACCGAACCTTCAAGATCTTTATCACTGACGAATGGATTTAGTAATGGCGACTCACAGCAGCAACAGTCGGTCAATAAAATAGATTACGTGTATCTGAAGAATGTATTATTACAGTTTATGGAACAAAAAGATAAAAAGCATCAAATGCAGCTTGTACCCGTTTTGGGTATGCTTTTACAGTTTGACAAGTAAGTCGTGTACCCAATTTCTAGTATACTTCTTGACTGATAACATCAAACAGAAAGGACGAGCAAAAATGGATGACAGCCATAAATACATGATTTGACCATCTTATAATACAGATACTATAGATTTGAATAGCCAAATGTGTTCTGAGTTCATGACTACCCAGCCTTGTACCACTTCACCATCATTTTCCTGGAGACGGAAATGTGGGGTAAACAATCCAATTCTTGTTTCTGGGTTCTCCGCTTTCTGCCTTCCGTGTTTCCGCCCGTTAATTATCTTTATGTTCTGATTTTTTTGGTGAACAGTTATTTTGCATAATAGTTTGCCAGACGTAGGTCTGCGACAGGCGGTGTCAGAATTACAAATCAGTTAACACTTTAGCTCTTCGACACTGTATCGGAGGCGATTGTTTTTCGTTAAAAAAAAAACAAAATAGCCAGGCTAATGAGATAAGAAATTTCTATCTCTGTGAACAACTCAATTAGTGATTGATCAACATTACCCTTGTGGAATACTTTCGATCGTTCTCCTTTTAGCCAGTCGACAATTCTATTAGCCATAATCTTTGAAGACAAAAGAACAATATTACGAACCTTTTTAGTGTTTGCGACAAACAAGATCAAATACAAACCATCAATGTCACCACCTTAAATCAAAACATAATCATATCAATCATTGTACCTTGTTATATAACACTGGACCTGGACGACACTTGTACAAATCATCAAAACACATTATGAACGGTTCTGATGGTAGAAAAGTGGTGATAAACAAGACTAAACAAACAATGGGAGATGTAAAAGGAACTTCACCAAACGGAAGTGGTTCATCTTCGAGTAAGAAACGAAGAAAACAAGATCTTCGTCCTTTGATCACTGGCGACAATGGTAGAGATGATATGTATGTCCTTTTTCCTCTAAATTATTACTTAGTCATGGCTGATAAATAATACAAATAGTTCAAATGATACGGTTTCCCCAACAAATCCACGTCAACATCATGAACAAGATCCTTCTGGTTCTTCATCATCAATCTCATCGGAAGGAGAAGGTATGGATAATGCAGCAGATGAGGAAGATTCGGAAGATTATTGTAAAGGAGGATACCATCCAGTTCAAGTTGGGGAACAATACAATGGGAATAAATACACTGTAGTACGCAAATTAGGCTGGGGACATTTCTCTACAGTTTGGTTGTCAAGAGACAATACGACTGGAAAACATGTCGCATTAAAAGTCGTTAGATCGGCAGCACATTACACAGAAACGGCCCTCGATGAGATTAAATTATTAAACAAGGTTGTTCAGGCGAATATTGACCATCCCGGACGAAAACATGTAGTCAGTCTTTTAGATTCATTCAATCATAAAGGTCCGAATGGTACACATGTTTGCATGGTTTTTGAAGTTTTGGGAGAGAATTTATTAGGATTAATAAAGAGATGGAACCATCGCGGAATTCCAATGCCATTGGTAAAACAAATTACAAAACAAGTCTTGCTCGGTCTTGATTATTTACACCGGGAATGTGGAATAATACACACTGACCTTAAACCTGAAAATGTCTTGATTGAAATTGGAGATGTCGAACAAATTGTAAAACAATATGTCAAATATGATAATAATGTCGACAAGGATGCAAACGCACATGGACGTCGTAGGAGGCGAACATTGATTACTGGTAGTCAGCCTCTTCCGAGTCCTTTGTCGGCTAGTTTTAGTCATCAAGACTTGCCACACTTTCCCGGCAGTACCCAGAGTTTAAATAAAGTTTTGAATGAAAGTAGCAGTCAACAAAGAGGTGAAAAGACACTTTCTGCAAAGTCGAGTACAGAGGGAGGTGGATCATCTTCATCATTATCGATGAGAGAAACATTGGGAATGAGGAACGATGATATAGAGAAGCCAGGTTCAAGAGAAAAGTCGGCGTAAGTCTTTCTTCAATTGACAGCCTTATCAACTATACTGATTCATAGTAGTGACATACTTGCAACTAATGTTTCAGGTATTGACCTTAGTATTTCAAATACCCAAGAAGCATCTGATCCTATGGACCAAGATCTTCCAGCCGATATTATTTCCGTAAAGATTGCAGATCTTGGAAATGCATGTTGGGTTGGTCATCATTTTACTAATGACATTCAAACACGACAATACAGATCACCAGAAGTTATTCTTGGTGCAAAATGGGGTGCAAGTACTGATGTATGGAGTATGTCATGCATGGTATGTTTTTATTTTGCATTTATTATTCAAGTTTCATAAACTAATGATAACCTTGTAGGTATTTGAATTGATCACTGGAGATTACCTTTTTGATCCACAATCAGGTACAAAATATGGTAAAGATGACGATCATGTAGCTCAAATTATTGAATTACTTGGCACATTCCCCAAATCTCTCTGCATTTCAGGCAAATGGTCACAAGAAATTTTCAACAGAAAAGGTGAATTACGAAACATTCATAGATTACGACATTGGGCTTTGTCAGACGTTTTGAGAGAAAAATATCATTTTAGCATTCAAGAAGCAATGAGGATAAGTGATTTACTGTTACCAATGATACAACTCATACCGCAAGACAGAGCTAACGCAGGTGGAATGGCTGGTCATGCCTTTTTAGATGACACTAGAGGTATGGAAGGTATCAAATTAAATATTGAAGTCGGTAGTAAAGGAGAAGATATTGAAGGTTGGGCTACAGAGAGTAAGAAAGCGGGGAAATCATAAGGTCAATATTATTAATAAACGAGGTCATGTAGTAGTTATACAGAATATTTAGTTTATTATTAAAGATTAACAAAATTATAGATGTAATATCCTTGTGGTTGGTTCCAATTCTATATAGTATATTGGTCGTTATTAGGGCTTGATAATATTATAGAAACTCTTGTGATGGGCTGAAGAAACTGATCTCCAAGAATTACCACAAGCTAGCTATGTTATTGATTTATAATTAGATTAGTGAGCGAATAAGAGCACAAAATAGCTTAGTAAAGAAAAAGATAAAAAATAGGATTTATAACGTTATCAAAACTTATGAGCGTACAACTCGGCGGACCCAACTTTAGAGTTTAGTCGACCTGAAAATGCGGGGAACCTTAAAGTTGGTCGACTTAGCTTTAGACTTTAACGGCTTAGTCGACTAAGCATTTATGCTAGTAGGTGGTCTAAAAGGCCTTTAATAGCTTCCTTAAAGGCCTTCGAGAGACCTTTAAAGAAATCGACTATTAGTATCTCTACGGTAATAACAACCGTTATCTCTTTAATAATTACTATCTTTATGATTTTGAATAAATAATAAATAAAGCCCTTTTTAAGTACTCTAAAAAGTATAGATATTATATAAGTAATAGAGACTACATAAGCTATAGAAACTACTTAAGCTATAGATACTCTTCTTACTAAAGATTATTATAATATATTATCTAAGGATAAGGATATAACTTATAAAGAGGCCTTAGAAAGGCCTTTAGAGGATTCTATAAAGCCCTACATAGACTTATATTATATATTATATTATAAAGCATAATCTATAATCTTATAGTCAAAAGTTATTAAACTAATAACTAGTGTACTAGAATATTTGTATTTAGATAAAGAAGGCTATACATACGTTATAGATCATGTTATAGATTCTATAACACTAATAATAGCAAACTTTATAATAAAAGAGGTACATTAAAAGGGGTATAGAAGGGCTTTAAAAGGCCTTTATGTTATTCTATTCTAATTCCTTAGTTAAAGATTTAATATTTGCTTTCTAAACTTAGAGGGATTAAGAAGACGTAGTCTCTATTACTAAATTATCTTAGGAATAGGACAACATATAAATGTAGTAGTATCTAGTATTATGAAGGGCTTCCTAAGGCCTTATAAAAGGCTTTATACTATAAGGTTATAACTTAGTATTTAAAAGAAATAAAAGCACTTTAAAATCAAGTTATAACTAGTTTAAAGCTTTTAAGTTAAGAATAGCAGACACTTAGCTACTAGATTACTACGAATAAGCGCCTAAATAAGCTAAAGCTATGTATAGGCCAAAATAATAGCTATAAAATCGAACTTATTAAAGCTAGAGAACAGGTACGTTAAGAGCCCTTTAAAAGGCCTTTAATACTTATTATATTTAGTTAATTACTAGTCATTATTAGACATATCTAAGATGTTTAAACTTTAGACCTAGCTTTTATAGTCACTTTAACGAGGCATTATTAGAGACAGGCTAGATATTAATTTTATATCTAGCTAGCTTAGTTAATAGAACTTAGCTAATAAGCTAGAAGGCTTATATTACTATTACTAATTTAAAATTAAGGGCTAAGAGTTATAGTAAGTTACTAAAACACCTTTAAAAGGCCTTACTAAGGCCTCTTAGAATATAATTATAGAACTCTTAGTAAATA
>Ga0160427_10000312_pt1 | contig 31144 bp, 32 predicted proteins | sample SolpanmetagenomL_FD_108194 | JGI IMG/M metagenome (GOLD analysis project Ga0160427, IMG submission 108194) | Solar panel surface microbial communities from Lawrence Berkeley National Laboratory, California, USA - L | ecosystem: Engineered > Built environment > Solar panel > Unclassified ...
CACCCCCGCCCAGCTCGCACCGACCGGCTACCGCCATCTACTCAAGGACCGACGGTTCTTGGGGTTGCTGGCCGTCAACAGCGTCTTCGCGTTGTCCACCCTCTTCGCTGGGCTCACCCTGCCCACCCTGATCCGCTCCGGCCTCCACGGACCAGGCTGGCTCACCTCCACCCTACTGGTGGTCAACGCCCTGCTCGTGGCGGTACTGGGCCCTCGCGGCGGCCTGCTCGCGGGACGACAGTCGGCGTCGAGAATGCTGGGCGCCGCGGCGGGCCTGTGGTGCGTGGCCTTCCTCGTCCTCGCCCTGGCTTCGACCCGCACGCTGCCGGCGGCGGGACTGCTGCTCCTGGTGTCCATGCTCGTGCTGAGCGGTGCGGAGGTCCTGCACGCCCCGGCGTCAGCTGCACTGGTCACCACGATGGCTGGCCCCCTGGCCCGCGGCAGGTACCTGGCCGTCTTCCAGTACTCCTTCGTCGCCGCTGAGCTCATCGGCCCGGTCATGTTCGCCAGCTCCTTCGAGCAAGCACCAGCGTTGCCCTTCATCGTCGTCGCGGCCGCGAACGCCGTCGCCCTACCGTGTCTGCTCGCCTTCGGTCACCGAGCCCACCGGGTCAGGTAGTCATCGTCGAAGGCCGAGGAGCAGTCCAGCCAGCCGTCGTCGTCCGCGGACGTGATCAGTCGAACTCCCGGACGAAGCGGCGTTCCAGACGCCCCGCCGACCCACGCACCTCGACGACGTCGGTAGCCACCCAGCCCGCCCGCTCGTAGGCGCTGATCGCTCGCGCGTTGTCGCCGATGACCCACAACTCACCGCGAGCGAACCCTGCCCAGCGGGCGTGCTCCAGCACGTGCTCGAGCAGCGACCGCCCTGCGCCGGAGCCCCAGACCGCGGGGTCGGAGGCGAGGTACCTGATCTCCAGGAACTCATCCTGAGGGATCAGGACGCAGAAGCCGACGGCGCGCTGGCCGCGGCGAGCCAGGTGCAACGAGGCACCATCCGCATCCAGCGTCTGCTGAATGCCCGCCAGCTTCTCCTCCAGCGGGGCCACCAAGGGCAGCTGATCCCGCCGCGCGGTCGCGCGGGCCCAGATGCCTGCTGCTTCGCGCTCAGCGTCGAGGCCTTGCGTCAGCTCGACCGTCAGTTGTCCGTCCGTGACCCGCATTGTTCCATGGTGCCGAGTGCTCGGCACCCGTTGATCACCGCACCCCGACGGCGGGCCAGGGCCCTTCAAGGACTTCACGGACATCCCGCGCTGCGCGCGACGTCACAGACATGTCGATGACCAGGCATCGGTCGGCTCGTCCGAGATCTTGCTGACGTCCCTTGGGCAGGTGAGACTCCGGGCATGGTGGCAACGGTGGCGGTCCTGTCCGACGTGCACGGCGTCCTGCCCGTCCTGGATGCCGTCCTCGCCGAGCCCGACGTCGAAGCCGCAGACCTCGTCGTGGTCACCGGCGACCACGCCGCCGGCCCTCAACCCACCGCCGTGCTGGACCGGCTCACCAACCTCGGCAAGCGGATGCTGCTCGTGCGCGGCAACGCCGACCGCGAACTGGTCGCCTACCGGCGCGGGGAAGGCACCAACATCCCCGACCCCATCGCACCATGGGCCGCGGAGCAACTGAGCCAGGAGCACCTGGACCTGCTCGCGGGCCTACCGCACCCGGTCACCATCGACGTCGACGGCTTCGGCCCGATCCTGTTCTGCCACGGCAGCCCCCGCGACGACGACGAAGTCGTCCTCGTCGACACCCGCCTGGACCGGTGGGCTGAGGTCCTCGCCGACGTCCCCGAGCAGGTGCGCACCATCGTATGCGGACACACCCATATGCCTTTCGTGCGGCTGGTGGACCGTCGGCTGGTCATCAACCCCGGCAGCATCGGGATGCCCTACGGGCGTGCCGGCGGCAACTGGGCCCTACTGGAGGGCGGCAACGTCACCCTGCGCCACACCCCCGTGGACCTGGACGAAGCGATCGCGGCCGTCGTCGCAGGTTCGAGCTACCCCGCCGCACGAGCGTGGGCGGAGGACTACGTGCGCTCCGAAGCCAGCGACGTCGAAGCCGTCACCACCTTCGGACCCCGTGACGGACGCGCCGCCAGCGAACCCGCTGTCCACTGAGAGACGCCCGCGGGAACATCGAGGTGATGACGCACGATGCTCGGGCATACCCCGCTGGCCACGTACGGCTGGGCCCGTGTCGTCGGCTGAGGTCGCTATGGTGAGGACGTGATCAAGCTTCAGGGATAGATCGGGGCGCTGCGTGCACTGCACGCAACAGCCACCCGACCTTCGTCGAGACGACCGGCCAACCTGTGACGTACCAGGTGCTGATTGCCTTCGGCCTGCCCTGATGGAGATCCTCCTTGTCCCACCCTGACCCGGTGGTGAGCTACCGCGCACTCCTGGCCCTGCCCGGAGTGCGGCTGGTCTTCACCGCCGCCACCCTCGCCCGCCTGTCCTACGCCACCCTCGTCCTGTCCCTGCTGCTGACCGTGCAGACGGCCACCGGCTCCTACGCCGTGGCCGGCACCGCCCTGGGCATCTACGGCATCACCAGCTTCACCATGCCCGCCAAAGCGCGACTGCTCGATGCGCGCGGACCCCGCCGCGTCCTGCCCCTGCTCAGCACCCTCCTCGCCCTCACGCTGGCGGCCCTGGCCGTCGCCGCCAGCACCGGCGCGACCTCCGTCCCGGTCTACTTCGCCGGCGCGGCCGTTGCGGGCTTGGTCGCCCCACCCATCGGGCCAACCATGCGCGCGGTATGGGCCCGGCTGACTCCCGAGCCCGGAGCGCGGCAACGCGCCTACAGCCTCGACGCGGTGGTGGAGTCCGGCTTGTTCGCCGCCGGCCCGGTCCTCGCCGCCGCCCTCTCCCAAGCAGCCACCCCGGCCGTGGCGTTGGCCTGCACCGCGGCAGCGCACCTGCTGGGCTCGCTCGTCACGGCGACCTCACCCTTGCTGACCCGCCCCGTCCACAACGGTCAAGAACACCCGGGCGCGCAGCAACCAGACCCATCGACGGTCGAGGTGAGCGCATCTGCTCCCGATCGCCCCGTCAACCAGGAACCGACGTCACGTCTGCGTCGGGTACTGGGGCCCCTGACGCGGCCCGGGTACGCCGTCCTGCTGGTCTTCACCTTCGCCATCGGCCTCGGCAACGACCCCCTCGAGGTCGCCGTCGTCGCCAGCGGCCAGCAACAAGCCAACGCAGCAGCTTCTGGGCTGCTGCTGGCGGTCCTCTCGCTGTCGGGGGCCGTCGGTGGCCTGGCGTGGGGTCAAGTGATCGGTACGGCCCGCGGCCGTGGCCTCAGCGAGGTCTCGCCCTGGAGTGTGCTCGGTGCCCTGGCCGCAGTGACGTCGGTCGCGGCCGCCGTCGCGGCGCTGGTGCCGGGGTTGACCTGGTTGACGGTGGCCCTGGTCGTGGTGGGCGCAGCCAGTGCGCCCCTGGCGGTGGTGACCTACACCGCCGCGGACCGGCTCAGCGCCCTGGACGGTGGGTCGGAGGCCACGACCTGGGTGAACACCGCCACCAACCTCGGGGCCTCCCTCGGTACTGCCGGAGCTGGTGTGCTCATCGACGTTCACGGCATCGCCAGCGCGTTCTGGGCTGGCGCAGGCGTCACCGCTGTCGCGGCAATCGGAGCCTGGACGTACCGACTGCGCGGTCGTCCTCTCTGACCGCTCGTGAGTCTGCTGCGGGCCCGTCAGCTGCGACGGGCCCGCAGCAGCAGTCAGCGTTTTCAGGAGTTCACGGACAAGCCGCGCTCAGTGCGCGATCACGTGCGGTCGCTGACCTCAGGACCCTGTCGCGGCCCGCACCGAGGAGGGGTCCACACCGTGACAAGGTGCCGGCATGCGCCCCGGCCCTCACAACCACCTCCGACTGGCTCGCCCAAACCGTGACCTCGCCGCCACTGAACAGTTCTGGCGCTAGGGCCTCGGGCTGGACGTCCTGTGGCGCTCCGACACCGACGCGGTCGGTGGACACGCACTGCTGATGCTGGGATGGCCAGACGCCAGCTGGCACCTGGAGCTGGTGGGTGATCCTGACGCTCACACTCCTCCCGCACCCACCGAGGAGGACCTGTTCGTGCTCTACCTGGACGGCGACATCGACGACGACGTCGTGGACCGCCTCATCCACGCCGGCGGAGTACGGGCGACGTCTCGCAACCCCTACTGGGACGAGCACGGCGTCACGATCCAGGACCCCGACGGCTACCGCCTGGTGCTCAGCCGCAGGTCCTGGGGTTGAGCACCCCCTCAGCTCTGCCGCAGGTCTACCGGAGGCAACAACGCAGCATCAGCGACTGGAGCTGTGGATGCACTCTTACGTCGTGTCGGAGGGTGTCGAGGTGCATGGTCACGACGCGGCTCACCTGCCCAGGACCGCGGTGACCTCTCACGGATGGGTGCCGCGGTACGCGAGCCAGTCACCCTTCGTAGGCAGCGAGCCGGCGTCGCAAGGCCAGGTTCTCCCCGTGCGCGGTCGCCAACGCTCGCTCGAGCTCGGCGACATCGGTTCGGTGCTTGCTCTGCAGCTCCTTCAGGCGCGCCGACAGTGCTCGCACCGCGGCGGAGGGTGAGTCGCTGGGCTCGCCGACGATAACGGGTAACGCCGGCGAGTGGCCTCCGGTGCGCATGCTGGTGATCGCTGCCCGCAGTGCGGGTTGTCGGTAGAGGAAGTCGGTGGAGACTCCCGCGCGGCGGGCGACTGCGACGAAGGTGATCGGCGCGTGCGCCACGGACAGCTCACGCAGGGCTGTCGTAGCCTTCAACGCGGCGGCGGTGTGACGCGCTTTCGCCGCTCGGGTCAGCTGCTCACTCATCGACTGCATCCCTTGCCGGGGTGATCGTAGGGCTGCCCGCGCCGCGCACACCTTGACGCGGTGCCGCTTCTACCGCCAGGAGGATGCCGCGCAGGGAAGTGATCTCGTCGTGGCGTCCGGCGAGCCAAACGTTGTCGTTGCTCATCGGGGTCCCGAACCGGGCCAGGAACGCCGCCTGGCGGGTCTCCACCAGCCGTTGGGTGGCGTTCAGCTGAGCGTTGAGCTCGGGTGCGTGGCTGGCGTCGGTCGCGAACTTGTCGCAGGTCAGGCACGCGTTGCCGCGGTTGCAGGACTGCTTCGGTGGCAGCATGCACCAGCCGTTGGGAAGGATCCGGTCTGCGCGCTGGTCTAGCTGCAGCAGGTCGAACAAGTCCGATGGGTCGTTCTCGACGGGGCGCCCGTCGGTGGTGACCTTCTTGAAGCGCAGGAACTCCTTCTCCGCAGTCTGCGACAGCGTGACTGCGTAGTGCATCGTCATCTCGGGGCTCTGGTGGCCGAAGTAGCGCATGACCACGTGCAAGGGGACGCCGGCGTTCAAGAGGTTGGTGGCGGCGGTGTGCCGGAAGCGGTGGGTACGACTGATGGCCACGGGTCGCTGCTGGCTGTCGGTGATGCCGAGCCGTTCGGACAGCTGCGCCAGCCGCCCGTGCAGGCTGGCGGCGGCGTAGGGGTGCTGGCAGTTGCGGTTCTGCTTCGTCCTCAAGAACAGGTACCGCGGATCCTGGCTGGTCCATCCCATCCGTTGCGCGAAGCGGCGTGAGACTTCCTGTTGCGCTCGGATGATGGCCACGACCTCAGCGTCGACGGGGATGGTGGGTGGCTGCAGTGACTGCACCTTGGTCTGGCGATAGGATATCCGTGCCACCATGACGTCGCCTTCTCGATCGCCGGCGGGTGCGGCGCCGATGAGTGGGGACAGCGGTTGGAAGTCCATCAGCAGCACCTCGCTGATCCGCCGGCCGGTGCGGATCAGCAGCATGAGAGCGTGGAACGCGGCCAGGTCATCTAGTCCGCCGTCCGCCTGGGGACGCGCCAGCAGTTCGGCGCCACGGGTGATCTTGTCGACCACCTCGTCTTCGAGGACCATGTCTTCGGTCTTGCGGTTCGTCATCCGGGGCTTGTCACCGGGCCTGAACAGGGTGCCGTGCCTGGGGGTGAGGTCCATCCAGCGCGGTTCGTCGAGGAGGCGGGCTGCTTCACGGCGGTGGTCGACCATGTGGACGTAGAACTGCTCGACGGCTACCAGGATCTGGCGGTGGGGGTTGCCGGCCAAGGGCTGGCCTGCCCGTGAGCCCCTGGTGACGCGGTGGCTGCGGACACGCTCGAGGAAGGCGCGTACGAAGCCGCGCAGGTCGTCTGGGTCATGAGCTAGGACGGGACCTTGGTCGCTGGTCGCGGTGATGTGTCGCTGCAGCCACTTGAGGCCGTCGCTGCGGGTCTTCAGACTGCTCCAGGAGTAGCGGCCGGATTCCAGAGCTTGGCTCAGCCACCACTTCGTGGCCTCCCGCAGCCAGGGTGAGGTGAGGTGGGCGAAGTTGACGACGCTGCGGCCGCTTGGTTCGTTCTCGCGTTGCGGGATCCGTGAGTCCAGCAGGGGGTTCCAGACGTTCAGGCGCCACCACGGCCCGCGGTGGTAGGGGTAGACCAGCTCGTCCTGCCACCGCCGCACCTGCTGCAGGACCCAGTCACTGACCGTCGCTCCGATGTCCTGACCTCGCATGCGCGCCCGATCCACATGGCGTGCCCACTCCTCGGGTGTGAGCTGCAGCAGGGACTGCGCTGAGCGGGCGGCGGGGCCACCGTGCTGGGTGGCCATCCGCAGCCCCCGGGTGGCTCCGTTGAAGGTGAGCGGGTGAATCCGCAGACCCAGTTCGGCTTCGCGGTGCACCAACCACGCCAGCTCCTGGACCATGGGACCCGGCAGGTCCCGCATGTTCAACGACCACGATGTCCAAGACGGGACCGACCCGGTGGCCTTCATCGCCGCTGTGATCCCCGACGGCCGCGTCATGACCACGTTGCTGTAGCGGGTCGGCATGTTCGTCTTGTCAAAGCGATCGCGGCGGCACTCCTGCGGCAGCCCATCCCACAGCTTTTGGGCAACGTCTGGGTCGAACAGGCCCGTGGTCGGGATCCGCAGCTCACGGCTGGGCCGCGAACGGCCGATGAACTCAGTCATCGATCTCAGGCATCGACCTCACCCCATCCTTTGATCACGTCTCGCCAGTCCGCCAGCGCCTCCAGCTCGGCGTCGACGGTCACGTGGGCGTACGTGTTCGTGGTGGTCTGCACCGACCGGTGACCCAGCCGACGGCTGACCACATGCAACGGAGTCCCAGCTAGCAGCAGCGCTGTCGCATGGGTGTGGCGGAACCAGTGCGGCGTCATGGCCGAGGGAAGGGTCGGAAGACGACGCTTCAGCGAAGAGAGGTGGGCGTAGACACTCTCTGGTCGCAGCGGCCCGAACAGCGGCGCCCGGTGGACGTTGCAGAAGATGTAGGCCGAGTCCCACTCCGCGATCGCAGCGTCCGCGCCCCGCTCGCAGAGCCACCACACATAGTCACCGTAGAGCCGGTCGAGCTTTGAGCCGATGAACACCCGCCGGGCTCCCGACTTCGGCACCAGCCCGAACGGGTGCGGTCGAGGAAGCACCTGCAGTGAAGCGGTGCCACCGCGACCGGTCCGCCAGTCCCGGTGCTGCAGGCTCAGCGCCTCCCCCAACCGCAGTCCGGTCTCCAGAAGTAGAGCCCACAGGAGCCGGTACCGCAGATCACCAGACCACGAACTGGTGGCCGGGTCGAAGGTCGCTTCGGCGCCAAGGAGGTCTCGTACCGCGCCGGGTGTGACGACGGGCAGCTCTCGCGGACCTGAGCGAGGCAGCCGTAGCACCGGGCGCTCCTGACCGGCTCGTCGTTCGATGTGCGCCAGCATCGACAGATAGCGCTGGCCCTGTCTCGGCAGGACGTGATGGAACATCGTCTTCGCCGCCGCGGAGTGCCCCATCGCCTGCTGGAAGCGGTAGAAGCTCATCACCGGTCGGATCCGCGCAGCGACCGTCGCCTCCGAGACCGCGGACGGGCCGGGCACGTCGAGGCGGCCGACGGTTCCACGCCGGACGGCGCCAGCGAAGCCGGCCAAATCCTTTACTTCGACGCGGTCCCACACCCGGTGGTGCAGTGCCAGGTGGGTCATCCACAACGCCAGCGCCAAGGCATACGAGCGGATCGTGTTCACCGAGAACGACGACTGCCGGCCGAACTCCAGGTACTCCTCGACTGCATCGAGTACGCGTCCGTCGTCGTCGACCACCGTCCAGGTGAGCTGGGCGTCCAGCAGGACGCGTTGGCAGTGAGCCACTACGCCGTCTCCCCGACCATGGCGCAGGAGTACCAGATAACGGTGCTGCTGACGAGAGGCGATGACCGATAGGTGGAGGACCAGCCACGTCGACGGCAACCCTCCGCAGTACCGGATAACACCGCGTGCCGCTCGCCGAGGGCTGGGCCTCCGGTGCCGCGGCCTGGACGCCCGAGCAGCGCCAGGCCTTCGCCAACGACCCCACGAACCTGGTGGCCACCACCGAAGAGCAGAACTCCGCGAAGTCCGACCGTGACCCCGCCGAGTGGATGCCCACCGCACCCGCGGCGTGGTGCGGCTACGCGGCCGCCTACGTGCAGGTGAAAGCCACCTGGCACCTCAGCGTCGACGAGCGCGAGCGAGACGCGCTCCGCGACGTCCTGGCGACCTGCTGACCCCGATGGCTTCCACCACCCCGCAGCAGCCCTCCCTCGCGCGGCCCGCGCCGGCCGCTGGCGGTGCCTTGGCCCCAGCCGCCGAGCGCGCCGCCCACGACCTGCTGCACCTCGACCTGCCCCGACGGTGGGCCCACGTCCAACGTGTCGCGGCCAACGCCGTCGAGCTCCTCGAGGACCTGCCCCTCGAGGCCGCCGGCGTTGACCTCGCCGTCGCCGCGGCCTGGGTCCACGACATCGGCTACTCCCCCACCCTGGCCGTCACCGGCTTCCACCCCCTCGACGGCGCCACCTGGCTCACCACCCACGGCTGGCCGTCGGCACTGACCGGCCTGGTCGCCCACCACTCCCTGGCTCGCCTCGAGGCCGGCCACCGCGGGCACACCACGGCGCTCGCCGCCCACCCCGACTCCCCCGGCCTGATCCGCGACGTGCTGTGGGTCGCTGACGCCACCTCCGGCCCCGGCGGGCAGCGGGTCACCATCGAGGAGCGCCTGGCCGACGTCGTGGCCCGCTACGGACCGGAGGACCTCGTCAGCCGGTGCATGCACGCCGTCGCCGGCGCCGCCCGCACCGCCGAGGTTCGCCTACGTGCCGCGCGTGATCCCTTGAAGGGTGGCGTCATGTGACCCCCGCATCATCCCCTGCCGCCCGCTGCTTATTCAGTGCACGAAGGCCATCCACGATGCGCGGGTGCACACTGCCTGACTTCAGGGACTTGAACCGTCGGTGATCCGCGAAGTGGTCTCGACAGATGACGTTCACCGCGCCCGTCGCGGTGCCGAGTTCAGCTGCGGACGGTTCGTCGTCCCGCAACACAGCGAGCACGTGGTCGCAGGCGCTGAGCAGAAGCTTGTCCAGTCCCCAGAGCTTGCACGCCTGCGCCATCCCCCTCGCCACCTCGACACGAGTGACGAACGCGAGTGTGATCCAAGGCTGTGGAGCAGCCGAGGTGTCGAGCAGTCGGGCTACATCGCCGTTCGCCTTGGCCAGGTCCACCAAGGCGTCCACGAGGCGCTTCTCCTTGGCCTCACGCTTCGACCGTCGACTGGTCCATAGCTGGGTGAGAACCGCACCCACGATGACGCCGACTAAGGCCGGAAGCGCTGACGCCTGCTGCAGAGCAGACTGCAAGATGTCCACGTCGGGCACGCTACCCAGCTGCTGCGCGCGGCGTCGCAGGCTCGTTGCGGGTGCCCTCGTGAGGGCGTTAAAGGTGCACTGCGCGTACTGCGCAGCCCGGCTGGAGCTGCCGGCGAACGAGGTGTGACTCACGCTGCACAGGAGCTCGCCGATGCCATCCCACCGGCCTACGCCGAGCACCTAGGCGCGCAGCTACTCCAGCAGCGGCAGGAGGCCACCGCAGTCCTGAGACATCGCAGCTGCAGCCCCGACGTCAACACGCCACGAGCGCAGACATCACAAGACCAAGTTAACCTGCTAAGATTACTGCTCACTTGAACAGCGATCAGGTGAACCAACAAGACGACACCCAGGAGATCACCATGGTCCCAGCGACGACAGCATCGGCCCTCATCCGCACGCACCCGCGCACGATGAAGCCCTCGCCGATGCGCACCCGCCCCCTCCCGCCCCGCACGAGAGCCGTCATCCCCATGAGCCGAAGCGGCGACACCCCTGCCACCTCGCGAGCGCCGGCGCGGTCGTCGGTGACCAAGAGCACCGCCGGTGCCACGACCAGCGTCTCGCTCGAGGCGACACCCGCGTCTGCACCCGAGCGCACCGTGCTGCGGGCACGCGCCGAGCAGGAAGCCCGCGACTTCCTGGCCACCCACGCCGCCGCCTCGGACCAGGAGAAGCTCGAGAGGGTGCGCGACCTGATGGGCGAGATCGAAGTAGCCCTCGAGCCGGCCGCGCAGCGAGCTCTCGCCCCAGCGCTGTCCTTGGCCTTCTACGACGGCGCCGCTCCCCTAGCCAACCGCTACCTGCAGATCTCCCGCCCTACGTGGATGATCAGGCGTCAGGAAGCGCTGGGAGTACAGGGCCCCTGGCTGGGCTCGGCCACCCCAGAGCAGCTGGCGCAGCGCGCACGCGAGCGCGGCGTGACCCACCTCCCCCAGGCGCTGGAAGAGCTGCCGGCGCTCGCGGGTGAGCTGGTGATGCTTGAGGAGCGCCTGCGTGCCTTCCGTGAGCTGCGCAAGGAGCTGGTGCGTCAGGCGTACCGGGCCAACCCGGCGACCATGGTGAACCTGGAAGGCCTGAGCCAGACCCTGGTCGCCCAGTGGAGTGGGCTGACCCCTGGGCGCGTCTCACAGCTGATCTCGCAGAGTTACCGGGCCAAGTACGTCGCCGCGGACGGTGGCGCGCAGGGCGGGGACAGCTGACGTGGCCGCCAGCTCAGGAACGTCTGGGGCACGTAGCCCCGTCGACCTGGTCGCCGACCTGCGCGCGTACGGGATGTCCGTCGCGGAGATCGCACACGAGCTGGACCGCTCCCCCCGCATGGTGCGCAAGATCGTGCGGGGTGAGACCAGCGGTGAGGTCTACCGCGCCACCTTGGACGAGCTCGTCACCACCGGACGCGCCAGCACCCGCCCGGCTCGCCGCCGCGACCGCACCGGGCAAGTAGTGCCGGTGCGAGCTCCTCGAGGAGCGGCCACGCCCACCGTCCGCCCCAGCGAGCCGACTCCTGCACCCACACCCCCCACACCTCCCCCCGCTGGTGGTGCACCGGGTGCGCGACGACGGCAACCCAACCAGCAGGGCGCTGCGCCGGAGCCACCGTTGGAGTCGACGTCGTACCTGCCTGGAGGCGCCCGCCAGCACTCCGTTCGTGTTCCCCGGCGCGGCCCGAACCGCGAGTCCGGACGGCAACAGATCAACGCCTGGCTACGCGCTGCAGCTCGCGGTCAGCGCGGTGGACGCAAGAACGTGCGCTTCACCGTGCACCTGAAGGATGGGCGCGCCATCACCGTCGGCGACAAGGGTGGGTACGCCGTCTCCGCGGCGCTGTCACGCTCCCGGGCCGAGGGTCAAGACCCGTTCGCTTGGCTGAACAACGAAATCCAGGGACGCTACAGGAATCTGTACCCCAGCGACCACGACATCGTCGGCGTTGACCTGACCATCTACTGATGGCGCCGAGAGGATGCGTGATGAACAGGAAGGCCCAGCAGCTGTTGCACACTGCACGGCGACCTCACGCGCAGGTGGAACCTGCGCAAGAAGGCGGACCGCGCATCTCTTCGCAGGACTACGGCTATGCACCAAGCGACGGCCCAACCTCATGTTGACCACCATCACGACTAGCCCGCTGCTCACCGTCACGGTCCTCTTGATGGCTCTGTCGCTTGCCGTACTACTCGCAGCCTCCTTCATGTACGTCTACTTCCCCGTGAGCTCCCGTCGCTACGCATCGCTGGCTGAGACCACGTGCTATCACCTCTGCCGCCCCGGCAAGCAAGGCGCGATCGGCCCCGCAACATGCAGGCGGGGCTCGTGGGCTGTACGTGGGCACCGTCCTTGGTCGAGGTCGCCAGCGGGATACGTCTTCACCCGCTCTCCCGGGCGCGTTGCCCTCCTCAACTCCACCAACATGCGCGCCCGTAGCGGCCCCGTCGAAGTTCACGTTCTTCCCCCCGGCGCCCTGGCCGGTGTTGACCGCCGTCACATGTTGTACCGCCCGTGGGACGGTGCCCTCGCCCTCTTGGTCGAACACGAGGGGCCTGTCCTGGTCGAGCAGTACCCCACCGTCGCGGAGTGGCAGCAGGCCCTCGCAGCGCAGGTGTAGTCGCCACTCAAGTGAGGTCGACACCGCACCACAGCGCAGTTGGGTCTGATGGCCGGTGAAGTCCTGGCTAGGCGGACGCTGGCTCGCGTGCGGTGGTCATCTTCATGAACGCTTCCTCCAGGGACGGTTGCACCGTCATCAGCTCGCTGAGGACGACGCTTCCTGCGAGGGCGGCCTGTCCGACCTCCACGGCCGTCACCCCCTGGACGGTCAGGGATCCGGGCGATCCGGTGCTCAGGGCCGCGGGGTGACCTGCTGCCTGCCGCTGCTCCACGAGCTGCTCGAGCAGTTCCCGGAGCTGCACGGCCTGCGGGGAGGCGACGCGCACGCCGTTGGGGGTGCGCGCCAGGAAGTCGTGCATGCTCTCGTCGACTAGCAGCCGACCGCTGGCGACGACGATGAGGTGGTCTGCGGTGAGGGCCATCTCGCTCATCAGGTGCGAGGACAAGAAGACGGTGCGGCCTTGGGCAGCCATCTGCTGCAACAGCTCGCGCATCCACACAATGCCGTCGGGGTCCAAGCCGTTCAGGGGCTCGTCGAGCATGACGCCGGCCGGATCGCCCAGCAGCGCCGCGGCCAGGCCCAAGCGCTGGCCGATGCCCATGGAGAAGCCGCCGACGCGGCGGTGCGCGGCGTCGGTGAGGCCGACGAGCTCAAGGACCGTGTCCACCTGGCGGGCCGGTAGACCGTTGGTGGCTGCGAGGACCTGCAGGTGCCGACGTGCGGTGCGTCCGGGGTGCATGGCCTTGGCTTCCAGCAGCACTCCTAGGGCGGACATCGGCTTGGAGTGCTTGGCGAAGGGCAGGCCGGCGACGAGGGCTTGGCCGGCGCTGGGCGCTTCCAAGCCGGCAATCATCCGCATGGTGGTGGACTTGCCGGCGCCGTTGGGCCCGAGGAAGCCGGTGATCGCGCCCGGGCGCACGCTGAAGCTGAGCCCGTCCACGGCGACGACTTCACGGCCGGCGGCGCGGTAGGCCTTGCGCAGACCTGCGACTTGGATCATCGGTGTGAGCTCCTGGTCGCAGAGGGAGTGGATCGGGTGGACACCAGCGCACCGAGCAGCAGGGCCCCCATCCCCAGCACGGCCCACGTCAGCGCCGGCCCTCGCTGCACCTGCAGCTGAGCTAGCAGCGACTGCAGCAGCGCGGCGACCCCGACCGCGGGCAGCACGGCCGCAAGGAGTGCAGCCGGCGGCTGAGCTCGCACACGAACGCCGGCAGGGTGCTCGAGACGCATGAGGAGACCGACCTCGACGAGCCAGGTGATCAGTAGGGCCGCGGCGAGCGCTCCCCCACTGGGCAACGTGGCGGCCAACACCGCCCAGGTCGCAGCGCTGATGACCTCGGCCAGGACGTAGCGCCCAGGTATCGCAGCGCGACAGCCGCGGCAGCGCCCGCGCAGCAGCAGCCAACTGGCGATGGGTACGAGTTCCAGGGGGCGGAGCCGGCGTTGGCAGGTGTCGCAGTGCGACGGCTCAGCCAGCGACGAACCGGGCGGCAGCCGGACAGCCACCAGAGCTCCGAAGCTGGCTGCTACCGCTCCCAGCAGTCCTGCGAGCACCGCAGCGACGATCGTGGTGATGTTCACAGGTGGCTGCCTTCGACCTGATCGGTGTGCGCGTCAGCCAACGGTGACGAGGATCTGCCGCTCGCCCATTGGCAGCTGCGTGTTCGACTCTCCCGTGAGCGTTGTCGCGCCGGTCGCAGCGCCCGCCCAGGTGACGTCGTAGATCGAGGTCGCGGTGATCGTGTACTCCCGGTTCGGCTCGTGCGCGGAGGTCTTCTGGTAGCGGTGCCCACAGGTCGGGGAGTCGCGATCGCCGAAGGACGCCTGGTACGGCAGGCCTGGGGAGTCGCAGTGCAGGACTGTGCCGTCACCCATGTCGTAGTCGACGCGCGTCAGCTGCGCGGTGGCGGTCACGCTGACCCCGCCGACGGTGGCGGTGGTGCTGATCGGTTCCCACTGCTCGGGCGGCGTCCACAACCACACCGGCAACCCGATCAGCCCGAAGTCGCCTGCCTGAACCTTGGGCACCAGCTGGATGTCCGGGGCTTCGATGGCCAGCTGGGAGACCGCCATCTGGGCTACCTGGTCGGGATCGACCACGACCACCGGTGCGACAGCGCCGGGCGCAGCCTGAGGAGGATTGCAGGCCACACCACCGACGCTGGGCACACAGACGAAGGTGGGGTCCAGGGCGTACACCGGCGGCGGAGCCGGCGTGCCGGGCGCGCGGGGGATGTCCTGCCGGACCGGCTGGGTGGTCGAGCGGCCCGCGCCGCTGCCACGCCCAGGACCAGGCCTGCTGCTCCCCGCGCCGGGCTTGCCCGGCGCGGTGACGATCACGGTGCATGTGCCGCCGCTGCAGCTCACGCCGCCAGCTCCAGGGGCGGTGGCGGCGTAGCTGGCCGGGGCATTCATCCCCGTCGCAGCGATCAGCGCTCCGGCGATGAGGGCGCCCGCGGCGGTCGACCGACGAACGTGCGTCAGCACGACGTCTCGTAGTCGACGTTCTCGCCGCTGACCTTCCAGGTACCACCGGTGCGTTCAGCGGTGATCGTGGCCGGAGACCGGGTGATGATCTCGCTCTGACCGGAGGCGGGAGCGCGCACGCTCTGACCGGTGGCGTTGTCGATGAGGTCCACAGCGCTGGTGTCCAAGCAGACCCGCAAGGTGACCTGACCGTACGCGGGGTCACCGGCGGTGGCCGGGTCCTTGGAGGGCGCGAACGCCTCGGAGAGGAGGGTGGTAGTTCGGTCCCCGGTCTGGTGCTGACCGGCGTCGGCGAGGGTCTTGGCCCACTGCGCCGCCGCGTCGACCTCAGCCGGCCATGCCACTGCCGACAGGTCGACGCCGTCCATGCTGGCGGCCTGCGAGATGCGGTCGAACGCCGCGTAGTAGCCCTGGGTGGCCTGCCAGGAGGCGTCGGTGGCCGCCTGGCCAGCCGCTGCACTCACGGTGGGCGCGACGCTCGGGGTGTGCGCGGGCACACCGCGATCACGTGTGACGACGAGGGCGACCGCGACGATCAGCAGCACCACGAGCGCCGCAACCGCCCAGACCAGTCCGCGACGTCCGGAGCGCTTCACGCTCGGCTCGTGCGTGTCCTGCTGGTCGTCGGTCTCGTTGCTCAGTGCCATGGTGCGTAGCTCCTCCACCGGGTGGCCCTGAGTCTGCTCACGGCGGGTGGTGGTGTCCATCTCGATCGGTCCTCTCATGGTGGGTGTCACCGCGCGCCCGCGCGAGCGGGGGGGCCCTGGAGGAGCTCACCGAGCAGCTGCGTGGTCTCCGGCTCCAGGTCGTCGTCGTTGGTCTCGCTGAGGCGCTCGGCATGCTCGGACAGCGCGTCGTGGTCGTTCAGCAGGTAGTCCGCGCGCAACGTCGCTCGCCACAGGACCTGCGAGCCGGGCTCGGCTAGGCGTCCGATGGCGGCTGCTTCGCGGGCGAGTTCGGGGTTGCCGGAGGTCAGGGCCCGCTCGGCCACTTCGAAGGCGACGTCGACGATGGCGCTGACGATCTCTTGGTGCAGGCCCTCCGACCAGGTGTAGCGGCGCGGGTCGATGCCACTGAACGGCGCTCCTCGCACCAGGCGCAGCGCCTTGAGCTTGGAGGTGGTGGAGCGGTCCTCGGCGAGTTCCTGGAAGAGGTGCCAGTCGGTGCGCACCTGCGGGTGCAGGTGGTAGCGGAAGCCAGTCGACTCGGAGAACTTGGGGATGTAGTCATCGCCGTTCTCGTCGGTGCCCAGCAGCTTGCGGATCGCCCAGGACCACTTGTTGCGGGTGGCGGTGGCGATGCGCTTGTTCGGCGAGAGCTTGGCGTCTACACCGCGGTGGTCCAGGCCTGGGAAAAAGCCCAGCAGGATCGCCAGCTCCAGTCCTCGTCCGAGCCGGCCGCGGTCGTCGGGGGCTTGGCCGTGGGTGTTGATGACGTCCACGGTTCCCAGCACGCGCAGCAGCGGCGGATGCAGACGCGTGACCGACGCTTCTGCTCGAACACCGTTCGCGCCATCACCAGCGTCATCGCTGATGTCCTCGCTCGCGCCTGCCGCATCGGTGGCGGGGGGCAGGCCGGTGGGAACTGGCACTGACGAACCGGTGGCCGCGTGCGAGGGCTGAACGTCGATGCGCGTCGTGGGCTCATCCACGACCTTGACCCGGGGGCCAGCGGCGGGGGCGGTGGCTTCGGGGTCGAGGGCGACCCTCGTCACGACGGGGTCACCACGATGGACGTCGTCCTCACGCATCTCGTCGTGGCTGGTGCTGATGGGCTCCGGCGCGGACGATCCCTCCTCGCCCAGGACGACATGGTCGGTGTGGGCGTCGTCGTCATGACGGTGGTCGTCGTACGGGTGCTCGCGCAGGTCGATGTGCTTGTGCGACAGATCGCGGTAGGAGTCGACCTGCGGCAGGACGCTGACTGCGGGCAGGTCGTCGAGGTGGTGCTCGACGGGCATCACGGTGATCTCGTCGTTGCTGGCGTCGGCAGTGCTGGCGCGCAGCAGGTTCAAGATGCTCTCGTACTCGACGTCATCGATGCGCTGGGGCACGATGCGCAGCGACAACTCCTCCAGCGTCGCGGTTCCCCACTCCTCCGCTGGGGTCGGCGCCATGTCCTCCGACTCACGCGTCGCGGCATCGGGATCGTCGAGCGTCAGCGTCCAGCTGTCGATGTCCGGGTGCGCGCCGGCAGTGACGGCGGCGATGCCCAAGCGGGGATGATCGTTCAGCACGCGGTCAAGGCGGTCGCGCTGCTCGCTACTGATGGCAGTGGCCAGCAGGACGATCTCTGGAGCCGAGGCGTCGGTAGCCACGTGCTGAGCCCGCGCCTGGGTCACGTCGTCGGCGCCCCCACTCCGCAGCACCTCACTGGTGGACCGAGTGTGGCCTTCCAGGTCACGCAAGAGCTCGTCGACGTCGTTCAGGTGCCGCACTCGCAGCGTGTTCAGGGCCTCGGGTAGCTCCGCGCAGCAGTCGACCAGCGTCACGCGCAGGTCGTCGGCCCACGTGCTGGTCGCCAGCTCGATGGCGAGCGCGCGCAGGATCTGCTCGCTGCGCCTGATGTCGCCCTTGATGCTGATGGCGACCAGCTGCTCGAGGTCGAGCAGGACGTGGGTGCCGTCGAGGTCCTGGCCGATGACGACCAGGCTGGGGTAGGGCGCAGGGACCTGTGCCAGCTCATGCGCCTGCACCGGAGTCCCGTCGGCTCGGGGGGGTACGTTCAGCGCGTCGGGGTCCTCGGGGTCGCAGGCCAACGCCCAGACAGTCGAGTCGCTGGTGGCCATCCACGGCGCCGGCAGCTGCACGGGTTCGGCCAGATGCAGCTGGAAGCGGTCAGCACTCAGTCGGGCGAAGTTCACAGCCGGCAACGGCTGGCCGTGCTCGTGCAACCACAAGGACAGGCCACGCAGTGCGGTGTCGACCTGGCGCACGGCGTGGGAGTTCTCCACCGCGCGCAGCTCCAGTTCAGTGATCTCGTCCTGCTGGCTCGGCATCGCGATGCGCTGGCCGGGTCGACGCCGGCGCTGCTGGCGCGAGCGTCGAGCAGCCAGCAAGCTCAGCACACCGGCGGCCAAGAGCGCACTCACCCCGCCAACGGTGCGCAAGGGCCAGCCGCCGTCCTCCGCCGCGTCATCGGTATCGATCTGCTGCGCGGCCTCGGTACTGGCCGTGGCAGCCGAGCTGCTCGTGGCCGACGACGTTGCGGTCGGGGACGGTGCGCTGGAGGTGGGGGTGCCCGAAGCCTGCGGGGCGTGAGGTGCGCGGGCCGCGGGAGCACTTGAGGGCACTGCCGGCGCCGGCGACGTCAGTGGTACAGCGGAGGTGGGCGCCGCAGCGGGGGCGGCGTTGCTCGCCTCGGGGATGGCCGCTTCCGCGGGAGCCGGCGGTGCTGCCGGTGCTGCCGCCGGTACGGCTGCGACTTCGACGCTCGGTGCGGGTGCGGCGGTCAACTGCCAGCCGGGCCGGATCAGGTCGGGGTCTTGGAGGTGGGTGCCGCCGGGCTGCTGGAGAGGGCGGGAGAGCTCGATGATGTGCTGGCTGAGCTCGGCGACGTCCTGATCGCTCGCTTGGAGACCCGCCAGGTCATCGGCAATGGACCAGATGCTCTCCCCCGGTGCGACCACCCGCACGCTGGTCGGCGCCGCACCGGCAAGGGCCGGGTTCTCCGGTGTCGGGGCCGACGTACGCGCGTCGGCGGGCAGCTGCAGGATCCAGCCCGGGCGTAACCAATGGCTGTCGTCGAGACGGTCGCCATCGGGCTGTACGCGCGTCGTGTTCAACACGGCGATCTCGCCGTAGCGGCTGCCATCACCGAGGTGGGCCTCCGCCACCGACCACAACGTGTCGCCGTGCTGGACCGTGTAGAGGGGGGCTTGAGCTTGCTTGGCGCTCACGGGCTGGCTGCTCGGTGCAGTGCGGCTCGACTCGGCAGAAGCCGGACCGGACGTCGCAGTCACGACGGCGTCGGCGGAGACCGCGGAGGGAGCCGGACTCGTCGCATCCGGAGCTGCCGCCGCCGCGACGCCCACAGGGGCGAAGAACAGCAACGTGATGGCAGCGATCAACCCCGCCGCGAACTGCTGCTGCACGCTGAAGGCCGCCCCCAGTCGAGGCGCCGGCCTCTGTCGGAGGACGGCGATCACCTCGACGACGATGGAGATGAACAAGCTCGCCCACGCCAGCCAGCCGACGATGGCCATCGTGTGCAGGAAGACGGCACCACCGATGTCCGGTTCGCTGAGGAGCCGCGGCAACGCGCTGAGGGAGATCTCGTCGGGCAGTGGGTTGCCTGCGAAGGTCAGCAGCGCGACGGGTGCTCCGATGACCAGCACGAGTGCGGCCGCGGCGGCCATGAGCCCGCGCACGAAGATGGCGTGACGGGACGGGGGTGTGAGCACGTCCACCGGGGCGTTGCGCAGCTGGGTCATGGCGTCTCCTCGGTGATGCCTGTCGCGGCTCGTGCGGTGGCGTGCCCTTCGACTGCCTGCGGACCGATTCCGATCATCGTCAGCAGTACAGGCGTCCACTGCACCGTCGTCGTCACTGTAACGGTTTCACCGGTTACTGAGGCGGAACCGTTCAGGCCTGCCGCGGCTAGGTACCGGTTCGCGGCGGCCGCCGCGGCCGCCGGATCCATGGGTGAGAACCGGCCGCCCTCAGAGGCGGCCGTTCCGACGTTCAGTTTCTGCCCGGCTGCACGTGCGGCCTCGGCAGCGGCGAGGTCTGCCTGCTGGGTGGCTTGAACTTTTCCCGCGCCGTCATAGGCAAGGCCGATGACAGCTAACAGCGCCGTGGCGATGACGGCCACGAAGAGGGTGAGGCTGCCCTTCTCCCCCTCCGTGCCGTCGTTGGCGCAGGCGCTGGCCAGATCGCCGGACTGCTTGGTGATCCGGGTGCGCACAGGCTTGGAGTGGCGTAGGGCTCGGTCGGCGATCGGCATGCTCAGCGCTCCCGGATGGTGTCGAGCGGGGAGATCCAGGTCGAGGTGACCACCTTGGTGCCAGGCAGTCCGGGCAACGTGATGTCGCCCAGGGCCACGGGGCAGGTGACGGTGGCCGAGACATTCGCGTCGGTCCCCACGGCGGTGGAGAAGGCGGTGGTGTCGATGCTCACCTGCAGGCCCGTGCACCGCAGCCCCTGGCGCGACAACGTGGACAGGGCCTCGCTGCGAGCGCTGCTGCTGGCATCTGCAGCACTGCGTGCCAACGACGCCTGTCGCGCGGCGTCCGCAGCTGCCTGATTCACCGCACCCTGCGCCTGCGACACCCGACCGGCCGCAGCGAGCAAAGACAAGAGCATCAGCAGACCGATCGCTACCACGGCCAGCTCGAGGGTGGCCATCCCCTGCTCTGCTGCTTCCCGAGCCACCGGCACGCTCCCCCGGCGCCTGCCGCGGCGAAGTCGCCGCAGCACCCGCAACACGGACGCGTCCGCACCGGCCATCGGGTCACTACTCCTTCATGTAGGTCGCTGCGCTAGTCGATCTGAGGGACCGATCGAGGAGATCAGTCAGGCGGTGGTTCAGGGACTGGTGAAGCGTTCGACAGGTCCGGCGGCGGTCTGGCTGACCTCGATGTTCAAGCCGGGTACCAGCTGCATGGAGCGGCCGGTGACGGTGACGCTGACCTGCAGCGGACTGCGTTGGACGTTCACCCCCGGCGCCAGCAACACGTCTTGGCCGCCGACACGCGCGATGAAGTCCATGGCCACCTGGGCGCCGCCGCCGGCCGAGCCGTCGTAGCGCTCGACACGCACGGCCTCCTCGGCCGCCCCCAGGGCCACGGTGCGGGCGTGGTACCAGAAGCCTCCCTGGATCAGGGCGAAGACGATGAGGAGGACCGCGCTCATGAGGATGCTGATCTCCAACGTCGCTACGCCGGCGTCAGTGCTGGCCTCCTCAGACGTGCGTTGGCCCGCGGCCGCGGTAGCGGCTCGATCGTGCGCGGTCCTCCTCATCGTCGCGTCAGCCGATCTGGCCGAGGTTGTTGTTGACGGCCGCGGTGATGGCGGCGACGACGACGCCAGCCAGGAGGAACAGGCCCAGCGCGATGACCGCGATCTCCAGGGTCGTCACGCCCGACTCGCGCTCGTCCTGCTCCTCCCGCACGCGCTCCTGCCCCGATCGACCGGTGGGGGCGCGGAACAGGAAGAGGGTCAGGAGCAGCTGCTGAGTGCGCAGCAGGCTCCAGCGCACGCGCCTGGTCACCGGCTGAGTGGTCTTGGTCGCGGTCATGTCGGACTCCTTCGTGATCGTCGTGGGGCTAGTGATGGTCGGCGTGGGGTTGGTCATGGGGGGCGTGGCCTTCCTGCGGGGGCGGAGATGGTCGTTCCTCGTCAGCCGTAGATGGTGAGGCCGGCGGGGATGATCAGCAGCGCCAAGAAGATCAAGCCGAGCGCCGCGATGGGGAAGGTGGTGCGCGTGGAGTCCGCGGCCGCCTGCGCCTTCTCGTGGCTCAGCAGGGCGTTGCGCAGGCTGCGAGAGCGAGCGTGCAGGCTCTCGGCCACCGCCGCGTTCTGAGTGCCTGCCAGTCGCATGATGTCGGCGAGGTCGGACAGCTCGTTGACGCCGATCTCGCTGGCGAAGGTCTGCAGGTTGTCCCAGGCCGGCACACCAGAGATCTTGGCCAGGCGAAGCTCCTCGCGGATGCGACGGAAGACCCAGGAGTCGCTGACCTCGGCGGCCTTCTCCAGCGCCTCCACGGGACCGGAGGATGCCTTGCGCTCCAGCGCCACGAGCTCGATGTAGGCGCCCACCGCCCGGGAGAACTCCAGGCGGGCCACACCGGCGCGCTGCTTGAGCTGGGCGTCGGGTAGCAAGAAGCCGACGACCGCTAGACCGATCGCGGCGCCGGCGGGGAGTATGAACGGCAGGGAGATGGGGGTTTCCATCACCGAACCGGCAACCGCCATCGTCATCGTGCCGACGATGGGGAGCATGAAGGCGACCAGGGCCGTCAGAGCCTTCTCGCCGAGGAAGTTGGCGCTCGAGCGACCCAGCAGCGCCAAGTCGGGCCCGAGCATCTGCCCGCGCAGTGTCGGGGGTAGCCGGTTCTCCAGCCAGTGCCCCAACCTGGCCTGCGCCCCGCTTTCGGTGGCGTTAGGGCGGTAGCGGTACGACAGCGTGGGGGAGGTGTCCAGGCGCTGCAGGGCATCGGACAGCCGCGCCTGCTGCGGAATGAACTCGCGGGCGATGACGAGCAGGCCGACGCCGACGAAGACACCGAGCAGGACCACGAGTGGGATCACAGCGCCGCTCCCCTGGAGATGAACGAGCGGGTGCTCGCGCGTGCACCGTTGTGGTCGTTGCGCTCGCCGGGACGCTGACCGATGAGGTGGTCGGCGGACAGGAAGCGAGGGCTGGGGCGTACCCGCGCAAGTCGCTGCATCCACAGCAGGCAGCAGACGTAGGCGCTGAGCAGGATGAGTAGCAGCACCTGGCCGATGCCGTTCTTGTAGGGAGCCAGGTAGGTGCCGCTGATGAAGAGGTACGCCAGCGCCACCATGGTCAGCAGGGTGACCAGGCGGGCGGCGGTCCGCGGCTTGGCGCGGTCGGCCTCGATGTCTCGGCGCATGCGTACCTCGTCGGAGACCGTCTCGGCCAGGTTCTCCAGGACCTTCACGACGCCCTCGCCTCGACGCTTGGCGGCAAGGATCAGGGCGCTGGCGATGAGGTCGCCGGTGGCGTCGTCGAGGTCGTCGGCGAACTGGCGTAGCGCCACGTCGGTGGGAGTGCGAGCGGCCAGGCGTGCGACGAGTAGGGCCACGTGCGGGTGTAGAGCTTTCGGACAGGAGGCGCGGGAGGCGGTGATGGCTGCCTCCAAGCCGGCGCCGCCCACGCCGAGGACGCCGGCGAGGTTTCGTGTCCACTCCTCCATGGCTTCCAACCGCTCGATGACGTCGACCTGTGGGGACTTGCCCAAGAGCCCGCCCAGGACCACCGGCAGCACCAGTGCGGCGACGGGCAGCACGACGACTGCGATGACCCACCCGCTGAACAGCCAGATGAGTGCACCGGCGATCGCGGCGACGATGACGAGGTAGACGCGCAGACGCTTGGGGTTCGTCGGTTCGGTGCTCATGGAGCGTCGGATCCTGCGAAGGCTCAGGCGGCGGCGCTGCGTCAGCATCAGCCGGGCGTCGCCGACCTCGCCGCGGCGCAGGCCGATGATGAGCAGCAACAACCCGAGGCCGGCGAAGGCGCCGGCGAGCGCGCCGACCGTGCCGGTCATCGCGCGCCACCGACGGACAGCGCTTCGTCGTACCCGTCGGCATCCTGGTCCATGTCCAGGTCGTCACCGTCGAGCCCGAGCAGTGGTTCCAGTTCTGGCCAGTACCCCACGCCCGGGGTCAGCCAGCCGGGGTCGAAACCGACGTCTTCGAGGTCGCTCAGCCACGTCGGCTGGTGGGCGGGTAGCGCTCGCCGGTCCTCGCCGGGGGCGAAGACGTGCGTGGTGTCGGCCATCCCGGTGGCGCCGTCGGCCAAGCCGTTGAGCTGGATGACCTCGGAGACGTAGCGGTAGCCGCCGCCGCTGTGCGTGGGCATGACGCGCAGCTGGACGATGACGTCGATGCTGCTGGCGATCTGCATCAGCGCGAAGTTCGGTGTGGCGTTCGGCATGTAGTTGGCCAGCATCGTGACCAGCCGCTGCACGGTCTTGTCCGCGCTGACGGCATGCACCGTGGACATCGCACCGGCGCCGGCCTGCATCGCCTGCAGCATCGGACCGACCTCGGGACCGCGGCACTCCCCCACGATGATCCGCGTCAGCGAGTGGCGCAGGGAGCTCTCCAGGTGGTCGGTCAGGGTCACCTCGCCGCTGCGGGTGCCGTCGGCCTGGCGCTCACCGGTACCCGACCGCGCTTCCATCGCCAAGATCAGGCGATGACGCTCGGGCGACTGGTGCAGGAACAACTCGTACTCGGTCTCGATCGTGGCGATCGACTCCCACGGGTCCAGTTCGTTGGCCAGGGCTCGCAGCAGAGTGGTCTTGCCCGCCGACTGGTCGCCCGCGACCATGATGCTCTTGCGTGCGCTCACGCAGGCGCGCAGGAACTGCGCGATGGACTCATCGAGCATGCCCAGGTCGACCAGGTCGTCGAGGTCGACGTCGACGTGGCGGTGGATGCGGATGGTGACTACCGGACGCGGCGTCGTCCAGCCGTTCGCAGCCAGTCGGGCTCCACCGGGCAACACCATGTGCAGGTGCGGGTTGGATGCGGTGAAGGCGCGCTCGCTCTGCCCGCTTCGGGTGGCCAGGAACTGCAGGGTCTCGATGAGCTCCTGGTCTGAGCGGGCCACCGGGGGGGCCGCCTGCCACTGGCTGCCGGCCACACGGACCATGACGTTGTCGCAGCCCTGGATGCGGATGTTCTCCACGCCGACGACGTCCAGCAGCGGCTGCAGTCGACCGGCGCGGTACAGCATGTCGAACAGCGCCTTGGCGACTTTCTGCTCCTGGTCGGGTGTGAAGTTGTCCCCCACCCCGATGGCGCTGTCCGCGTGCTCGCGCAGCACCTCGGCTATGACGCTGCGCCCCATCTCCTCGCGCGCGCCCTGGTCCAGCTCAGGGCGGGCGAGTTCGCGGGAGGTCAGTCGCTCCGCGGCCTGCTGACGCAGCATGGTGACCAGGTCCCAGTTGATGCCGTCCTGCGGCACGCTGTCGATGCCCTCACGCAAGGGGTCGCGCTCACTTCGTCCAGCGTCCGCTCGTCCGCGCGCGCTCACGCCCTCGCTCAGGAACGGCGCGCCGCCTGCTAGGGCATCACCGACGAAGCTGGGATTTGTGCTCGCCGGGACGCTTGCGGTCTCGGAACGTTGACCTGCCGCGGCACGCGAGCGCCGGACGGTCGGGGTGACGATCAGGCGCTCGAGCGCGTCATCGAGAGAGGGGTGCGCGGTGTCGAGGTCAGGCACGGGAGTTCTCCGCTGGGGTCTGGGTGAGCGTCACGGGGCGGCCGCCGGTGCGCAGCGCAGAACCAGCGACGGCTGAGCCGGGCACGGCTGTGGACTGCTGACTGCTGACCGGCACGCGCGAGGCGCGCAGCTGACCGACGCGCTGGGCGAGTAGTTGGCTGATGGGGTCGTGGCTGGCGCGGACGCTGCGCAAGAACGCGGAGTTGGCGTGGCGTCGGTGGGGGGTGGTGCCGTAGGTGTACACGTCGGCGGCCAGCGGGTCCCAGGCCAAGCAGGTGAGGACAGGCACCTGCAAGCTGGCCGCGATCTCACGCGCGGAGTACGGCTGGCCCTCACCGACCACCAGCAGACCGAGCCCGTCGGGGCCGGTGCCGCGCTCGGCCAGGTCGGCGCGCAAGGCGCTCAGGTGGGCCCGGGCGGCGGAGATGGCCGGCAGGTTGCTGCGGGTGACCAGCAACACGACGTCGGCCTGGCGCAGCAGAGGCATCGGGGTGTGAACGGCACCGAGGCGGCCGGCGTCGATGAGCACGTCCACTCCCCCGCGCTCAAGGCTGGTGAAGGTGCTCGCCAGGCGCGACCACAGGGGGGCGATGCTGGCTGCTTGAGCACTTTCGGCCAGGCCGGGCAGCAAGTGCTTGCCCTCGCTCAGCTGCATGGTCTGCGCCCACAGCATGGCCTCGCCCCACTGGCCGTGGCGCTCGGCCAGCGCCAGACCGATCAGACCCTGGCTGACGTCGGTGAGGTGCTGGCCGTAGCCGGCGAGGACGGCGTTGCCTGCACCCGGGTCGCACTCCGCGAGCAGGACGTGACTGGGCCAGGTCAGCGTCAGCGCGAGGGCAGCGGTGGTGACGCCGGGAGCGCCTTTGGCGCTGACGAGAGCGACGGTGGCCATCAGCGTTCCCGCGCGTCGAGCACGAGGGTGACGCGGTTGATGGCTGCGTGCGAAGCCAGTAGAGGTGCCTGTAGCGCGTCGATGTCGACGTTGACGACGGTGGCTCCGTTGGCGTCCGGGGCACCGACGGAAGCGACTTGGCCGGGGATGCTGGCCGGTGCGTCTTGGCTCAGAGTGCTGTCGTTGGCCGGTACGTCGACGAGGCGGACCTTGTCCCCGACGCGCAGGGTGTCCTGCGGCATCTGCGCCGGCGTCAGCAGGACGCCCACCACTGCACGGTCCTTGGCGGGGACGACTTCGGCGACGGTGGAGCTGGGGTTCACGACGGCTCCGACGGGCAGGTCGGTGGCGGCACGCTGACCGATGACGGTCTCGGCACGCGCCGGGTCGATGCTTCGCAAGCTGGAGTCCTGCGGCAGCTCGGCCACGCCAAGATCGTCGCGTTCGAGAACCTGCCCCGCCTGCACGGTCCGCGCCATGACCAAGGCCGAGGTGACGTCGCGGCTGGAGTTGAAGAACCACGCCGCGCCCAGACTCGGCAGGACGATGAGCAGGGCTCCGGCGCCGATCAGAGCAGGACGGCGGCGGCCGCGCACAGGCGTCGCCGGACGAGCGGTGATCTGCGGACGCCGGCTTGAGCTCATGGGACTGGAGCCCTGCCTACCCTGCTTTCCGCCTCGGCCGACGGTCTGCTTGGCGCTGCCGTTCACCGTCGTCGAGCTCTGGTGAGGGCGTGTGGTGGGTACCGTCACGGTGGATGTCCTCCCGCAGCTGCCTGGTCGTTCCGACTGATGTCACGCTGCGTGTCACCGCGATGATCGCGGGGACTCGAGCAGGGCATCTCCACGTCAGTGTTTCACGCGCAGAGTAACGGTTGCTACTCCCGCAGGATTACGGGCACGGTGTCGCGCAGGTCGCTACTCCCTGCTGGCTGCGGCTCATGACCAAGCCACTGGGCGGCGCTGCCGCAGCGCGATGAGCGGGCTTGGTCAGCGGTGACGCACGGTCGGGCGCAGGGCCTGCAGCTGCTGCTGGTCCTCGACGCTGAGCTGCTGGTCGCTGGGATCGGGTGTCCACACGATCTGAGCCGTCCCCAGCCCACCATGGGCGTCCGAGACGATCGCGCGTCCCCGCACGGGGGAGCCGAGCTCGGCTGCGTGGGGTGTGGACCACAGCACGAGCGAGTCCAGCTCGCTCGCGGGTCCGATCCAGACCCGCTGGCCGAAGGCCCCCACCTGTTGCCCGCCCAGGTCCTGACGCCGGCAGCTGGTGGTCCGCACCGCGAGGTGGATGCGCGCGCCGCGTCCCTTGCGGAGCACCTCGTCCAGCAGTTGGTGCGTCTGCGTGGCGCGGGCCTGCTCGCACCAGCCGGTGAAGTCGGTGAACTCGTCGATGGCCAGCAGGATCGGGGTGAGGTCCTCGTGCTGCACGGTTCCCTCGAGCAGGTCGAGGTAGCGACGCTGCATCGCGGCGTGCAGAGCAGTGAGCAGGGCCGCGGCGGCGTCCTTCTCCCCCTGCCCTGCCACGGCGTCCACGTTGGGCCAGTCCCGCAGGCCTTCCAGGCGGCGGTGGTAGGGGTCGATGAGCCAGGCCGTGCCGCCGGTGGCGGTCCACCCCAGGACCGCGGTGCACAGGGCGGTGGTGCCGCCGGCCCCGGGGTGGGCACCGATCAGCAGGTGGGCGTCGAGGTCGGGTTGCCAGGTGAACGACTGCTGCGCCTCGGTCCGCGCCAGCTCGATCTTCAGGGGGCCGCCGGTGTGGGCGTGCGCGGCGGCGGTGGCGGTACTGCGGATCAGGACTTGGGGGTCGAGCAACGGCATGGTGTTCCTCCGGTAGTCACGTCGTGGACCGGGCTGCGGCGGGGCGATCTCGGGGTGGGGCGTGGCTTGCTGCTCAGCGCGAGGTGCGGCGCCGGTTCGCGGCGGCGCGCACGGTGCTGGGCGCCTCAGCGAAGAGCCCGGCGGGCCTTGCACCCACTCCCCCAGCTCGCCTCTGGCTTCGTGGACCCGGTCCCCGTCGATCAAGCTCACGGTCACCACCGACCCCTCCCCCGGCACGCGGCCGGGCCACAGCAAGGGCGACTCGAGGACGCCGCCCGAGGAACCGGAGATCCCTCACTACGAGTCAGGTACACGACACGTCCGGAACCAGACATGCGACTTCAGGAGCGCCCCACTGGCCGACGACTCCGTCGGGGTCAGCGTGTCGTCGGCGGTCTGTGTGCCGTGGGTGGAGGAGCCACGGGCCTCGCTCTTAGTCGCCTGCTTGTCGCACCCGGATCGTCAGCGCGGTTGGGTCGAGGACCTGCACAGTCCACCTTGGATGAGTCAGGCAGGGACCTCGAAGTGCAGCTGCTGCGGTGTCGACCTAGCCGCGAGCGCCAGCGTTGAAGCTCGTCACAGGCGAGAGCGAGGGCTCTTTCTCACGCCAGCGCTGGGCAGGGGCAGGTCAGGAGGCGCCGCGCTCCATGTGCTGGGCGAAGATCAGCTGGTCGCAGTCGCCGCACTTGGGCTGCGTGGGGTCGGGGAAGCCGAGGTCGTCGAGAGGGCGACGTGTCCTCTCGTCGCACTGCCCGCACCAGGGCTTGGCCAGGGCCAGATGGCGGCGCGGTGGGGCCTCGTCCAGCGGGACGAGGGTCTTGGCGAACAAGCCGCAGGGGTTGTCCAGGGCGCCTGGACGCAGTCGGCGGTCGACCGCCTCCACGATGTCCTCCCTGCTCCAGCCGCGGCGCATCCGTTGGGCGATGAGGTCACGAAGGCGGGTGGCATCGCTAGCTGTGGGGCGAAGGCGGTCCGGCAACGCGAGCACGGTGCGCTCGAGCTCGTCGGCGTCGACCTGGTCGAGGGCGTCGTTGCCGTTGACCTCCACGAGGCCCTTGGTAGACGGGCGGGTGTCCTCCACTGGATCCGCGGCCGCTTCGACCTCACGTGCACACGTAGACGTGACGTGGATCGTCTTCTTGGGGTTGGTGATCTTCTTAGGTGTTGGTCTTCTAAGGGGCGGATTTTCCGTACGCGGTTCTTCCGTACGCGGCTTAGCCGTATACGGATTTTCAGTAAACGGTGGGCTGGGTGTTGGAGCCGCGCGGACCGTATCGCGATTTTCGGTGAACGGCTTTGACCTGCGGCGATGCGTCGTGGGGCGGGGCTGCTCCTCGCCTTCCACCGCTTCGCCCTGCTTGAGGCGGCGCTTCTTGGAGCGGGGCTGCTCCTCGCCGTCCACCGCCTCACCGTGGTCACCGTGGCCAAGCTTGCCGGTGAGCCTGTAGTCGACCTCGGCCATCCGGCCATCCGCCGTGCGGTTCTGGACGACCACCATGTAGCCGGCGTCGACGAGCTTCTGGAGGCCTGTGTAGATCGAGCTGCGGCCGTCCGTGTTCTGGGCGACCAGCTGTTCCATGGTCAACGCGTACCCCACGCGGTGAGAGGAGATCGCGAGCAGCAGCCCCTTCTCCTTGAGGCCCAGATCGGGGTCACGTGCCCAGTCGTTGGAGACGATCGTGTAGTTGTCGGTGGGCAGCGGGCCCCTGTAGACGGCCATCAGGCGGCCCTACCTAGCGTGAGCTGCTGGTCGTCGATCCGCTCGCCCGCCCGTGGCCGTGACTGAGCGTTGCAACGCGTGGGCACTGGGTGGCAGCGGTGACGGCTTGGACCTGGCTCAGACGTGGGGCTGCTGAAGCAGATGAGTCGGCAGGGGCTGGTGAGGTGCGCAGCGCACACACGGAGGATCACGAAGGGGCTACGGCGACGGTGGATCGCGGCGTGTTGCCTGCGTCCGGGTACCCGGAAGTGGGGTCGAGCGTTTACGCTCATGGCTAGCTCCTGAGGAAGTTGAGGCTTTGCGGGCCAGAGATTTCAGGGGTGGATGGCGGCGGCGGAGTCGGTCGTTACGGGAGCGCGAACTCCTGACCGGCGAGGCCGCCGTCGTCATGTTCAGGCCTAGGCCGACATGCGGAGCTCCTCCTGCACAGGCGCGTGGTCGTCTCGCAGCTTGATGTAGTCCGGGTCGGGCAGCTCGTGGGCACGCGCCATGAAGAGCGCGAAGTAGTCCGTGATCGGAAGACCCATCCGCTCGGCGTGCTCCGCGTACAGCGCCTGGTGCTCTGCAGGGACCAAGACAGAGACGGGCACACGCACGCCCTTGGGCTTCGGTCCTCGCTTCCGGTGTTCAGCCATGCGCAAGTCCTATCGCTACCCCTATTACTCATAAGGGATGCTGGCGCCGACACGCCGTCACTGCCGGTGCCGGTCCGGGCGCAGGTGTGGTGTGTGGTCCCCGAAGCTGGGGGCGGGAGCAGGGACGGGAAAGCGTCAGCGGTCTTCACACCAAGGGCTAGGTGCGTACGCAGCCTGAAACCGGACACGTGCAGGTCAAGAAGTTGACCTGACGCTCGTCGCGGACCGACTTCAGGAGGTGAAGGTGAGCCCGCAGACGGCGGCCAACGCGCCGATGAGCATGTAGGGCCCGAAGGCCTGCCGGGTGCGCCAGGTGGCGCGCTTCAGCACCACCCCTACGACGCCGGCGGCGATGAAGAGCACGAAGCTGAGCAGTGCGCCGACCTGCCAAGATCCCCAACCCAGCCACGCCAGCTGTGCGCCCAGCACGCCGGCGAGCTTGACGTCACCACGGCCGAGCTCCCCCGGTCGCAGCGCGCGCAGCAGTCGGTAGAAGCCCCACAGCAGCACTCCCCCGACCACTGCCCGCGTCAACGGCCCCCATCGGTCGGCTAGCGCGGCCGCTGTGCAGAAGCAGCCCGCGGTCAGGGGGTAGGCCGGTAGCACCAGGCGGTCCGGTAGGCGTAGCTCGTAGGCGTCGATGCGAGCCAGTGGCACGCCGGTGATCGCCAGGTAGATGAACGGGACCCAGGCGATGGGGTGGGTCACCACCGCGGCTACAGCACCGACGAGGAGGGCGGCGAGCGCGGCTGCCACCAAGTGCACGCAGCGGCGTCCGTGCTGTGCGGATGGCGTACCGGGGCGCCGGTCCACGAGGCGCGAGGCCATCCAAGCCGCGAGTGCGGTGGCGACCATGGCCGACGTGGTCAGCATGTGAAGTCGACTCCCTCCCGCGGTGCGCGCATCACCTTCCCCCTCCCCCGCGGCTCGGCCAGGGTGGGCTGCCGCAACACCCTGGTCGCGGCAGCCCTGCTCAGCTGCGACTCGAGGCGTACTCCGCGGCCACCGCCACGTCGATGAGCTGCTGACGTGTGGTGCCGTGCTGCTTGATCACGTCGTCGATCACCTGCAGCTGCGCTGGCGTGAAGTCCAAGGTGACTCGCACCCTGTGCCGCACTTCCTCAGATGGCAGGTCGCTGAAGAGTGAGCCTCGCCGGATCGACCGATCAGCCTGCAGCAGCTGAGGTAGGCGCTCCGCCTGGTGGTCGATCGCCAGCAGTACCAAGGTCGTGTTCGTTCGCCCGGTCCCCTCTCGCGCTGAGGCAAGGACCTGCTTGGTGCTCTCCAGCAGCCTTGTGACGGTCCTGGGGGCAGGACTCTGCTTCGAAGC
>Ga0160427_10000313_pt1 | contig 31079 bp, 26 predicted proteins | sample SolpanmetagenomL_FD_108194 | JGI IMG/M metagenome (GOLD analysis project Ga0160427, IMG submission 108194) | Solar panel surface microbial communities from Lawrence Berkeley National Laboratory, California, USA - L | ecosystem: Engineered > Built environment > Solar panel > Unclassified ...
GATCTGGCCCGGGCCGTGGACATCGCCGGGCAGGGTGTGGCGCTGGGATACCTGAGCGAGACGCAGGGGTGGCAGATTCTGGGGCAATGTCGCCAGATGGCCCGGGACGCGGCCTTTCAGGACTGGGCACAGTACGGGCGGAGCTTTCTGGCCGGTGCGGAGTTCTGGAAATCGGGTGGCGTGACGGACGGGCTCAGGAACAGAGGCTACGCCCAGACGGTGAAGTGGCTGCTGGAAGACGCGGACAGCCCCTGGCGACGAGACCCCTGGCCTGCGGCGGGCCAGCCGCTGCAGCGTGAACGGTCTGATAGGCGCACTGCCAAGTCCCCGACGCTGAACTAATGCGGGCCCACTCGGGCCGTCATGAACCGGCGGCTCGGGAAGTGCACCTCGGAAACGGGCTCAGGTGTCAACCCTCTCGCGGCGCCTGGCCGGTCAGCCCAGACTGCGGGTCTACTCGCGCCGCGGCTTGCTCTGGCTGCGGTTGTACGCCTGCGACATGGCCCGTTTTCTCGCCAGACCGTCCTCGCCCTCGCGGTAGAGTCCCTGCAGTTCTCGGCTCTCGGCCAGCGTCGCTGTGACCTCCGCGCTCGGACTCGGCATCGCCTGACCCATCGCCACCACCTCGTTCAGATGATCCATCGCGCCCGCCCGGTCGCCCGCGTCCATTGCCCGCACGGCCCGCTGCTGCCGCTTCGCCATTTCCAGCAGCGTGGCGGTCTCGAAGACCTCGGCATCGTCCGGCAGGGCGTCATAGGCCGCCTGACCGACGAGGGGCAGGTCGAACTGCATCCGTATCTTCTGCCGCGCTCCGTCCAGCCCGGTCCAGGCCAGCCGGGTTCGCAGCACCCCGGGGATGCCCTGGACGGGAGCGGTCAGCCGCACACGGGCGACCACGTTGATCGGCTGCCCTTCGACCAGGTTGGGCAGCTGAAGCCGACCGAACCCGTTGCGCTGCAGGTCATTGAGCACCTCCAGCACCTCGCAGCGGTACTCGCCGTTCGGTTCCAGGCCCAGGCTGACGGTGCGGCCCGAGGTGCGGCTCAGGCCCTGCAGTTCGCTCTCGAAGAAGGTCGGCAACTTGCCCGCCTGCTCGATGTGCTCGAAGTTGCCGTCGCCCGAGGTGGCCATCGCCAGCAGCAGGTTCTCGTCGTAGCCCCGGCCGAAGCCGAGCGTGGTGGTGCTGACGCCGCGCTCGCTCAGTCCGGCCACGCGCCGGGCGATCTCGCGGGCGTCGGTCAGGCCATGGTTCGCCTGGCCGTCGCTCAGCAGGATCACCCGGTTGAGCCCCTGGGGGTTCAGGTGCGTGGCGACCTGGGTGGCTCCTGCCATCCAGCCGTCATACAGCGCCGTGCTGCTCCCGGAGGTGATGGTCCTGACCTGGGCGATCAGCGCCTCCAGGTCGCGGGCCAGCACCGACGGCACGTCCAGGCGCACCTCGTCGTCGAAGCTGACCACGCTCACCCGGTCTTCCGGGCGCAGCTGGCGCAGGGCCGCCACGATGGCCTCCTTGGCCATCTCCAGCGGCTCTCCGGCCATGCTGCCGCTGCGGTCGAGCACCAGCGCGAGGTTCAGCGGCGGGCGTCCTCCACTGCGCCTGGGCGCTGGCGCCGGATGCACGCGGATCAGGAGGGTCAGGTCCTGGGTGCGTCCAGCGATCAGGGCCGGCTTCAGCGGGCGGAATTCGACGGTGGGCCGGGTGCTGGTCGGGTTCGCGTTGGGCTGGGTCATGGTTTCCTCCGGAGGGTGTCGAGGGCGGCGAGAAGGTGTTTGATCAGGACGTCCTGCTCGGCGGGCGTCCTCGGCAACCGGGCGTCCCGGCTGACGTGAAGCTCCAGGCCAGGCGACAGGGTGAGGCGGGTGTACGGACTGGCAGAAGGCGCCGGGGGAGCGCTGGAAAACATCGGAGCGGCGAGCGGAGGCGGCGCCGCCATGGCCTTTCTGGCGGGCGCGCTTCTCAGGGTGTCGAGGTAGTCGAGCGCCGGATTGCTGCTCTTCACCTGAAGCCGCAGCTCCCCGGCCAGCAGCGCCACGAGTTCGGCGTCGCTCTGCGCGCCGAGCAGCGGTTGCAGCGCCTGGGCACTGTGACCGTCCACCATCAGGCGGCGCAGGGCCAGCAGCTGGAGCAGGTGACGACGGGTGTACACCGCGCCCCGCCCTTCCTTGAGCGGCGGGTCGAGCAGGCCCTGGGTGGTGTAGTGCCGGATCAGGCGGGGATTGACCTCGTCCTGGGTGCGGCCCGAGCGGTCGAGCGGGAGGTACTGCGGCAGCAGGGTGTTGGCGATCTGCGAGAGGTCGTCGAGGGTCCCGGTCCAGGGATCGGGAAGGGCATATCCGGACATGCATCAGCTTAACAGTGACAATTCAAATTGTCAATGACAGCTGGGATGATACGAGACTGGATCGGTGCTGCGGAGCGCCGATCGGGGCAGGCCTTCCGATTCTCTGCCTGGAGACGCCGGGTCTGGTGTGAACAGCTGCCGGAAAGGAACCGGGGCCAGAAGCGCGAACTATGGTCCAAGAGTAGTTCCGGCGTAGCTCGCGCGATGTCCACGACGTCCCGCCCGGTCACGCGTACGCTCACCCGCCTCGCCAGGAGAGAGTCCATGTCCAGAGACAGGAAACTGCAGAGAGGGCCGCCCTGCTGCCACTTCTGCAGCAGGGCATGCAGAGCGGTGTCCGTGCCGGGCGGCGAGTGTTCACATCTCTACAACAAGCTCGATCGGTCTGCTGTTCAGGGCAGACCGACCGGGCTTGTACGTGGAGTGCGGGCGGTTGTGGCGGCTACAGGGGCAGCGCGGCGGTCGACGCGCGCTCGACCAGGTGCGGGCGGAAGATCACATGTCGGTACGCTCCGGCAGGTTCGGACAGGGCCAGAATCAACTCGCTGACGCTGGTGCGGCCGAGCAGCGTGAAGTCCTGCGCCACCGTGGTGAGCCCGGGCACCAGGTACGGGGTCTCCGGCAGATCGTCGAAGCCGACCACCGAGATGTCCGCTGGGACGCTCAGCCCCGCCTCGCGCAACGCGGCGATTGCTCCCAGGGCCATGTGGTCGTTTCCGGCGACGATGGCCGTGAACGGCGGGCCGGAGTGCAGCGCCGCCTTGACCACCTCGTACCCCGAGGCCGGGCTCCAGTCCCCTTCCGCTCTGGGCAGCGGCGCGAGTCGGTGGTCGGCGAGCGCCTGCAGGTAGCCCCGGTACCGCAGTTCGGCGTCGCTCCAGGCCGACGGGCCGCTGACGTGCAAAATCCGGGTGTGCCCCAGGCCGATCAGGTGCTCGGTGGCGAGGACGCCGCCCGCCGTCTGGTCGATGCTGACAGTGTGTCCGTTCACGTCGCTGGTGGCGTCGATCAGGATGAACGGCAACGAGGCGTCCAGCCCCGAGACGATCTCGTGGGTATCGTAGGGCGTGAGCAGGATCAGGCCGTCGACCCCGAACTGGTTCATGCGCCCGACCGCGAGGCTGATCTCCTGCGCCTTGAACTCGCTCAGGCTGGTGAGGATGATCTCGTAGCCGTAGGTGCGGGCGCTGCGCTCGACGCTCTGCACCACCTGGGCCGGGCCGTACTGCTCGGTGCCGTAGGCGATCAGGCCGAACAGCTGGGAACTGCGGGTCACCAAGCTCTTGGCGACGATGTTCGGCTGGTAATTCAGTTCCTTGATCGCCTTCAAGACCCGCGCGCGCGTCGGCCCGGAGACGTTGGCCTGCTTGTTGACGACGCGCGATACGGTCTGGTAGGAAACGCTCGCCAGCCGCGCGACGTCGTAGATGGTGGAGCGGGATGACGCTCGTTTTGGCCTGGATTCTGGGTTTGACATAGACTCTCAGACCGAGTATAGGTTCCGCTGCCTCACCGTGCCCTTGAGCGCCGCATCATGGAGAACGGCAGGCGGACCAGGCCTGCAGCAGCACCGCCATCAGGAACACGCCGCGGATGACGTTCTGCCAGAACACGTCAATGCTGATGACGCCTTTGCCGTTCTCGAAGTTCAGCACGTTGTACACCAGCCCGAGCAGCGTCACGTCCATCAGGGTGGCTATTCGCTCAGTGCGCGTCAGGCCCGTGTCCTCCAGGTTGAAGGCTCCGGCCTTCAGGGCGGTGTACAAGTTCTCAATGCTCCAGCGCTGCGCGTAGTATCTCAGATTCTTTTCTGCCCAAGCCCGGTCAGCCAGGTAAAATACCTCTCCAGCAACATTGTTCGTCGCGGATACCCGCAGCAAGACACCATACACCTGGACGGCCCGACGAGAAGACCGAACCTCGCCAAATTCCAGTGTTCTGAAGGCTGCCCAGATGGGGAATGTAGCGTTGGTGGGGAGGCGGATACAGGGTGCAATGCCGTGCTGATCGAGAAAAGCGAACCAGTGCTTAGCGATGAACTCGCAGTCTGCTCGCAGACCGCCAGACAGCTCAGAAGGAAACGTTCAACAAAGCGTTGCGAACACCCTGAGCGCTGCTCGCACATGGTGCAGGGGGAGGGAAAAGCCGTTCCAGCCGGCGGAGAGTAGCGGGATGCTCACGTCCTGCTGCCGGAGGTTCCAGTTCGTTCGATCCAAGATCAAGTCCACCTTTCTGCCGGGTGCGGCGTTGGTATGTTCATCTGCCTGGATGTAGTGGTGATCGGTACAGGGAGTTCACACAGAGATCATCGTGGCAGGATAAGGCCCAAAAGAAAGAGGATGTCCCGCAGGAGAAATTTCCGCTGCGGAGGGTGCTCAATGCGCTGCTGTGGAGGAGTCGCACCGGGGCGCAATTGGCGTTTCCGCCACATGATCTTCCACTGGCAGAAGTGGTTCGCAGCCGAGCAAAGCGGTGGTCCGAAGCCGGATGCTCCAAGAACGGTGTGGATGACTTGCGCCTCCTCAGCCACGTAGTATTGAGCCCACGGCGATCGTCATTGACAGCCGCACGGTGCAGAGCACGTGCGAGAGTGGCCACCGTGCGGGATGCGATGGAGCGAAGAGGCGCAAGGGCACGAAGGTCCACCTTGCAGTGAATACGCTCGGTCATCTGTTGACGTTAACTACGTCGCCCGCCAACGAGTAGGACCGGGGGCAGGTGGAGGCGTTGTGCCACAACGCGCAGGAGTTGACCGGTGGAGTGTTGGAAGTGGTGTTTGCTGATCCGGGCTACACCGACGAACACGCCCTTGAAGTCGCGCGTGAGACCAACATGGAGTTGGTTGTGGTGAAGCGTCCGGATGCTTCACGAGGATTCATCTTGCTGCTAAAATGCTGGGTGGTGGGGCGTTCCTTCGCCTGGCTGTCGCGTTTTCGTCGATCGGGGTGGGATCTGGAACGGCTTTCCTCAGCCTTGATAGGCTTGCATTTCGTCCCTGCCTGCGTCCTGTGGCTGGCCAAACTCAGGCCTATCCCTGGAGAACCACTCCACCAGCATCTAGCCGTCCGGACGTACCCGCGCCCATGTAGACGAGTCGCTCTCCAGCCTGCAGGCGTCCGACCGAGGCGTCGCCAGCTGATGCGATTTGCCCGCCAATCTGGAGGACCGCCTCAACCGCCGTTCTCTGATCTTCAGCGAAGGCCGTGACCAAGGTAGCAGTCTCGTAAGCCTCGAGTTGGAGATGTTGAGGGTGGAGTTGCTCGGTTGTCAGGCGGGTCGTATCCAGGCCGTTGGTCATGTCGGGCCACCAGGAGAGATGGGCATCTGAGCAGCTCCTTGGCTGGAATTCATGGCAGACAGGACATTTCCGACGGCTTGCCTGAGCGAGTGAAGGTTCGGCCGGGCCGGCCGCGACGGATGGACCGCATTGGTCAGCAACACCCAAGCGAGGCCCTGGTCGAAATCCACGTAGGCCGCGGTGCCCGTGAACCCCGTGTGGCCGAGGGTTGTTGGACTGCATAAGCTCCCTCCACTGAAGTTCGGGTGAGCGCGTTCCCAGCCCAGTGCACGCGTGGGGGTGGCCGGGCGACGCATGACAGCGAGCGAAGCAGCACTCAGTAGGGACCCTTCGAGCCAGCCGCCCAACTGTCCGAGCACGCCGTCCACGGTGGCGAACAGCCCGGCGTGACCAGCACCCTTAAAGGCGTCGGCATTCTCATCGTCGGGTCTTCCGCACATGACGGCTTCCCGCCAGGGGCAGCGCTGTGTGGCCACGCTCAGCTCTGGAGGCGGGGCCCAGCTGAAGCCCGGAGGAATCGGTTGCTGCGTCAGTGGGCCCAGATGGCGTTCGAGCACCAGACCGAGGTACAGGTAACCGAGGTCTGAATACACCGATTCACCGAGAGGCCACCGTTCTTGGAGCAGCCGCTGACGCAGCAATGTCGGATCACTGCTCCAGCTGTAGAGGGCGTGCCAGGCTGGCAGGCCCGAGGTGTGGGTGAGGAGCTGCCACAACGTGCGACCAGGCAGTTCACTGCCCTGCAGCCAGGCGAGTTCGGGCAGGTGTCGGCCGAGCGGATCGTACAGGTCCGCCCGGCCATGTTCGACCAGCTTCAGGACCGCTGGCACCGTAAAGAGAACCTTGGTCAGGCTGGCAAGATCGAAGTAATGTTCGCGCTGTAACGGCCGGACGGTGTCTTCACGCTGCGCGTCTCCCCACACCTGAACCTCGGGCACGGCACCGCGCCGCACGATGCCCAGGGCGGCGCCCGGCACCAGCCGACGCTCGACCGCGGACGCGACCAAATCGAAGGCGCGACTGAATTCAGCGGTCATCCGACCCCCATCCGGGTGGAAGGGTGCGCTTCCCAGCAATCACGGCGTGGCGTGCCCCAGTGGTCTGTGGGAGGGTGTTCGGCCAGCCCTGGAAAGCGTAGTACCCCAGAACGGCAAAGGCAGCGGCCTCCCTGGAAGCGGAATTCCAGCCGCGCTCCTCGAACGTGAACACCGGGACCGGCAACGCTTCCTTCAACCGTGCCATGAACAGTGGGTTGTATGCGCCGCCTCCGGCCACCACAACCTCGTCGAGCCCCAGAGGCAGGACGAACCGTTCATAGCTGACGGCAATGCTGCGCACGGAAAAGGCCGTCACCGTGGCGGGAATGTCCTTGGCGTCCAGTTCGAAGAGGCCCGGCAGGTGCTGCAGATTCCAGTACTCGCGTCCGGTGCTCTTGGGGGGCGGGCGCTGCAGGTAGGGATCGTCGAGCCACCGTTCGACCAGCGCTTCCGCAACGTAGCCTGCCGCGGCGCGGTGGCCGTTGAGATCGAGACGTTCTCCGAACAGGGCCGAGGCTTCGTCGATCAGGGCGTTCGCGGGCCCCGTGTCGAACGCCAGGACGTCTTCGCCGAGTCCTGGCAGGAACGTCAGATTGCTGATCCCTCCCAGGTTGTGAACCGCCCGGCGAACCCCTTCCTCAGCGAACATCAGCCGGTCCGCAAACGGGACGAGCGGTGCGGCCTGACCCCCTGCGGCCAGATCTGCGGGCCGGAAGTCGGACATCACCGGCTTTCCTGTCCGCTCTGCGATCACGGCGGCTTCACCCAGCTGCAATGTTGCCCGGGTATGCCAGCCTCGTTCGAGATTCACTTCTGGAAAGTGCGCGACCGTCTGTCCATGCGAGGCGATCAGGTCAGCCCGGTCGCTCAGGGCGGCCGCGGCCTCCGCCAGCTGCTCACCGAGGGCGAAATGCAGCTGGGCGAGCGTGTGTGTTCGGAGCTCGTTCTGACCGGCAGCCAGCAGGGCTGAGCGCAGGTCATCGGGGAAGGGGGTGAAACGGTGTTCCAGAATGTGGACGCGGGGCAATGGCCCCTGCAGCGTGGGGGGCTTCCCGGGCGTTCCGATCGCCGGCCAGCCGGGCAATTCGATGAGTGCGGCGTCGATGCCGTCCACGCTCGTTCCGCTCATCAATCCGACGATCCGGGGCCCGCTCATTCACGCCCCCGGAGTCGTGGGTCGAGAAGGTCTCGGAGGCTGTCTCCGAGAAGGTTAAACCCGAGAGACGCCAACAAGATGGCGAACCCACTCACCAGGGCGGGCCAGGGTTGCAAGGTCAGGAACGTCCGGGACTCGGCAAGCATGGATCCCAAACTGGGAAACGGGGGGCGGGTGCCGAGTCCGAGAAACGAAAGCGAAGCTTCCACCAGAATGGCGGTGGACAGGGCCAGGGAGGTCTGGACGAGGAGCACCGCGGAGATGTTCGGCACGATGTGTCGGAAGATCACCCGGCGGCCACTCGCTCCAAGCGCGTTCGCGGCGCTGACGAACTCCGATCCGCGGAGGGTCAGGGCCGGGCCGCGCATCAGCCGGGCAAACGACGGGAGGTACACGATGCCAATGGCGAGGGCCGTGTTGAACGTTCCTTGCCCGAGCACCGCGACGATGCCGATGGCCAGGAGAATGACCGGGAACGCCAGCAGAATATCCATCAGCCGCATGATGACCCGGTCCACCCAGCCGCCCAGGTACGCGGCCACCACACCCAGCGAGCCGCCGACGAGTGCAGCAATGAGGACCGCTCCGACCGAAACCAGGAGCGAGGCACGGAAGCCATAAATGACGCGCACGAGCGTGTCCCGCCCGAACTGATCCGTCCCGAGCCAGTGCCCCGCCGAGGGCGGCTTGAACTGAGCCAGGATGTCCTGGCTCAGCGGGCCGGCTGGAGCGAGAACATTGGCAAACACAGCCAGGAACACCATCAGACCTGTGAGAACGAGGCCAAGCAGCCCCAGGGGATTATGAATCAGACGTTGGAAAACGCCGGGTCTGGAGCGGCGTGCTGGCAGGGAAACGGTCATGCGTATTCGACCCGCGGATCAATGGCTGCGTACAGCAGGTCCACGATGAAGTTCACCAGAACGAAGCCTGCGGTGACGACCAGGATCGATGCCTGCACCAATGGGTAGTTCCGCTCGTTGATGGCGCCGACGATCAACCGCCCGAAGCCGGGAATGGCGAAGACCTGCTCCACGACGATCGCGCCCCCGAAGAGCGCGCCGGCCTGAAGACCGAGCGCGGTCACGAACGGCACCATCGCGTTGCGCAGCGCGTGCCGGTACAACACGGTGGCGCGGGTCAGGCCTTTGGCCTGGGCGGTCCGGATGTAATCCTGGTTCAGCACTTCCAGCATGGAGGAACGCAGGATGCGGACCAGGCTGGCCAGCATCGGTAATGCCAGTGCCAGAACCGGCAGCGCCATCCGGCCAAGATGCCCGGCCGGGTCGGTGTTGAACGGGACGTACCCGATGGTCACCCACCTCGGGGCCAGCACGAAGGCCAGGTAGATGAAGAGGGTGCCCAGCCAGAACGCGGGCGTCGTGATGCCCGCGATGGTCAGAAACCGGATCAGGCGCTCCGTTCCGGAGTTGTGCGTGGCGGCAATGAAGACACCTAGGGGCACCGCCAGCAGTCCGGCCAGGAGGAGCGGAAAGACCGTCAGTTCCAGCGTGATGGGCAGCCTCGCGAAGATCTCCTGGGTGACCGGCGCGCCGGTCCAGATGCTCTGTCCGAGGTGCCCCCGCAGCGTCTGACCGAGCCAGCTGCTGTACTGAGCGAGCAACGGAAGGTCGAGGCCAAGTTTGTGCCTCAGCACCTGGATCTGCGCCGGGGTCACCTCGGAATTCGCGCCGAGCAGGATCTGTACGGCGTCCCCCGGGATCAGCCGGATCATCAGGAAAATCAGGACCGATACCCCGAACAGGACCACCAGGAGATCAACGAACCGCCGGGCCGAGTACCTCAGCATGCCCGGGGCACCCGGCCCGGAAGGATCAGTGGGCGATCCACGTCGTTTTCAGTCCGGAGAGCGAACGGGTGGGGCTGGAGACAAACCCGTTGACGTTCTTGGTCACGGCCGTGTACAGGTTGCCATAGGCCAGGAAGGCCGCCGGGCCCTTGCAGGCCAGGACCGACTGCAACTTGGAGTAGATCCGGACCCGTTGCGCTGCAGACGTGGTCGTGCGTCCCTGTTCAAGCAGGGCGTCGACCGCCGGGTCGGCGTACTTGAACACGTTCGTCGATCCGCCGGAGACGACCGTCCGGTAGAGCTGCCCGTCCGGGTCGACCGAACCCCCGTTCAGGGAGACGAACGCGTCGAAGTTGCTGTTCCTCCAGTTCTGGATAAACCCACCGAGTTCCTGTACGTCGATCTTGGCCTTGAATCCCGCCTTGGCAAGCTGCGCCTGCAGCACCTGGGCGGTATCTGAAACCGTTTTGATGGTCGAAAACGTCAGGATGTTGAAATTGACGCCGTCCGGGTACCCGGCCTGCTTGAGCAGGTCACGTGCCTTCGAAGCGTTGGAGGCGTAACAGCTGAAGCCGCTGGTCGGCGTCGCGAACGCACGAATGGCCGGAGGAATCGGACCGCCGGGCTGCGCCTCGCCGAAGTACACGGCCTGGACCAGCTCTGGCCGGTTGATGGCGTAGTTGAGCGCTTCACGGACACGCGGATCATTGAACGGTTTACGGCTGGTGTTCATGCCGAGCAGGGTGTACGCCAGATCCTGAGACTTGAGCAGATCGACCTGAGGCGTGGCCTTCAACAGGGTCGCGACGCTCGGGTCGATGTTCGGAAGCATTTGGTAGGTTCCGCTCTGAAGTCCCAGCTGCCGCGTGGAGGCGTCTGGCACGATGTTGTATTTCAGCCCGTCGAGGTACGGTTGGGCCTTCACCCAGTACTTCGGATTCTTCGCCAATTCGACAGCAGTATCGGGAATCCAGGCTTTCAGCATGAACGGGCCGGTCCCCACAGGTTTGCGCTGCATGTCGCCACCGCCCGCAACGTAGGTGTGGTCAACAATATCGATGGAGGCCACCTGATCGAGGAACGGCGCGAACGGTTTCGTCAAGGTGAACGTGACTTCCAGCGGGCCAGTGGCTACGACGTCTTTGACCGCGCTGAGTCGACTGGCGAGGGGCGAGGCGGTCTTCGGATTTTTCACCCGGTCCATACTGAAGACCACGTCGGCAGAGGTGAACGCGTCGCCGTTCTGGAATTTCACGCCTGGACGGAGGGTGAAGACATACTTCAACCCGTCCTCGCTCTTGGTGTATTTCGTAGCGAGCTGAGGACGGAGTTTGAGGCTGGGGTCCGTGGTCATGAGACCTTCGTAGATCAGCTGGGTAATCGCGAAGGTGGAAAAGGCCGTCGCCACGTGTGGATCGAGGCCAACAGGCGACTGGTCCACCGCGAGTTGCAACACCCCACCTTTCGTGATCGTCTGCGCGCTCACGGCTCCTGAAAGCAGAATTAAGGTCAGGACAACTCGTTTCATGACAACCTCCCGGGCCTGGACGATGTCCTGGTCGCTTAACTGTGTATTGGTCACGAGTGTAGGCACTTCAAAAATGGAATGCAAGTGGTATGGTCGCGTGGTTTCGAAGCCCACAATTGGTACAGAGAGCACACGAGGCTCGTTCACAACGACCTGCAAGCTTCTTTAACGCCTCGCCGAAAGCCTTTGGTCGCAGCCCGGGAGTTCATTTCGGGCGAGTGGTTCCGGTTTCCGCGGCGTCAGGACATCCGGCAGGCCATCTGGATTCGTGGGACGCCATCCTCGACGAACTCCGAGAAGACGAATGGTTCGAAGCCGTTTAGCAGGAGGAAAGTTAAGGTCATCGGGAAGAAGACCGGCGTGGTTGGAGAATCCGTGCGCGTGCTCGCCAACAGGGTGCCTAGAAGAGACCTCGTCATCGCCACCGATCTCGGCGTCTGGGAAACCTGAAAGCCATACAAGCTCCGCAGGTCGACTGATTGCACCTTTGGTAGCCTCGAAACCAGAGGCTTCGATGAGGAGTGGACTGGCAACACGCAACCCAAATGGCTCGAATGGCTGTTCGGTCTGTCCCTCCTCGCCTGGACAGCTTCCTGTAGGTGGGCGTATGGTTGCACGAGGTCAAGTCGATCAAGGCCATGAGCTAGCGACATACGGTTTGGAGCACCCGAGAAACGCCCTGAGGTGAGATCCAGACGGTCTGACTGAGCTCCTCAGCGTGCTGCCCACTCCTTTGTTCAGTCCCAGGAGCGGCTTAACCTGAAGTTGTCAGGCAATAAGCAGGCGTTCATACACCTGATTTCGGTGACAGGCGAGCACGGGAAGTCATCCAAGCGAGTAGAGTCTCTCGCTGTGTCTCGGTCGAAAGGATGGCCGGCCCTGGAATGGAATATTCATAGCAGCCGGTCGCCCGGTAACGACAATCGTTGTCCATTCAACGAAGAAAGTATGGAAGTGCGGGAGAGGTCCGCTACAGACACTTGTCTGGGAGCGTAAAGTGAAAAGCAGACCAATCCACTACCACTTCTTATTGGCGTGGTTCACGCGGCTTCGGGTGAAAAGAACAGAGGGGGATTGGGAACAACTTCCCCCTGGTCTACAGCTCTATGGGTGGTTCAGTCGACTCCATTCCTTGCATAGGTGTCTGTCTGCACCCGGAGCGCGGCCGCTCCGGTCATCACCAGTCTGATGCCGATCGTCGGCCACGGATGGCCCAGGACGGATACACAGCCGAGAACCAGCCCGACCAGCGGCGGCTGAACAGTCATGCACTGGCGATCACGATCTGGCGTCCTGGGTGCCATCGCAGCCTCCATTACTGCAGGACATTGACCAGCAGCGGCACCGGGCTGACCGGGACGTTCGCTGTAGGACCACCGAAAGCTCGCGGGTAATAACCGGGTGTACTGAAGGTTTGAAACACTGGTGTGCTGAGCCAGAAATTCCTGTCTTCGTCGTGGATTTTCGACGCCCAGCTGACCTCATTCCTGTCGTCAGGTGCGCCGATGGGATTGCTCGATCAGGTCGTTACAGCGTACCGTCACGACGACCTGAACATCCTGTAGAGCGTGGAGCACGGGAAATGTTCGAATGGCCGCTTCCCAACTCCAGAGTTTGTCGGTGTGAATGACGTCTGGCACATCATAATTTACCAAAAGCCTTCCGACAAAGGTGTTGGCCGCCTGTGCATCTCGCCGAGCTTGCACGAGAAGGTCCAGTACCGCGCCGGAGTCAGTGACTGATCGCCACAGCCAATGTTTTTTGCTACCGATTTCGAAGCAGACCCCATCCAGAAACCACTGGGAACTCCGTCAGGGTTCCTGACGCCGCAGTTCCTCCGTGAGGGGGTGCGAACTTGATGTTCCGTTGGCGCAGGGTTTCGTGACCGACCTGTTTACCGCGTTCCTGAAGGAGTTTTTGGACGTCCCCTGGCTCAGGGCAAGCGGTGACAAAGCCAGAGAGCGTATTGACGATGCTCAACGGAAAGCGGTGGACACAAAACGGGCGGCCCTCCGGGCGTTTAAGATGTATTTGGCCCGGGAACGGTTCCAAACGTCGCAGGCCAGTTATGGTGGCGGTCTCTTCCGTGCCCCCTCTCAGGATCTTGTTCCGAGCTGAATCGACGTACCAGGGTTCGGGTACCGCGCCTTACCACTCCGCGACGCTGCCGTCCTGATGACGCCAGACCGGATTTCGCCATCGGTGCCCGGTGTTCGCCATCTGCTCAACGTACGCCTCGTTGACGGTGATGCCCAGGCCCGGGCCGTCCGGAATAGAGACGTACCCGGCGTCGTAGTGGAACACTTCGGGGTTGCTGACGTAGTCGAGCAGGTCGTTGCCCGTGTTGTAGTGGATGCCTAGGCTCTGTTCCTGAAGGACCGCGTTGTAGGTCACCGCGTCGATCTGCAGGCAGGCCGCCAGAGCGATCGGTCCCAGGGGGCAGTGGGGGGCCAGGGCCACGTCGTACGCCTCGGCCATCGCGGCGATCTTGCGCACTTCGCTGATGCCGCCCGCGTGCGAGAGGTCCGGCTGGATGATGTCGGCCCAGCCCTGTTCCAGCACCCGTTTGAAGTCCCAGCGCGAGTACAGCCGTTCACCCAGCGCGATCGGCGTGCTCGTGTACTGCTTGATCTCAGGAATCGCCTCACCATTCTCGCTCAGGACCGGCTCCTCGATGAACATCAGTCGGTACGGGTCGAGTTCCTTCGCCAGCACCTTCGCCATCGGCTTATGGACCCGGCCGTGGAAGTCGATACCGATGCCCACGTCCGGACCGGCCGCCTCTCTGACCGCCTGCACCCGGGCCAGCACCTGATCGACCTTGCGGTAGGAGTCGATGAACTGCATCTCGTCGGTGCCGTTCATCTTGACGGCCGTGAAGCCGCGCGCCACCACCTCGCGCACCGCTTCGGCCTCGGCGGAGGGCCGGTCTCCGCCGATCCAGGAATACACCCGGATGCGGTCCCGGCAGGCGCCGCCCAGCAGGGCGTGAACGGGCACGCCCAGCGATTTGCCCTTGATGTCCCAGAGCGCCTGGTCGATGCCGGCCAGGGCGCTCATGTGAATGCCGCCGCCCCGGTAGAAGCCGGAACGGTACAGCACGTTCCAGTGGTCCTCGATCAACAGCGGATTCTTTCCGATCAGGTAGTCGCCGAGTTCGTGAACCGCCGTCTCGACGGTGGCCGCCCGGCCTTCGAGGACCGGTTCACCCCAGCCGCTCACCCCCTCGTCGGTTTCAATCTTCAGGAACAGCCAGCGGGGCGGAACGAGGTAGGTGCGCAGGGCCGTGATTTTCATGGGAAACTCCTGGGAGAGAACGAATGATTGGCCGGACTGTCCTTGCACAGGGAAGAGGGGCTCCGACTCAGTACGGCCGGGCGCTCTGTGCCGCAGTGACGAGCAGTTCGCGCGCGCGGGTTTCCAGCAGTGCGAAGTCCGGTGCGTCCCAGTCGGTCCTGGTCAGGTAACTGCCGATACCGGCACCGATGGCACCTGCCTGGAGGAACGCTCCGAGGTTGTGCTGGTCGATGCCGCCCACCACCAGCAGCGGGAGGTCCGGGTACGGGCCGAACAGGCTCTTCAGGTACCCCAGGCCCAGGTCTCCGGCCGGAAACAGCTTGACCACCCGGCTGCCTTCCGAGAGTGCCTGCTGAAGTTCGGTGGGCGTGGTGGCCCCGGCGATCAGTCCCAGACCCTGTTCACGCGCGAACGCGTGGACCGGCGGGACGAGATGCGGCGTCAGCAGGAACTCCGCGCCTGCCGCCTGCGCCTGCCGCGCCCGGTCCAGCGTGACCACCGTGCCCGCACCCACGTGCAGGTCGTCACCGAAGGCGCCCCGAATGGCCTGGAGTCCCGGCAGACCATGCTCGTCGCTCAGCGACACCTCCAGCAGCCGGATGCCGGCGCGGTACAGATGTTCGGCCAGGCGAGGGGCGTGCCGCGCCGGCACACCCCGCAGGATTGCCACGATCCGGTGCTTCACCACGAGTTCAAGCATACGGACTCCGTTCGAACAGCCGGACTGCCCCGAGGGCGGCGGCCCGTTCACCCAGTTCAGGGCTGACCACCTGCACCGCACGCCCCTCCTGCCTCAGCCGGCCCTCCACCGGCCCGGTGAACGAAGCGTGGCCGTAGAGCACCAACGGCGCGTTCCCTTCCAACAGAACCGCGTCCTGCTGCGAGGCGGCGCCCAGAAGAAAGGACGTCACCTGCTCCGGCGCCGCCCCGAGCAGCTGCCCGGCCAGCCGCGCGGAGAAGGCGGCCCGGGCAAAGCCGCCCTGCTCAGCGGCTGTCCAGCCCCGGTTCCACCACTCCGGATCGGGCATGCCGAGGGAACTCAGGGTGGCCGTTCCCGAGGCGAGAATGGTGTGGCCGAGCACTGCACCGAGCAGTTCACCGCCGAGCGTGGTGAGAGAGTCCAGCAGCATGTGGTCATCGGTACGGACGAGCTTGTGGTGCGACCCGTAATGGATAAACGAGACCTCTCCGCGCAGGTCAAGAAGTTCGCGCAGGCCGACCACCTCGACCTCCTCGCCGCGCAGCACGTCTCCATAAACGCCGCCGGGGTGGGTGCCCGGCAGGGTCTTCACCCCGGGGATGAAGAAGATCTCCCCCAGACCGGGCAACGCGTGGCGGCGAATTCCCGCCGCCAGGGCGCCGTAGGCGGCGGGGGCCGGCAGATGCGGCACCTCGAACAGGCCCACGTTGCTGGTGATCATTCCGGAGGCGATCACCGCCCGCAGCGTGGCGTGCTGCCGCGCATCTTCCAGCAGCTCGGTCAGGGCGAGCGTGAGCGGTCCGGTGCCTTCCGAGGCCGTCCGGGCCGCCCCGACCCGGCGCTCGGCCTGCCACACGACCTGACCGGCCCGCCAGACCCTGAGCCGGGTGCGGGTGGTGCCGGAGTCGATCACGGCGTAGGCGGACTGCTCGGCGGCCGAAAGGTCTGCTGTGGCCGGAGCGTGGGGTCTGGCTGTCTCGGCGGTGTCGTGCATCGCGTCCTCCTCATTTATTACACTCGGTCATGACATCTTCAAAGAGCACGGAAGATCTGCTCGTACACGACCTGGAACAGTTCAGGCCTCCGGCGCGCACGCTCGCCATCTGGAGCCTGGGTCACGCCGGGTTCGCGTTCCGCTGGCCGGATTCCGGGCTGGTGCTGCTCGACCCGTACCTGAGCGACCGGATCGAGCGCCTTGATCCGGCCACCGAATTCCGGCGCCGGTATCCGCCGGTCCTCGCGCCGGAGCACCTGCACGCCGATCTGGTGCTCATCACCCATCGCCATGACGATCACCTCGACCCTGACACCCTCGTGCCCCTGTGTGCCGGACCGAACCCGCCGCTGATGGCCGTGCCGGAAATGGGCCTGCCCGAGTTGCTGGCCCACGGCCTGGAACGGTTGCACCGTATCGTCGCCGGGCAGAGCTTTGCCCACGGGCCCCTCGTGGTCACCCCGATCCGGGCATTCCACGGAGATGAGAACAGCGAACTCGGCGCGTGTTTCGGCTTTCTGATGGAGGCCCACGGCCTGCGGGTATGCCACACCGGTGACACCCTGGTCACGCCGGAACTGGTCGAGGCGATCCAGGCGTTCCGACCACATGTCCTGATTGCCCCGACCAACGGCGCCGATTATTTCCGAACGTCGCGGAACATCATCGGGAACATGAACGGCCGGGAAGCGGTGGAACTGGCGCGGTGGGTGGGCGCGGACCTGCTGATCCCGACGCACTACGACCTGTTCCCGAACAACACCGAGAACCAGGCGTTCCTGGTCGACCATCTGCTCACCCACCATCCGGACCAGTCGTTTCACCTGTTGCGCGCCGGTGAACGCTTCCTCTACGCGGCGCCCGGGACCGCGGAGAGCTGAGCTCAGGGGCCTCGGTCGACCAGTTTCATGCGGAACTCTGCCTGCTGTTCCTGGGGCGTCCCCAGGGCTTCGACGATCACCATCCCGAAGCGCACGCCGTCGTGCATCTCCAGTTCACCCTGCTGGCCCGCTTCCGGCCACGGGTGCTCCCCTTCTCCTGCCAGCAGCACCCGCAGGTACCCGCCGCCCCCTTCCAGCGCGAGTATCTGCGCCGGAACGCTGGCCGAGCCGAAGTGGGCGGTCGCCCGGCGCGGATCAGTCACCGGCCACCGCCCCGTCTCGCCGCCTGCCCCTCGGCCGCCGGACGTTCAAGCGTCTCCCATCATCAGGCCCTCGATGGTGTGGCCCTGCACGACCGGTTCGAGCGTGTCGACCAGTCGCACCAGCAGGTGGTCGCGCACCTCGGCGGGCAGCGAATCGTAAAAGGCCCGGGTCATCTGGAAGTCATGCATCTGGTCATGACCGGCGCCCGGCGCGTCAACCCCCAGCACCAGCACCGGGCGGGCCTTCTGCGAGGTGTTGGCCGTGCCCCGGTGAATGGTCAGCGCCGACCTGACCGAGACGTCGCCCATCTTCGGCATCTTGCGCTGGGCCAGCGAGAAGTAACGCTCGTACAGCGAGGTGGGCGGAAACATCCCGTGGTCGTACGAGGACGGGTCGTCCCACTGGGTGCCGGGGGCGATCTCGAACGGTCCCATGTCCTCTTCCACGTCGACGGTCGTCAGGTTGAACGCCAGCGAGTTCAGGCGGCGGTTCACCAGCGTCTCCTCGGTGGCGCGGAAGTCGCGGTGCCAGGGCTGATCCTTGGCGCCGGGGTTAGGCACGTCGAACCCGATCTCGACGATCTTGTACTCCGGTCCCAGCACAGCCGTGCAGACGGCCACCATCCAGGGGTGAGACACCAGATCGACGAAGCCGCGGATGTCCTCCGGGTGAATCTCGACGTAGTGGCGGTTGGTGCCGCGTCCGACGGTGCCGCCGGGGCGCTGCAGGGCGTCCTTGTAGAGGACGGCGATGTCCTCGCCGAGCCGGGCGATCCACTCGCGGCTGAAGGCGCCCTTGAGGCCGGTGATGCCGTCTCCGTAGATGGCCCCTATGATGGCGGCGGTGTCGTACTGGGTGGTGGTTCTGTCGAGGGTGGTCATGGGGTGCTCCTTCGAAGCAAGCGTGCTTCAGGAAAAACGCATCGATTCATTGGGCGGCAGACAGTCTGAACGGTCATGTTCCCTGAACTCGGGTCTGGCGATGGAGGACGCGGAGGAATCTGATGTTCAGAGTACCTCTGTCAGGGGAGGTGTGGCCTTCACCGGTTCAGGGGAAGTTGAGCCGCCGTGACCGAAGCCAAGTCCTGCCGCTTTCTGGTGACGATGGACCAGCACGGGCGAAGAAGGCCACGCCTGATCACGTGAGGACGCCTCACCACTCCCAGAGTGTTCAGAAACAGGGTGTTCTCGCCATGGGAGAGGTGCCTTCGGCTTTCCTGGTTGACCTCAGCCGCCAGGGCCGGCCGCTGCACGAGGTCTTCCCATATCGGGAGTGAAGTTGAACAGGTCGTCCGGTAGATGACGAACGATGAAATTCCGGGAGAGGTCCGCAGAGACTTGGTGCACCGAGTCTGCCTGACCGGCTCCGCCTTTCCTCGAATGTGATTGAAAAGCTATCCTCTCTGGAATCCTTGATCTGTCTTCAGCGCGGGCCAGCGGCGACGGCTCCCTCGTTCTCTGGACCTGAAGCGGGAACACAAAACGAGGGAACACAGACAAACGATGTATCTGGAACAGGAGATGAACGATGAACGAAGTCCAGCAACCAGATGGCCCCCCCGCTGTTCGGATGAGTGGAAATCCGGTGTTTCCTGGGTGGTACGCCGACCCGGAAGTGCATGTTTTTCTCAGCCCTGAGGGCGTTCCCCGCTACTACATCTACCCGACCGGCTCGGCGGACTTCGACCGCCAGGCCTCGTTCGAGTGCTGGTCCAGCGCCGACCTGACCACCTGGGTCAACCACGGGACCATCCTTGACTTCCGCGACATACCGTGGAGCACCAACTACGCCGCCTGGGCACCCTCCTGCGCCCAGTCTCCGAGAGACGGACGCTTCTACTTCTATTTCTCTGCCGGTGACGGTGCCGGCATCGGCGTGGCCGTCTCCGACAGCCCGAGCGGTCCGTTCCGGGACGCGATCGGCATGCCACTGATCCGCGAGTACCTGCACGGTGCCCAGCCGATCGACGCGCACTGCTTCGTGGACGACGATGGGCAAGCGTACCTGTACTACGGCGGTCACGGCCACTGTGTCGTGGCGCCGCTGACGCCCACCATGTGCGCCGTGCACCGGGCGCCGCGCGAGATCACGCCCAGCTCAGGCTACGTGGAAGCGCCGTTCATGGTGAAGCGGCGCGGAGTGTACTACCTGATGTGGAGCGAGGGCGACTGGGCGGATAGCACGTATCTGGCCGCCTACGGCACGTCGGAGAGTCCATTCGGGCCGTTCGCGTATGGCGGGAGGATTCTGGAGAACCATCCTGAAGTCGCGCTGGCTGCGGGGCACCACTCGGTGCTGCACCTGCCCGGCAGCGAGGACGAGTGGGTGATCTGCTACCACCGGCGGCCGCTGGGAGAGACCGACATGCACCACCGGGTGACGTGCATCGACCGGCTGGTGTTCCGCGGGGATGGCAGCATCGCTCCGGTGACCCTCACGCATCACGGTGTGCCCGCTCGGCCTCTGGTTTGAACGGCCAGTGTCGCAGCGTTGCGTAGCTGAGAGCACTTCTTCGGCACGGCGTTCGCTGAGCGCGGACCGGTGGAAGAGGCATGGAGCGTGCCTGAGGCCGCTCTCCAGCTTTCGGGTCTGCCGAGACGGGCCGACTGGTCAGAGCGACACGACCGGGCATCCGACCTGCAGGTGCCGTATGCCTCAGCGGAAACTCGACCCCGTTTGGTAAACTGTGAGGCAGAACGTCGTCCGTGGGACTCTGGCGTGACTTCCGAGACACCCCTCTGAAGGTTGCACCTTGCCGTCACGCCGCCACTTCCCGGGCGGCGTTCTGTTTGGGGGAGACACCATGCCGAGCGCCGAGACGGTCGCCCGCGAAGACCTGATCCTGTTCCTGAACGCCGCGTTCGCCTGCACCGGGCAGCGGGAGTTCTATCACACGGCCGACGAGCAGCGCGTCAGCGTGCAGTTCCTTCACGCCTACATCCTCGGCAATTACCGGCGGCTCTACGCCCGGACGTTGGCGGCCGGCATCAACGACTTCAACGCCGCCGAGATCATCCTGAACCTGCTGCGCAGCGGCCAGGACACGCCGGAAGCGTTCAGGGCAGAGGAGAATGCGCTGCTGACCGCCGCGCTCGGCCGACTTCCGCCTCAGCGCGGCTGGAAGCTGATCACCCGGCTGCGGCAGGAACGGGTCAACAACCGTCGGACCCGGGCGCTGGTCGGGGCGTACACCCTGAACCAGCGGGACCTGACCTTTCAGGCGGTGAAGTACCGTCGGCACGTCCGGGCGGCAACCATCCACGCCCACTTGCCGTTGCCTGGTGAGCTGCCCGCCTTCCTGTTCGGAGAGCACCGGAAGGTCTTCCGAACCCCCCTGCTGGAGACGTTCCGGCAGGCCCGGCACAGCCACCGGGCAGTGTACGACCTGCCGTTCAGCGTGGCGCAGGGCATGGCGGCGAGACACCGCATCGACCCCGGCGTCTTCCTGACCAACATCGCCCCCCGGCTCACGGAACGCGAGCGTCTCCGCCTGCAGGGACGCAGTGGCGGGAAGGTCGAGGTGCACCCCGAACGGCTGCCGCTGACGGCCCTGTGCAGCTACGTACTGTCCCTGCCGGTGGCGGAGCGGCAGGAGCGGGAGGCGGAGTTGACCCGTTGGCTGGACGTGGCCGCCCGCCGGATCTTCAGCCGTCGGCCCCTTCCGCTGCCTGCGGGCCGAACGGCGGCGGTGCTCGACAATTCGTACTCGTCTTCCGGCTCGCGCGAAAAGCGTGGCCGGCCACTCGCGCTGACGCTGGCCTCCGACTGGCTGCTCCGGTCCGCCGTTCCGGACGGCAGGTACCGGGCGTTCTGGACCTGCCCGGCGTCCGCTCCGCTGCTGGTGCGTGCCCGGGGCCAGACGAACCTCACCGACCGCTTTCTGGACGCGCTCGATTGGGGCGCGCAGACGGTGATCGTGGTCTCCGATGCGGTGGAGAACGATCCGCCGGGCGTCTTCCATGCCGCCTATCTGGCGGCCCGGCGGCTGGTGCCGAACCTGAGCGTCCTGCACTTCAACCCGGTCTTCGACGCCGAGACGCTGAGCGTGCGCGCCCTCAGCCCGCTCGTGCCGGGGGTGGGCCTGCGGGACGCCGACGATCTGCCGACGGCCCTGGGGTTCGCCCGGTTCGCCGCCGGGCAGACGGACGTGGGCGACCTCGAACGCTATCTGGCGGCCCGGGTCGAGGTGTTTCTGAACGCGGGAGCGGTGCATGCTGAAGCTTGAAGGCCTGACGCCGGCTCCAGCTCAGGTGCGCGGCGCGTTCCGCCTGGTGCCGCTCCTGCGGGACCGGCCGTGTGAGGACATCCGTCTGGCGCCGCACAGCATGGCCCCCGGCTTCAAGGTGGTGGACCTGCTGGACCGCACGGTCTACACCGCCTTCGTGCCGCACGCCCTGCTGCTGGAATGGGACCGGCCCGGGGCGGGGGCGCCGCTGACGGTGCTGGGCGGCCAGCTGGGGCGCCCCGGGCGGTCCGATTGGCGCGGCATCGAGACGGTGCAGAAGTTGCGCAAGCGCGAAGGTCCAGGCCGGTTGCGGTTCCTGCCGCTTCATCTGGCGCTCGAAGGGCTGCTGGCCCTGCATTTCGCTCCGCCGCGCACGGCCTGGAAGGAGCTCTCACGGGACTTCCTGAGGGCCGGGCTGGGCAGCCGCTCCGAGTCCGGCGTGCCGGGCGCGCTGCTGCCCGGCTTCGAGGATGCCCTCAAGACCTTCGAGTTGCACGACGGTCAGGTCGGCCTATTGATCTTCGTGGGCGAGCGCCTTGCCTCGGCGTTCGTGGTGCCCTCGGCTCAGGATTACCGCCAGCTGCACCGCAGCGTCCTGGAAGACCTGTACGGTGAGCTGGTCCTGCGGTACGCGGCGCTGTATCCGGACCCGCCGCTGCTTGGGGCGACGCCCCGCTTCGAGCACGCCCGTTCACTGGCCGAGCTGCGCGAGGCGCTGACACTCGTTCGCCGGGAGTGGGCGGTGTTCGTTCAGGGCGACCTGCTGAGTGACCTGCTGAACCGGCCCCTGAGGACCGAGAAGGTCTACGAGCCGGGTCCGTTACGGCTGGAACGGTTCATCACCGACCTCGACCCGGCGCAGGTCAACCACATCGGGGAGCGGCTCCTCCGGCCCGACGGTGAGCTGCTGTACCTGAAGACCTTCCAGCTGTCGGCCGCCCAGACCCGGCGCGCCTATCTGCTCCAGCAGCTCGCCGGGTCCGGGTGGCATCTGGGAGACGCGGCCGCCGGCCTGGGGGTCAGCGTGCCAGAGCTGGTAGACCGGGTCACGCGGGCGGGCTTCGGCCACCTGCTGACGCAGGCCGTGCGGGAGAGTGCAGCGAAGGCGCTCAGGAAGCCCTGAAGCGGCGCAAATTCAGACCGGTTCTGCCGGGTTCAGGAACCACGGCTTCTCGCGTTCGGCAGGCGGGGCGACACACGTCCACCTCGCCCACCTCAGTCCAGGAGCGCCATGAAGGCCGTGAAGGTGCCCAGAGTGTGCGGATGGCGTTCGAACAGCAGTTCGGGATGCCACTGCACGCCCACCAGACCTTCGCCTTCGATGCCCTCGACGACGCCGTCGGGGGCGGTCGCCGTGCTGGTCAGGCCAGGTGCCAGTGCGGCCACCGCCTGATGGTGGTAGGAGTTGACCAGCGAGGTGCCCGGGTGGGCACGGCCCAGCCGACTGTCCGGGAGAAACTGCACGGCGTGCCCGAGGGTCGGCGCGCGTCCGGCCTGGGCGTGGTCCGCCCACAGCTCGGGAACGTCCGGGAGGTGCTGATGAAGTGTGCCGCCCTCGAAGACGTTGATCAGCTGCATGCCGCGGCAGATGCCGAGCACCGGTTTGCCCATCGCCCGGACGGCCCGGTAGAGCGCCTGCTCGAAAGCGTCGCGCTCTTCGTCCACCTCTCCCAGATGACGCCGGGGCACCTGGCCATAGTGTCTGGGATGGATGTCCACGCCGCCGATCAGTACCACCGCGTCGACGCGCGCCGCGAACTCCTCGGCCAGTTCGGGCAGGGTCGGCAACAGCATCGGGCTGCCACCCACGTGGGTGATGGCCTGCGCGTAGTGACGGGGCGTGCCGTGGAACCCCTGGAGTTGACCTTCGGAAGGGCGGGAGGTCGTCAGACCAATGAGGGGCCGGGGTGCCATGGAGACAACTCTACCAAGGCTGTCCCGCCCTGAGAACGCGGCGCGGGCGTGACCGCTCTGGTCAACCGGGGTTGCGGGGCCTGCATCTCACGCACCACATCGCATTGCCTACACGTGCTGCAACTGGCCGAGGAGGTCGCGCTCCAGGCTGATCAGGAAGGACACATTGCTGACGGGTTCGCCCTCGATCTCTATATCAGAACGTCGGCACGAGGTCGTCCTGCTCTCGTCGGCCTGCCTCGGCTGTTCCAGGTCGCAACACTCCCTTGAGAGGCGCGCCTCCACCGCTGCACAATGGCCGAATGAAGATCCTCATGCTGGGCGGCACCCAGTTTATCGGGCGGCACATGACCCTGGCCTTTCTGGCGGCCGGGCACACCGTCAGCGTCCTGACCCGGGGGCTGTCTCAGGACGACCTGCCGCCGGAAGTCGAGCGCCTCCGTGGAGACCGCGACCGGGGTCCGGCCGGCCTTCAGGCCCTGAGTGACCGGACATGGGACGCCTGCATCGACGTCAGCGGCTATACCCCTCGGCAGGTCCGGCCGAGCGCCGAATTCCTGCGCGCTCAGGTGCAGCGGTACGTGTTCGTCAGTTCCGTCAGCGTGTACGGCGACACCCCGCGTCGCCCCGTCAGGGAGACCGACCCGCTGCTGCCCGCCGCAGCGGAAGACGTGACGGAGATCGACGGTGAGACGTACGGTCCCCTCAAGGTCGCCTGTGAAGCAATCGTGCAGGAGTTCTACGGCCCGCGCGGCACCATCCTGCGGCCACAGATCGTGGCGGGACCACACGACCCCACCGGGCGCTATCCCTACTGGGTGAACCGGGCGGTCCAGGGCGGAGAGATGCTCGCTCCAGGAGACGGGACCGATCATCTGCAGGTGATCGACGTCCGCGATCTGGCGCGCTTCACCGTGCGGGTGGTCGAGGGCCAGCTGGGCGGGGTGTTCAACCTCGTCGGGCCCAGGCTCAGCTGGTCGGCGTTCATGGAGGTGCTGGGCGCGGACGAGGTGACCTGGGTGAGTACCCGGGTGCTGGAGGCACAGGGGGTGACCTCGCAGGAACTGCCGCTCTACCGCCCGGAGCACGGTCCGTTCAGCAGCCTGATGGACGTGGACCCGGCCCGGAGCCTGGCGGCCGGGCTGACCCTGACCGATCCGGCGGTCACGGTCCGCGATACGCGCGCCTGGAGTGCCGGCGCCGGGCTCACCCCGCCCTTCACGCCCGAACGTGAGGCGGCGGTTCTGGTCGCAGCAAGGCAAAATCCTGCCTGAGTTTCTGAAGTGCAGGCTGGTGAGGGTGTCGCCGGGCGTTCCGGCGGGTTTGCCACCTGGGCCACACCGATACCCGGTCTGGGTAGAGTCGACCTGTGAGAGCTCGCTGCTGAACTGAACGTGAGTAAACTCTGCCAGCGTGTTCAACGCGATGCGCCCTGCGGTTCGACTCTGGTGAAGCGGCAAGGTATCGCACGTCCGGTATCCTGAGTGAACCTGTCCACATGCAGGACTGGTCGGACGGCACGCCGGTCTCGACCTCTCTGGAGCAGGCCGGACACCATGACCAAACGAATCGACGACCTCATCCTCCTCGTCCACGGCTTGCTGGACTACCCCATCAGCGTCTCCCTGCGCGCGTGGTGTCTGACTTCTTGCCCGCTACGAGGGGGACGATGAGGACGACGGCCAGCAGGACGAGCGAAGCGAGCAGCGAGTGCCGGAACTCGGCCCTGCGAAGTGGTTCCAAAATGGGCCGAGTTGCAGGCCGATCAAAGTGAAGGTCAGAATGTTGAGCACAATGGTCGCCGCGTCCCAGACGGCGAACGTCGGGACCTGCAGATGCGCGGACAGAGCGGGCATTGTCCGCCACAAGCCCGAAGACCACGACCGTGACCACCGCCGACAGTCCCAGCTGTTCTGCCAGCACCCACAGCGCGAAGGTGAACACGAACCGACAGGCGACGGCGGTCGGCGCGTCCGCGATCTGCGCGACCAGCAGACTGACCGGCAAGGACAGCAGCCAGCCCACGGCGGCCCTCCGAAGACGGTCGGCAGGAAGGTGGGCAAGACGTTCGAGGCGTCGAAACTCCCGGTCACCACCGCCCCGACCGCCAGCGCGTCGGGGGGAGCGACCAGAGGGCCGAGCGCGATGGCCGCGGCTCAGGCAAGATCGGGAAACAGCAGGTGGGTGGCCACGGCGACGGTGGTGGGCCCTACCGCCACCACGAGCGACAACACCCCGGCCAGTTTGTCCGCAGGTCCCTCAGGGACGTGTCTCAGGCGCGGCACCCCGGCAGGAAGGCCACCGCCGCTCTATCCACGGTGAGAAGCGTCGGATAGGGAATATTCAGCCGCCGGGCCAGCGCAGACAGGACGGTCGCTCCAAACCGGAGCATCAGCAGGGTTTCACACAGGTGTAGAGGTCACAGGTGTAGAGGTTCAGTGCCTTCCTGAAGTGCACCATGACCACGCTCTGAAGCTGGGCCGCAGGGGGCGTCAGGGATGCGCCTGAACAGCCCGTCTTCCCGTGTGTGGAAAACCTCTCCTCGTCTTTAGGTGGTTCATATGCTGGGCCCGAAATCGGGTCCCTCCGGGCTTTAAGCGCCGTACACGCCCAAGGTGTTTCCGGCGCTTATATTCTGCCGGACCACTTCAGCCACACCGATTCACAGACCCGCCGACGCCTTTCAGGAGCGAGCCATGCAAACCCTGCCGTCTATTTCTACAACGCCCGATCAGACCGGGCCGTCCTTCCAGAACCTGAATGTGCTCGAGAAGCAGGTGTACCGTGGCCCCAACATCTACGGGTACGCGCCGATGATCCGCATTCAGCTCGACCTCGGGGCGCTGGAAGAGCGGCCCACCAGCGCCTTGCCAGAGTTCACCGAACGTCTGGTGGACCTGCTGCCCAGCCTGCACACTCACCGCTGCTCGTACGGTGAACCGGGCGGGCTGATTCGCCGGATGCAGGAAGGCACCTGGCTCGGCCACGTCGCCGAGCACGTCGCGCTCGAACTTCAGTCGCTGGCGGGAACGCCGGTGACCTACGGTAAGACCCGCTCGGTGCGTGGTCGACCGGGCGTCTACAACGTGATGTACCGCTACCGAGAGGAACGCGTGGGTCTGCTGGCCGGCCTCGTCGCGCTGCGGCTGGTGAATTCGCTGCTGCCACCGGAGATGCAGGGCGTCGGTGGGCTCGGCCGACTGGTGCCGCCCGGGCTCGTCACCTCACTCGACCCGGACGCCCCGTTCGACCTGCAGGCCGAGCGGCACGAACTGCGCCGGATCGTCAAACGCTATGCCATGGGTCCGACCACCCAGTCGCTGGTCGACGAGGCGGAGAGACGCGGCATCGCCTTCCTGCGCCTCGACGACCAGAGCCTGATTCAACTCGGCTACGGCCGGTATCAGCAGCGGCTGCGGGCGAGCATCACCGGCCGCACCTCGTACATCGCGACCGAAACCGCCAGCGACAAGGCGCTCACCAAGACCCTGCTCGACCGGGCAGGCCTGCCGGTGCCCAGAGGCGGGGTCGTCCAGACTGCCGAGGAGGCCATGCGCGAGGCCAAACGGATCGGATACCCGGTGGTGACCAAACCGCTGGACGGCAACCATGGCCGCGGCGTTTCGATGAACCTCAGTTCGCCCGATGAAGTCGTCCAGGGCTTTCAGCAGGCGCGGGTTCACAGCCGCGACGTGATCGTCGAACAGCACTTCGTCGGCCACGACCACCGGATTCTGGTGATTGGCAACGAGGTGGTGGCGGTGGCCGAACGGGTCCCGGCCCACGTGGTCGGCGACGGCCAGCACACCATTCGCGCACTGGTTGAGGAGATCAATCTCGACCCGAGGCGCGGCAACGGCCACGAGCAGGTGATGACGCGCATCGAGATCGACGAACACGTGCTCACCCTGCTGGGGCGTTCAGGGGTCACTCCAGAGAGCGTTCCTGCCGCGGGCGAGCGCGTTTTTCTGCGCGACACGGCCAACCTCTCGACCGGCGGCACCGCCATCGACCACACCGACGTCATCCACCCGCACAACGCCTCGGTGGCGCGGCGGGCGGCACAAACCATCGGCCTGGACGTGGCCGGCATCGACTTCATCCTGCCGGACATCACCCGTTCGGTGCACGAGTCGGGCGGCGGGATCGTCGAGGTGAACGCGGCCCCCGGCTTCCGGATGCACCTCCAGCCGTCGGAGGGCCGGCCGCGCAACGTGGCCGCGCCGGTCATCGACATGCTTTTCCCGAAAGACACGCCCTGCCGCATGCCGATCATCTCGATCACCGGCACGAACGGCAAGACGACCACCTCGCGGATGGTGGCGCACATCATGCGCTACAACGGCCACCACGTCGGGCTGACCACCTCGAACGGCATCTACATTGGTGGCGAACTGGTGATGGACGGCGACACCACCGGGCCCCGCAGCGCCCGGATGGTGCTCAGCGATCCGACCATCGACATGGCGGTGCTGGAAACGGCGCGCGGCGGCATCCTGCGCGAGGGCCTGGGCTTCGAGCACTGCGACGTCGGTGCGGTGCTCAACGTGCAGCCCGACCACCTGGGCCTGAAAGGCATCGAGACGGTCGAGGACCTGGCGTACGTCAAGTCGCTGATCGTCGAGGTGGTGAGCGACAGTGGAACGAGCGTGCTGAACGCCGACGATCCCCTGACCGTGAAGATGGCCAGGAAAGCGGGCGGAACGGTGGCGTACTTCTCGATGCAGTCCGGCGCGGAGAGCCCCACCTTCCTGACCGAGCACATCGCCGGTGGTGGGCTGGCCCTGGTGCGAGAGGCAACGATGCTCGGCGACGAACTGGTGATGTACCGAGGCGGACACCGGGTGCCGATCATCCGGGCGCGGGAGATTCCGGCCACGCTCGGCGGGTTCGCGCAGGTCAACGTCCAGAATGCCCTGGCGGCCGCGGCCATCGCGGTGGCGCAGAACGTGCCGATCCCGGTGATCCGCTCGGCGCTCGGCAGTTTCACCACCTCGTTCGAGCAGAGCCCCGGGCGGCTGAACCTCTACGACGGCCATCCGTTCCGGGTGATTCTGGATTACGCGCATAACCCGTCCGGGCTAAAGTATCTCTCGAACCTGGTCACGCACCTGCGGCCGCGCAAGGGCCGCGTGATCGGGGTATTCGGGGTCGCCGGCGACCGCCGTAACAGCGACATTCATCAGATGGGCGAGCTGCTCGCCGGCATGTTCGACGAGGTGATCCTGCGTGAGGACGAGGAGCGCCGGGGCCGGCCATCCGGTGAAGGCGCGCGGTTGACCCAGGCGGGCGCCCTCGCGGCGGGTATGCGGCCCGACCAGATCCGCGTGATCCTGGACGAGACGCAGGCCATCGAAGCGGCCCTGCAGGCGGGACGCCCGGGAGACCTGCTGATCGTGATGCCCAACGAGGTCGAGAAGGCCTGGGCCCAGGTCACCTCCTACGACAGCACCGCCCTGCACCACGAGGCGTACGGGGCCGCGCCGCCGGCCAGGTCGGCGGGAGCCGAGCAGGAGGAGTCGCCGCCGGTGCCTACCGCCAATGCCTACCCGGAACAGGAGGGCTCCCATGTCTGAGCACCAGACCGAACACGGGGAGCAGTGGGTGATCCTGGGGCACGGCGGCGCGAAGACCATTCCGCCCGAGCAGGCGGACGCTCACCGGAGAGGCTGCCTCGAGGCCCTGCTGGCCGGCCGGACCGTGCTGGAACTCGGCGGACGCGCGGTCGACGCGGTCGAGACCGCGATCCGGGTGCTGGAGACCGACCCGACTTTCAATGCCGGGTACGGCTCGGTGCTCACGACCGACAAGCAGGTCGAGATGGACTCGGGCCTGATGGACGGTGAGACGCTGGACGTCGGTGCGGTGGCCGGGATTCGCGGTGTGGCCCACCCGATTTCGGTCGCGCGCCTGCTGCTGGAGGGTGACCGCACACTGCTGCAGGGCGACGGTGCCCGGCAGTTTGCCCGGGACCACCACGCCGAACTGTGCGCCCCCGACGCCCTGATCACCGAGGAACGGCTCCGGGAGGCGAGTGACACGGTCGGCTGTGTGGCCCTCGATGTGCACGGCCACCTCGCTGCCGGCACCTCCACCGGAGGTCTCGACGGGCAGCCGCCCGGCCGCGTCGGAGACTCGCCGCTGGCGGGCTGCGGATTCTACGCCGAGGATGCTGCGGGGGCCGTGGCGCTTTCAGGCGACGGTGAGCGGGTCACCCGGTTCATGGTGTCCGGCCGGGTCTTGGCCGCTCTGGGGGCCAGCGACCCGAGCGAAGTAATGGCGACGGTCGCCGCGGCGATGGGCGAGCGCGTGGGCGGGGAAGTCGGGGGCATCGTGATCGACGGCGCGGGCCGTCTGGGCTGGGCGCATACCAGCGACCACTTTGCGGTCGGGTACCAGACGAACACCATGGCTGGACCGGCGATGTATCTCAGCAAGCAGGAAGAGCAGGACACTGACTCCGAAGTGCCCTGAAGCTCCCGTTCCGATACCCTGGTCGATGTGCCCACCAGGACCATCGGCTTGTGATGAGGCCACCCGGAAGCTGAAAAAAAGCCGCCGAGAAGGGTATGGGAGCGGGGCGACTGATACAGGCAGAGAGGTGAATCCGCCTGGGAAGCAGCGCCTCGGTCTTCCTGACAGTCGCAAACCCTCTCGGAGCCGCACTTTGTTCCTCCAGACGGTAGGCTCCGGGACTGAAGTCAGGCGGAACACGCGGCGACCGTCCATCCTTGGTTTGGGACGGCGAGATCTTCCAAGCCCCTTGGCTTCCTCCACAGATGACAGAGGGTCGAAACGTCGCTCGTCTGTGCGACGGGGAGGAAGATGAAGCCCGGTTCCTTGGCCACTTCGACCTCTGCCCGTAGCGTTCCATGACCTGATCAGCGAAAACCGCCTCTCCATGTCCATCCCAGCGAGTGGCGACGAGAACCGAGACCACCCCGACATCTGTGGGTGGTCTCGGTTCTTACGCTGCTCTAGTCGTTCTTGTGGCTTTGCCGCCCAGCTTCGGCGTGCTGCTCGCTGGTCCCGCCGCGCCGGGAAGACCCGCCCTGCCCGCCGTCGCCGTTCGCTCCCTGATTCTGCTCGTTGTTCCCGCCTGAGGCCTGCCCACCTTTCCGCCCCGCCTCGCGCGCTTCCTCACTCGTAAACTCATGCGCATTTCCGCTCTCATGGGCAGCTTTGCCGCCCTCGCTGGCAATTTCACGCTGCTTGTCAGGATCCATGCCTGCGAAACCGCGGCCATCGTTCTTGTCGGTCATGACGCCCTCCTGTGCTGCCGAACGGCAACAGGTGCTGCAGAGTGTGAGTTCCCGAGAAGATGGCGCGTCCGCCACCGGAGCCGAATGTCAGCTGACTGCCCGGATTATTCGCGTCTGGACGTCTGTGCAGTGAAGGGGTGCATGAATTCGGGAAGGGACAAGTCGTGTTTCTTGCAAGAAACGAATGAACCTTTGCCGGATAGTCCTCATCTCTGGCATCGTTCAGGCGCGGAGTCGGGAGGGAAGACTTGGAATGCACCCTGATCGCCGGACCAACAGGCAAGTCACTTCTAGGCTGAATGATAGCGGGCGGCGAACTCGGCAGGTGGCACATAGCCGAGACTGGAATGCAGGCGTTCACGGTTGTACAA
>Ga0160427_10000316_pt1 | contig 30877 bp, 35 predicted proteins | sample SolpanmetagenomL_FD_108194 | JGI IMG/M metagenome (GOLD analysis project Ga0160427, IMG submission 108194) | Solar panel surface microbial communities from Lawrence Berkeley National Laboratory, California, USA - L | ecosystem: Engineered > Built environment > Solar panel > Unclassified ...
ACCTGACGCAGCTTTGGAGGCGGCTCTCACCCGGGAGCAGGAGCGGACGATGCGTGGCCACCTGCAGGCGTTGGCCGCCCACCAGCTCGTCAGCGTCGACGCTGACGGCCGGTGGACCGCCACCGAGCCCACCTCCGTCATTGACGACGACGAAGCCAATCGGGACGCCGGCGTGGCGCGGCCTGAGCACGTCGTGCTCGAGCAGCTTGGTCGAGCACGGCAGGACACGATCCGGCGGGCGGTGGCGAGTGAACGGCGTGAGTACCGGGCCGCCGTGGATCCCACCGCCCGCCGCCATCGTTGGGAAGCCCAGCGCCAGCAGGTCCTCGGTCGCCAGGCCAAGGTCGATCTCGTGCGGCAGAAGGCGTGGTGGAACGGCTTAGACGAGCACGCTCGCCGTGTGCGGACCGCGGCCGGGGCCGCGGTCTTCGCGGCCCTCTCCCCCACCGAGCAGGCCCAGCGCAAGCACCAGCTCGCAGTACGCCGTGCTCGGGCCGGGCTCGTCGAGCGCGACCGGCACACCGCCTGGTGGAACGGGCTGAGCAGCCAGGAACAGGACAAGCGCAGCGTCACCCGTGCCTGGGCCTACCACCGCCTGCCCGAGGACACCCGAGCCAGCCTGGCCCGAGTCTGGAGTGAGCACCGCACCCGCTGGGACCTCCCCCAACCGCGGCGCGCACCGTCTTCGCCGGCCGCACCTGTCAGGCCCGATGTGATGGCGGATCTGGTCATCGACCTCACGGGACCGCCTGAGGGGGTACAGGCCTCGCTCCTAGACCTGCTCACTACCGCCACCGGTGGCCAGCCCGCTGGCCGTGAGCTCGTCGCGGGCAGCGCCCGGTGACAAGCCGCGAGGCGCCCGGCGTCGGTGCCTACGGCGCCGGATCCTGTGGTGCGGGGTCCTGCGGGACGCACTCGACGTGCACGAGGCAGGTGAGCCCCGCGATGAGAGGGGCTTCGACGTACTCCTCGCCGTCCTGGACGCTCTCGCCGCACTCCTGACAGCGGCGCCCGCGCGGGCGCGGTGGTTGATCCTCGTGGCGCAGCTCGGCGAGGAAGTCCTCCAGCACCGGCGGCGGCCACCAGCCCTTGGGCCGGCCGTCGACGGGTGAGACGCCGATCGGAACGACGGTCACGCCCGCCATGCTCAGCCCGACCGCGAGGTCCTCGGGTAGGAGATCAGCCTCGTCCAGGCGCAGCAGTCGGCCGCGGTCGACGTCGTCGAGCTCGGCGAACCACGTCCGCACCGCGTCAGCCTGCCTCACCTGCATCGCTCCCCGCTTTGGTCGTCAGCCCTGGCCGACTTGGTCACCGGTCCAGTATTGCCAGGATGGCGCGTACAGCTGTCACTGATGCTGCCTCCAGCATTCCTAGGTATGCCTGTTGTGCCCGTAGTGACGTGACTGCACTTAGTGCCCGTGCCACGGTCACTGCCGTTGCTCCTAGCGTCACTACGCGCTAACCTCCCCATTAATAGTGTTGCTGGCGGTAGGGCTATTCCTAGGAATGTTTGCATTGACAGCTGTGCGAGCAGTGCCAGCGTCCGTAGCTGTGACAGCGTCGCGGCACTGTGTAGTGTTGGTCGGAGTAGTCCCAGTAGTAGCGTTCCTAGGAACGCGCTTAGACCGAGGAGAGCTATGACTGCGATCATTGCGATCAGCAACCAAAAAGGCGGCGTGGGGAAGACCGCCACCACGCTGGGACTGGCGGCCGCCGCGCGAGCGGCTAGTGCTCGCGTGCTGGTCATCGACCTCGATCCGCAGGCTAACGCCACCGATGTGCTGACCCTGCCGGACGTCGAACTGGGCGACGGCGCGTTCGGACTGCTGGCAGACCCCAAGCACGGGGGAGGGCAAGCGCTCAGCGAGGTCATCGTGGCCGGGGCGGGGGAGTGGGTTGGAGTGGACCTCGTCCCCGGTAGCCGCTCGATGGCCGAGGTCGACACCGACACCGGCGCCACCCAGCCCCTGCGGCTACGCAAGGCCCTCGGGCAGGGGCGAGACAGCCTCGCCCACTACGACGTCGTCCTCATGGACTGCCCGCCCAGCCTGGGGCGGGTGCTCCTCGCCGGCCTCGTCGCCGCGACGCACGTCGTCATCGTCACGGAACCCGCTGGACATGCCCTCCAGGGCGTTGGACGCCTCGAGGAGACGATGACCGAGGTCCGGGACGGCTTCGAGCAGAGCACCCCCCGACTGCTGGCCCTGCTCATCAACCGAGGTAAGCGCACCGCCGAGGCGGCCTTCCGCGAGCAGGAGCTGCGGGAGAGCTACGGCCCCCTCGTCCTGGACGGCATCGTCCCCGAACGTACCGCCGTCGCAGACGCAGCCAGCGCGGGTCTACCGATCCACGCCATGAAGAGCCCCGGGGCATCCGCCGTCACCGTCGTCCTGGACGCCTTGTGGGCCCAGCTCGACGCACGCCTGCGGGAAGCGGCCCCCACCCCCGCCGCCACTCCTTCCTCCTGACGACCCACCCTGGAGACAACACCATGGCTACCCCGGCCCGCCGCGCCGCCATCAGCCGCCCGCACCCCGCCAAGGCCGCCGCCGATGCCGCGAAGGCCGCTGTTGCTGAGCAAGACGCCTCTGCCAAGGCCCCCAGCACCACCCCCCCTACGTCCGCCGCCGCACAAGCCCCAGCACCGTCGCTGCCGGAACTGGCCGTCGGCCAGCTGCAGGCCACCAGGGACCACGACACCGCGGCGCCAGCAAGCCGTCCCACTGAGGCGGGGGAGAGGCCCAGCGACGACCCCGCTCACACCGCCGCCGGCCAGGACACCGATGGTCCGGAGTCCTCGTCCCCCAGCTCCGCGGGCACCACGCCGCGCCTGGTCAGCGGGCGTGTCTCCTTCGCAGGCAGGGCCACGACCGTGTACTTCGGATCGCCTGAAGAGCGCGACCGCGTCAAGGCCGCCTTCCGTGCCCACGGAGGCGCGGACGGCTACGGCTCCGAGACCGACTGGTACCGCGACCTCATCCTGCTGGCCACCGAGACGTGGGAACGCGAGCACAACAACGGCCAGCCCTTCCAGCTACGTCGCCGCGCCCGCCGCTGAGTGGCCCGCGGCCCATGGAGGCGGCCACCTGACGGCCTGCGCAGCATTCCTAGGGACGAGCGGAATGACATGGGTACGAGCAGTGCAATTGACGATGGCCAGTGACCGGGACGAGCAGTCTGATCTGAAGGACCTCATGAACTTCCGCGGCGCCAGCGCCACCATCCGCCCCGTCCTGCAGCACGTCGCGGCTCAGGGCTACACCGTCACCCTCGCCGCCGGGTCCTCGCACTGGCGCGTCCAGGACGCCGCCGGCGCCTTCCGCTGCGCGCTGCCGCATACTCCGTCCTCGCGCTCCGCTGCGTCCCGCGCCAACTCCGTCCTGCGCCGGGCCGGCATCGAGCCCATGCCGTCGAGCAAGACCAAGCCGAAGCACGCCCGGTAGCCGGGCAGTAGGGGAGGGGCCGGTCGAGCGGTGCCTTCCCCGCACCACTCGACCGGCCGGAGACGATCGTACGCGCGTTCGAGGCGTGGGCCTCTGCGCCCGGGCGGCCGTTGATGCCCGGACGGCCCTCACGCACTGTGGGGCCATGACCGAGGACACCGTCGCGCGGTGCGTCAGCCCTACACCGTGCTGGATCTGCGGGTCCCCCATCGAGGTTGGGGAGGTGATGATCGTCCACGCCGATCCCCAGGCGGTCGAGCACGTCGAGTGCTGCGAGGACGACCAAGCCTTGGCGGCGGCCGAGCGTCTGAACAACACCGACGAAGGGCTGTGGCAGCCCGTCATGCTCGACCCCGGCCCTCTGGTCCTACCGGGAGCCGTGAACTGACTAGAGCGGTGAGACGAACAGCTCCCCACGCAGGGTGCGCTCGATGAGCGCCCCGGCGTGCGCCCGGGCCTTGAGCTCGACGCCGACGCGCTCGAGCGCCCGGCGGTGCTGGGCCACGAGGTCGCCGTCGTCCCCTTCGATGGGTCGCGCCAGCTCTCGCCACGCGCTCCTCGTCGCCTTCAGGTTTGCCTCGGCCCGGTGGCAGAACAGCCACGCCAGGACCAGAGGCTGCCGGCGAAGCGCCTCATAGCCGTCCTCCTGCCACTCCGGGGCCCCCCAGTCCAGCAGCCACGCCACCGCAGCCTGCTCCCAGCCCTCCACTGCCGGTGGTCGCACGTTCGGTGGCCACCCCGGCGGCACGTACGCCCCCGTCGCTCCACGGCGCTTGGGCACGATCACCGGTCGCGGCACAGCCCTGCCACCCCGCCTCTGCGCCAGCTGCCAGCGCAACGTCGACCCGACCCCGGCCGCCTCGCCGACGCTGCGGCGCTTCGTTGCCCCACCGGGCGGCTCCGTCACCGGCCGCCGACCCCGTGAGCTGCTGCAGCACCGATCGACCCACCCGCCTGACCCTCCCTGACGCCTACTTGCCACCTCACCCTAGAACAAGCGTTCGATAAGGGCGTAGCGTCGGGTGGGTGCAGGTTGCCGTGTTCGTGTCCAGGCGGGGCGACGCGGCCGCCCGCGCCGCGGCCGCGCAGGTCTGTGCGCAGTGGTGTCAGGAGGTCGGCCACGACGTCGTCGCCACCGTGGACGGGTCAGATAACGATCACCAGCAGTGCGAGCAGCGCTGGGAGTTGGTGAAGCAGGCCGAGCGGGGGGAGCTGGACGCCATCGTCACCCTGGACCAGTCGACGTGGTCCAACGGGTGGCCGCTGCCGGACCGCAGCATCGACAGCCGCCTGGTGCAGGCCGGCAAGCCGCTGGTGCTGGTCGCTGAGCAGCCATGACCTCAACGGCCGCCACGAGTGAGGTTCAGGCTGGTGCGCTGGCGCGCCCGGCAGGAGACTGCTGAACGTGTGTGGTCGCTACGCCCGGTCCCGTCCGGACTCCGAGCTCGTCGAGGTTTTCGGTGTGCGTGAGGTCGTCGGCGAGCAGCTGCCCGCCTCTTACAACATCGCACCCACCCAGGACGCGCGTGTGGTACTCGAGCGGGCGCCGCGCGAGGAACCCGACGCCGAAGCGAGCCGGCAGTTGAAGACCCTGCGCTGGGGCTTGGTCCCGTCGTGGGCGAAAGACGCGAAGATCGGCAACCGGATGATCAACGCCCGGGTTGAGACCATCACTGAGAAACCCGCATTCAAGCGCGCCGCCGCTAAGCGTCGCCTGCTCGTACCCGCGGATGGATACTATGAATGGGAGAAGCGTTCAGGCACAGCTAAAGTGCCGCACTTCCTGCACGACGCCAACGATGATGTCTTGGCCTTTGCTGGACTGTACGAGTTGTGGCCGGACCCGGCCAAGGCCGAGGATGAACCGGACCGCTGGCTGTGGACCTTCACGATCCTGACTACGCAGGCCACCGACGCCCTCGGCCACATCCATGACCGCACACCGGTCATCGTCCCGTCCGATATGCACGGCGACTGGCTGGACCCGCACCTGACCGACCTGGAACTCGTCCGCCAGGTCCTCGACGCCATCCCCGAACCACGCCTGGACACCTACGAGGTCTCTACAGCGGTGAACTCCCCGCGCAACAACTCCCCGGAGCTACTCACCGCGGTCTCATGAGGTTCGCTCACCTTTGCTCATCGACCGCTGCGGTGGTGGGGGTGGGTGAACGGGGCTGTGTCGTCACCGCCGACGTCGGCGTGCTCGATGGACTTCGGGTGGACGCCTCGTGCTCCAGCGAGTGACCCCGGATGATGTTCGGGTGACCGACCTTGACGTGACCCGCGCCCGCGAGCTGGCTGCCGAAGCCGTCGACCCCGCCCGCTCCGCGCTGTCGCGGATCTTGTGCGCTGAGGAGGTGCCCCGCCGGTTACGCCGGGACAACCCGGCTGCGGCCGCCGCCGATGTCGCCCGCGCTGCCGCGAACCTCTTGCGCGACGCTGAAGCGTGACGGGTGACGCCAGCTGAACATCGAGCCCCTGCCGCTCTCGCCAGGCCGGCGGCTTGGCCGGGCAGCTGGGTGGCGCTTCGGGCCAGGGCCAGCTCGATGGGACCAGTGAGGTCACCGGGCAGGGCCATTCCCTGAGTCGGGTTGGGGCGGCCGGGGATGGGCGAGTGCGGCGAGTCGTTGAGGGCGGGGGAGCGGCAGCGGCGGAGCGGTGCTGACCGTGCGCGTCAGTGGCCTCGTCCAGACTCACCCCATGGACGCGTCCCAAGCCCTGCTGACTGCTGCTGCTGTGCACGCGGGCTTCCAGGCGACCATCACGCTGGTCACCTACCCGATGCTGATCGCGACGCCGGCGGCTACGTGGGCGCAGGTCCACGCCGGGCACTACCGGCGCATTAACCCCGTCGTCGCGCTCGTGTACGGGGCGGTGGTCGCGGCGTGGGTGTGGGTCTTTACCAGTGGCGGGGTCGGCCCCGCCTTGTGGGTGGCGGCCGCGGGCAGCGTCATCACCGGGATGACGACCGCCTTTCGAGCCGCGCCGACTCACACCCTGCTGCGGCGGCAAGGACCACGTCCGGAGCTGCTGCGGCGTCTTCTGCGTGCGGACTGGGTTCGCTTCGCGGGTGCGCTGCTGACCTTCGGCGGTGCCTTGGTCGCCGTCTGGTGATTGCTGATCGGCGGGTCGAGTCGCCGGAGGCATCCGGTGCTTCTCGCGGCGCCGGTGCAGCATTGGAGAAAGTGTCTGTTCCCCCTGACCGACCTGGGGACGGCACGAGCTCTCTACGCTGCGCTGCTCTTGCCGCCCACAGGTGGACAGCGGGACCCATCGGCCCGGCTGCACACCACCGACAGCTCACCATCGTCTAGCGGTTCGGCACTGCGCTCCGTCGGCCGTGCACAGCCTCACGAGGTGCACCACCCGCACCCCACACAGCTTGCGCCCGGCAGGCAGCAGGACATCGGCGCCCCGGCATCGCACCCGCGGCTGACGTCGCTTGTGCAGTAGTGAAACCTCTACCCCAGAGGTGTTGGCTTCACCGGAGATTGGTTGTTCAGCTGGTGATGGGTGCGGCGTCGGCCTCGGTCACGCCGCGGGCAGCCGCGGCGCGCAGGAACTCTTCCACGGCCTGGGAGTTCTCGTTGGCGTCGGTGGAGACCAGGCGCAGCCAGCGCAGCTTGATGACGTGGACGCCGTGGTTGACGTAGAGGCTGCCGTCCAGCGTCGCCTCCTGCTGGGTGGCGTTCCAGCGCACGATGACGGTGGTGTCGTTCGGCAGGCCCTTGACCCAGACGTCGGTGACCTCCAGGTGCAGCGTGGGGTTGAGGTGGTGCAAGCGGACCAACCAGCGACGCAGTCCGTCGACGTCGTGGCGTTCGCCGCCGAGGGCGTGGGAGCCGCCGAAGCGGTGGTGCATGTTCGGGACGCAGGAGCGCAGCAGGGCCTCGTCCTGGTGGTTGTTGACGAGCTCGAAGTTGCGGCGGCTGATGCGCTTGACGATCGCGTGGTACATCGGGGTTCCTTCTTCCGGGGGTGGGGCGGGAGGTGGGCGCTGCTGGAGTGGGTGGTGCGGCTCAGAGGATCGCGGTGAGCCAGTCGACGACGCGGACGCCGAAGACCTCCCCGACGCCGCCGACGCTGCCGATGGAGGCGATCGAGCCCACGGAGCCGATCGAGAGGACCGAGCCGACGGAGAAGGCGGAGGCGGCGCTGCCGGCGCTGGCGAAGGAGAACGCGCTGCTCAGCGACGCCGCGGCGAAGGCGGAGGCGGTCGAGGCCCAGCTGAACATCGACAGCGCCGAGAGCGAGGAGGCCAGCGAGGCGACCGAGCGGTGCGAGCGGTGCGACGCCCACGACGTGGTGGTGAGCGGGGTGGCGGTGAGGGCGGTGGCGGTCATGACGTCTCCTGGGGAGCGGGCTGCTTGACACTGACAAGCAGAACTCTGGCACGGCCGATTGACACTGTCAAGCGATGACGGGGAGGATGGTCCCGTGCCCACCACCGCCACCCCCTCGAAGGACCTGCGCGCCGCCCTGGTGCGTGCCGCCCGCGCCGAGCTGGCCGAGGGGGGTGCGGGTGCGGTGAGCTTGCGCGCGGTGGCCCGGCGGGCGGGGGTCTCCCACGCCGCGCCGGCCTACGCCTTCGGCGACCGCGCGGGCCTGCTGACCGCGGTCGCGGTGGCGGGCTTCGGTGAGCTCGCGGGGGCGATGGAGGTGCCCCCGGCGGGGCCGGGACGGGCGGGCCTGGCCGACCTCGGGCGGCGCTACGTGGCCTTCGCCGCCGCGCACCCGGCGCTGTACGGCCTGATGTTCTCCCCCGGCGACCTCGACCTCACCGACGCGGACCTGCAGGCCGCGCGGGCAGCGGCGCTGCGGGCGCTGACGCGCCTGACCCGCGCCGACGGCGCGGACGGCCCGCCGGCGCCGACCACGTCGATCAGCTGGGCCTTCGCCCACGGGGTCGCCTCCCTGGTGGCGGGTGGTTCGCTGCCTGCGGGCGAGGTCGGCGCACTCGTGGATGGTTTCGCCGAGCTGGTGCACCACGACTTGACCTGACGGCACCCGGGGCGACCGGTAGCGGCGGCGACGAGCGTGCAGCGGCAGACGCGGCGGTGGCAGCGCAGCAGCAGCAGGCAGAGGGCGGTCGGTAGCGTCTGAGCGGTCAGCTGGTGGAACCCGTGGTGAGGAAGGATCGAGCTGGTGGCAGTTGCAGACTTCACCTTCAAGCCGACGGTCGCGTCTCGGGTGGATTACGACGTCGTTGGTGAGCGAGACGGTAAGTGGATCTTGTTCCAGAGCGGGTGCACGCGGCCGGAAGCGGAGGATGCCCTCGAAGCGGCACGCTCGGGAGGACCTTCGGTCACGTGGCACCTCGTCCGGCGGACCAGCACCGTCACGGAGGAGATCGTCGACGGCTGATAGCCGCGTCTTGGCCGCACCACCAGGGGCCCAGGAGCAGTACCAGTACCTCCGGCAGCAGAGCTAGCGCAGCGCAGCGCCGACACGAGCGCAGGCCTGCGGCAGCAACGGCGGCGGGGGCGTCGCAGCAGCCGCCGGCATACAGCAGCGCAGCGGCGAAGCGCAGCAAGCGCGCGCAGCACGTCGCAGCAGCAGCAGCTGTTCGTTCTCACCTGACCTGTCTCAGCCCCGCATCCGTGACCTGCGGTGGGACAGATCGCGTGAGACGGCTCGCGGGCTACTTGTCTCATCCAACGTGTCCTAGTCGAAGATCGCTGAGACCTGCCGGGGGAGTGGGGCGCGGCGTCGGGCCAGTACGTACCGCGGTGACCGGGAAGTCAGGGCCCGCGTGCCTGCGCCGTCGACCTGTGCGGGAGACGTCCCGAAACGGGTTACGGGACGTCCAGGTTTCGGGGCGGACTTTCGGTCCGTCTTGAGACGGCGTGTCGCACACTCAGGCAGGCCGGGCATCGAGCGTCCCGAAAACGAGTGTTTTCGGACCGGACTATCAGTGCTCAAGATCCCGTAACGGCGAGGGGGAGGGCCAAGGGCTACCAACACCGGCACGGTAGGACCCCGTCTCACGTTCCCCGCAGGACTCGTCCTTGCTGAGGGACTGCAGTTGCCTTGTCGGGTGATGAGGAAGGGGTGGCTCGGCACCACGGTCGGTGTCGAAGCCACCCCTTCTGCACTGACCCGGCCGACCGATCGCGATGAGGCTCGCTCGTCGTAGAGCCGTGCGGCGATCAGTGGCGGTGGTCAGCCGATGGCGCGGTGGTAGACGACTGCGGTGCTCCAGATCTTGCGCTTGCTGACGCTCTTGCCAGCGCGGGGGGAGTCGTACATGTAGCCATCACCGGCGTAGATGCCGTTGTGGTAGGCCCGTCCGCTGCTGGAGAGGAAGAAGACCAGGTCGCCGGGGCGTGCCTCGGCGGGGGAGACCCGGGGGGTGGCGAGCATCTGGGCGTTGGCCGTACGCGGTAGCGCGACGCCGAGCTGGCGGTACACAAAGCCGGTGTAGCCGGAGCAGTCGAAGCCGGCGGGGGTGGTGCCACCCCAGACGTAGGGCACTCCGACGTACTGGTCGGCGATTGCCAAGACGGGGGCATCGGTCACGGCGGCGGCTGCGAGGGTCGCTCGCGGGCGGGAGTGGGCGTCTGCGGGGACGGCGAGGCTCAGGCTGAGACCGCCGGCGATCATGACGGTGGCGCCCCAGCGCAGCGCTCTCTTGCTCGCACTTCGCGCGGGGCTGGACGTGCTGGAGCTGGAGTTGGGCATGGCGAAGGACATGAGAAGTGACCTCTCATCGCCTGCGAGGTGAGCTGTCGGGTTCGGATGGAAGGTGCACCCGGCTCACGTGTGAGCTTGACCCCAAGGACGCGTCATAGCGCCCGAAAAAGTGGTTCCCCCGCCCTCTGCCACCCGTGCTCAGGGTCCCGGTTGCTGTGGCAGAGGCTCGGCGTCAGCAACAGGCACTTCCGACCCGTGCCGGAAAGTGAAGGTGACACTACCCATGGTCATAGCTGACACCAAGCCTCTGCCGGAGGTGGGCGCGATGCTGGACCCCGACTGCCGCCGCAGACCTACGAACCGTCAGTGCTCGGGCAGGATCACGGCGACGGCCAGGGGCAGGGCCAACAGCATCGCCACGGTGGGAGACCGTCTTGCCTCCTCTTGCTCAGACGGCCGCGCCTTCGTCGCCCGCCACAGCAGACGGGCCGCGAGGTAGAGCACCGTGCTGGCGGTGAAAAGGGCACCCTCCAGGTGCAGATCGGCGATGTGCGCCGCTTGAGTCTGGCTGTTGCCGGCCAGACTTCCGAGAGCGAGCGTCACCGTCCACGCCGCCTGGTACAGCTGCACGGGGGCGCGTCGGGTGGCGAGGTAGCGATCGGTGGCCCACAGCGCCCACCGCGATGCGACTGGACGTCCGGCGCCGCGTCCGCTGAGGGCGTGGGACACGTGTCCCGCCGCCAAAGCGAGCAGTAGCCCGGGTGTCGCTGCGTCCAGGACCGTCCTGGCGGCCAGGTCCGCCCAGACCGCGCCACCAGCCAGCACCGCCACCGCGGTCACGACCAGTACCGGGTGAGGCAACAAGCGACGGCGTTGTCGCATGAGTCGTCGGAGCACCACGGCGACCGCAGCCGCAGTGGCCAGACCGACGCCGAGACCACTCACGCTGAGCGCGGTGATCTCCGCCGCTGGTAGACCCCGCTGGGCCGCCACCTGTGACGTCATCCACACCGCCATCCATGCCCCGAGCAGCAGGACGATCAGTGACGCGGGGCCCTGAACCCCCGGCAGGTGCCAGTGCGGTGCAACCCGCCTCACCGCCTCGCGGTACTTGGCCGTCAGCGCCTGCACCTTTGGTGTGGTGGCGGCCGGGGCGTCCTCGCCGGCTGGAAAGGCGCGCGTGGCGGGGGCGGGCAGTGACGTGGAAGCCACCCACCCTGACGAGGGCAGGCTGGCCGTCTCCGGCGACAAGGCGTCAGGCTCGTGGTCGCTGCAGCGGGAGGCGGTGACGCGCCAGGACCCGAGCGGGAGGTCCTCGACGAGCACGCTGACGCACGCAGTGTGGTGATCAGCGACGCTCTCCAGTCGCAACAGGCGGTCGAAGCGGGACCTCCCGGTCGCGGCGTCGCCGGTGTCGCGTTCACCGCGGACGTGGATGACGCAGCCCTCATCGGCGAGGACACCTCCGTCGTCGTCGGGGGTGCCGTGCGCGAGGTACCACAGGGTCACCGCCAGGGTTCCGGTGCGGAGAGCGTCCTTTGTCATTTCGTGCGGCGGCAGCGGGGTCGTCGCCGCTGCGACAGGGCTGACCTGGAGGGCAGTGACAGTGCAAGGGTGCATGGGGTCCTCAGACCTCCCGCCCGGGTCGCACGCACCGGCCCCGTGCGCGGCTGGTGCAGCACGTTACCGGCGGCCTTGTCGATCAGACCGTATGGACGGCCTCGGTCACCGGATCGGCGCAAGGTCCCCGCGGGCGACGACGCACCAGCAGCGCCCTTGGCCTGAGTACCAGCGAGGCGCCTGGTCGGGGCGACAGCACGGCGGCCGGGTCCCCTTACTCGGTTGCCGCCGCTCAGGCGGTGGTCGCTCAGGCGGTGGCGGGTCAGGCGGTGAACGTCCAGTGCCACGACTCGCGCGGCACGTTCTCGTCGAAGCCGTAGTCCTTGGCGTGGGTGCGCATCCACGTCAGCGCCTTGGTGTTGAGGTCCAGATCCAGGCTCAACCCCCACCCGTGCTCGCTGGTGCCGGGCTTGGCGGCCAGGCCGCCCTGGGAGTACAGCCCCTTGCGTTGGGCCAGGTCGACCTGCTGCTCGTAGGGGCGGTAAGAGTCCGTCGCCTTGATCGTGACCCCGTCGCGGGCCGCGGCCGCGCGCAGCTGCTGATACGCCTGCGCGGCCGGGGCCCACATCGTGTGCGAGCCCTGTCCAATGCTGCTCAACGCAGCAGCGGGGATCTTCCCGTTGCCGTACTTCGCCAGCTCCACCGGCACCCCGGCCGCGGTACGCAGCGCCCTGGTGGCCGTCACAGTGCCCGCCGTCCCGGTCAGCGACGTCGCGGTCAGCGACGTCCCGGTGCTTCCCGACCCGGGCAGCGACGTGCCGGGCAGCGACGTGCCGGTCAGCGACGTGCCGGTCAGCGACGTGCCGGGCAGCGACGTGCCGGTGTCGCCGGCGCCGGCGGCGATGCTCTGCGACAACGCCGAAGCGAACGACAGCCCCGAAGTGGCGCTGGTCGTGCTCGTGCGGGATGCGGCTGCGGTGGAGCTCCCGGTTGAGGTCACGACGGTGGCCCGCTGGGTGGGGGTGGGTTGGAAGGAGGCGATGAGGGCCTGGATCTCCGCGATGCGGGACATGGCTGCGCTGATGCCGTCCACCATGCGTACCTGCCCTCGACTCGACCAACGATCGGTGGCAGGTTTCTCGACCGATCCGGTGGACACCTTGAACGTGAGCTGCACGCCGTGAGACCGATGGCGAGCAGTGCAGGGGACGGCCAGGGCTGCTCCCGACGCTCGACGCCCTGGCGAGATACCCCCAAGGGGTTAACCTTGGTGCATGCGACGGACCGCCAGCCTGCTGATCAGGCGGTCTATGTCGTTGCGTCTGCTGCTCGTCGCGGCTTTGGCGATAGGCCTGTCGGCAATGCACGTCCTCGCGGGCGGGTCCGGGCAGCAGCATGCGCAAGCCCGCGGGCACCTGAGCGCCCCCGTGGTGCCGGGCGTCCCCAGTGCGCACGGGGCCATGGCGGTCGGTGCTTCGACGGTCGATGCGTCACCGACCTCGGTCTCACCGACGTCGGCCTCGCAGGTCAGCGACCACGTGCATCACCCTTCGGTCGACTGCGTGCTCTTCCTCACCGCCGGCGTAGCCATGCTGGGAGTCCTGCTCGCTTGGGCGGCCGCCCGGGCGTCGCGCCCGTCGTCCTGGCCGGCCGATCCCTGGCTGACGACGGTGATGGCCAGCACGCCGTGGCGTGGACCGCCGCCATGGCGCTGGCCTCGTATCCACCTCTGCGTGATCCGGGTTTAGACCGACGCCCATGCGTCTCGGACGACTGCCGTCCAAGCGCTACCTCGTCGTGGCCTTCATCCCGTTGACTCACCAAGGAGCTATGCCTGACATGCGCACCACCACCCGCTCGACCATGAGCTCGCGCACCCGTAACGCCACCCGGATCGGCGCCTTCGGCGCTGCCGCCGGCCTGTCCCTGATCCTGGCCGCCTGCGGCGGCAGCGACACCGGCTCGATGGACATGTCTTCGATGTCCTCCTCGGGGTCCTCCTCGACGTCGTCGAGTCCCGCCACCAGTGCCACGAGCGCAGCGGTCGATGCTGCACACAACGACCAGGACGTGATGTTCGCGCAGCAGATGATCGTGCATCACCAGAGCGCGATCGAAATGGCCAAGATGGCCACCACCAAGGCCTCCAGTCAGGAGGTCAAGACCCTGGCCGCGAGCATCGAGTCCGCCCAGGCGCCGGAGATCGAGGAGATGACGTCGTGGCTCACCGCCTGGGGTGAGCCCGTCAGCGCTGACTCCTCGATGGGGGGCATGGACCACTCCAGTGACCCCGCGATGACCAGCTCGTCCATGTCCAGCTCGTCCATGTCCGGCTCGGCCATGTCCGGCTCGAGCATGGGTGGTTCCTCGATGCCTGGGATGATGAGCGAGGAGCAGATGACTCAGCTGAACAACGCCACCGGTGCTGACTTCGACCGGATGTTCCTGCAGATGATGACCGAGCACCACAAGGGTGCGGTGACGATGGCTCAGACCGAGCAGCAGCAGGGGCAGAACCCCCAGGCCATGAAGCTGGCCGACTCCATCGTGACGAGCCAGACCGCTGAGATCGACCAGATGAACCAGATGCTCACCGCGATGGGCTGAGCAGTCACCAAGAGCTGATGGAGATCGGCTGGTGGGTGACGCAGGCCGTCACCCACCAGTCGGCGTCAGTGGACTCACGCTCGCTTCACCTGTCCACCAGGTGCATCCCGGCGCACCGGCCTCCTTGCCTGCCGAGTGGACCCCTCTTGCGCTATTACCCCTGGGGGGTATCTTTGTCCCATGACTACTCGTGACGACGGCTTGCGGCAGGCGACACGCCCGTCTGCGGTAGATCCGGTGTGCGGCATGACGGTGGACCCTGCGACGACGGTCGCGGCCGAGCACGACGGGCAGACCCACCACTTCTGCTCCGACGGCTGCCGGGCCGCCTTCCTCAAGGACCCGGACCGCTACGCCAGCGCGGCCCTGGCCGGTGGAGCAGCCGTCGCCCACGGCAGCGCTCACCACCATGACGGGCCTCACGAGTACAGCCACCACGACCAGCACGACCACAGCCAGCACGAGCACCACCACGGCCACGGCGGTGGTTCGGGAGCTGACGTGCACGCCGGTCCGGGTGAGGCCGTGGAGTACACCTGCCCGATGCACCCGGAGGTGCGTCAGGAGGGTCCGGGCAGCTGCCCGATCTGCGGGATGGGCCTGGAGCCGGTCGTCATCACCGCGCAGACCGGTCCCAGCCACGAGCTGGTCGACATGCGCCGCCGCTTCTGGATCGGGCTGGTCCTGGCGTTGCCGGTCCTGCTGCTGGAGATGGGCCGGCACCTGTTCATGGCCGTGCACGACGCGGTCCCGGCCGATGTCTCGACGTGGATCCAGTTCGCGTTGGCGACCCCGGTGGTGCTGTGGGCCGGGTGGCCGTTCTTCGTCCGCGGCTGGGCGTCGCTGCGCACCCGCCACCTGAACATGTTCACCCTGATCGCGATGGGCACCGGGGTGGCGTGGGTGTTCAGCACCGTGGCCACCGTCGCGCCGGGAATCTTCCCCGACGCTTTCCGCGACGAGAGCGGCACCGTCGACGTCTACTTCGAGGCCGCCGCCGTCATCACCGTGCTGGTGCTGCTGGGTCAGGTGCTGGAGCTGCGGGCCCGTGAGCAGACCTCCGGCGCCATCCGGGCCCTACTGGACCTGACCCCGAAGACCGCTCGCCGCCTCGATGAGGACGGCCAGGAGCGTGAGGTCAGCCTCGAGGACGTCCAGCTCGGCGACCGGTTGCGGGTGCGTCCCGGGGAGAAGGTCCCCGTCGACGGCACCGTGGTCGAGGGCCGCTCCTCCGTCGATGAGTCCCTGGTGACGGGTGAGTCGTTGCCCACCACCAAGGCCACCGGTGACCGGGTGCTCGGTGGCACCATCAACTCTTCCGGCTCGCTGGTCATCACCGCCGACGCGGTGGGCCGGGACACGATGCTCTCGCGCATCGTGGCCATGGTCGCCGACGCGCAACGTTCCCGGGCCCCGATCCAGCGCACCGCTGACCGGGTCGCAGCCATCTTCGTGCCCGTGGTGATCACCGTCGCCGTGCTCGCGTTCATCATCTGGGCCGTCGTCGGCCCCGACCCGCGCCTGGCGCACGCGCTCATCGTGGCCGTCGCCGTGCTGATCATCGCCTGCCCGTGCGCGCTCGGCCTGGCCACCCCCATGTCGATCATGGTCGGCGTCGGTCGCGGCGCCCGCTCCGGCGTCCTCATCAAGAACGCCGAAGCACTCGAGCGCCTGGAGAAGGTCAACACCCTCGTGGTGGACAAGACCGGAACCCTCACCGAGGGCCGGCCCTCCCTCGACCGGATCCTCGTCGTCTCTGGTGCCTCCGCGCAGGAAGAGACGAAGGTGCTGCGCCTGGCGGCTGCGGTCGAGCGCGGCTCCGAACACCCCCTGGGGGAGGCGATCGTGCGGGCCGCGCAGGAGCGAGGCCTGCAGGTACCTGACGTGCAGGACTTCGAAGCTCCGGCCGGGCGCGGGGTCAGCGGTGTCGTGGAGGGCCGGCGAGTGGCCATCGGCAGCGCCGGACTGCTGTCCTCCCTCGGCATCGACTCCGGTGCCGTGCAGGAGCAGGCCGACGCGGTGCGCTCCACCGGTGCCATCGCGGTCCTGGTCGCCGTCGACGAACAGGTGGTAGCCGTGCTGGCCATCGCCGACCAGGTCAAGGAGAGCACCGCGACCGCGCTGAGCCAGCTGCGCGAGGCCGGCCTGGAGATCGTGATGCTCACCGGCGACAACCGGGTCACCGCCCAGGCCGTCGCGGCCGGCCTCGGCATCGACCGCGTCGAGGCCGAGGTGCTGCCCGACCACAAGAGCGACGTCGTGAAGGCCCTGCGCGCCGAAGGACGGGTCGTGGCCATGGCCGGAGACGGCGTCAACGACGCCCCCGCCCTGGCCGCGGCGGATGTGGGTATCGCCATGGGCTCCGGCACCGATGTGGCCATGGAGAGCGCCGGGGTCACCCTGCTCACCGGCGACCTGACCGCGATCGTGCGAGCTCGGCGGATCTCGCAGCTGACGATGCGCAACATCCGCCAGAACCTCGTCTTCGCCTTCATCTACAACGCCGCAGGCATCCCCATCGCCGCCGGCATCCTTTACCCGTTCTTCGGAATCCTGCTCTCCCCGATCATCGCCGCCGCCGCCATGGCCCTGTCCTCAGTCAGCGTCATCACCAACGCCCTGCGGCTGCGGACCCAGCACCTGTAGCCCGCCCATCCGACCACCCCCACAGGGGCGCGCCACGTCTCCGCGATGATGGGCGACCCCAGCTGCTGCAGAAGGAGAGACCGATGACGGTGACGCCGTCCCCCGGATCCGCCGACACCAAGACCTCGCAGCTGAAGCGGCTGCGGCGCATCGAGGGTCAGGTCCGTGGCCTGCAACGCATGATCGATGAAGACACCTACTGCATCGACGTCCTCACCCAGGTCTCCGCCGCCACCAAGGCCCTCGAGGCGGTCGCCCTCAGCCTCCTCGAGGAGCACCTGGCCCACTGCGTCCGCGACGCCATCGCCCACGGCGGCGACGACGCCGAAGCGAAGATCAAAGAGGCTTCGGCCGCCATCGCCCGACTCGTGCGTTCCTGACGATGCGCGCGTGGTGGCGTCAAAAAAGGTCGCTGGTCGTGGTGCCTTTGGCTCTGGCGGCAGGGTTGTCCGCTTGCTCAGGCAGTGCGAGCGACACTGCCGCCGAGGGGCAGTCCGCACCGTCACGAACACCGCAGCCGACGACTCAGCACCAGCAAGGGGCGGATCCTGGTGCGGCGGCGTTGCCGAGCTCGCACGTCCACGGAGTCGGCATCGACCCCGGTGATGGACTGCTCTACCTGGCCACCCACGACGGGCTCTTCCGCTACGAGCCCACCGGCCCGGTGCGCGTCGGGCCGGTCAACGACCTCATGGGCTTCACCATCGCCGGTCCAGCGCACTACTACGCCTCCGGCCATCCTGGTGCGGGCAGCGACCTGCCCGACCCGGTGGGGCTGATCGAGTCCCGCGACGCAGGGCGGACCTGGACGCAACTCTCGCGTCAGGGACGGTCGGACTTCCACGCCCTCGCCGCCTCTCCCCGCGCCGTCGTCGGCTACGACGGCACGTTGCGCACCAGCAGTGACGGCGCCACCTGGACGAACTTGAGCCCACCGGTGCAACCGTTCTCGCTGACCTCTTCACCCGACGGTGCGGTCCTGCTGGCCACCAGCGAGGACGGCCCGGTCCGCTCCGGCGACGCCGGTCAGACGTGGTCGACGATCCCCGCTGCGCCTCTGCTGTTGCTGGTGGCTTGGGCCAGCGGCACTCAAGACACCGCTGTGGGCATCACCCCCGAGGGGCAGGTCGTCACCAGTACTGACGCCGGAGTGACCTGGAGCGGACGAGGACGCGTTGAGGGAGCTCCCCAGGCGCTGAGCGCCAGCAGCGCCGGCACCGGTGATGTGCATGTTCAGGTCGTCAACGACACCAGCGTGGTGACCTCCACCGACGGAGGCCGTACCTTCGCCGCCTTGCCAGCGTCAGCGCGGTGAGTGCCACACGATGTGGTCGGCCACCCTGGGCGCCGTAACGACCGCTCGAGCGCCGGCAACCAGGCTTCAGGGGCAGCTGTGAAGGTCGCTGTCTGGTTCCGCACTGCTCTCACATGTCAGCCGGTGTACTCCCAGTGCCAAGGCTCGAAGGGCCCGTTCTGCCGCTCGGCCCACGCGGGATGCAGCCAGCCGTACAGTGCGGCATTGCGTCTCAGCCAGGTGAACTGCGCCGAGCCGGCGCTCTCCACCCCGCAGCCGAGGTCAACGGCGATGCCGAGGCCGTGACGGCTGGTACCAGCGATAGCGGCGAGGGCGGGTTTGCGCTGTTTCACGTCGATCTGCGCGGCCAGCGTCCGGTAGGAGTCGGTGACGCAGATCGGCGAGCTGAACTCCTGCGCGTAGGCCTGACTGAGCCGGTTGAACGCGGCGGTGGCATCGGAGCGCAGCGCGTGGTTCGAGGCCCCCCACAGAGGACACAGTGCGCTGCGGGGGATCAGTCCGTTGGGGTAACCGGCGGTACTGCTTCCCCGGCAGGTTCCGGTGACCGGGGACATCCACACCGGTGAGGGGACGTCGGCGATCCGCGGGTACGCGGCAGTCGTGGCCCGATCCGCGGCCGTGTCCTGGGCTGCGCGCTCCGTCGCGTCTGCGAGGGCGGCGTCAGCGGAGGCGCGGGCGTTGGCGAGGGACCGCGCCCGCGCAGCGTCACCGGCAGCCGTCACCGCAGTGCTCCTCTGAAGGTTCGTCAGCGAGGCCACTCGCTCCTTCTGCTCGGTGACCAGCGCGTCTGACCGCCGCTTCAAAGCGGTGGCCTCCTGTTCGCGGACCTGGACCTGCACCCCAGCCTCGGCGGTGCTCACGACGGCATCGGCCTGCACCTGCTGGATGTACGCGAAGTCGGTGACGGCTTTGCTGCGGTGGGCACCGATGCGATCGGCAGAGACCAGGGCCTGCGCGGCGTCAGCCGTTCCCCCACGTTGCAGGAAGCCGATGAGCCCGCCGTACTGCTGCACGACCGAGCCGCCGCGGTAGGTCCACGACACCCAGCGCCCCAGCTCCTTCTTGCCTCGGTCGAGGTCAGTGTCCGCTTCATCCAGGCGCGTCTGCTCCCGGACCTCCTGTCGTTGCGCGGCTTGACGGGCCTCCACCGCTTGCTGGTAGGCCTCCAGTGCACTGTTGGCCTGCTCGGCCACCGCGTCGAGGCGCGCCTGCCCCACCTCCAACTGCGTCTGAGAGGCGGCTGCGGCCGCGGCCGAGGCCTCGACCGTTCGCTGGGCCGCTTGAACCTCCCCGGAGGTGGGGAGCCCAGCCGTGATGGCAGGGACCAACTGGCCACCCTCGGACACCCTCGCCGTCATGACCGTTGCCCCCACCGTTGCGGCGCTGGCGCTGACCGCGCTCAGGGCTAAGCACCCGACGCCCAGTGTCGAGCCCGCAAGCAGGAGCAAGCGGCGGCGGGAGGTCATGTCAGCTCACGTCCAGTGCGGTCAGGGCTGATCTGCCCGGCGGTGCTGCATCGTCCTCCCTGTCTTCGGCCGCACCGGTGAGGCACTGTAGGTGGCGCTGAGGTCGGCAGGCGCACCCGTTTGAGACGTCGCCGTCGCCGATCCCGACCATCAGAGGCTGGCTGCAGGCACACGTCTGTGCCACCACCAGCGGCCGCCGAGGAGCAGGACGCAGGACGATCTCATGGGGCACCAGCTCGGCTGCGACCTGCGTCGAAGGTCAGCTGGGGACGGCTGTGGCGTGCGGACAGGGTGGACCTCAAAGCAGCGACGGCTGAGGAGATGGCCGGAGATGATCAGCCGGAGCTGCAACCGGGGAAGCCTTGAAGCGACGCAGCCGGAGGCTGTTGGAGACGACGAAGATCGAGGAGGCCGCCATGGCTGCGCCCGCCAGCAGGGGGTTGAGCAGGCCGGCGACAGCCAGAGGCAACGCCGCCACGTTGTAGGCGAACGCCCAGAACAAGTTGACCTTGATCGTGGATAGTGTCGATCGGGCTAGGCGCAGCGCGTCGACGGCAGCCATCAGGTCACCTCGCATCACGGTCAGGTCGCTGGCTTCGATCGCGACGTCCGTGCCGGTGCCCATGGCGACACCAAGATCGGCGGCGGCCAGTGCGGCGGCGTCGTTGACCCCGTCACCGACCATCGCAACGACTCGACCTTGGCCTTGCAGGGCCTGCACGGCGTCGACCTTCCCTTCCGGCAACACCTCGGCGATGACCTCGTCGATGCCCACTGCCGCTGCCACCGCGTGCGCTGCGCGGGAGTTGTCGCCGGTCAGAAGAACGGCTCGCAGCCCGAGATGGCGCAGCTGCGCGACAGCTGCCGCACTGGTCGGCTTGAGGGTGTCGGCTACGACCAGCACCCCCCGTGCACAACCGTCCCAGCCGACGACGATGGCCGTGCGTCCGGCCTCTTCGGCTGCGCTCAGGGCCGCCAGCAGGTCGCGGTCCAGGCCCTGGGCCCACTGCTCCGTCAGCCAAGACGCGCGCCCGGCTGCGACAGCGTGTCCTTCGACGACTCCACTGACCCCCCAGCCGCTGCTGGCGGCGAAGGACGTGACGGGCGGCAGTTGTTCCTCGCCGTCCCAGGTGCGCAACCAGTCGGTGGCAGCTGCCGCAATCGCCGTCGCGATCGGGTGTTCCGAAGCGTGTTCCACGGCGCCGGCCAGCCGGAGCAGCTGGCCCTCGTCGACTCCGGCTGCGGGGTGGATCTCGAGCAGGGACATGCGTCCGGTGGTGACGGTTCCTGTCTTGTCGAGCACCACGGTGTCGATGCGGCGTGTCGACTCCAGGACTTCCGGCCCCTTGATCAGCAACCCCAGCTGGGCGCCGCGGCCGGTGCCGACCAGCAGTGCCGTGGGAGTGGCCAGCCCGAGCGCGCACGGGCATGCGATGATCAAGACCGAGACGGCGGCGGTGAAGGCCGCCTCCGCGGAGTGCCCAGCCAGCAGCCAGCCCGTCAGCGTCACCACGGCCAAGACCAAGACGATGGGCACGAACACCCCTGAGACGCGGTCGGCCAGGCGTTGTACCGCAGCCTTGCCCGATTGTGCGTCTTGCACCAGCCTGGCCACCTGAGCCAGCTGAGTGTCCTCCCCGACCCGGCTGGCCCTGACCAGCAGTCGGCCGCCCGCGTTGATCGTCGACCCGGTCACGGCGTCACCGACGCCGACCTCCACCGGCACGGACTCCCCGGTCAGCAGACTCGCGTCAACAGCTCCCGAGCCGTCGATGACCACGCCGTCAGTGGCGATCTTCTCCCCAGGACGGGTGACGAAGATGTCGTCGACGGCGAGGTCCTCGATCTGGATGCGATGTTCCATCCCTTCGCGGACGACGGTGACGTCCTTGACGCCCAGCTGCAGCAACGCCCGCAGCGCCGCACCACTGCGGCGCTTGGCTCGTGCCTCCATGTAGCGACCGGTGAGGATGAACACCGTGACCGCTGCGGCGACTTCGAGGTAGATCTCCTGACCCCCTCGCCCAGGCAGCACAGAGAAGTGCATCCGCATGCCAGGCACGCCTGCCTGGCCGAAGAACAAGGCGTACAGCGACCAGGTGAAGGCGGCGAGGACACCGACGCTGATGAGGGTGTCCATGCTGGCTGCGCCGTGGCGAGCGTTGACCCACGCCGCCCGGTGGAACGGCCACGCACCCCACACCGCCACCGGAGCCGCCAGCGTCAGCGACAGCCACTGCCAGTTGGTGAACTGCAGCGCCGGGACCATCGCCAAGGCCACGACGGGCACCGTCAAAGCGGTCGCGATGGACAGCCGTGTGCGAAGCGTCGCCGTCTCCACCGACGCGCCGTCGCCGTCAAGGTCCTGCAGACCTCGACTGTCGCTGTCCTGCTCCTTCACGCCCGTGCTGGATTCCTGACGCGGTGTCTTGCGAACAGGGACAGGAGGCAGATCGGCCGTGTACCCCGTGGCTCGTACTACGGCGATGGCGGCCGCGGCGTCTGTTCCCGCCGGGAGCCGAACACGCGCCTTCTCCGTGGCGTAGTTGACGGACGCCTGAACGCCTGGCATGCGGTTCAGCTTCTTCTCGATGCGTGCTGCGCAGGAGGCACACGTCATGCCACCGATCATCAGCTCCACCGAGGAGTAGCTGCCGGGCAAGACGTGAGGTGAGTCACCGGTGCTGGTTTTGCTCATGGTCAGGCTCTCTGAAATCGGGTGCGCCAGCACCGTGTCGACGTGCGAGAGCCACCAGTCGCCGGATGACGGTGCCGCTCGCGAGCACAGGGTCAGCGCGGGCTGATCAGGCGCTGCGCCCGATCAGTTGATAGCCGGCTTCGTCCACGGCGGCGGCGACGTCGGCGTCTGGCACGGCAGACGTCGAAGTGATCACGGCGGTGGACGTGCCACCGGCGACGAGATCGATGTGGACGTCGCTCACACTGCTGAGAGCGCGCAGCTCGTCCGTCACCGCGCCGACGCAATGCCCGCACGTCATGCCGGCGATGTCATACGCCTGCGTCACCGGCTTCGTTGAGCCCTGCGGTACCACGATGACGTCCTCCGACGAGGCGGACGAAGCGGGCTCGCTCGTGGCAGCGCTCGGAGCGCAGCAGGCACAGCCCGAGTTGCTCGCAACGGCGGCGTCAGTCGGAGCGGCAGTGATCTTGAGGTCTTCGGTCATGAGGTCGACATTCCTTTCGCGTTATGAGTGGGGCGCGAGACGCGGTGGTCCTCAGGCCCGCATGAAGGAGGCGGGACCCTGCGCTCGTCGCATTGCACGCGGGCGGTCCATGGGGACGGGCGCCCTCGTCGTCGCTTCCTGGACAACGTCCGGGGACGCTTCTCGAGAAGACCGGTGAGCTGTCGAACTCTGACCGTGGGCTCACATCAGGAGCGAACGAGGCGAGCGATGGCTGCGGAGGCCTCTGCCACCTTCTCGTCGGCCACCTCACCACCCTGGCGTGCCGCGTCAGCAACGCAGTGAGCGAGGTGATCGCCCAACAGTGACAGGGCGACCGCCTGAAGAGCTTTCGTGGCCGCCGCCACCTGCGTCAGCACGTCGATGCAGTACGTCTCCTCTTCCACCATCCGTTGCAGTCCACGAACCTGCCCTTCGATCCGGCGCAGACGCTTGAGCACGTCGTCCTTGTTGGTGCCGTACCCGATCACCGCCGTCTCCTTCACCCTCACGACCTTTCTACGCCAACCCACCCGACGTCAGCAAGTACCCGGGGGTGGTACCTACTGCCCAACGGGCCTGATAGTGGCAGCATTCCTCAAGATCGCAATCACTCGGGGGCCGTTACATGCTGCGGTGGACACCTCCGGCAGCTCACCTTCCATCACTCCCTTCTCCAGGACGAGGAGGGAGGCGGGATGCGTGAGGAGGTGTCAGAAGGACGTGGTGCGCCCTGAGCGAGCTCAACTGCGCGGGCGATCGGTGATGCGGGCGGCGACCACGCTCGGCTGAGACGTGGAGGGCTGTGTGCTGCGATCGTCCTCCTCGCCGTCGCCGTCGCCGTCGCCGTCGCCGTCGCCGTCGCCGTCGCCGTCGCCGTCGCCCGCGGTCCGTTCGCGGGCGAAGGCGACGCTGGCGCGGAAGGGGGGATGTGCCGGCGCGGTCAGTGCGGGCGGCAGCGCAGTGGCCATTCACCGCTCGGCGGACATACCCCCTCCCGGTTAGCCTGTGGGCATGCCAGTCACTGATCGGCAGGCCTGGACCTGTGGGGTCTTGTCGCGCTGCGTCCAGGTGGGGCCCTCGTCGGGAGGTTCTGCCGTTCGCATCTGCTGTCTGGCCCGATGGGGGCGCGGTGCTCAGAACGGTGCGGACGCTGTGGCGAGGGTGGTGGGGATGCCTGCATCAGGTGTCGCGCGCACACCTGCGGCTCCGCGGACGACGTCCGCGAGCACGGCGAGCGTGTGTCCTCCACCGGGCTCACCGCTCCCGCGGTGATCAGGGGCTTGGGGTCTTCGAGGACGCAGCTAGCGGCCACAGATCGTCGAGTGACGTGCGCTACGTGGCTGCCGGCGTCGTGCTGCTTCTGTGGGTGGCGCACTGCGGCGTCGTCGCGACGTCGCCCGGGGGCGTCTAGCCACTCGCGAAGACCTCAGGCCCTACGGTGAGTGAGGCGATCTGACACTGGTTGCAGCCGGTTGTGGTGGCAGAGGAAGGGGGAGGGGGTGGTGACGATGCTCGGCAGCTCCCAGCCCGTGCCCGTGCGGGGTGGCGCTACCTCCTCGTCCAGGGCCTCCTCGACAGTCGTCTTCTTGGCCGTCCTCCTCGGTGTCCTAGCCGTGGCTTTCGGCGGCGCCGCCCACCGGGTGGCTGACACCGCAGGTCTGCCAGGTCACCTCTCTGCGCAGGTCTACAGCGCTGCGAACGCAGAGTCCCGCGGGTCCTTGGACTCCTCAGCTTCGGCACACCACCACATCCGCGAGGACGCGGGACCCCGCGAGAACCAGCTCGCGCGGGTGCTGAGGCGGTTTGTGCGCAGCCGAGGCGGGCAGAAGGTGAACCTCAGGGCGTCGTGGCTGATCAGCTGGCTGACGTTGCGCCACCTCCGCGGCTCGCCGTCGGTGTCTCAGGGGCAGCGGCGCACGGCGTGGCTGAGGCGCCGCCACATCGTTTTGTGCATCCATCGGGTGTGATCGCGGGCTACGACGCGGACTGACCCAGTCTCCGTAGCGCATCGGGGCAATGTCGCACCGGTGCTTCTTGACGTCCTGTCAAGCCGCTCGTCCGATCACGAGTTCCTGCCGCCTCCGCCAGCTCCCCGATGTGCGTGATCTTCCGCCGGGTATCGGCGCTCATCCTCGCGCCGGGGCCGGCGCAAAGACAGCTGTGCAGCCACGGGCTGCGCTGACCAAGCTGTCCACCACGCGGCGGCGGGCTCGATGACGGACTCCACTCATCTCCCCCGCTAGGAGCCAGCACATGCCCGAGTTCCCGAACAACGCCCCTCCCGCCTCGGCCCGCGTGGACGGCCCCGCGAAGCGCGTAGGCCAGTCGGCCCGGACGACACCACACCAATCACCCCCACGAGCCGGCGCCGGGTCGGTGAGCAGCTCCTCACGCGCACTGAACCACGTGAACCCGTCCGGGACCCCCGCCACCAGCACGGCGCACGACGCGGATCCGGCCGCCGACACCGCGGCCCACGCTGCGATCTCGAATCGAGCCACCGGCGACGGCACCGACACTGGGGACGGGCCCGCCGTCAGTGCTGATGCCAGCGATGACGGGGTTCTCACACGCGTCTCGTCTGGAGCCCGTTCGAGGCGAGCGTTACCAGGGGGTGAGCACCTCGACATGCCGTCTGCTGACGGTGCGCTGACGAGGTGCACCAGTGACGGCATGCTTGGGCGTCCCACGGGAAGTGGTGATCGGCTGCTCGTTGATCGTGATGATGACCTGCCTGAGGAGCGCTGGCACGGAGGGGGTTTGCGTGCACGTCTGATGACGTCGACAGACGCGCTCGCCACCGCCGAGCTGCAATTGCGTTACCTGTCTGAGGGCTTCTTTCCCCGGCTCGGCCTGGCGTTCGTCACGCGCTGGCATCGCGCATTCGTCCAGCAGCCTCACGGGTGGGCGGCGGTCGTGGTCGATGCCGACGAGCGCATCGTCTCCTACGCCTTGGTGGCCACCCGCCAGCGCGACTTCGTCGAGGGCGTCATTCGATCCCAGGGTCTGTCGATGGCCGCCAGCGCAACCCTCGCCCTGGCCGGCCGACCCCGGCTCCTCGTTCACTTCCTTCGCACCCGCACTGTGCGGTACGTGCGCCGCATCATCACCACAGCCGCCAGGCGGATCACCGGGGCGCAGGCAGCTGTGGCGGCCTCGGACACCGCAAGCCAGGTCGTCGAGGCGGTCGTGCACGCTGTGGTGACCGTCGAATCAGCGCGTGGTCTCGGCTGTGCCGCGACCCTGCTCGACGCGGCTGAGCGCAGTGCCAGGGAAGACGGCGCGACGGTCATCGCGCTCGTCACCGACGACCTCCCCCCGCAGGACGCCGCCAGCGGCTGCGCCCCGGGGCCTCGCAGAGGGGCAGCCGGCCTGTACGAACACCTCGGATGGGAACGCACTGCAGAACGCGTCCGCGACGGGCGTCGCATCTTGGAGTACCGACGTATGCTCGGCTCACTACTGGAACACGCGGGTGTCGACGGTGGGTCGCTGCCTTGCCGCACCAGACCCGCGGTGGGTAGCCGAACGTCCCCGGCTGAGGACGACGACCCCCGAGCTGAGACCGCGACGGTATGAAGGTGAGCGGTCCGCCACTCACCTGCACCCACCCCACGCATCTGGCGAGCATCACGAGACGCAAGGATCACGCACGCATGACAGCTTCCGATGAAGGCAGGCGGCTCCGAGCAACGGGCGCCGATGCAGAGACGGACGACGCCCACCATGTGCGGGCACTGAGCGCTGGTGCGCCAGTCGGGGACCGGTCACCGTCTCGGCGCGGGCTGCTCGTAGGGACGTTGATGGTGCTGGGCTCGGTGACCGCGGCGTGCACCCGCGGCGGTGAGTCGTCAGCTACCGGGTCCTCTGCTGATGCTGCGCCGACGGCTACGTCCTCGCCAACGCTGGTGCCGTCACCCACACCGACCCCGGAAGTGCGGTTGCCAACGGTCGCGGAGTACGTCGTGATGGAAGGGGAGGTCGAGCCGGCCTGCAAACAGGCCGCTGTCGACTACCTGCAGACCGCCCTGTCAGCCGACCCGGGTGACAAGGGTGAAGCGTCTGTGGCGGACCTGGCGGCGCGTCTGGAGGCGCGAGGGATGGACGCTCGTCCTGCCGCAACCCTGCAAGCGATGCTGCCCCGAGGTGAGGCTTCGGCCCTGGAAGTGGTGTATCCGCAGTACGGCGGTCTGACGGCTGCGTTGACCGACGCCAGCGTCATGCTCGTGGCGAACCAGTACCGTGTCGCCGTCGGGCGCCGCGACGTCGAGGCTCTCTCCTCCACCTTCGATGTCCGCCTGCAGCGCCAAGCAAAGGCATGGGCGGTCACGGAGGTGATACCGGCCTCGAGCCCGGCAGCGGTCGCGGGGACGCCCTCGCCGGCGGCGGTGAGCGTCCTTGCTCACCCGAGAATCCTGCTGCCGGGGGCTGCGCGTGCAGATCTGCTGTCGGGAGCGATCGATGACCGGGTCAGCGAGGCGCTCTTGGCGCTGGCCCAACGGTGGAAGCTGCACGTCCAGGTCATCAGGAGTGGCCATCCGATCAACGTCTTCGCCACCGACCGCGTCTCCAACCACACGCGGGGCCGTGCGGTGGACATCTGGTCCATCGATGACGTACCCGTCATCGATCACTCCACGAGCGCCTGGAAGTCAGTCATGCAGGCCGCCCTGCAGGTCTCCGGAGAGGTCGGTGGCCCGCAGAGGATCGGTGCCGGATCCTTCACCGATCACGTCCACCAGGACCACGTGCACGTCGGATTTGACTGACGATCGAGGTTGAGAACATGAGGCCGCGTGACGGCCAGCAGGAGCAACCCACCGTCACGCGGCCTCACTCGCCACACTCACCAAGTACTTCCGACAACCATAACGAGGTCAACGATGTGCCCACAGTCTGAGAATCTCGAGGTGGATGAGACGCACGCCAAGAAGCCATCGCGTCGGCGTGTGCTGGGAGCGGGCGCGGTGGCTCTGGTCGGTGCCGGGACGGGACTGTGGATCGCCGATCGAAGCCGTGACCCGCAACCGACGAGTCTCACCGGCGCCATCGCGACGCGCGAGGCGGCGCGGTCACGGACCGGTCGCGTCGTTCACCGGCAGCTGCGAGCCAGCCCCCGAACCATCGACCTGGGGGGGCAGCTGGTGTCCACGTGGGCTTTCGCCGACCAGGTTCCCGGTAGTGAGATCCGCGTCAACGTCGGCGACGAGTTGCGCGTGGATCTTCTCAACGATTTGCCTCGGCCCACCAGTGTGCACTGGCACGGGCTTGCTCTGCGCAACGACATGGACGGCGTTCCCTCGGTCACCATGGCACCCGTTGCCGCCGGCGACTCATTCGCCTACTCCTTCGTCGTTCCAGATGCGGGCACCTACTGGTTCCACCCCCACGTCGGCGTGCAGCTCGACACCGGCCTGTACGCGCCACTCATCGTCGAAGATCCCGACGAGGACGCGCCGTACGAGGCGGACGTCACCCTGGTCCTCGACGACTGGACGGATGGGCTCGGCGATACGCCGGACGACATCCTGGCGCGATCGCGTGCCGACGGGATGAGGATGACGAGCAGCACGATGGGCTCCGAGAGCCCGCCCGGCATGGAAGGCATGGAAGGCATGGCTGGCATGGACGCCTCCGGAGCGACTACCACGGGAAGCACGTCCGGGGTGGTGAACGCAACGCAACCGCTGGGCTCTGACACCGGTGACGTCTCCTACGCTGCGCACCTCATCAACGGACGCCTGCCCAGTGATCCCTTCGTCGTCTCCAGCCGCGTCGGTCAACGGCTGCGCGTGCGGTTGATCAACGCCGGCGCAGATACGGCGTACCGCGTCGCAATCGGGGGGCATCGCCTGACGGTCACGCACAGCGATGGGTTTCCTGTTGAGCCGGTAACGGTCGATGCGGTGATGCTCGGCATGGGGGAGCGCTACGACCTGCTTGTGGAGGCCGGTGACGGTGTGTTCCCGATCGTCGCGGTCGCCGAAGGCAAAGACGACCCCTCCGCGCTGGCGCTGCTGCGGACCGCCTCCGGAAGTACACCCCCACCGCAGGTGCGACCCGCAGAGCTCACCGGAAGACTTCTCAGCTACGCCGACCTCCAGCCCACGCAGGCGGTCACGCTCCGCACCGACACCCCGGATCGGGAGATGCAGGTGCGCCTGCAGATGGTCGACGGTGGGCGAGCGTGGACGCTGAATGGACGGGCGTATCCGGACTACGCCGCGCTGCCCGTGTCGAAGGGGGAGCGGGTGCGATTGAATCTGATCAACGAGACGATGATGTTCCATCCCATGCACCTGCATGGGCACACCTTCGCCCTCAGTGCCGTCAACGGGGTGGCTGCCAGGGGCCCACGCAAAGACACCGTCAACGTGCTGCCCATGCAGTCTGTCTCGATCGACCTGGACGCAGACAACCCCGGTCAGTGGCTGTTGCACTGCCACAACGCCTATCACGGCGAGCAGGGCATGATGACGGTCATGTCGTACGAGGTGTGAGGCGTGTCGACCGCACAAACGGGACAGGGGCAGCTCACCCGAGCAAGACCACGGTCGTCCCCCTTGACCTTCGCCTGAGGTGGAGCGGCGGTGTGCCTTCCCTTCAGATCTCCCACGACCCCAACCACCGCGACGGGTTCAGCCCCTGGCAATTGCCGGGGGTTTGCTGTCGGGGGGACGGCCGTGGCCCGGTGCGGGCGGGGCCGTGCTGGTCGGCACGGGAACCGTGAGAAGTGACCACAGCGGGGGCGGCTGAGTGGCACTCGAGGTCGCTGCTGCGCTGACGGAGTCGCCCCCCTCGCGTCGGTGGCAGCGATCGCAGTGACTGGCTGCGCGCAGCGGCGTCGCCGACCACACGATCATCCCTGATGAGCGCAGGACGCCCGCTCGTGGGCTGGGCGTGATCAGCAGTGGCCGCTACACCAGCTCTCGAGCCGCTCTGTCGATCCCGGGCTCAGTCAGACGTTGGTCAGGTGCGTTGATCATCGCGTTGAGATGCCGTGCGCCGGCCCAGCACGAGGACGGCCAGCGACACGGCAAGAGCCAGCAGACTCACCCAAGTGTTGACCCGCAGGCCGAAGATCGTGTTGGCGAAGTCGCTGCGCAAGGCCTCGATCCACAGCCGTCCCAGTGCGTATCCTGCTACGTACGTCGCGAAGAGGTGACCGCGTGACAACTGCCGACGACGATCGATCAGCAGCAGGGTTGCTGCCAAACCCACGTTCCACAGAGATTCGTAGAGGAAGGTCGGATGGAAGTACCCCAAGACCACGGGTTCGCCCTCGGGGGTGGTGACGGCTCGCCCGTCAGCCCACTCGTACACCTTGAGCTTCCAAGGGAGCGTAGTGGGCCTGCCGTACAACTCGTTGTTGAACCAGTTGCCCCACCGGCCGATGGCCTGCGCGAGGGCAACGCCCGGCGCGGCCGCGTCGGCGTAGGCAGTCAGAGCAATGCCGGCTCGCCGGCACGCCCACCACGCCGCGAGGGCACCACCCATCAGTCCGCCCGGTATCCCCAGGCCCCCGTCCCAGATCTTCACCGCGTCCCACGGGTCGCGCCCAGCGGCGAAGTAGAGCTCGGGGTCGGTGAGGACGTGGTAGACGCGTGCCCCCACGATGCCACCGACCACAGCGGTCACGCTGATGTCGACGACCTGGGTCGAAGCACCCCCACCGGCGCTCCAACGACGTCTCACCAGCGCGATGGCGACCAAGATGCCGAGCAGGATGCACAGGGCGTAGGCCCGCACCGGTAGAGGGCCCAAGGCCCACACGCCGCGTGTGGGGCTGGGTAGATAGCTCATGTCCATGGTCACACGCTCTCGAGAGGAGACTACCGGGGTCACCGCAGGCAGTGGTCAGGTTGTGCGCCGCCGATACTTGCGGGGAACTGAGCGGGCCCGAGCGCCGAATGCCGCAGCGAGTAGCCCGGATGCGGCAGCCAAGAGGCCAACGCCTACTAAGCCCTCTTCGATGCGGTCACCGAAGCGGGTGGCGATGGTCTGCTCGTCCCGCAGCGG
>Ga0160427_10000317_pt1 | contig 30830 bp, 24 predicted proteins | sample SolpanmetagenomL_FD_108194 | JGI IMG/M metagenome (GOLD analysis project Ga0160427, IMG submission 108194) | Solar panel surface microbial communities from Lawrence Berkeley National Laboratory, California, USA - L | ecosystem: Engineered > Built environment > Solar panel > Unclassified ...
GACCGAGGGCGCAGCCTTTGTACCACCTGCGAAAGGGATAGTCTGGACTGCATTGACAGGTAGCATGACTACTCTCTTGAATGAAGCCATAAAATCCCGTTTCTGTGCAGCTCGATTGATGTTGGACATGTAGTATGTTTCGTCGAAAGCTTCTTGCTCGGAAAGCTTGTTCTCCCAGGTCTGTACTTGAGCTCTTGACTTGCCACGGAAAAAGTCGAGCTCCTCCTGGAGGTACAGGTCGATATGCGACTCGAAAGAACGATTCAGTATCTCCATGACCTTTGCGTGGAAATCGGCCGACTGTGAGCCAGCGGCTGGTCTGAGAGACTCTGCAAATTGTAGACATTGCTGATACACCGCAGCGACGACCTTCAGGTATGACTCGATTGTCGTTTGATGTACTTCGTCGAAAAGCGTCGTGATATATTCTGATATGATCTCATCAGAAGCTCGATCTAGTAGTGGTAATTGTACGTCAACTGTAGGTGGAAATATCTGTTCAATCCTGCCAGATTCCTCGTTAAAAGCTAACGATAGTCTTTGAAAATAATTGTGTATCGCCATGAGGTCGAGTTGACCAGGCGATTGGTCTGCAAGACATGCCAGAGGATTACCGAGTTTGTCCTTTTCCTGTAGGATGCGGTGATTGTGGATGTAGAGATCAATTGCTGCAGCTCCCCCATTCAATGCTACCAGAACATGAGCATACTTGCGCATTCGTTCGATTTCATTTGCTTCATAACCTTGCTCAAACTCCCTCAATACTGCATTCTCGAAAACGCCAACCATGGATTCCAGTGTATTTTCTCTCTGATTCCAACCTTCCGTAATGTCCGCTTTTGCAAAAGTACGCAATTGTGTTAACATTTGTGCCTGTTGCTCCGGATCTCGATACAACCGAAATACAACAGGATCGGCGTGACTTCGAGATCTAACAAGATCGTAGTAGAATGGTGCGAGTGCTGCATATACTTTCCCATACTCTTGTCGCGCATGCCCACGCACTGATCGTACACGCTTCAGTACCGTCAGCGAGGCTTCGTGGTCGATATTCTGTACCACCGATGTTTGCGCAGGAGCAGGCGTTAAGAGCGCATCTGTAAAGCCATCACCATCAGCCTGACTACCTCCTGGTGGCTGTATGACTGGATATCGCTTTTGCTCTTCCCATCCTTGATCGAACAGGGTGACACTCCCTTGCCTATTCCTCGTCGGCAGCATCCCTCCTCCTCCTCCTCCTCCCACCACGCTGCCATTCACACTGCCTATCCTTGCATGTCCTGGTCTAGCCTTGCCGTCCTCTATCTTCTGTGCTTCCAATTTCCGCCTCACTGCCTCTTCAATCCTCGCTCTTGCTTCTGCCTCATTCCAGACGCCCATCATCTTCAACTTCTGTACCCATCGCGTATCCTCATATACCATTTCCTGCATACGTCGTGATGTGCGTCCAAAGTGAATGAGGTCCGGAATAGGTAGATAGTCAAGGATCATGGTAAGAATTTCGGCAGGAAGAAATGGTTTACTATCTATAATAGTCGTGGTACGAAGTGCGGCGAGAGACATTGGAGAGGCGACGCGGGTAGCTTTGGCTAATTGGGAGAGTGTTTGGCGATTGGTGGAGGAGGAGGTAGAGGGTGCGGATGGACGCACTGAGGCGCGTTTGGTGTGTCCGTTCATGGTGGTGACTGAGGAGTCAGCGATCGAGCCGGCGTGGCTTCAGTGGCAATAAGCTCTACCAATCCTGTGTGCTTTGTATTGATGTGGTGTCTACTCTCAAACACACCTGATACAAGATGCTCCACTTTTCCCCGCGATATCAGTCTTGGCAGTAGTATACAGCTTTGTGTCGACTTTGTTAAACCCAAAAAGTCCTGCCATACTTTAGCAAGCAGTATCTATACATCATGGTCTACACAATCACTGTAATCTCTCCCAACTCCCGTGATTGCACTATTCCGACACATGCTAAGTCTGAAATAGGTGCACCTTCGTGCCAAGGACTCGAGCGAGACCACCATCACTAAGCTCAAGAACAAACTGATTGAAGCCTCGCGTGTTTACTCTAAAGACAAGGAGACCATTTCTTGGTTCGTAATGCAAAGCGTGCATGATCCAAGAGATTTCACCATCGTTGAGCGTTATGAGAAGGAATCGGTATGTTGTATCTTGCTGGAAAATGTGGGTGTAAGCTGAAATCATTGTGTTACGTGAAGAGCCAGAAATACCATCTCGAGAACCCTTATTGGAAGACTTTTGATCCATATGTCAAGCCTTTGCTGGAAGGTGAGATGGATCTGAGAAGGGCAGAGGTAAGTTTCAAAAGAAAATGGATTATGTCCCTCGATTTGAAGCGAAGTATCTAACGATGAACGTTCAGGAATTGGACACGAGCAAGGACGTTGTGGTCGAGTAGACTTTACAATTTGTGCATATTAAAGTTCTGTATAAGGTATTAATTGGTGTATATAAAGGAATGTCTATGTACGAAATGTTAAGCCAAAGTGATCCCTGTTCCCCAACACCGCCCAAATGCTATGCCATAAGGGTATCGTTTGACATGAGTAAGAAGAAAGAAGCTGATTTGCGAGTATTGATCATTCAAAGAACGTTGATCCTCTTCACACCAGGAGCCTGAGCCTTGGGGATCGTGATGGAGAGCAGGCCGTCCTTGAGACTAGCCTTGATGTTGTCATGGTCGACTCTGGTAGGAAACTGGAAGACACGTTGGAAGCTGCCGACGCTGCGCTCTGAAACCCAGTAGCGAGATTCAGGTTGCTGTTGTTGGGTGGATGGTTGGGGTTGTTGAGTTGCTGTGGCCTGGACAGTCTGTGTCTCCGTGATAGGTGTCTGCTCTTCAGCAACAGACTCGGCTGGCGTCGCTTGGCCAGGTGCGGAAGAGGCGATGGATTGTACTTCGGCAGCAGCATCTTCATCTTCGACAGTGGGCTTCTGATAGGAAGTGTTGGACCCGACAGAGACAGTGTCAGAGTTGTCAGTGGCGACCGTATTGACTGCCTCAGCAGGTGTAGGCTCAATCGCAGCCTCGACTGCAGCAGGCTGTGGTGCAGAAGGTACGTTGCCGCGGGTAGATTCCTGCTCTGTCTTGCCACGAATCACGAGAGTCTGAGCATCAGTGAACTCAACCTCGAGGTTCTCAGTCTTTACACCAGGAAGTTCACCTCGAAGCTCGTAGACGCCGTTCTGCTCACGGATGTCGAAGCGTGGCTGGAATGTAGGAGTGACCGCATGAAGGCGGGCTGGAGCAGTGAAGTGATCAAAAGTCCTTGCAGTCGCAGCAAAGTCGTCCATCATGCGGAAGAGGTCGTTGAAACCATGATTGAAGCTCGGCACACTAGGTTGGGCGAAACGAGGGAAGAAGGGTGATGGGCCGAAGATAGACATCTGGCGAGTTGCTGCAGGTGCGCGAATGACTCGGTAGACAGAAGGCTGGCGAACGATGTTTCTTGAAGAGTGCATCTTGTTACTGGAGAATGGAGTTGGAAGCTGAGTAGTTGATTTGATGCTGTAAATGTTGTCGAATGTTGTCGAGTGTGGGAGAAGATGTGTTGTGATGATGAGGGAACAGGAATTAAGGTGGTCGGCCTGGTGTGCTATATACTCGAAGACGAGCTGCGTCGATAGTGCCAGAGGTTACCAGCGTCTTCCATGTATTGCTAAGCCGAGATGTTTCCTCCAACATCGAGCCGTTTCCAGAAAGTGGTAGAATCGTCGAGCATATTCGATGCGATTATTAATCACACCGATATTCAGGAAAGTCAAGCAGAATCGAAACGCATTGCTTGCGCTCTCCATCAAGCGCTGTAGTTTGTCCGCTTCCGAGCGTACGTGTCTCGAAATCAATGGTGTGGCTCAAGGCTCTCCTTGGACCTCTCGCAAGTTGTTCCGCCATCAGGCGGCCTATTCAAACGTACACTCCATTTTCTCCGGCCTATACTTCAAGCATGAGAGATCAGTCCAGAGAGAATCCCTGCTAGTCCGGCATGAGAAGCAGGTGACGAGTGTTCTCATCCTCATCGTCTGATATTCTTAATTCCTGGTGACGTGTACATCTCCAGCTGCCTGTGTCCTTTTCTCAGGTGAAATTCGATGGCACCAAAGTCTTTCTTGTCAAGCGCAAGATGTTTCTCAAACTCTTCTCTGCGTTGAGTATCAGCACACATCAAAAATGTTTACTTATGCTGAGCTGTTTTCCTTACCTGGCGAAAGCATGGAAGTTGGGTTGCGACTCTTCAGGTTTCTTTGCAATTTCACGAAGGCACTTGCGGTAAAGAGATAGTACGTCACGTTGTAAGCCTGATAGTCTTCGGACTGCAGGCATGTCTTGCTCTCTTCAGAATGTATCGCAGCAGCAGACTCAATGATCTTTGACAATGAATGCAGATGTCGTCGAATGTCAAGAAGTTCGGAGCCCCTTTCTCATGCACGTCACCACCCCTCCATACCCCACATCCATTGGATCTCAAAACATCTGAATTGTAAAGCATCTTTTCGACAACTTAACAAACCAATATTAAAATGGCCGCCGAACTCTCTCTACAGTCCACCCTGCCCATCGCCAAGACTGGTCTCACCATCCCACGCCTTGGTTTTGGCGTGTACCAGTCTGAAGGAGATACTTGTATCAAGTCATGTCTGACAGCACTGAAGGCGGGATGTAAGGCGACTTTTTCATGCCTGCACTATAGTCGTATGCTCATATGCCCTTCCAGATCGCCACATTGACAGCGCTCAATACTACGCAAATGAAGACCAAGTCGGCAAAGCCTGGACTCAGTCAGGTGTTGACCGCAGCTCACTTTTTCTTACGACCAAGATCCTCTCAGCCCAGAAAGACTTTGACAGCACATACCAGAGTATCATCGACAGTATTAAGAAGATGTCAGGTGGTGCAACAGATGGATACGTAGATCTCTTCCTCATCCACAGTCCAAATGCTGGACCAGAAGCAGTGAAGAGTATGTGGCAGCCATTGGAGAAAGCACATCAAGAAGGCAAGATAAAGGCAATCGGTGTCAGCAACTTCGGCAAAGGTCAGATTGAGGCGATGAAGGAATATGCAAAGATCTTCCCACCCCACGTCAACCAGATTGAGGTAAGTCTATATTGTTCATGATTTGAGCACATAATATTGACTTGTCACAAACAGCTTCACCCCTGGTGTCAGCAACGAACAGCAGTCTCATATTGCGAATCACAAGGAATCGTCGTCGAAGCATATTGCCCACTCGTCCGCAATCAGAAAGCCGATGATCCTACACTAAATTCCATCGCGAAAAAGCACAACATCACAACTGGCCAGGTCTTGATTCGGTACTGTTTGCAGAAAGAATGGGTACCATTACCCAAGAGTGACACTCCAAGCAGGATCCAAGCAAACACAGATCTTTACAACTTCGAGCTGGATCAGGACGACATGAAAAAGCTGGATGACTTGGATGAGGGCGACAAGGGCGCAATTGTCCAGGCTGTCAAGAACTGAGCATATGGCAGATAATGATGAGAAGATCTCGCAAAATAGCACAAACAATAAGACCAGCCAGGATAGCGCCAATGGCTTACCAAACTTCACCTTTTGAGCCTCACTTGTCTTATTATATGCCCCGCTCCCATTTCTAACTTCCTTCTTCCTTCATTTCTCCGTCTTCTTACCAAACAGCACAAACACAAGTTTTACGAACACCACATCCATGCCTCAATCAAGTTCTTCCAACTCTAATGCAGGCTCTGGGTCAAGCTCCGCCTCTAGCTCTGGCAACGGCGGCTACACTGTCACCAGCAGCGGCACAAACAGCCAGGTAAAGTCCTCTACCTTTGCTGGTGAAACCAGGATGCTGACCCTTCGACAGGGCAATCACTGTTGTAGCCGCGACTACGGTTCTAGCGCTTCAAACAGCAACTCCTACCACTACTCGAACAGGTGAGCTGTTAATCCATCATCATACCTACCGCTCTAGTCCAGAATATACTGACCATATCTTACAGCAACGGATCGAACTACAACTCCAATCCAAATGGCAGTACCTACTACAAGTAAGTGCGCCTAAAGTGCTCTATAGAGTTGGACTGACGCGCCAAAGCGATGGCGAAGGATTCAGCAAGTATACTCGTGGATGCGTGAGTATCATAAAGCGAGCTTCGCAGGATCCTGGTCGCCACTCATGGACCTTGTCTTCCCAAAGCAAACTGGAGTGCGGCAAATTCGAAGATCATCAATGCATAGGTCTTGGTGGTCTGGAGACAAACATTACATGAAGTTAAAGACGGTTTCACACTCTTGAATGACAGGGGTAATCTCGTGAGTCGAGGAATGCAAATGCAAAATATGTCATCTCGACTTTCTACCATCATCAAACACTTCGAACTGCCACTTTCTAAACTCTGTTTGACCATGCTTCCTCTACCTTTACGACTCTCTGTTGCAGTGGGGATTCTTCTGCTGACCAGTCTGTCGTTATTCATCGCATATAGACCAGCCATAATCCGAGCACAGCTCCCAGGGTTCCCTTCATCACTGGGACAAGCCTTTTCCTCCATCACAGGATTAGCGCCCTATCTATTTCATGAGAACTTAAGTGATACAGTAGTGGTACACCAATCAAGTCCCTACTTCCGAGCAGCGTATGCGACCTTTCTCTCCGCGCCCCTCAACAGCTCAGCATTAGATGGCTACTTCCTGGGCGCTCGTACGCTGACTTACTCATTACTTCACGATCCTAAGACACGCACGACCCACAATCTCCCACTCTTAATCCTCGTCACCCCGGACGTCTCATCAGCGCATCGTAACCAGCTCACTGCAGATGGCGCCACAATCATACAAGTACCGCATCTCCACGCCGACTGGATCAAACCAGGTGATGCACGCTGGCGTGACGTGCTTGCCAAACTGCACCTGTTCAATCTGATATCGTATCGCAAAATCTGCTTCCTCGATTCAGACACTCTCGTCACCGGCGTGTTGGACGGCATCTTCGAAGACGCAGGTACAGAGAGTGTAGCCACAGGTTCCGACGCCTCACAAATCCTCTCAGACGAAGCACCACTCCCCTCAACCTACCTATTCGCCGCGCACGCCGAAGCCCTCAACTTCTACGCCCATGACATTCCGCCACCATCTCACGGCTACCTCAACGCTGGTTTCTTCGTGCTAGGCCCAAGCACCGAGCTCTTCAATTACTATACGAGCCTGCTTGAGGGACCGGGGGCAAACGCAACAGGCAAATTCGTGGGCGGATATCCTGAGCAGGACTTGTTGAATTATGCACATAGATGGAATGGGAATATGCCGTGGAGGGAACTCAGGAATTGGAGGTGGAATGTGAATTGGCCGACGAGGAGGGATTGGGAGGCTGGCGCGAGGAGCTTTCATGCTAAGTATTGGGAGGAAAAGGGGACGGGGGGCCATGATGATGTTTTGTGGGAGATGTGGCAGGCCAAGAGGAGGGCGATGGAGAGGTTGTTAGGGGTGTCCTCGTGAAGGGTGAATGGCTTGAAGCTGAGAGATGAAGAAGAATGATCATTCAATTACACAGGGTTCTGATGACTTATCACGTGACCACCGTTTCGTGTAACATAACAACAACAACAACAATAGTACGACCAGCACAGAGGTTCTTGTCAGACTAATGAACGTGATGAAACGTGAAAAAGTAACACCTCCCACCCATCAAACATCCATAACATGACTACCACTCGTTTCCCTACAACTCAATACACCGCCGAGCACTTTGTCGAAAGTGCCGGTGCAATCCTCTTCCACATATCCACCCAGCGCATCTGCCTCGTGCACCTCAAGCCGCGTGACGAATGGATTCTAGCCAAAGGCCGTCGCAATGTTGGGGAATTTCGTGCCGTGACAGCTTTGCGCGAAGTTACCGAAGAGACAGGGATTCCGTGCCGTCCGTTGACTGTGCGCATGAAGACACGAGCACCGCCTGCAATCGAGCCTGAGGGTGGGAGCCCAGATGTTGTTCGTGAACATGAGGGCAGCATGGAACCATTCATGGTCACACTTAGGCAGACTGGCGATGAGGAAATTAAGTTTATTTGGTGGTACATTGCGGCTGTGGATGAGGAGAAGAGTGTGGGCGTGCCTGAGGAGAGATATGAGGTCGTTTTTCTGCCGTTTGGAGAGGCGGTGGAGAAACTTACGTTTCAGAGCGATAGAGATGTTGTTGCGAAAGCTGTGAAGATTGTGAAGGGGGAGGATTGAAGGAGCTACGACTAATCTTATGACATGGTATAGTTGTCGAGCAAGCGGACAACGAAACCTGTCACGACTTTACGAACAATATCGCGAGTGAAATGCACAATAAGGACTGCAAAGGTAATTACGCAGGCAGGATACTTTCCGGCTTCGTGTACATCATCAAGGTCAGTAGCGAGCTCTTCTCTCTTCCAACACAAGCAATCGGGCTCGGCGTATATTCTCACTTATGCTAAGATATACAATGAGACAACTTTCCATTCCCAAAAAGGCTTTTCAACAACACAAATCACAATCACAAATCATGCACACTAGTGTCGCAGTACTACAAAAAATATCCATTACCAGCAGCAACAACAGCACAGATCCAACTCTTACACAACATAAATCGCCCGACAATCTCTCCCGGATCTTGACATAAATCGAAGATCTCACAAAAGAGCAGAGGCTGGCTCCGCTAGCTAATCCATCTTAAGCCAGATCAATGTTCTGCGGACATGAGGTGAAGCTGATAACGTAGTCTTGCTACCTTCCGACATCCCAGATGATGCAGAGCTTGTGCGAGAGGAAAGAGGCTCGAAATATGGTAGACAAGATAGTGCAGCTTATCTCGTGTTGCGTTGCACCTGAATTTCACCTCGCAGAATTTGGGCATACTGTAAGGCAATGACAATGACATGCTGGCTGACAGTGATTGCAAGATTATTAGTTTGCTATTTCAGGTCAAAGAAGAGTCTGATAATGCTATCGTCAAGCGAGGATAATCGACGGTAGTTCATTCGACCTGATCAAGGATGAATATAAATACGACAAGCAAGCAGCACAAGCAAGTTCGGCTTAAACAATGACTACCCTCACTGATGCACAACAGTAAAGGCACTTGTTATCCCTTGCCAGCTTAATTCAAACTCCCGCAGCATGTTCATAGATAGAGCTACACTACAGACACACGTACTTCCTTCGGTCCAACTACGATCACAGTATTTTCTACCCCCACACACTCTTCTAAAAAGCATGCTGTCCCACAATCTCCGCCCTGAGACTATTCGCCCTCCCCTTCTCCTCCGCATCCTTCCTCACATCAACCATAGACCTTCTATTCTCCACCCGTACCGTTCGAATCGGCACGCCCACAACCATCCTAGTCCGACTCGGACTCTGCCTCACCACCTGCGCTTTATACAGTTCAGGACTCGATTGGGTATCTGAACCCGCAACCATAGGCATGTTCTGTCTATCTCGGCTAGCTCTCTTCTCGCTCTTCGGTGGTGGTGGGGGCGTGTTTGGTATAAGTGGTGAATCTGATGTCATTGCCGATGGGTGTGGTGGAGGTGAAGCGGGGTATTCTGATGCTAAAGCGAGCGGAATAGGTTTCGAGCTACTGAAGCTCCGTTTGTGGGATTTATTACGGCTGCTTGGACGCGAAGACGTGCTGTGTGGTGCAGGTGATGTCATGGATGTTGATGGCGGGATGCGGCCTTCGTCGGAGGAGATGGAGGCGCGGCGCGTGGAGAAGAAGGTATTTGTTTGCGAAGGAGGCGTTCGTGGGGTATGCGGAGTCGTTGCTGGTGATGTAGCGGCAGGCGTGTATGTGGTCGATGCTGTGAAGGAACGGGTGTGCGTCTGGCCGTCTGCAGTGATGTCTGTTGCAGAATTGTTCGATACGTTACGAGAACGTAGTGTTTCTAGTGCTGCTGCTCGTCGTCTGGCGAGTAAATCCGAGATTGAGCCTTGTGGGAGTGGCGGGACTGCTTCGGAGCTGGTCGAATACAAAGAATTGTATCTGTTCGTGCTGCCTAAGGATCCATTGGAGACGCTTCTGACGATGGTTGGGTTTGGAGGCACGGTGATGCTGTATTCGGCAATCTCCCGCTTCTTCACTACATTCCGCAGTGCAGTGAGCATTCTATCCTTGTCTTCCAGCTTTTCCCTTAGTTCGGCAATTTCGGCGTCTTTCTCTTCAATGACAGTCTCCCAGCCTTTTGCACTGTCACGAAGAAGTTCGGAAGACTCGGTCCTGCCACGACTACGACTTGTACGTCGAGCACGATTGAGGCGTTCCTCTAGCGTAGCGATGTACTGATCTTTGTTGATGAGATCAGCCTGCACTTTATCGAGTTGTGCACGCAACGTGGCCTTCTCTTCATCTTGAAAGACATCCTCTTCCGAGAGTTCGCCGGCATCTCCATTGTATTGGTCGAGGCCACTGCTTGATGCACGTCCAATAGAGTCGCCATCATCACTGGTTAGCCTTGATAGCGTTGAGGTAGAGCTTTGCCTGGTACTTCTATGACTGTTGACACTGCTCACTATACTGCCATTGGAGTATCTTTTCGAGGCTGTACCATACGCGCCAGACTTCTTAGCATTGACACCTGCAGATTTTGAACTCAGAATAAGCTTGTTGAGATGATCGATTCGCTCTTTCAAGGAAGTTCTCATCAATTGCATTTCCAGCATATGCTCTTCGTGTCTTGCTTCAGCTTCAGCTTCTCGCGCCTTCTCTTCCTCGTCATCTCGTAACCTTTGACTTTCAGTCTTTTGAGCATCAAGCTGCTTACGAAGCTCGACAATCTCTGAGCGGTACATCTCTAAAAGAGCACGACTCCCTGTATCATTTGCGTTATATCCTTCTTGCGCTTGTTTTGCATGACTGACGATGTTGTTACGAGCGCGAGCAGCAAACTTCAAAGTATTGAGAGTTTCAATGGTATTCCCAGCGAGCTGAACTGTGCACAAGATACTGATAAGTGATTCTCCAGATAGTGCGCCCTGCAATAGTCGAGTCAATTTGCTGTCCCGGTAAGGGATGTGCTTCGAGTCATTATCCTGTTCCTGTTTCGTTGCTGACAGTTTCGAGATGACAGTACCCAAAGTTAGGAGACTCTTATTGATGTGACCACCCTCCGTCCGTCTTTCCTTGGTGTCTGCTGCACGCTCTGAACCTGCTAGATCGATCAAGCTCAATGTTGATATTCGTACGCCTCCTGGTAATATGGCAGAATGTGATTTGTTCGTGGGCACACCTGGTACGACATTCCTCTCTCGACTCTCGACGACGATTTGTACGACTGCATGACTTCGCGAACTGCGAACATTGTACTGCGTGCTAGATGTACGTCTTCGATGATCGCCTCTTGCAATTACGCGAAGCAGTTGTGTTGGACTTTGCACAATCTCTTCTTTCAGTGGGGTAGCATACACACCACGCCTACTATCCTCACGTAATCTTATTTCTTCCTCTTTCTGACCTTTTACCGGTGTCGAGGAGAGTAAATCGTTGATCTTCTCGTTATATATCTCCAAATAACTTACACGGAGTAAGAACTCTCTTTGTGGTGTTTCTCGAATAAAGGAGAAAATGTCTGTTATTGCTAGAGGTATAATTCCAGGCGAGCTTGCTGTACCCTGCATAGAGAAAGTCTTCCCACTTCCGGTCATACCATAAGCGAAGACTGTCCCATGATATCCTTCCATCACTCGTCGGACTAGCTGCTTTGCTGATGAATTGTAGACCTTGGAATTTTGATCGTGTGATTCGAAGACGTTGTCATAAATGTACTCTCCACCTTCTCGACCTTGATATGATATCGTATTGCTCTTACCGTCTGTATACCAGTTGTCCGCTGAAGAAGCGGTCTCTTCCAGGATATCACCATCAGGTCGTACTCGGACGCTAATAACCACGTTCGCCTGCTTTTCTGGTGCCTCCTTCGGTGAACTTCTAGCTGGTAGCTCAGCAGATGCGACAGACGTCTTGTTCGGACTAGCATATGTCGGTGGACCTAACGATGTGCGACCACGATTTAGACTGCTCACAGAGGACTGCGGCACTAACTGTGACCTTGAAGATCTTGTGCTCAGGTCCTTGATTCCAGTCCCGAATCTACTAGCATGTCTATCGGAAGTCTGTCTTGAGGATACCGGTGTGTTCTCGAAGGATGAAATGGACTCTGCGCTGGGTGACAATGGCGCGCCAGAAGGTGGTTTCGGGAATTCATCAATGCTGATTGTATTTCGAAGTGTTCTCATTTTCGGGTTGTAAGGAGTGCCATGTACCGTACTTTGAGATGGTAGTGCTGTGGAAGGACGTGGAAATGGGCTGAAGGATGATATTGGCGCACCAGAAGAAAACGCGCGATCAGAGGGTCGACGACTGGCGGAATTTGCGCCTTGGGTAGGTCTGCCTATTGGAAGTGAAGACTGCCGTGACGTCGGCGTGTGTGGTGTCGGCGTAGGCTCGCCATACGGCGGTATTGTTTTGAGCATGTCTACAGGCTGAGTCCTGTAGTATGGTCGATCCTCTTTCGAAGAGTAATAATGAGCGGTATGAATGCAAGATCAATCTAATATGACGCCAGCGCCATAGCAATAACGCGTAATCCTTCTTTCAAAGAATCCTAACAACGCAAAGAGCTCGACTGGTCCTCGTAAATTGTCTTCAGGTGCTCGTGAGGGATGTTTTGAAGCACGAGGTGGTGGGACTATCTCGAACATGAAATCTGAAACGAGCTAGCTTCAGGCCCCAACGGCCTTCCCACGCGGAGCGCGAGGATCCTCGGCAGGATCGGCACAGTTTGATGCGGAGAAATATTCCTTGTACATTCGGTGTGTATCGCGGCGCTTAGGTTGAGACGCTTCGTACTGGATTAGGGACTGTAGAGGTTTCGGGAGCCTAGCGAGCTATCCTAAAGCCTGGATTATATACTTCACCGAATTTTAGACCGTCGCTAACAATATTCACCATGTACTGTACAGAACGCATGTAGAACCTCGAACAAATCATTCTCACCCTCCAGAATTCAAACACAAATCAGAGACAGTCCCAATGATCCAGCACCCTCTTGTCTAAACAAACATTCCTCCCATCACAGTCTCCGGCCCATACAATCCCGGACTAGGCAATGGACTTGACGTCCCATACGCTCCTGGAATCGGCACATGTTCAAACGCTAGCTCACCCGGTGCAGCAGGCATAACTGAGGGACTATGCGGCCACGCGATCGATACTGGTCTACTTGTTTCAGCTGCAGACGGTCCTGCTACAACGGATTCTCTGAATGGCACGAAGGTCGCTTGTGTTGGTAGTCGAGCAGGAGTCGATGCTGTAGCTGTGGCGGGCGGCGAAAAGGAGAAAGGACGGTTGTCCTTGTATGTAGGGCCAAGTTGTGGGCCGGGCGAGAAATGACTTGGTGAAGTTACTGAACTAGTTTGTAGTGATTGTTGTGCACTACGCTTGCCTTTCTTCGGTGCAGCAGCAAGCACGAAAGGTTTGGCTTGCGGCGCCGCGTACGTAGTCGTTGGTCCCGGAGTCGCCCTCACTCTCGTATCTTGCACAATTTCTTTCGAGTCCGCTTCTTTCTCCTCTTCCTCCTCTACAACACGCCCGAATCCACCCAGCAACGGCTGTCCCGTAAACAAGGCCGGCGTCATGAAAGGATTCACATACGCATCCTGCCCGACCACCACCGTCTGCGGCTGAACCTGAACTTGCTGTGCACGAAACGAGGCTTGGCGTGTAAGAAAGCCGGGACTGCTCGGCGCAGATTGCAGCCGGAGATGGGCGAGGTAGAGATCTGAGCGGGCTTGGTCGCGGGATTCCATTGCTTTTTGGAGTTGTTTGCGAGTGTAGTAGCGGTGGAAGACGATGGTGTAGACGGATATTGTGAGGAGTTCGACAGTGATTTCGATGGCGGCGCAGACGAGGGACCATTGCTGGGGAGGGTAGGTGTTAGCTTGACTTTTGTGCAGGGACTTTGTGTTTGGCATGGATGTGATTGAGGATAGAAGCAGGGGTGATCACGCGAGGCCACTGTCAAACAGTGCTGCATGCAACGCGTGTAACTTACCTGCATGCGACAAACAACATCATACGACACCTGGTCTTTGAAGATTTCCTTCCTGATCCCATCCTTACAAGCCCACCCCCAAATATCCTTCCCATTTCCATTCTGCTTACTCAAATGCAGAATTAGCAATCCCGCCAACCACATGACAATGTTCGCCATGAAGAACGCAATCGAGAACACAGTATAATAGACCACCGCCTTCTCGGGACTCCTATTGTTCCTGCCGCGCCAATTGCGATAGATGATGGCCAATGAGATGAAGAGCGAGACGCACGCGATGGCGAGGAGGGTGACTTGCGGCCAGATTACGGTGTGGGCAGCCCAGGGAGGTAAGGAGTTACGGAGCGGGAGGGCTTTGGTAGCGTTGAAGATGGAAAAGGTTGTGCTGAGGAGGGAGAGGACGATTAGGGAGCAAGTTAGGTTTGTGTAGCGGAGGAGGAGTTTGGCCATGCGGACGCGAGTCTTGACTTTCTGTCGTAGATGAAATAGTGTCAGTAAGAGCGCAAAGGCTCGAAGCGTCCGATCGAATATTTTATGTGATCGTTGTGCCTACATACCAGATCTTTCGCTTGCTGCTTATCAGTATCCTTCTCCGTCTTCTCCAATGCCATCTCCTCTCGTATTGTTGGACTTAGCACACTCTCGACTCCCAACGTCATCTTCGAGTGTGCTCCTGGTGTGTTGGCAAACTTATTCCTCATCGAGCTAAACGGTGTGACTGGCATATCCACGCGAGCATTCTGCTCAAACTCGGGCATATACCCAAAGCCGATATCATTTGTTTCTGTTTGAGGATGATATGAGTTGAATGCAGCAGGTATCATGTCGAGAGTACGAGCATGGGTTGGTCCCAGACCTGCTGGGGAGTGGACGGTTGTAGCTTCTGCGAAGCGGGCTTTGCGTGGACAGTATGTGATTTGTGGTTTGGACTCATTTGAGTCTACGCTGGAGCTGCTAGAGGAACCTGAAACGGAGGTCTTGGAGATCTTGGGAATCTTCTTCTTTGTGAAAGGTGCCATATTTCGAGAGTAAAGCAGTGCTTATGGTGATGTTGATAATAGGTAAGCACCTGTATGTTCTCCTCGTCGCCGGCTAATAACAGTCTGGTAACTAGTATAGCCAACTGCAGATACGAAAACGATCCAAAAGAAAATGCAATAGCGAAAGCAATGAGCAAGAAAGCGCGAAGCGACAGTCAAAAGTACTCGGCGGACTCGAGACAACATACTGCACACGTGAACGCGCTTGTGAGATGTGACGGTGTACTATTCCAAGGTAGATGACGGACGTATTTAAAGGTACAGCGCTTAGAGTGCTTACAGGATAGATCTTTGATCCTGATTGGACGTGTATCGAATATAAGCGCTTTCGGGTTACATATAAGCTGGCAGTATGCGTGCCCGCGCCGGAGTACATGCCCGTTAAGGATCAATGCGCAACAGCACAGCAGGAACAAGTTCAAGACAAGTAGTCTTACGGTCTCTGCGAAGAAAGTCACACATATTCATAGCTCTTGAGAGTATTCTTGCCATGTCGTACACGCTTGTCAAAGACCGAATTCGAATGAGTGACTAACATAGTGCGGCCACACAGCAGCCACTCATGGATGGTAGGACGATATCGCAAGATGAAAAAGGATGCACCAAAACTGTCCAGTTTGTCTTCGAATGGGTTGCTGTCAGTGTTCGGACCCGAGCTGGGTGGCGGCAGAAGATAAACCATAACATGACTCGACACATGCTAAGATTCGAGGAAGCCGAAAGCACCAGCGATCCTGCACAGTTCGAGCTGGAAAACATGCGAGCACAAAAACAAAGCGAATGCAGCTTGTGATGTCCGCGCAGTAAGATAGCTAGATCAGACCTAGGTAGAGAAAAGGGGAAGCGGAGTTATACATGTGACAGAGCGGACAAGGACTCGAGAAACGTTGTATACTTGTACTTGTCCACATTCCACTCCAACCCCATTACTACTCGTCTTCTCCATATCTTCGACAACTGCCATGGCTGCGTCGAGGAAATATCGTGGAGTACCATGAAACTGATCACAGAAAGACATGAACACGTTGTACTGAGCACGATGCAGGCGTGGTAGTTGAGGATCGGCCAGAGCTTGACGACAAAGTCTGTCCACTCTCTCCCAGTCCTCCGCCTCCCACACCTCGAGAATCTGCTCAATGTCAGCACGTTGCGCTTGGTAGGATGCCGTCTGTCCCACCTCGCGCTGCTCGAACTCACGAAAAGCTCGCATGTTGTAACCTTGCTGCACTGCAACCCGTCGCGTGCCAGCATCGCCAGCAGGAACGTAAGTGGGACCGGGAATGCCGGTGGGCAGTTCTTCTGCATCGACGGCGATTTGCGGCATTGGAAGAGTTATGTGCTAGCACTGTGATCTTTGCTTCGGCAGCGCGGTGATTGTGTGATGCTTCGAGTGAGTTCAGCTTTGTGACATTGGACTAATTTATTTTGCACGTGATTTGGCCCCTGTTCCCAAACAAATAATACATTGCTTGTTTCAACTCGACAGGACATTTCATAGCGGCGTGCCAGCGGCATTGACCGCAGACGCCTAGGATGGATACCGAGGGCAGTACTTCTCAAGTGGGTGCACAGGCGTCCGCGGCAGCTGGTAAGACACTAAATCACTACAAACATGACAGCTTTATCTGACCCAAAACTCAGACTCGAAATGGGACGAATACGCCGCAAATTCTGACAGCCTTGCCGCGCCTAAATGATCGAGTAAATATATATCTACTAAGTCCTATCCAACTGTTTCGCTCGTTGCATCTGGTTATGATGATATGCGCAAAATAGAAGCCAATATCCTGGGTCAGATGAGAGCACAAGAATCGAAAGACAAAGAAGCGCAAGCAAAAGTTCCAACCGCCACTGGAGCAGTGTTGTACTCCTTGAACAGGTAGTATGATGATACTACTCTGGCAGAATCGTCCAGACAGTGTCAGTACTTGCATGCTTTCCAACTGGTCGAAGATCTGATGAGCGAGCCCAAGTACGCTGTAGCCAAGGTGGTATTCAGACATTTACCTCTTTCCATCAAGACACCTTAGATGCCGCCAACAGCCCTGTCAATGTACTCACTATAGAGGTCGTCCAATTTTGAAGCCTACTCCAGACTTGGCTTGATGATAACGCTATCAAGGAAGAGGGAAACGTCGCGTGGGAGATGATTGGACACATCTCAAGTCTTTCCTACATGGACTTCAACACTGTTTCTTTTGGCTACTGCAAAGAGTTTAAATAGTATCTTACTGCGTGTCTGGTGGCTCGATATCAAGAGAATGTGGACGTCTTAGAGGAATGGACTGAGGGGGTGGCAGCTTCGTGACAGCTGGACAGAGGACTTTACTGGTTCAAAGGCACCTGCTTATTGCACAAGATGATTGGTGCAATCTCATGAATGTCGCTTTCTCGTTATCACAGGAATTTGTCACAAGAAAGACATTGCACAAAGATAGATTAAAGGGCTTCCACAATCAAAGAGAAATCCGTAACTTACAAAGAACTTGCCTTTCCACAGACTGCGATGTGATAAGATATGATTGTGAGACTGCATGCTTCATGATCGCAGCGTAACTCGTATGACAATCGCAACCGCTACCCTGATTCGACATAAAAAGCAAAAATATCATTATTTCGGGCTGGAAAAGAGGCATTTGTGTGGAAGAAAAAAAGGGCAAAAAAACTTGTAGCTTCTCTTTGATCTGTGAAAGCGAATTAGTATTAGTCAATCCTAAGGGTCGAACGGGTGAACTCACTGAGCGTGTCATCCTTAGTGCAGGGGCCATGCTAATCTTCTCTGTATCGTTTCAAATTGACCATATGTTCCGAAGAACGAAATATTGTTTGTAGCGCAACTTATATACCATCCTCAATATCGAGTAATGCCCCCAGGTTAAAACTCCGCGAAACATGCGATTTTGCAACGATACAGAGAAGATGCTGTTAGGAAGCCTATGAGGAGGGACAAGAGGAAAGCGACGATTATGGGTTGCAAGAAGAAGGCAATCATGGCTAATGTATTTGCCAAATAGTATTTTGGCGCATGGCGGAATCCAAAAGCCCTCGTCGCACAGTCTCGTCGCATGAGTTTATCGCAAGCTCAGGCGTATTTACTCCTGCTGTCGTATGATCGTTATAGCTCGTTTCGCCACATCAGGATGTGCCTTTCGTAGACTTGAAATCAGCTGACTGAAACTTGAAAAACCAACCCTCCAAAGCTACTTTCCAACTCAAAAAATTACATCGATCTCAGAAGACCATGTTCCGAACCATACATCTCACTCAAACCGTCAAGTCATCAAGATCCCAACATGGAATTGCTGGATTGGCTCTTACCACCCTCGACTCATCCTTATCGAAGTCTGCCACAGGATCTACTGGTCGATCAATCACACGAGGTACAACGAGAGTTGTATACGGAGTCGGCAGTGAAGCTGCTGAAGTTGGTGGTGTGCCACCGCACACATTACCTCGCTCCGCTTTCTCCTCTTCTCTTGCTCCAGATAATTCCAAGGCTGGGTCTGCAAACTTTTGCTTCTTCCTCGCTGGCTGTTGAGCTACTTTTGTCTGTTGCATCTTTTGTTGCAATGCTCGTTCGGGACAATTTCCAAGAGGAGCCTGTCGATATGCTGCTTCCAAAACCCAATATGCTGTCGAATATCTGGTGCAGCCTCTTCCGATTCTGCCAACGCGTTCATCTCCTCTACGACTTCTAAAGCCTGCTGCAAGTACAGCTTCGGATCTCTGCCTGGACAGAACGACATGTAGACATTGTACTGGGTGCGATGCAAGCGAGGTAAGAACGGATCGGCGAGTGCTTCGCGACACAGCTGATCGACGAGCTCGGAATCTTCTGCTTCTCAAGCTTCGAGGATCTGCCGCACGTAAGTTTGAGGGTTCAAAGAGCGTTTCTAAGAGCTTGTGAGACCTACTGGGACTTGCTTCCAACCCCGCGCAAGTCTGACATTGTCACCTTGAGGTACGGTCTTTCTTTCGATGGGCTTGTGCTCGTCAGGAACCTCGATGTTCGTGTACGGCGCCTTTGTGGGCTTGGGTTTACCTAGAGCTGCCATAAGTGTGATTGTGATCCGTGTGGATGTGAAGCAAGCATGGAGGCCTGTTTCTTGTGCAACAACAAAGCCTAGTCTATTTTAGGAAGCGTCGCATGTCAAGAACCATATCCAGTTCATCTGGTTTTCACTGTACGCAACCCAGTTAGCGATTCAGCATGCCGCCAAAGAAGAATGATTTTCGTAACTACATCTGCTTCCAGCCACACATATCACCGGTGCCCAACAGGTTTATGGAATCGTCCTCATCATCTTACGCAAGCAGTCAGAAGAGGACTAATAGGCACAGGTAAGCCTTCGTTACACTTCAACTACCTTGACCGAAGTGGGTTTGGCTCTTTGAATGATTACAAAGTTCTTGACTTCTTCGTGCTCCAAGGGCCATGCTAATCTTCTCTGTGAAGGAGTTAGTGGCTCCTACGGTTAGCGTTGTCCAGGCAATTGAAGCTAACCTATGTCGTTTCAACTCGACCATATGCTCCGAAGAGGGGAATCCTGGTTTCTGCACAGCTTATAAACCCAGTTTTTACATTGAGTGTCCCAGATTGACAACTTCGCGATATCCGCTCATGACTTTGGTAACTCTCAGCCACGATGAGCAGTCATATCATCGTGCCCAACCACTTCGACAGGTTTATCATCCTTATCAGCTTACGCAAGCCGCCAGAAGAGGACTTGTAAGCATAGACGAGCGTCTCTATACTTCACGACAACGACAAGATGGCAAGATAAGCAATGTGCACGAGGAGGACCAGCACATATTTTCTGAGGGAGACGCTCTCTCTCCGCCCTCTCTTTCCTTGGTTTCTCGGCGACATGACAAGTCATACCCAAGTTCCTGTTTGATGCGTTGAACAAACAGTAATAATCAAGAGTCGTTAACACCGCTTTCATTTTTGTTACTAGTCTCTGTCTATTACTCACGTCCACGTCAGATCTAAAACATAGGATCTCTTTATCATGTCAGGTTACTTGTGTACAGGAGCATGTTATTTAGACGCTGTGCGCGTAAACATGTAGCTACCAGGTAGGCATCGGAAGATGGAGTGGAGTAGTCGCCTCAATTCTGTGTTGCGGAGCGGACGGTAAAATGGATGTGGCCTAAGATGTAACTCTCTGATAAAAGGTATGAGCGCGGTCTAAACATACTGGTCGTAGCTTCCTCTAAGGATTCTTAGCCTTGTTCGGAGCACGAACATCAGTAGCAGCACTGACTGGTGCTTCCTCGCTGTCGGAGTCCTCTTTCTTGACAGGCAATAGATTTGCTGTGGTGACGGGGCAGTCGACTCAAAGATAAAGAGCTCGTTCATGACGTCGAGTGCGAAAGCCCTAGCTCCACGGGTAGTAACTTCCATTTCCTCCTGGCCACCTTCAACCTCTTCAGCCTTCACTTCTGTCTTCCTCTGCGCTTTGCTACGAGGCTTCTTGGGTGTTGGCTTTCCGCCACTGGTCTTTGATTGTGGCATGGCTGATATACTTGAGCTTTTACCTCTGCTGTAATCACGCTCCTGGAATCCACCTGCGTACGAGTTCTACGAGAGGTCATTTTCCCGACAGGAGTTGTGACCACGATTCTTGGCTGCTGATGATACCTTCTAGGACATTGCTTCTGTCTGGATCGAGGCGAGGTCTCTATGAAACGCGAAAAACTGCGCGACGTGACTAGGCAAGTTGTGGTTGAGTTTTTCTTCGTCAAGGTGCGCAAGTGAAGTGACCTTCGTGAAGCCCAAGTTGTTGCCGATTCTTGTGTTTAAGACTCTGAAGCTCTCTTTCGTTTTAGGGCTTGCCAGTAGTCATCTGCTTGTATCACGCGCGTGAACCAGTAGTCTGAATTCTGCAAAGATGGAAAGTTGCAAGCCGTCAAGTGTTCCACCTTTGTCAGATCGACTTCGGCCTCCTTGGAAAAGGACTTTCGTGCTTCGTCCTGCTTAGCTCGACCCAGAGCATCTGCTTGATGTGGTGGACTTTGCTGCAAAGCGAGTATTGCATCCCTAAGAGCCACGGAAGAACTTTCGCCATAGCATGCCCTTAACCTCTGTAGCATAAATACTTTTAGAGTCCACGTAATGTGCTATCCTATTGAAGATCGACCTGGCGTGCAGGAACGGCTTCATGTCAAATTATGCTTTCTAGAGTGCGATGCAGTCTTTCTTTGTAGTATTAAACAACGTGGCACCCGATTCCAACGCACATCGACTATATGGTGCAGTCTGCCAGGAGTCGTGATCACGATTCTTGGCTGCTAATGACAATTTCGGCGGAAAGTACTGGACATCAGTCTCACTAACAGCAATGGCAACGCTGACGCGGTCTGCGGCGAGAGAAGTAACTAGGTCTACCATCTGTGAGACCACTAGAAGTGTATATTTCCAATTACACCTATCCCATGACTTAACAGTCTCTGAAACCTATCAAGTGCCACTATTGCGTTGACGTGCTAATGCAAGCAGTCTGGTAAGCCCGTTTTTCTCCTTGACATGTCTTGTAGGCTATGAGTTGGTCTTCTTCTTGACAGCACCAGACGTCTTTCTAACCGTAATCGTTATAGCAGGACGACGGCGCTCGGGAGTGATCTTGCTTGTGGAAGGACTAGCAATCCCACCTGGACGACGAGGAGAAATGGAGGGAAACAGCTCTTCCCGTAGGATGAGAGGAGGAGGACGAGCAGCAGGCACTGCTGAACCCACATCGTTGACGCTTTGTGTGAAGTTGTGCCCGAAAGACACGGTCTGATCGTGGTGATGTTTTCTGATATTGTTGGCGTTCGTTTGGGAAGTTCCTGGCCACCTTGATACAACATTAGTGTTATTCTTGAGCAAGCCAGGGCATCAACTTACATTTCACCTGTGTACAGAGTGTTTGACCACTGCGCCAGTCGTCGTAACTCAACTCTAGTATATATAGTTGTTTTGATCCAGCCTCCAAGTTCGCCAGAACGTTGTCGAGGGCGGGCGTGAGTAAGCCAATTGACCTGCTAGTTAATCCAGCCTTAGAACTGCGTCGTATTCCCAAAGATGCCTGAGAAGTCGATGGTATTCCTTGAATGAATAGAACACACACCAACACGTGTACAAGGGGTCTGAATCGAACAACTGGTTCCATACATTCATTCTCTCCTTTTTGGTAACTCTCTTCAGGTTTGGCCAATGCTCGTTCAGCTGACCCAGACCAGTAATTAGAAGTTTGATCACTTTTCCCTTTAGTTTCTTTACCACGCTCCTTGCGTCCTTGATCCATCCAGCAGCTAAGACACGATGAGCATCTGCTCAGAAGAAGGAAGAAGGAAGCAACAAACACGTTCCAGCCGATTTGTACAGAGTCAATGAGTTTGGAAAGCCAGTAGTCTAAGGTGTGCTGACAGTTTGAGCGATGTTGCCAGCGGCATCTCTGACTTCACGCCTGATGGGCCCATGAGCAGGGGTGCCGGGGTTGGCGAAGGCAATTGGGCCTGAGAGTAGATTTAGCATATGCCAGGCATATACGGAATGTGAGTGAAGAAACATACCAGCATTGACACTATTGGTGCCATCCCAATGAGGAGCGTTGAGAACAGTCATGTTTTCGTAGTCCCAAGCCTCAGGATGGGCGAAGGCAGAGCGGGCCACTGGTCCTGAATCTGGTGAATTCGGTTCCAAACTCTGTCCTCGTGCGCAACGCGAGCATGGTCCGGAAGCTCTATCCTCATCTCGAAGCCTTCGACGATTGGATTGCCCTCTCTAGCATGCGAGAGTTTGTGGCGCGCTCATTGATGTCGTAGTTGAAGTGATGAGGGCTAGGGATCGGTTAGCGACTGAAAACACTAGGAAAACGGAACATTTTACCCTTACGTTTGGCCTTGTTGAGCGACAACGTGGACAACGGTATTGGTTACCTCGGACACGACGTGGCTGGAAAGTGGTTAGCGACCAAAAACGAACGGGGACAGCTGGAAATTACTGGGAAAGCAATCCAGCAGCCTGGAGAGGTCGCAAGGCTTTCCAGGCCTTGAGAACTTTCTTCAGGTCATCGTGGGCGTCATCGCTAAAAGAAGGTGTGAGCCGAAGAAATATGGGCGGAGAGCAACAAAAACCGTACACATTGACGGCAGTAGACCTGGTCCAGACAGAGTAGGTGACGTGGCCGGAACGGACACCTTGAGTCCAAGCAGCATAGGCAGTGAGTGCCACTTCGGGACTAAAACGGTGAGCAAGGAATTGTGGCTGGAGAACGGAGCAAACATACAGGTCGGCACGTCTGTACTTGAGGCATATATATATATATATATATGTAACCGAAGAAGGAAGAAAGAAAAAGACAAAAAGAAGGTGCGAGATCGAGGTATAAATAGTTGCAAAGTGAGTCACAAGCCTATTGTTCTCAATAGCTATTGTCTTGTGTGATTTGAGGTGAATGTTCAGTGTACGTAAGATAATGATGAATGTCGAGTGAATGCAACATAACGATGAATGTCATCACCGTGTACAAACAGCAAGCGCGTAACACAAGCTCAATAGCAAACGTGGTCAAACTGGATTAGCAAACAACAAACACCAACCTTGGGCGAGAACTTGCCATCAGCAAAAGTGTCATCGAACAAGCCAATTGCATTTGACGGAACCGAAACATAGAAAGGAAAGAAGGCAAATCTGCACATGATCAGTCGCAGCGTATGTAAGTCCCAATGCAGGGCTCCGTCTGATTTGTAATGACGCAGACGAAGTGCTGCATGGGGTAAAACCTTTTACTGTTACTGTTTAACGTACTGGTAGAATGTAAGAAGAACGAAAAACTTAACACTAAGAATAACAACCTTGCATACTCTCCCTATCTCCATTATCGCAGCTTCAGCATACGCAGCAAATCATGTCGTGCCCAAAACGCTCTGTTCCACTTGCCAAAGACATCTACAACACACTAGCGTTAGTTGCATCCAATCCATGAACTTGCATCATCTGAAGAGAAACAGAAACTTACACATCACCAAACTCAGACAACAAATCCCCACCTGCACACTCCCGACAACCACAAAAATCCTCTTCGGGCCTCCACTCCTCATAACCAACCACTCATACCCTCTAAAAGTCAGCGCAAAACTAAACACATTCTTAAAAATCATCAAACACGTAAACCCTTCAATCGCAATATCCCGATGCGCATCAACAAGATACAGCGAACTCGCCACAGCACCACACACCATGCCAGCCGTGACGAACGCAAAGGCGACGCAAGGCGCCAACCAGTGGTATTTGTAAATATCTTGTGTTGTGATGCCGAACGCATAGAGCCCGCCGCAGCCGAAGATGAGTTGGGGGATGACGAGAAGGAGGCGGAATTCGGGCTCGTAGACGCCTTTGTTCTTCTTCATCATGTATTTGGCGCTCCAGTCGGAGAGGAGGCCGCAGAGGAGGAAGCCGACGAGAGCGCCGATGAAGGCGGAGGTGTACATGTAGCCGCAGTCTGTGGCGGTGAAGTAGAGTGGTGGGGCGAGGAAGATTGCGGCGAGCACGATACCGATCAAGACTGTCCAACCTATTAAAGTGCCTTGGGTCAAACAGGCCCAAAGGATGCCGGGGTGGAAGAAGAGAGGGATTGGTCGGAGAAGTAGTTTGAAGAAGTTTTCGTTGGATTTGCGACCGCTGAATAACGCTAGCGTCTTGATGTATGGTTGGAGCGGTGGTGGAGATTGACGAGCAATGGAGGAAGAAGCAGAGACTTGTGTAGTGTTAAGCGTTGCTCCCTTCTCGTATGGTTGTAGATTATGCGAAGACGTGAAGTTGTCCGTCCGAATGACTCTACCGGTAATATCTGTATCAAGAGCATTATCCCGCACGAAAGCAGTTTCAGGGCAGAAGAAGAAGAGGACAGGGAGTAAGGCGCCAGCGAAGATGGCAACAAGATAGAATGACCACACCCAGCCAATGGTATCCGCAATCTTGCCAACGACAACCGGAGTGAAGAAAGCAGATCCAAAGACTGCCATTGTCGACAGAGCCATCCTAGCACCTCGTTCGTGGACCATGTAGAGATCGCCCACAGATGCTCCTACAAGTGCTTCAAAAGGCGCCTAGTTCTATCCATTAATATTCGTTCTCTATGCGCCCTTCCTTAACAGACTTACCAAAGCCACTCCTTGTACAATCCTAGCCCAAAGCAAGCTGGTATAACTATGCGAACTCGCTCCAGCCCAAATACTGCTAATGCAAACCAGCAGCATACCTAGCAGATATAAATGTCTCTTTCCCCATATTCTTGCGCTAGGTACGAAGAAGATTCCACCTATACCGACTCCCAGTAGATGGTAACCAGTAAGGAGGGCGATCTTGGTGAAGTTGAGCCGGAAGTGGAAAGCAATGGATAAGGAATCGGCTGCAAGGATGGGGGAGAGGGTGGTTGCTATGATTGCGGCTAGAGAGATGACGAGGAGGATACTGATTTGACAGGGTCAGTATGCTGGTTCATTGCTACATACAGGAAGAAAAAAGTATCTCACAGGTCGCGCTTCCATAATGGCCAGTTGAGAGGACTAGATGTGAAAACGCCGAGTTAGTCGATTCCTTGCAATTGTCTACATCATGACTCTTGGTGCTCTTGAACTCCTTCTTCTTCGCCTCATGCTTCTCTCGGATGTCCATCCATATCTTCCACAAAACTCACTCATTAGGATCATCGCTCGGCTGCGGCACCAACAAGACCTTCCCCGTCTTATCATATTTTAGATTTGATGTCCCAAGAATCGCATCATCAATTCTCTGCGATTCACCTTCCAGAATGGTAACAGTACCTATCAACAAAACCAACACGGTCAGCTTCATACTCTTACACCTCCACTCATTGTTTACAGCCGGAGTTTGCGCCTACCGGGTGCCAATGCTGACTTGACGTCCAGTATACCTAGACCCATAGTATATGTATTGTGGCAAAAGAAGTTGCTGTGGGAAGTAGTGAAGGTGACTTCGCCTGCGCGTACAAAGTCAACATCTCAGCTGAAGGAAGCGGACCCAAGAGTACAAAGGTACGCGAGGGAGTAGCTGAAGGATTGGCGGAGAATGCGATTACTGCCACGTGCAAAGAGTAAGGCCGAACTCTATTTCTGAAGGCGAACCATCACCATCACCGAATCAGTTTAATGTCAGACGCGGACACACCCAATCACATCACCGAAGGAAAGCAATAATTGCAGACGCCAGCCATTCTTTGATTCGAGTATCTAGGGAAGAAGGAAAGGAAGTGCACGAATAATCAAAAACCACTAGCCCTGAGACCCCCTTGAAAAGATCCCTCACTCTTTATCTACCTCTTTGCATTTGTACCCACTTCCATCTTCAAACACCTTACAACTCCTCCTGAAACTTGCTAGCACTCCTTGCCGGGCTGTGATCCTTGCCATGTATAGTAGGCACACTTATCTCACTAGCAGTGTCCTGGTTGGTCCTAGAATCCTCAAATGCTTCGTCATCGGTCTCGCTGATAACACTACGACCACGGGCAATGTCATCGTCGTCATCTTCGAGCGGACTGATACGGCCATCCTCGGCACCTTCGTATGTAGCAAGACCTCTGCTAGCACGAGGAGTGAGCTCACCAGCAGGTTCGGCTGTAGTATCGTAGAGACCCTCATCAGCAGCTGATGAAGCGTGGACCCCAGTAGTAGCATGAGTGGTAGACACGTGAGGATCAAGAAGAGTGCCCGCCATGGTGTTGTGTTCCGTCGAGTGTTCAGTGGTAGTGGTCTCCTTGTTCAGAGCAGAGGTAAGCTCAGTAGCGTGTGCGGATGAAACAGTGTCATGCTGGGTAGTGCTGGAAGGAACAGTTGATGATTCGAGCTCAGGCTCTTCAGCCACAGCGTTGGTGTCCTTAGCACCAACAATGCCAGGACCACTGACAGGTGCGGAAGCTACAGCCTGCTTGATTTGTCTGTCCTCGTCCTTGGCCTTGGAGCTACGCTTGAACCTGGAAAAGAAGCTCTTGCGTCTGGATTGTTTTGCAGGCGAATCAGCAGCAGAAGAGGTGGCGGTAAGCTTGGCGGGCGATTCTTCTTCTATGTAACTATTAGCATCTTCAAATCTACGCAGCAGTAAAGGAACAACTTACCAGAGCGATCAGCGCTTAATTCTTCCTCAGTAGGCTTCTCAATCTCAGTGAAAACATCGGTAGACTCGCTGGTGACGGCAGCGGGTCGAGTCGAAGCAGTGCGGGACGTGGTAGGTGGTGTCGAAATACCAGTTGGGGTAGAACCGGTCACCTTAGTGGAACTGCTTGCACCAACAACCTCACCATCTCCGCCTGCAATCTTGGCGAGCACAGCAGCTTCAGCAGCGACGAGGTAAGGAGCACCACTCTCGTTGGGCGTGATGATCTTGTTGTCATCAGTGGTCTCAGTGAAGGTGCTGGTCTCTGGCTCAACGACAACTTCACGACCGGCAAGACGATCCTCCTCATCCTTCTCGGCCTTGAGCTTAGCAGCCTCGGCAGCAGCCTCGGCGTCCTTCTCAGCCTGGATACGGTCAGTCTCGGCCTTCTCAGCAGCAATCTTCTCATCCTCGATAGCCTGAAGACGATCAGCCTCGGCCTTCTCCGCTCTGAGTCTCTCACGTTCCGCACGCTCCTCAGCAGCGATACGCTCACGTTCAGCCCTTTGCTCGGCCTCGATGCGCCTCTTCTCTTCCTTCTCTTCAGCCTTGGAGTGGTAGACGTGAAGCTTGATGCGATCACGCTCGTTCTTCTGCTCCTCCCTGATGCGGCGCTTCTCAGCATCCTTCTCTTCTTGGGCAGCTCGCTTCTCGGCTCTTTGCTCAGCAAGAAGCTTGTCACGAACTTGCTTCTCCTCGAACTCCTTGAGCTTGATGACGTCCTTTTCGTTCTGGACTCTGGCACGTTCAGCCGCCTCGGTTTGTCTGCGCTCCTCCTCAGCCAGGCGGATCTCTTCATCACGCTCACGCTGCTTCTGCGCGTTTGCGGAGATGTCGTCGAGGACAGGCTGCATACGAGCGCTGGCAATGGCATCAATCTCGCTCTGGTCCATGTACTTGCCCCAACCGATGTGAACCTTGCCGGTGGTAAGCTTGTTACGTTGCTCACTGTTCTCGGTAGCCTTTGCACGAGCCTCCTCTTCCCAGGCCTTCTGGACACTAGGAGGTGCCTTGCCAGTGTCGGCAAAGACTCTCTCGTCGATGCCAGCAAGACGTGCCTTGACACGAGCGGCGGCAACAGCCATCAGGTCCTCGCGGTCCTTTGCCCTCTTCTTCTCATCAATGGCACTGAGCTGACCGCGGAGACTAGAGGTTTGACCTCTAATCTTCCTGGCGGTTGATTCGTCATCATCAGAGAACTCGCCAGTCTTAGTGGTGGATTGAGAGACAGTACGGTTCTTCATGCCAGGACGACCACTTCTTGATGGTGGTGGGGGCTGGTTGCCGAAACCGTAGTGGTCGCGATAAGCCTGGATACCATCGGGGTCGAGAGCAGCAAGACGCTCATTGGCAAGCTTCCTGGCTGTCTCTTCTAGGCCAAGGTAGGTGTTTGGGTTGGAGCCGATTGAGCTACCTCTCGCCTGCTTAGCAGAGGTCTTGTTGCGCTCAAGCTCATACATTCTCTTGGCCATGACAACAGCAGCTGCACGGATGTGATCTTGGTATTTTTGTTCTTCGACGACCATGGGAATAGGGGGATGCTCAGTGAACATCTCTGGGCCAAGAGCATGTTGATGCTTGAAGCGAGACTGTTCGAGACCAGCGTCGGACATGGTTTCGGAAAGAGCTCCCTTAGGTGTCCTGACACCTTGGTTTGTTCTTGCCATGACATTGGTTGCGGCCATGAGCGCCTTCTTGCGACCGTCTTCGTTCGGCTTGACAATGGGCTCGATGGTCTTCTTGCGTTCGATGGCGAGGTTGGCAGCAGAGTGACCGGCCTCTGAGCCTGAATATTGCCAAAGGTTGAGCTTTCCACCTTTATCGGCGGCAAGAGTAGCAGCTCTTCCGGCGGAAGAAGAAGTGCCATTGGGTCTTCCGTACTGGGCAGTCTCAGGTCGAGCGTTGTCGTCGTAAAGTCCGTGAGAGGGGTAGCTGGGAAGGTCTTGAGGCCTGGCGTATTTCAAAGAAGCGGCAGCACCTGATAAGGTCAGTCTGATGATGTTGCATGCGCAATGATCGTGCTAATAACTTACTGGCAGATGACAGCTTGCCATCAGGGCCGAAGATGCTTTCGCGGGAAACGAGAGAGGGATTTGAGCCGTAAAGACTCTGTTGAGCAGCAGCAGAAGCTTGATGCAGTTCTGGCTCCGGGCAAGGGCTGCCAACATGCTGAGGGTTGGCTCTCTTCTGTAGTTTAGACATTGCGCAAATGAGTGACGGAAAGGATGTAGGAGTATTCAGAAGGGCATTAGGAGTGAGGTGAAACAGAGCAGGTGGGTGGTTGGAGAGGGCACGACCAGGTCGGGAGTCAGTGGACCGATCCACTTAATCGCTACGAAGTGACTTCACAAAGCTGGGGAAGAAGTCGTTGCGTGCGATTGGCTGACAAGCTTGCAATGTCTGGGTCGCCCTCTTCTAGGCCACGCTAGGCCGCCACGCTACTTTCCATTGACCGACCGATAACAACGACGCTCGCATTTATGCGGAAGGAAGCTGCGGTGCGGAGTACTGTTACTGTTACTGTTACTGTTACTGCTATTGTTACATCTGGTGGAGGATAAGCTGCAAAGAAGAAACACATATCCCACGATTCGATACCGTGCTCTTTGGATGTGGTAAATGACAGTGAAGACGAACTTCAGGCCTTGACCGGCGGCTTGAGATCCGGCTTTAACCACCACCGACGACCACTAGATTAGCCAATGGAAGACTGATGATGGTGCTTGCAGGACGAGCTTCTGAGCTTTTCCTTAGAGGACAGTCACGTCTTCATCAATCCATACCCCGCTGCACATTCTTCCATGTTCACAACTACCTGATACGAAGCTAACAGCGGCACGTCTTGCGAATTCCAGGTTGGCACCAAGACCGCTAGCTCGGCCGAGACCTAGCTGCGAAGATACCCCGGTATCGCTTCTCACCTAGGCATGGAAGCTGGCTCTATCTCGCATCATGCAGGGAACTGGCTTGTTTTCACTGCCTCGATACATAGATACATAGGTAGCTGAACTATTTGTCCTCTGGAAACTCCTTTTCAGTGCTACAAGAAATAGTTCAAAGTACCACCGCATACCAAACCCATGCCCTGAGAAGAGTTACAATACACCTAGAGCATGTATCTGAAACCAGCAGCCTGCTGCTTTGCCGTAGGACCGCTCTTGCTGACGCTCAATCCCTGGTCCATCTTCTTGTTCTGCCTGGCGAGGTAGATACGAGTAGCTGTAGCAAAGAGAATACTCACGAAAGCAGCGACCACGTTGACCGCGAAAGCAACAGTGTAACGAGGTGCACCTGAATAGAGGTAGGAGGCCCAGATCTGAATAGGATCGAATTAGCTCGCTGCCACATCATCTTACGATCGTGAGAAACTTACGTTGGGTGTGTTGCAAACAGCGTTGATAAGCGAAATAGCTATAGCGCGCTTCACCTTGGGTTGAGGGATGGAACCAGCGATCCATGACAGGATGATGATACCTGCGGCGTAGAAGCTGGTGGGCATCAAACACATTGCTATGTATCGTCCCGCAGTGTTGAGAGTGCTGACGGCAATGATC
>Ga0160427_10000319_pt1 | contig 30772 bp, 37 predicted proteins | sample SolpanmetagenomL_FD_108194 | JGI IMG/M metagenome (GOLD analysis project Ga0160427, IMG submission 108194) | Solar panel surface microbial communities from Lawrence Berkeley National Laboratory, California, USA - L | ecosystem: Engineered > Built environment > Solar panel > Unclassified ...
CCCCAATGCAGAGTACTACTGACAATGTTGTTACCGCCTTGTACAGCAGTGTGGTTGTTTCCGCGTGATTCAACAATATCAATTTCACCAGATTGAGGCCATGGACCGTAAGTGTTGTTCACGGGCAACATCCAAATAGCTGGCCAAAGCCAATCACCAGCTGGAAGACGGGCTTCTACCTCGATACGACCGTATTTGATGCTCGCACCTTTCTTTGTGTTGATACGACCAGATTTCACGGGGTTGATGATGGTGCCGTTCGTTGTGTTCGTGACAGCAATACAGTTTTTACGGACTGTGCTCGTACAAACGCCAGAATGTAACAAATCTAGGACATTGTCGGTTTTGAGCAGAGCAGGATCCTGGAGACTAGGTTTGATGACGAGCATGCCGTCCTGGATGAATACATTCTCGTATGTGCTTGTGGTCTCCTCGAATTGACCGTTGCTAGGACGGGCGTTAGCAAGTTTGCACAGTACCTTCTGGACGTCCATGCACTTACCCATATCCGCCGACTTCAACCTCCTTTGTCCAGATCGATTCGTCAAGCACTCCGCTGCTAAAGTCTGATAAATAGACTGGACAGTATTTCGAGTTTGTGACAGATGTGCGAAGTCCATTCCAGATGATGATCCCAGCAGCTGCCAGGCCGACAAACATACCAACATAGGGAACCCAATCAACGAATTTGTCCCTTGGGTTCTTCTTTCCAAGCCATGGTCTGTCGACTTCGCCCTTTTTGATGCGACGGGAGTGGAAATAGTTTGGTTGGCAAGCACTTTGCTGCGTCGTAGTGAATGAGGTTGTGGACATGTTTATTGTCGCGAGCTGGAGTGTGAGATATTGATGATTGAATGGAATGAGATACTGAAAAGTGATTGCAGCATACACTGATGCGCACGAGTAGCTTGAAAAAGCTCGGAATATTTGCTTGTTTTGTAAAGCCCTGGCTTACCAGGCGCTGTGCTTTGACACTAATGTTACCCAAAAGCACGGCGATGTTTTGTTGGGCTCACCAAGATTCACTCCAGAGCATCCAAGTCTCAAGTCACGCACTCGTCCCGCGATAGGTTCCAAGACATGCCAAGGTGTTGAGACGAAAATAGAAATAGACACACCTCAAAAGTACTTAAGTACAAGTGACCACGGCTTGCTTCAGATCTTTCAGATTTTTGACTTTCACCCGCCTTTTACAGATTCCACGAACAGAATTGCCTCTTTCAGTATTACCTTATCAGTGGATTTCCCTCTATTTCTTGGCTCCCGCACTATCAAGCGGCACATCTTGTTGAGACTACAAGCCATCGAGTGTCTGCATGTACTACTCTATTGGTGGCGTCACAGCCAATGCAGTCCCTGCCACCCAACAGCACGGCACGATCAAGATGGAGGCAAGTTATGTTTAGCAAGGACGACGATTGCTCTTTCGAGCCACGACTCCTGCAGCCAAGACAAAGTGGTACACACTTGCTGACCGATTGAGCTTGCCACTATCATGATCTGGACTTGTAACAGCACGCTGGGAAAAATTCACCCCAGCCAGACGATTTAGCTCGGCCAATGAACGTACCTTAAAATACTGCTTCTCATCCTTGCAAATTGCATCTTGTCGATATAAGCTCGGCTCCGGAGATTGCAGCTGGACCTCATTCGTACTCTTCTAATATCAAGCATCCTGCCGCCTTACTGCCCCTGTTTTTGACTTCAGTTTGGGTTTCATATCAGATTACCCTGGTCAAAATCTAGTCGGGAGGAGACACTGGCCACACCAGGTCCGCTTCTCCATCATCACGCACCCCACGCAAGCTGACATAGGCAGAAAGTATGGGGTTCTTCCAATACTTAAAGCCAAAGCCTGTCAAAGAGCAAGGCAGTACAGAACACTCGACCAATACAGAGCCCGCAAAGCGCCTTGTACAACCACGAACACGATCGTTCGCTGCAGTATCAGAACTTCGCCCAAACACTAGTCTCTCCAACACTCCAAGCCATGCTTCTTTCACCGGGTCTGCATTTTCGAAGAAATGCGATGACGTGAAGAGCTTTAAACACAGCATTATTTGTGAGTACATCGCAGACCAGCAGCAAATCAATCTGTGGGTTGATAGCTTGGACTCCATAAACCAAGGTGTGCTTGTGCGGGTACGTGCGGGTGATTATGTTGCTCACCCTCCGCACTTGCTGCAAGGAAGCTTGGCCGCCAATATTGCGGCGCTCAATATCTCAGTACGTGTATCCTGCATATTGTTGTACCGATCAGAACTGACGTCTTGATGTAGAGCGCGATGACTATCACCTGGCACGCAATCACTCTACTGCTTCAACATCGGAATGGCCGCGATTATATTCCAGTCCGTGCGGATCTTCGAATCCAGGTGTTTGATGACTTCATCGACCTGAGGAGAGTGAAGATCCATCAATGTGCTGCATTTATAGCCAGGGAGAATATGCTAGTCGTGTGGGATGACGAGCCAAAGAAGTTACTCCAACGCGCCCAAAGGCTAATTGATGAACTCTGTGAATTCGTCTGGAACGATCCTGATATTTTCATTGATGAGGTGAACGAAAAGCTGCCTACGGCCAGCGTGCTGTCGGTGGTGTCACAAGACTCTCCTAGCGAGGAGGAAACAAATCCTATCGACATAGAGGTCCACACGGATTCAGCACGACCTTACATGGTATACAATGCAGTTTATGTTTCAATTACTATTGCAGCTGTTTTAGTTTTCATTGGCTTTGGAATGAAGACAATCATTGTCGAAGCTATGGGCGATGGAACGTATATTCGGTTTGCGCTCATTCTGATGATTCCAATTCAGGTATTCTTTTCTCTGTTCTTTTTTCAGGTTATAGTAGGGTGTATTGCACAATGCGTTGGACCAATCAAGCAGATGAACGACAACTCACGCTTTTATTCTGGCAAACCGCCTAAAAGACTCAAAGAACATACTCTACCCCATGTTACCATCCAGTGTCCAGGTAAGCAAATCAAGATCATTAATGCCATGTGGCCAACTAACGAGTCGAAAGTGTACAAAGAAGGTTTGAAGGCTGTTATTGCTCCCACCGTAAGGTCACTCAAAGCTGCGATCTCAACATACGAACTCCAAGGGGGAACCGCAAACATCCTTATCAACGATGATGGACTGCAACTCATCAATGAGACCGAGCGTCAAGCGCGAATCGATTTCTATGCTGATAATCTAATTGGGTGGACCGCAAGACCGCCACATGGCCTGGACGGGTTTGTCAGAAAAGGCAAATTCAAAAAGGCGTCCAACATGAACTACGGACTGATGTTGTCGAATCAGATAGAAGATCTTTTGGCAGAAGTTGATAGATCTGGTCCTGCATGGACGAATTCAGATGAAGCGGAGGCGTACGAATCCTGTCTCCAGCAGGTTCTGGCGTCCCACGAAGGACGAGCTTGGATTGATGGCAATATTCGTGTCGGAGACTACATCCTTCTTGGTGAGTAAATGTACGTGATCGGATGATGTTGAACATGTTTAACCTTCTCCTTCTTGACAGTCGATTCCGACACCGAAGTGCCATTTGACTGCCTTCTCGACGCCGTCAGTGAGCTTGAAGCTTTCCCGGAAGTTGGCATCATCCAGTTTGCCTCAGGTGTTATGCAGGTTGCACATACTTATTTCGAGAACGGCATCACATTTTTCACAAATCTCGTATACATCGCGATCCGATTTTGCGTTGCAAACGGCGACTCGGCCCCCTTTGTTGGTCATAATGCCGTCCTTCGGTGGTCCGCCATTCAACAGGTTAGTTATGTCGACGAGGACGGCTACGACAAGTTTTGGTCGGAGTCACATGTCTCAGAGGACTTTGATATGAGTCTCCGCCTACAGTGTGAAGGTTATATTGTACGCCTTGGAGCCTGGCCAGGCTGTGAAGGATTTAAAGAAGGAGTATCTCTTACCGTGTATGACGAACTTGCTCGATGGGAAAAGTATGCGTACGGTTGCAGCGAATTGATCTTCAACCCGTTTCGCTATTGGCTCACTCGCGGCCCCTTAACTAAACTCTTTCGCAAATTCCTCTGGAGTAATATGAAACTCACATCCAAACTTACCATCATCAGTTATATTGGCACATATTATGCCATTGGGGCGGCATGGATTTTGACAGTCGTCAATTACTTCGCGGTGGGTTGGTTCAATGGCTATCTTGACGGCTATTATCTGGACTCGTGGAAGGTGTGGATCTCCATCATTTTTGTCTTTAATGGTCTTGGAAATGTATCACTGGCGCTGATGCGCCATCGTATTCGCCATACATCCTTTCTTCCAGCATTGACGGAGAACCTGAAATGGACATTATTGCTGGCCTGTTTTCTTGGTGGTCTATCCCTGCACCTCTCACAAGCCTTGTTAGCACACATGTTTGGTATTAATATGTAAGTAGAACTCTTACTATGCTCAATCACATTGCTCTCTTACTAACCTTCTCACCAGGCAATGGGGCTCAACAGCAAAAGAGCTCGAAGACTCAAACTTTTTCACCGAAGTCCCCAAATCCTCAAGAATTTCAAATTCACATTCGTCTTCTCACTACTCTCAATATTCGCCATGATTTGCCTCGCCAAAGCAAGCTTTGTTCCTTGGGACTGGAGAATTACAGACTTTGTGGCAATATTGCCGCTTGCTTGTGTGGCTGGTAGCCATATGTTGCTGCCGATTGTGTTGAATCCGGCGTTGATGTAAGTCGAGACTTCTGTGTATATTTCAGAATTGAAAGTTGACATTTTAAATAGGAAGTTTACTTTTTGATCAATTCATACTTGGACGGATGAACTTTGGCGGCTGGACTTTGGACTGCTCTTGGGGTATAGGAAAGTAGGCGATGCCGCTCCATTGAAGTGTTAGTATTGCGCACGGCATGGTCTTTGACAGTTGTTTATGCGAGGAAGACTGAGTAGAGTCAAGAAATCCTCTGCTCAAGTACATATTTCTTTACTGACAACGATGTTTATTTATGTCCTGCTTGGTTTCATGTCTATCAATAATCACACATCCAGCCGTAGCTTTCATCAATCCTTAATGATAATTGAATGAAAGATCATAGTAGACCTCGTCGAAGCATGCACTAAAGTCGATATTTTCGGCTATGTGGCGATTTCGATCTACTGTACCGCGTGGTACTTTTCATTCACGGTTCATCACTTCATTTATCCTGTTTTTGTGGTTTTGTCACGAGTGCTTTATTCCAGAAGCTGGACGTTAACCGCAGGTGGGCACGTTCGATGCCGGCAAACCTTAACAAATGTCACTGATCTGGACTCGAATCATCGCAACCATTACCTGATGCCACTATGCCTAAACAGGAAATCTATGATGCCGCGTTCCTCAACGCATGCTTGACCTGTTGCTACACCTACCTCTTCAACCACCTACTTGTACATCAACGTATATGTATCAGAATACATAGTCGTGTGGCGTGAATGAAAAAACTATTTAAGAGCTCTCGTTTGACGCCGCCTAAGGAGATGTTGTTTCATTGCACTATCTACTTTCACATTCTCTTACTCCCCGTGCTTCCACCAGCAAGGTTGAGTCTCATGGACGAACTACAAGACAACGTTTTAAACGCTCTACAAGAGCCTGAAAAAGTACCCCTCATTCGCTATCTTCTAGAACCTATTCTTACATTCTCCTCGACTTCTCCCTTCGCCCGTCCCTATCTTTACCCACACGTACACAAGTTCATGTCTCTCGGTAAGCGTCGACTTACGCTCGCATTAGTCCATCGTTGTCGACAGCCACCTCAACCACCGGAATCGTAACGTTAGCATCACCTACGACTGTGTCAACATTTGTGTATGTAACCACTGGTTTCAACACAGTCACCGCCTCCTCCGCGATAACACTCACGGTACCTACTACGACGACCGTGTCCACCTGTAGTGTTCCCCAGCCGACAGTCGACAAAAGAGTTGCGATCATCTCGTCGCCTCCGAGCATGTACACTGGTGCTCAACTCCTCACACTGCCACCAAATGGATTCCAGCCACTCTCAATCATATCGACAGTCCTCTCCGACGCCTCGTCCAAGCTCTCGATGGGTAAACCAAGCAATTCGTTCTGAATCTTGTCCTCGTACCACCCATCAGCCTTGTGCTTGTCCTTGTCACTCGGGTAGAAGACACGCGTATACAATGCCTTCGCAAACCCCGTCATCTGTCCCGACTTCATCTCAGCCAAGCCATCATGATACCTCTTCGTAGAGTTCTCTGTCCTAATCTCCCAGTCTTTGTCAGACGTCCCTAACACCCTGTGCAGACTGTCGAGCATGTCGCGCTGACTGACGCCCTTGGTGTCAAAACTGCTGATGTACATACCCTTGTTGTCCCAGTCGCTGACGACCGCCTTGGCGTGCTCGTCCACGCCCTTGCGCTCAACGGGCAGGCTGAGCAAGGATGCAAGCGCGCGCCCGCATTGGTCCCAGGTGCTGGTGGAGATCTTGGCGTTGCCGTCGTCGAACAAGGTTACCTTCCTCTCCTTGACGGTGAAACCATACCATTGTTCGGGAAGTGCCTGACCAGTATTAATGAAGAGACAGGAGAATATTATATACAGAAGATGAGAAGATGAGAAGATGGGATTACTTACAAGAGACCACTCATACCAGAACCCGCAGCACATGGCGATGTACTTGACGCCGAGTTGCTCGAGCTCTTGCCTCCTCTGCACGAGTTGTGGGGTATAGATGGACTCCTCGGCGAACTTGGTACCAGCTTCAGGCAAACCGCCTATGCATGGGCTCAGCCGATGAAGGTTATGACCGTCCGAAGTGGCTTACTATAAATATTAGGCATGACATATGGCACCCCGGCTTTAGCTGCAGCAGAGGTAAGCCTGGAGTGCAGGTCTGATGGCGCTGAGGCGGATAGCGTGATGACGAGGAACTGCTGTCCTTCCAATGCTTTGACAAGGGAGGCCTCGTCATCGTAATCGACAGCGACACTATGAACACCGTGAGGTAGCTCGCCTTTGCTGGTGGGATGACGCAAGGCAGTTACTATGTGCTCCTTAGTCTTAAGCAGGGCCTCGACAAAGGCGCCTCCGATGCGACCGGATGCCTGGGTGATGCTGTCAGTACGGTATCGTCTTGGAATATCTACAAACAGTACAGGCAAAAGCACTTACACCGACCACAGCCACTTTTGTGATGCGGTTGTTTGGAAAGGCCATCTTTGGTGCTTGCTGCTTGATGCTTGATGCGTGGCGTCTGATGCTTGATGTTTGATGCTTGATGGCCCACGCTTGATGCTTGATGGTGGCTGAACACTGAGATGACAATGGCGACGATGAATTATGTTCAGGTCTAGGTCTACATGTAGGAGACTGATATGGCTTTTATAGATGCCGTGGTGATTACTGCGGATCGGCATACAGCTCAAGACATCTCCTTCCATTAACTCCGAGTGCTCGGCGGAGATTTCGTCCGCCATTAGTGGACATAATCGTTCGTCCGCTCCGCGCTCCGTGCTTACATAAGCCCGACATAAGCCCGACACGTGCTCCCGGGATAATCGACAACAACAACAACAACAACTTATGAGCCCGGACTGTGACAGTACATCTCTCGCACGAAAAGGTGGTCATCTCATATAATAAAAGACTGAAGAGATGGTCCTACTTAGGTTACATACGACAAATGCAGGTCTTACCTACACTTAGCTTCTCCTTCAACCCATGCTAAGCTTTAGCCTTAAACTATTCATGCTTTTCCTCCACTACCGACAGCACCAGGCTCTTAACCTTTAGCCTGTGCCGGTAGATACTCCAAATAACACATGAAATCACCATTATGGTTCATGCGCGGATTGGCCACGCTGAATGTACCGGTACCAGGCAAGATGAGCTGATGCACCCTGGATAATCCACCTCGGAGCTTCTCAGTGATGTTCTTGAAATCAATGCCTTCTAAAGCCTTACTGATATTATCCTTGCAGCCAGTGGGGGCCGTCTAAGTCGCGCTGGAACCCTGCTCGTCAGTTGTCACATTCATGACGATTGGTTTGAGAGACACAAGAAGACCGCTAGGAACGAGCCCGGAGCCAGCAGCACATTTATTGCTTAAAGGGGAGAGCATAATAACGAAAGACCACGGGCCGGGAGCCCAGGCATGCGCAGTCCCGGCGGTAGTGGTGTCTCGTTCAATCGTGACATCGATATCTCCTTTCACAGTAATGGCGTTACTGCCTCGTTAAAAGGAGACTGTGACGTTTCGTTGTTCGTGGCTAGACATATGTCAGTACTTAATAACAGCCTGCTTTGCTCACCACCATTGAGGAGGCATGCATACCGTCAACGCAGCATCCCAGCTTGCTGCCCTATATACCCCCAGACTCACTCTGTCGGTGCTGGTAATCGAAAGTCGAGTTTAGGTCCGCTTGATTCTCCTTGAAGTCGTGAAAGGAGCCCGATCCGACCTGCTTCAAGTTCTTCGTGGCATTCCTCGCCAAGCCCCAGAACAGGCCAGCGAGGGATTGATTTATCCAGTCCGAGTGAGCAGAAACAGAACATGAGTGCTATCCAGCTGACGGATTCCGCGCAATAGGACGCGCTAGATATAGCCAAGCTCTTCGGGCTGTTCAGTGGCGGTACTACCTTGCTAGTATCTGTAAAAAGTACCGCGCGGTGAGAGCAGCAGAGGCAAAACCTTAGAAGAGCTGGCTGACTATGCCAAAACCATGATCAAAACAAGGGAAACCATACAAGACCATGGATCTGTAGCGGCGCAAGCATCTCTCGCAATAGTGCGTTCACCATTGTGAAATTACAGGGCCAAATTGAAGACGCTATACGGGATCAGGTGAATACCGACTTCGGCCCGGGAATCAATCGGGAATCTACTATCTACGAAGAACATGCAGCACAAGCGGTCAAGAATACCATCAGAGATAGCTTTGCCCAGGCAAACGCACCCACCATCTTGGGAGCGCTTTCTCCATTCACTCCACTGATAACTCCAGAAGATTTACAGAATTGTTTCGACCGGATCGTTGATGAGCGTCTGCAGGGTATCGATCTCTATTCAAAGCCAGAATCGTCGACGGTCGGTAATGAAGATTTCATCGCGAGTCTTGAGAAGTGTATCGAGGAACTGGACAATCGGGCCACCAAGATTGATGCTGAGAGAGTGGCGAAAGCGGAGGAGGCCAGGACCGAGAGCGCGGCACAAGAAGAAAGTTCCAAGGAAAGCGAAGCTGCACAGGAGAAAGTTGACCATGAGGCAGCTGCGGAGTTTAGCGGCGGTGAATGAGGCCAAACGTTTTCCAGCTATTGGATTCGACACTCGAGCTCTATACGTACATAGCGATGTGAATTTTTTGCGGAGTTCATGGCGGAGACAACGCGATCTTTACAACATGTAGAATCGGGCACATGACGGCACTCAGGTTGCTTGAGCATCTCCTACTAGAACCCGTTCCGTTTCCTTCGATTTATATCCTTTCACGGCCTCATCATACTCAGCATCAATGTCGTCAGTCCAGACCCATTTCATCCTGTCAATCACTCGCTTGTGAATCTCCGGCACGCACTGATCGAAAGGGAGATCCTTCATCACGTCCGCTTGCGCCTGGTAGACTTCAACAGCATCGCGAGATGTTCGCTGTACTTTCTGTGCTCGTGGCAGACGAACGTCCTGATACACTTGCACCCATTTCTGAAGCGTGTCGGTGTCTGCTGGAGAGGCCTCAAGGTAGTCGTGTAGGGCACGAGCTAGAATGTAGCCATCTTCGATAGCCTGACCTGCACCGGCGCCCTAATGTCTTATCAGCATGGCACGGCACGTCCACAAAGAGCGGCAGGAAACTAGCTACTAACCTGATGTGGAGTCATTGCATGAGCGGCATCCCCAAGCAACACCGCTTTGCCGCCCATATACACCCATTGATCTAGCGGTTTCCGGTCATTGATCAACCATTTCGATGGTTTGTCTTCCATCAACTGAATAACTTTCTGTACCCTCTCCTCGAAGCCCTTGAAAGCCTCTACAACATCTTCTTTCTTACCACTAGTCGTCCAACTTTCTTTCAGATCACCCAAGTTCTCCTCCTTCTCTGCAACAAAAGCAACAATGTTGAGCGTCTTGTTTTGCGAAATCGGGAAACAGAGAAAGTGCCGGTTCTTGCCCAACCATGTCACTGAATACGTGTCAAATTTCCACCAGTCTTTGATGGCTGATATGGGCACAAGGCCGCGATAGGCAATTCGCCCGCTATACTCTGCATTGTCGCTTGTGAATTGAGCTCGCACAGCAGAATGTATCCCGTCACAGCCAATCACCTACGGAAGCCTTGTTACAACTTTTACTTCCACTAAATGACTAAGTTTGACGAACTTTCCAGCTCTGGGTGGTCGTTGCCGACCGTCCTGAGCCAGTTCGCACGCTTCACTAAGCCATTCGATCGGTAGTAGCGATGGGTGGTGTGTACTGACCATATTTGCACTCGCTTCTGTTCCATCCTCAAACTCAATCAATACTTCATCACCTTGATCCTTTTCTGTCCGTTAGTCTGTATATATGAGAGAGGACCAGGTTTTGAACACTCACAGTCAGCTTCCGACACCTCTTATGTGTATGTAACCTCGCGGCACCCTTCTCCCTGACAGTCTCCAGTAGTAATTCCAAGAACTCGGCACGATGGACTGGCAGCTGTTTTAGTTTCGCATCAGGCTCTGGTACCGTCACAACATCAGAGCCGTCATCGAACTTGCGAAAGGAGATCCACACGCCATCACGAAGACCTGCAATCTTCTGCACGGCTTCACCAACTCCAATCTTGTACAAAAGCTTGGCAGCATTGACTCCAATACCCACGCCTGCACCGATCTCTTTGTATTGTGACGCTTGCTCGTAGACGTCGATAGACACAGCCGACCCACAGTGGTGATGAATGCTAAGTGCAGTGCACAGCCCACCAATACCTCCACCAACAATAGCAATGCGGGCATGTGGATGAGTAGCGGATGGCATGATAATGGTTTCACTGTTCATGAGATATAACGAGTCTGCTGTGTGAGTTGATGAGACGGTAAGACAACCTCTCGACGGTTCATGTATGAAGCATGCGGTGTGAGCGATCGACCTTCCAGATACGGTCTTTAGCCACCGGTGTGACTCCCTCCGTCAACCGAGCAGCCGGTCCTTCCCCTCTCGCCTCTTCCAGGACCCGGCTATCTGTGTCACTCGACTACTCCTTCAGGCTCGTAGCTGACATTTCACGCACTTTGCTGTTTGTGATTTCAGCTGTTCTGTCAAACAATCTTGAAAAGACTCATGCATAATGGACTCGAAAGGACAGACCATCATCTTGGAGAATGTCGCAGAGTCTGGCAGTGACAATGCTCCAGCTGACATGAGTGACCTAACGGACATTGAAATTGCCAACCTCAAGCAATTGCGACGAGTGAAGACTAACGACCTGCAATTACGCCTTGACAAGCATGGGTTACCACTCGTCCCTCAGCCATCGACGTATAAAGATGATCCCCTGGTGAGCACTTACAATAACAACGTGAGTTCATGGCCTCCTGCTGATACATTCACAGAACTGGTCACCTTCCTGGAAACTATTCATCGCACTGCAGATTAGTTGGCTTGCCTTTCTCGGAAACTTCGCTGCGGCAGTACCAAATCCAGCCTTCGTCAACATCTCAAAGTCGTTCAAAATCACTGTCGTCCAGGCCTCGTATGAGCTGACCGTCTACATCATATTCGCTGGCATTGGTCCTTTTCTTATCACCCCAATCGCTAACACGTACGGCCGTCGCCCGGTGTATCTCGCAGGCAATTTGTTGGCTGGCTTGTGTAATGTCATTGCTGGATTCGCCAACTCATGGTCTGGCCTCCTTGTGACCCGAGTGTTCTGTGGGATTGGTAGTGGCGCTGCTGCTTCGATAGGCGCAGCCACGATTTGCGATTTGTACTTTATGCATGAGCGAGGACTCTACATGGGTATTTTCACCCTCTTTCTGACGAATGGAGCCCATCTCGCGCCTTTAGTTGGCGGATTTATCGCCAAAGACCTAGGCTGGAAGCAATGCTTTAGCATTCCAGGGTACATTCAGCTCGCCACTCTTTTGCTCAACCTTGTCTCACTACCAGAAACTCTCTACTCACGCAAGAATCAGCTCGAGCACCGTGAACACTCGTACATGGATCTCTTGCTTTTCAAAGCAAGTCGTTTGACAGATCGGAAGATGTCCCTCGCGGATTTTGTGCGGCCCTTCTACTTGCTGAAATACGCCGCAATCGTGATTCCGGCATTTTATTATATGACCGCCTTCGCATACGGCACAGTCCTCTTTGCTACAACAGGAAGCAGGATCTTTACTAGCCTTTATCACTTCAACGTTGCTCAGACAGGTCTCATGCTTTCTATTCCACTGACAATAGGTATCATTTAGCACTATAAAGTTTTTGCGATTAGCGACTTACATATAACTAGGATGCCTTATTGGAGAGGGAAGTGCTGGTTGGGTGACGGATTACATGGTGTTTCGCTACGCAAAGCGCCATGACGGACATCGCAAGCCGGAGCCAAGATTGAATGCACTTGTGTTGGCTTTACTGCTGCCTCTCGGCGTCATCATCGATGGAGTCTGTCTCCAGCGGAACAAAACCATACATTGGATCGGTCCTGCCTTCGGAATGGGCATCGCTTGCTTCGGACTGCAAGTTGCCACAACGGTGGTATATTCTTACTGCACAGATGTAGGTGAACGATCCTCTTATTCTGCAAATCTGCTGCTAACATTGTCTTCAGTGCTTTAAGCCTCAGAGCGCAGAAGTTTCAGTCATTCTGAATGCTTTCCGGCAGATCTTTTCTGCTTTAGTGTCCTTTTATGCGTGAGTGAAACATTCGATATTGCCTTTCGAATACTTGCTAACATTCTCAAAGGCTGCCTTTTGCAGAAGAGGTCTCCTACCAGAGCGCTTGGATCACATTTGCGATGTTGAATCTGGTCGCGTTGATACCAATGCTTGCACTACGTGTCTACGGTTCTACATGGAGAGGATACCTATCGCAAGCACCGCCAAAGTTCCATAACGACATTTAGTGCTTATCAGAATTCAACTTTCAAGATGCTGCTTTATTCTGCCAGTTCAACTTCTCGTCGTGCTTTGAATAGGCACAGTTCGTCGCGTTGTCTCTAGACTGCCTGCCTCGTTGCTCTCTATCATCCCACCATGGAATATTGGAGTTCAAAGGTATATTATGTGATCCGGAGTAAACTCCTTTTATGATTTGCATACCTCGTCCTTAGTCCAACAACAACTACAATTCATGCAATCTATCTACTACTCTACTACTGTATCATTTATACCGCTATAGAACACCCGGTGGTTACGATCCGCACACGGAATGACAAAAGACAATTACTTCCGCAATAAAGTAAACAGGTGCAGCATGAGCAAGCAATCCCATCTTATCCTGTTAATCGGAGAGCCTGCAAGATAGCGCAAGGAGGCTCTAGCCAAGCAGAGTGAGACAGCAGTAGATATTGATTTTACGACCCATAAACCTTGCGCCATCCAAGGGGACGGCATTGTAACAACAACGCCTCCATTTATCACCTACTACGATGAATCAGTATTTCGTCCCTTCGACCTGGAAGGCTCGCCGATTCCGCCACCAGCAACGAAAAAACAAGCAATCGTGGAGCAGCAGACCGCTGCGTTGGAAGAGAAAGCCTCAGGGATGTGCGCGTCTTGAGGTGTTAAGATATATGGTTTCATTCGTCGAGTCGTCGAAAGCATTACATTCGCTCAATGCGTGTGATTAGACAAGCTTAACATGGATATTACGAAGGCTTTCGATTCTCATCTACCCTCAACTATGCTGTGTCGATTGACCATTATGTATGTTTGCAAATCTCCTCCATCACATTCCAAGACAGGGCATTGTTATCAAGTCCTTCCTTAAATCGCAGCATCCTTCTTGGCCTTCTGACGAGCAAGTGCCTCAATGCTCTCCACGACATCCTTAAATGTGCTCTTGTTCTCGGCTGTCGCTTCAGTCGACACGGCATCCTCCTCGTTGTTCTCCCATTGAATCTCAAACGTGGTAAGCTCGAGCTTGGTATCAAGACCGTAGATGTCTGATGCAGAGCTTGTGGGGAAGCCACGAAGCTGATTGACGAGGCTCATCAACTCCTGAGCGTCATCGCTGCAGTAATCATGTTAGTAGAAAGTCCTTGGCTCGACAGTGGTGGACTTCTCGTACGCTTGAATGTCGCCGACTTTCTTCCCAGGTTGTCCACCGGAGGTATTGACGATTGAGATGCTTGAGGGACGATTCGGCTCGCCGATTATTTCGATTGTGTGGGTGGGAGTGCCTGGTGCAGTGTTAACAAATGAAAGTGGGAAGGCAAAGAAAGGAAAGGAAACAAGACGAACCAGAGAAGGGCTTGATCACGCGAATGTTGAACTCGCCGCTTGGTGGGGGGGCCATGGCGCGAGGCATTTTGGATTATCGGGTTGTTTGTGAAGGGTTTGGATTGAAAAGAGTGCTTTGCGTAGAACAAATAAATGTGTTTGTGTCTGTAAATGTGAGTATTTGTGTGTGTATGTCGTAGTACTAGAATTCGCATAGTGTCGTCATATTTAGAGGGGTTGGCGGCGTAGCCCATTGGCTCGGCTATCGGCTACACCAACAAGCAGGAGTAAACGGCTATACTACCTTAGTAACATTAACAACTTCGAGTTGCAGCAGATTAAAGCAGGTTTTGGGGCGAGGACTACTAATTCCTTGATGCACGTAACATCTATTCGTTGTTGATAAGTGCACCAGCAACCAGTATGATAGTCAAATTCACACTCATACGCACTCATCCACACTCCTTCATTCCAACATTCCATTTCCAGCATGACAATCCTCTCATTGCTTTACGCGCTATCACCAGAAATACTACGCACAACAACCAGCCTCACAGTCGCGACAAGCTTCATACTCTCGTCCGTTTCTCGTCACTTCCGTCCGGGCTCACTCGCACGGCAATTTCTTTTGTGCTTCTACGATTGAGCATTGGACGTCTCGTTGTCATTGTCCAGGTTTGGAGTTTGTGAGCCTGTATGAGATTTGTTTGTGCTTTTGGATCCATGAAGCAGGCCAAGGCAGTACGGATTGCCACTCGAGTATCAAATCGTAACACGTCAGACTTGACAGAATCGAGGGGTGTATCACCGTAATGATCACGAACCGAACCATGCCTTGGACATTTCAACTACATATGTTGGATCTATCATGCTGTAAGTCTAGAGAAGAAAACAGGGTCAGGCTTTCAAACTATCCGAGTGTGCACTCGTGCATGTTCTACATTCTGTGTACACTGCTGTTCTTGCTCCATCTCCTGCACGTCTTTCCGAATTTCCAGAATACCACTCCAAACAGACACCAGATAGTTACGAGGCTCATGTTGGTCATGATAGGGGGAACGTAACCGCTCTGTGGGAAAATGTTAGTTGGAAAATCAATATTGCAGCCTGGGTTCCTCTTACCTTTTCAATCCAAGGTGTGATGAAAACCGAGAAAATATAACCCCAAACGTTCTTATTGATCGTCGCCGACACCATCAGACTGCCTGCAACCGGCTTGTAACTGTCGATAGCATAGGTCGTCACAATAGCTGGCAAGGCTGCAACTTGGATTCCAGCAGCAGTATAGCCAATGAAGACGATAGCTTTCCAGTCCCACTGCTGTTCATAACCAAAAGCAACGACAAAGTTTCCGATCATCATGATGATGACATAGGGTATCATTGCCGGCAGTCTCATCTCAGGCTCTCTGATACCATTGTTCTTGCGTGTAGCACGCGCAGATACCCAATCACTCAACGGTCCAGCTGTGGCCAGTCCAATAAAGGCGCCAATCAATACTGCAAAGTTAAGGAATCCGACAGCACCTGGCTTAAAGTTGTATGGCGGAGCACCAAAGACTTGAGATTGCGTGAGATTGAGTGTCAAGAAGGAACTGCAAGACCAGCCGATGACAAAAGAGGCGAATTCGACAATGGGAAAAGCCAGCATTTTCCACGGGATCCAGAAAGAGATGGCGAGGTCGTGAAGAGGTCGCGGACTGAGCTGGTAGAGTCCCCATTGAGCCTTTGATGGCTTGCCGCGACCTAAGTAGGGGTCACGAGCAGCAGTTGGAGTAGGCTGGAGATCGTTGTTGGTCTGAGTCTTGTCGAGATCAACCATTTCCACAGTCATGGCTCCTACACCTCCTTTCAAATTGGTTTGGTCGGGGCTACTGCTGCTGGCTTCGGGCTTTGAGAGGTGATTCTCATGGTACTCCCGGTGATACTTTGTTTCGGGGAACATGAATACGACCATTAGCAGACTCAGAACGAGCATTCCAACGAACAGCCACCAGAACTGACGCCAGCCAACAGTGGAAGACATTGCTCCGGCGACTATGGGTCCCAACATCAACGAGCCCATATATGCAACCTATCGGAAATTAGCATCTAAAATCCGCAGTCCAAGAATTGCAATCAGTGCTAACCCAGTACAAAGTATTCCACGTTCCTCGATCGTGCAAGAAGAAAATATCGGCAATCACAGCAGGTTGAACTGTCTCAGCAGGTCCAGCCCCGATTCCGTTCAGAATACAAGCACCCATGAAACTGCCATAGGTCTGTGCTCGAGCTCTCCAGATGGCGGAGGCAATGTTGATGAGTTGGGAGAAAATGTAGGTCGGTCGACGTCCGAAAGAAGTGCTGATTGGGACCCAGATGAAATTGGAGAAACCCAAGATCAAAATGGCCACACCAGTAAAAGCAATAGCCTGGGCTAATGAGCAATGGAATTCCTCAATGTAGTACGGAACTGTGGCTCAATCAGCAAAAGGTTCAATGAGGAGGATTAGACTGGTGACTAGACTTACACATAGGAGCTAGTGCCAAAGGGCCGAAACCTTGAGTGAACGTTGCAAAACTCGAAGCAGTGATGGCGCAGGTTTTCCAGAACGGACTCCAATTGAGCGGCTATAATGGACGTGGCATAATCAGCAAACCAGCTTCTTCGTTTCCAAAGACGTTGTGAAAGTCACGCGTGACAAAGAGAATACTCACATCATGCGGATCATCCGAAGGCTGCGGAACTAGCACTTTTTGACTCCCAGCACCCTTGACAAAGTGATGCGACCCAATATCCGCCATGATCTCCGTGCCAGGCAAGATTTCAATATGTAATTCTTGCTCGATAGCATGAAGCTCCTGTTGGTTGGGCAAGAATTAGCTTTTGTATCATCGTCGATGGCTAATGGAAAGCACGAACCCTGTCGTCCATGTTAGACTCCATCTTTGCGGCGATGGATGGGTACGAGTGGAAGGGTGTTGTTGTCTAGGATGAGTAGAGATGATAGAGAAAAGAGAAAGAGATGTTGAGAGGTGATTCAGGCAGCCTTTAATACCCCGTGATTGTTCCCCGGGTCCCCCGCATTTAGACTTTCCTTGGTCCCACATCTCCACGAAAAGTCCGCGCTAGAACCACGCGACGATGCACAATCGGCAAAACAAGCTCAACAAGAACTGCCGTAGGGCTAGAAATGGTAGCTGGAATGATTAGTCATTGTACTATATAATACTGTGAGATGGGACGCTAGTCGCACGGCTAAGACCTGCGGCACTTTTTAAGGTCAGTTCTAGTCTTCGGCATCCATCGTCGGCCATGTGTGTAACCGAGTTGATTAGAAGAAGGACCGGTAAAGGGAATTTGATTGGAAAATGGAGGATGGTATAGACAATCAGGTTATGGGCTTGTCCGTGACTTCCATTGATGGAGAGGAAGAGGTGGAGATTTGATCACGTTGTGAGTTGACTGGGGAAGCCGGGGAAGTCGAAGGAGTTTGACCATACAGTTGTAGCCAGTCTTCAGGTGAGGAAGAAGTCCACATGTGTGCAAGCAGCAAAGAGCGAATCGCAGCCCTCGTCCCCACCTATCCTCTCTTTGCCCTTATACCATTTCGAGGTAAGTAAATCCCACATCACCAACTAAAAGCCTCCTCAATCAACTTGACCTTTCTACTTCCAGCTCTTCTCCCAATCGCGCTAACCAGATTCCTCACTTCATCAGCCATGCTCGCAGGTCCACTAACAACGATAGCCACACCAGCTGCACTATACGTCTCGATAGCGTCCTCGACGAGCTCCCTCAATGGCATCCTTTCTCCCACAAAGATTTCCTTGTCAACCCCAGCCAGAAGTGCCTCGCTGCTCTGAATGATAGCAGGACTTCTTACTCCCCAATAGAGCTTCGAAACGCCCACGTGTTGACGAAGATAGGGAAGCAAAGCGGTCACACCTACTCCGCCTCCAATGGCAACGAGGTAAGGGTAGTTAGAGGTAGACACGTGTTGATTGTAAGAAGATTCGACAAGAACAGGCAAAGTAAGATGGTTGCGGATAAGCTTGGTGAGACCAGAGCGTGTGCGTATCAAGAAGGTCAAGCCGAGTGTTTGTCGTTCCTTGCTACTATTGTTGTCAGTAGAGAGTGGTGCGATGTTGACTTGCATTTGTTTTGTTGAAGGCATACTCCGAGTACTAGCCTTCTCCACGTCACTAGACTTGCGACTTGCACTGTTGTCTTCTTGTAGGAGTGCAGAAGCGACTGAGAAAGGATGCGATTCCCAAAATCTCCAGCTGAGTGTTGGGAAATACAGATAGACATGACCTTCTGCAGTAACTCCAGGGATGTTAACACGGACGTAGTCGTCGTCGATGACGGACACCATGGCATGTCTGACTCCATTGCGAAGAATGCGTGCAACACGAGCGACGCGATCATACGCCCATACTGCAATGGCCACAAGAATCCATACCTCATATCCCCATTGATGGGCGAAGCGATAGTAGATGTGCAAATAGCATCCAGCAATTGTGACGACTGCGAGAGCAATATGACACAGTAAGAAGAATTCGTACATCTTCTTTCGTAAAGGAAGGATCGACATTGGTATAGCCAAAGACAGAGCGACCGTGGCAGCACTTCCCCAAACCCAGTAGGGTGTTGTAGCTTCCATAGAGTAAGCTCCCGAGTCCAGTCTATTCTGAAGATAGATGGCAGAATGAACGACAGCTTGAAGTGTGGCAATGGACGCGATCCAGCGATGCATAAGGAGAAAGGTAGAATGTGACCAATTGGTGACTGATAGCAAGATGTTGTTGCGACCAGCATAGAGAAATACCAGTGGTAGATTGGCGAAGCTGAGCACACCAGTGCGATTTGCGACATAAGTCAAGATTTCCGAGTGTGTGTCTGAAAACCACGCATTTGGCTGGATCGACTTGTATCCTGCTGCACAAAGCACGATGTTGATGATGATAATATAAGTGATGAAGAGTGCTTGACCTCGAGTAGGGACAATCATGAGGCCGGCTACTGGTTGTTTATGCTGTTTGCCCCAGAGAGGTGGGTCGGTGATGTACGCGCTGAACTTGGTTGTGAGCGAGGATGGGAAGGGGACAAAGCGGAGAAGGGAAGCCGCTAAAGGAATGATGAAGCAGGAGAGTAAGATGATGAGCCTGTAAGTTTCATGTTAGCCTTACTTCCACCAGTGTGCAGGTTCTCGGTGGACTCTTACCCAAACCTCTCATGCGTATCCTCTGCTGTCTCAAAGGCTTCTTGACCATTGAAGTTGCCAGTGTAGTCTTCCTCATTCACAAACATGGTCCTGTTGATAGCGTACAACGGATCCCTACTGACCATCTCTTGAGTGGGCAAAGTCTTGATAGCCGCAAGTGCTTGCTGATAGCTCTCCTTTGGACTCGCTTGCCCTGGAACACCACCCACGACCTGTCCGCTCCACCACTCCTCAAGCTTCCACGCAGGAGTGCCGGCGCACTTAGTGGAGAGACAATAGGCCATATTCTGCAAGAAGGTGCCGTCGGTTGCGTAACAGACATCTGATGTGGTCATCTCTGCTTCGGCTCCCATCATGTCCATGTCGTGTGTTGATTTGGAGGTGCTGCATTCAAGCGGGCTAGTGGAGATGGCGGCGCGGCAAGAGACTGCGCAGTTTGGCTTGTACATGTCGATACCATAGCCAATGAGGCCGTGGTTTACTGGCCTCTCGACATCCATATCGTGTGCTGCGATGTGCTGCAAGGTGATTGCAGAGAGCACCGCGAGAACGCGTGCAAGAGGTGCCATCTTGCAATAGAGGTGAACAAATGCAGACGAGAAAGAGGAACAGTTTTCAAATCACGACAACGACAAGATGAAGGACAGGAACGTCGCGTGTGAACACGACTATATCACTATCTACATCGTTGAGCAAGATACCAATGTGAAAGTCACTCACTAGTCTTGAGCAAGTTTAAGGATGTAATCACTTGGCACGCGGCTGAAATCTTGCTCAAAAAAGCTTGGTATGTGCCATTTTCCACCGCCAAGACCAGGCTATCAGGGCCAGACCATGGTGAATACAACATACTCAAGGGAGCGAGGAATAATGCTATTGATACTCATCGGAAGAAACAATGTTGTGTGGCGAGGTGTCAATTCCTTGTTGATATGCTCGCAACCCAAGTCGCCCTCAAATGCATCTCTGTGCCTGACGGAGTCTGCAGACTCCAATGAACCGGCGATAAGCTGTTTATTACTATTTGAGCCAGAGACTAATGCCTTTTTGAGCCATGCAGTAATTTTGTTTTGCAGTGATCTTGGCACTTTTGCATAAGCATACGCACTCCAGAATCTCCGGAAGATCGGTTGAGATGCCGTATATTTCTTGTGGTGATTTATTTTCACCGCCGCTAGACTTGGCATTCTTCATTGTCATGTTGTTTGGTCAAGTTCTGGACAGGAGACGATAGCAACTACGGGAGAATGGGGTGACCCTACACTCAACTCCAGAGTCCCAGAAGTCCTGCGCCCGAGAGTGCTGAAGGTGGTGCTGAGGGGGTTATCTTGTGTTTAGTGCTGTCAGGAGTCATAACAGGAAAAGGACTACTTAGGAAACCTGAGGATGGACCAACGAGAGACTTCGGCGAGGATTGAGACAGCTCTGTGAACGACTGTGGTAGACTTCTTCAGGGGATCGTGTCGATCTGTTGCAGTCCACCACCATCTTCTAGTTCGAACTGAATTGAACAGCGTCTCTTTGCTCATCGAATCATAGGAGGAGACGTTGGGTATTGTCGCAGCTGTCCGTCGAGGAGGGGCGCATGTCGTGGAAGGTGGAGTCAGAGCGGGAACATATATAGTGCCACCCGGTTGTCCGGGGCTTGTCTTTGAGGACTCGAGTCTATAGTGTGCGATTGGTACGCAGTGGCTGGCCACTTATACTTCGGTAATCACCTAGACCTCGAGAAATAATGTTTACTAACTGATCAGACTTTTCCATCAAGATCGCAAGGATGGTGGCTCTGATAACATGCTGCTGAAGTCCAGGGCCGGCTACCCTTGTCAGTGAGGTAAGAAAGTTGGTTTTAGTGTCGTATGAAGAGATATGTCTTGCTAGGCCTTTTATCGGTAGGGAACTCTAAGTCTCTGTTATGATAATTATTTAGCCAGATTTTGAGTGGTTCATGTCGTTAGCTAAACGGTACGTCTAGGAGATGTCGTCCATTATCATATGCTACTTATGAGAAACCGGAAAGAAACGCCGTCTGTACACCCCGATATTCATTCAAGAGTTACGCTGCATCTGAGCAGGGGCTGAGATCGCGTCGATGAAATTCACCGTGTCAGGTTGATAGATGGGGTTCATGATTGGAAGGACTTTGCAGCTCAGCGAGCTCGTATTGGACAAGAGGCCAAAGGATGTTCTCGGTCAATCTTTGACCAGGAGTGACGAACTCCGGGCAAAGCTCCGCAAGCTTCTAAAAGACACGACGACGCAATTTTCCCCATCGAGGCCAACATCCTGTTTTGTTCTAGTATTTAGGTGTACTTCTCCTCTAAGCATCCCGAGAGCGGAAAAGCAGATATCCTCTCGTCTGCCCATTCATTATCTTCCGCAGACTCCTGGGAGTCGTTCGAGTCCAACTCGCTTTGGTGGGTAGACTGATTTGGTGGCGAGTTGTCTCCGTGAGGCTAGGAGGAGGCTGACGTGTCTCATAACTATCTGAGCGTAATCTACTCAACCACATCGTGCCTTTTTTGATTCTCGCTACTAAACCTTCCAATGAAAAAGCCATGCTTCCAGACTTCCGAGCGCTTAATCGATGTTGCGCCTGATTCTCGCCGAAACTTACCAGACTGCTTCTGACCTGCGAGATTTACGACTGGTGACTCGCAGGTTGGTTCTGCCAGTAGTTGTGTTGTCACTGGTAAGAGTCGTTGCTCCAGTACTACCATCATTCGTGTCTGCTGCTGCTGGTGTCGAGCCTCGTCGCACTGAAGTTCTTGACGAATACTTCATTCCGCGAAATATCCTCTGTCAGGGATAGATCTATGTACGGGCACTGGCGACTGCATCATCACGTTTTTCCTTCTGCGTGCCAAATGAGAGCTAGCAGGCGACCGACAGTTGAAAGAGTATGGAGACGGAGAGTCAGATGAATATGGGGCCGTAGAAGTTGCAGGCAGCAGGCCAAGTCGACGAGCTGCGCGTGCAAAGGAGGGCCAGGTGCTGTAGTCGATATCGTCCTCCGTGTTAGAGATGACAGTCGGGTTGTGGTAGGTAGACCCAGGCGCAGAAGTGGTGGGTGCCACAGGCTGGGTGGCAGGAGGAGAGAAGGTCAAGTCGATAGCGCTGTCTTGCCTGTCTTGCCTCTGCCTGCCAGCGTGTCTATTTCGCCAATAGACAGGGAAAACGAGAAAGGTACTGCCTGAGCTTCGGCTAGAAGGACCCTCTTGAACCCCCTTTGATCACTTTCATAGTGATAGCCTGTCCCATTCCATTGCCCAAATCTGGGACAGATATATATAGGAGATTCGCGTTGTCTACTTCGTCATTTCAAGCAGTCACGTCGTATGCGCTTTCAGCACCTTGAATAGTTGAGATCATGAAAGGCGTTGCAGGAGATCAAAGCGCTTTCGAGCCTGTCGTGAAGATGGTTAGTCTGTGTTCGAGTGTGGTGAATGGCATGCACTTAGGCATACCATCTCTCATGATGCTTCCACGCCCTTTCACACCTTTTCCTCCTCTCTGCGATTCCGGTCAGATGATATGCGAGCGGAGCACGCGGCATGAATTCATTCTTGCGTCGTGGCTTTATGAATAGTCAGGTCGGCTCAAACAATAGCAACAGCGTCCAATGGCCGGCTCGGAACTGCCGGAGTATTGGAGTCCTAAGCTGGATTCTGGGCTCGAAACATTCCAGCTCAGCCGGAAGTGGCACACTTGTGAAGAGGTTCGTGATTGGGATCGTTGGGAGTCAAGCCCTTTTGTGAACTGCTTCATATTCTGGATGAAGGTCAGGGGTAATGTTTTGCGGTGGCTTTAAAACATTGAGACATAAGCAAAGAGGATGTTTGTGAACACATCATCACTAGGATAGTTATGTGTGCGAACTAAAGATACATAGCCATGCCTCGCGACTTGTGAGTGTACAGAAGAACAGAGAGAAGAATGAAGAGGAAAAGACGCGTCAGGCTACATATGAGACAGTGCTTCGAGATGGTGCTGAGAATCACCAACAATCAATAGCAAACGGACAATAGCAAGCTCGGTCAAAATTGACCCGGATAACACCCACCTCACGTCATTCACCTCGCGTCATTCCCGTCACCTCGCAATCCTCAGGTACTCCCTCAAGGTCGAACAGAGAAGCTAAGAAGATGAGTGGATGGCGGCGCTTGCGGGCGGATTGACGCTCATTTTCATACGAGTAGTTCTGGAGACGAAAGTGGCAGCATAGCCATGACGTGCCTTCTCAATTGACTTCCGGCGTCGGCATTGAACGTCATGCTTGTTCCTCATCATCGTCTCCAGCATCTATCTCATCATCATCTAGGTCTAATCTACTACGACGCAGTTTACCCCACCTTGACGCTAACCATTCAACATACTGGTCACATCGCAAAGAGCAATTGGTTTGGAGGCTGCCAATTTGAAACAAATCATTCATCTACAACAACAACATGTCACGCACAAAACTCCTCCTGCTTAACATATATCAAGGTGCTTATCCTGGTGAAATCTCCAATGACAAGCTCCTCTCCAGCGGTCAGATTCTCGAAGTACCCCTCGACAACAGTCCAGCTCAACCGGTCGCCCTCGTCAATGACCAGAAAATGCCTGACGGTATCGATGTCTCCGGTGACAGAATGTACTGGACCTGTATGGGCAATCCTTCCGAAAACGACGGTGCAGTATACTCTGCAAAACTCGACGGCAGCGATATCAAAACTGTCATTCCTGCCGGTAAAGTGCACACGCCTAAGCAGATCCACATCGACCACGAGAGTTCCAAGCTCTATTTTTGCGATCGCGAAGGCCTACAGATCCAACGCTCGAACTTTGATGGATCTAAGCACGAAATCATTCTAAGAAATGGAGATTGGCAGACAGAGAAGGACAAGGTAGCAGATCAAACTAATTGGCCTGTTGGAATTACGGTCTCGAACAAGCTAAAACGGATGTTTTGGACACAGAAGGGTGGCTCTAAAGCTGGTCATGGACGTATATTTTCAGCAGGCCTAGATGCACCTTCCGATCCCTCTGCGCGAAAAGACATTGAGGTTATCCTGGAAGACCTTCCTGAGCCTATTGATTTGGAGTTTAACGATGATGACCAAATCCTTTATTGGACGGACAGAGGTGAGATTCCGTTTGGCAATACCTTAAATAAGATAAAAATCGGCGACCAATCGTCAGAACACCAAATTATTGCCAATGGCTTTGGAGAGGCGATTGGCTTGCGTCTGGATAAAGAAAAGCAATGTATTTATGTTGCCGACATGTCTGGACGGCTTTGGGAGTGTGCTACAAAGCCTGCGCCAAAGAAGAAGATCTACGAAGCTGCGGGTCATGCATACACTGGTTTGGCGATTGTCAGATCTTAGTCACAGTTGTCATCCCTACTGCAGTTTGATATCGATAATATCGCTTCAGTTATGTGGCCTGGGTCAAGCAGTTGTTGCTTCAAGTCTCAGTCCTCAGGCTTGATTTCTTGTACATCATACAAATATCTTCAAACTCTATATACAATATTAAGCGTGGAACCTTTCCCGATCTCTACAACTATATTCACTCACTTTACGTCAGCCTCTCTGGCCACGCATCATATAAGCCCTCCCAGATGTCCACATCGCCAAATGTGACATCTCCGGCCCCAGCATCCTTCACTAGGAAGCTAATATTACGGCTCACATCATACCACGGAAAGATCCAAGTACTAATAGAAAACCTATCATTCACATGAACCTCCACAACACCACCATCCGCAACAATAGTAAGCTGCATGGTCTCCATCTCTACTGTTGCATTGTGTGAAACATCAAACAACCGGAAGCTGCCAGCCTCGTTGGCGTGGTAGATACCTGTTGAAATTGCGGCAGCAGAAGAGTTCGAGCGATCAATGATAAACGATTCGTTGCTAAATTGGTAGTAGATTGATGCCGCCTCGTATTGCGAGCTGAATATCTGGAAGCCTACGGCGAGGTTGCTTCCGCGCACGTTGGTAGGAAAGCTGATTGTAGTTTGGAGTAGCCAGTGACGAGATGCTGGACTCTGGGCGAATGGTACCATACCGTTCTCTTCGCAAATGGTCCTGCCTGGTTCCGTGATGTATGTGGTTGCGTTTGCTTTCATTGCGGCGAGTGTCTCGCGCACAATCACTTGCTTCAACGTGCTGAGATTGACAGTGCCATCGTTATTGTTGCTAACCACGCGCCAGGAGCCAACTTCACTAACGAGGTCATTATAAATGACGTTGTTGATATAGCCCACGCTGAGCTCACGTGGCGAGAGCAACGAGCTAGACCAGTTCGTTTGTGCAGATGGAAAGATTGCCGTGCCATAGAAATTGCTCGTCAACCACATCCAAAGGATGAATCGATCCGGGCTATTTGACTTGACAGATGCCTGCGAGGTCGAAGGGAGGATTTTACCAGCAGCTGCGTATGCTGATGTACCCCAATCTAGCTTGCCGACCATAGACGGTATGAAAGTGACCGAGCCGTTGCATAGCGCGCTGATATTGCCTGCTGTCCACAATGATTCTCGGAAGTCACTGACCTGAGGGACTATCGGAGTAACACTCCATTCGGCTCCCATTGAGAGGAAAACATCGCCTGTAGAAGAGTAGCCTTCATTGTCCAGCTGGAAAAAGTTGCCTACTTCGAAATTGAAGCCGAAGCGTCCTGCCCAAGTGCCGTCACCCCAAGTAGTGTTTGCGGGCTCACTGTATAGCTTTCCCAGATACTCCCAGTATTCAAACTCGGGATCGGTTTGACGATAGAGATAGATGCAAGGACCGACGCCGTGAACTCCACCTGATACAGTCGTGAACCACGTATTATTTGCAGAGCCCGTGGCCTTGTCGAAAGCAGGCGATTGAAAGACGTATGGATCGCGAAATCCTGTGACGTTTAAGCCAAAAGGAGGATCTGGAATGACTGGTCCTTGAGGGAGTTTCGTGAAGTTCTTGCCACCATCGGAAGTTACCGCAAGTGATTGTGCCTCACTGCCTCTTGTGTAGTTTATAGTCCACTGGATAGGCAAAAAGCTCACACTGGTGTATAGCAGAGTTGGCATACCATGCAGTCCGATGGGCATTACGCTACCGTCAAAGACGGCTATTGGATCGTTGATTCCACCAGCTTTGATCACTGGTCTTCCTTGGTTGACATCAACATAGGTAACCATGTCGTCTGTGGTTGCACCGCTGATACCTCCAGCTAGCCACTGTACATGAAAAAGTCCAGTGGTTGGGTCTGTGTAATGGGCACAGGGATCACCAATACTTCCGAAGGGTGGAAGAACATGGCTGATAGGTCTCCAAGTACTGAACAAGCTCGAATTGGCGAGAGTAGTAAGATTTGGAGGGGCTGCATTGTAATTCGGCTGCGTGCTTTGAGCAGAAGCTATACTCCCGACAACAGCGACAAAAGTCACACAATTTGCCTTCATGATGAGTCTCGTTTTTCTGATAACGAGGACGAAGCAACAGCGAGCATTATGGGTGCTTTATTTATCTTATTCGATATAATTTCTATAAGGTAAGAGACTGAACCATGACGATGCCATGGCTGAAGAGAGGGGTCACGGTCCGACTATGTCCGGCTGTTCGGTGTAGCTAGCGGCGAAAGGCGAACGTGGTAAAGGGGATCAGGATTTCGTGTGTGTTCAAAGAATGAGCCTCGATTGCGTTATGGTCCTATTAATCACTAGAACAGAGGTTCACTGCTTCCATTTACGCATCTTTTACTGTAGTATATTGCTCCACCATTTTTTGTGTCAAACATGTCCCATGATATACAAAATTCCTCGGTCAGAAGTGAACAAGAAGAATCTGCCACATATTTTACTCTTCAACCAATACATGACATCAAAGACACCCCAAAGGAGCAGCTCAGGCGAAAGTAATTGTAGCCTGGTTAACGTAAGCAGTACAAGAGGCCCAGCTAATCAATAGCTTGTTGCTGCCAGGACCATACCAACTAGGCTAAGGCATTGTTAGCTTTCGTACATTAAAACTCTACGCTGATGTTAAGGACACTTACAAAAACGTTCACGTAGTAAGGGATTCGCAAAGGGTAATTGTATTTCTCACAAAGAGGGTCGGCGTCGACATTGACTAGACTCGTCAAAGGAGTCCACTTGCTGATGATTTGCCGTTCGTGCTGTAGGACACGTAAACCGCACCGTAGTCGAGCAGTGCGATGCAGACATATGTTTGATGGTAGTACGAGTAGTAGAACTATGCGGACTGGATATGATTGCCTGCAGGTACTTGAATGATGCCGACGGTGTTATCATGTGTGGCTGGGGCGGCGTATGAGTAGAGACCAGAACTGGCGTTGGAAAATTGATACTAGATGAACGATAAGCAACGATGCTAGCTTGCTGGGCTGGTGGCAGAATATGTGCTTACGGCAGAACGATTTCCGTATTGTCACGTCGACCTTGGCCATTTTGATCCCATTTGGTCCAGAGCCACCAAAACAGAAGATGTTGCTGGATGATGTTAGTGTTTCACCAATATGCGGCGAAATGTACCAAGCTCACCTCTCATCTTTACCCAAGATCATATCGAGGTCACAATAGCGTGCGGAGCCCTTCAGTTCGTCAGTAAGATAACTTTGGTCAGCATCGACAGAAGACAACTTACGTTGAACCATAAACCATTCTCAACACCCTCGACTCTGGTGATGTTCAAGCTTTTCCCAGCAGGAATGTCCCAAGGAGGAACAACGTCAACCACAAAGAGCGTGCTATATCCAGTACCGCCGGTGTTATGAACTGCAGCATCGATGAGGGCGGTCTTATTGCCAGGAAGAGTGAGGACGGAATCTGGGAGCATTAGTCGTAGCGACTAAAGAGTGAGAGGTAGTACTATGCAGGTCTTAGTTCAGATCTGGAGACAACTCATGAAGAAGCTCACTTACCACCAGAGCTAAAGTCATTTAAGCCATAGGAGCAGTTTAGATTGAAGTTAGCAGTCCTACAGGTAGTACTGTCCTGGAAGAGCTGAAGATGAAGTCCATTGACGTAGGTGCCAACACCACCATCACGAAAGGTATTGTTATTGAACTGAGTACTGCTCTCACGAACAGCAGAGGCAGTCTTCGTAACTAGACTAATGGGAGAGTGTGTGACTGCAGTGACAGATGAGAGTAGGAGGCCAAAGACTGTAAATGAGGTCATAGTAATAGTAATGAAGGACATGCTAATTGAGTTGAGTTGAGTAAGAAAACAAGAAGAGCCTCATTCAAGGCGACTTGATGCTTCATTTTATACATTGACTTGCAGCCTAGTGTTTCCCAGCATGCTGCATGCGCGCCTCATGCGATTGCTATAAATTGTTACCTGATAAATGGAGAAACGCCTCATGAGACTTGCCATTGACGTGGTTTAATCTGTTAGTTACAAAAGTCAAGCAACATGGCGTCGTCGAAGCTTGATCGTCTGCACAAGGCTGCAGCCTGCAGGTACCACACAAACACAAACATACAAGGCGCAGCACGATGTCAGTTCACACGTGTTTTACATGAAAACATCAATGGTCTGGTTTACACAAGGCCCTGTGCAATCGCTTAAGACGACATTGCGTTTGACATGTACTGCTGTTCTAATCTAAAATAGACGTCGAGAAGTCGAGGCAATCTGTCAAGGTAGAGCTCGGCGCTGAGATACAATAGCCGACAGTGCCGAGCCTATAATGCAGAAGCGTTACAATAAAGCAGCTTGTAGCTATAAATCTAGACTTAGTAGGCGATGTGATCGAGTCACAACTGCAAAACTGCAAGTCGCGCCCCTGCCCCTACGCCTCCGTCACGGACATCCTCAGCTGAAATGAGTATAAAAAGAAGGGATCGGGCATCCTTCCCTTTTCTCCAGCTTGTCACCATCGCTAAATAGCCAGCGTCCGAAGCCACCGAAATGCGCACATACATATCCAACCCAACTGCCTTACCTGTTTCGTCCTCTCTTGAGGCTGACGTCTTTTGAGAAAACTTGGAAGCGCCACGTGACGTAACGTGCGGTTTATCGTGATTACACCACGTTTCGCCACGTTTCGTCATCGTTTCAAACCTTCACGCTTCATTAAAAACAACAGTATACGACATATTTTAAGTATCATTGTTAATATTATTATCATTATCATAATCACGATTCAATGGCTTCCCTACTCGGCGGAACACTCAAGCAGGCGACCTCTGCAGTCGACCCAACGCAGCTACAGGAGCAAGCTTCATCCATTAACCCGCTGAAGCAGAGCTCCACGTCTGACGAGCCAGAGCCGCCAAAAAAGAAGAAGATTGTGAAGAAGAAGACTGCTGCTACTGGCTCAGCTGATGCTCCGGAACAGCCGAAGAAGAAGAAGACGATGAAGAAGAAGGTTGCTGCACCTACGAACGACGACGACCAGGCTCAACCGGATGCGCCAGCGGCGTCTAACGATGCGCCAGAGCAGGTTGAGGAGACAGTGTCTGCACCAGAGAAGCCAAAGAAGAAGACAATAAAGAAGAAGGTTCCTGCATCTACGAACAACGCCGACGCACATCCAGAGTCGCAGGAGGCAGCTCCTGACACCGGCGAGCAGGAAACAGTTTCGGCACCAGAAAAGCCAAAGAAAAAGAAGAAGAAGGTCGCTCCTGCGGCCGCTGACGAGCAGTCGCCAGCCGAGCCTGCGTCTACCGACGTCCAGGATCAAGAGACGCAGACTGCTGCAGTGCCAAAGAAGAAGAAGAAGAAGGCGGTGACGTCCGACACTACCAACAATGGCGATGTAGCCGAGGGCACGGAAGCGGGTGAGCCGAAGAAGAAGAAGAAGGTGAAGAAAGCAGCGGATGGTACCACCACCAAGAAGAAGAAGAAGGTCTCTCCTACTCCTAATGAGGAGCCGACGACTGCGGATGCCCAACCAGAGGCAAAGGAAGAGGAGGCTACTGCGCCGGAAGAGAAGCCTTCCGCGGAGGAGCAGAGTGAGGGTTATCTAACATGGATGTCGAAGAAGGTTGGCTGGACGAAGTCCGAGACAAAAGAGGCGAAGGACACAAAAGAGGCGAAGGACACAAAAGAGGCGAAGGACACAAAAGAGAAAAAGCCAGCTACTACTGATGAAGCGCAAGAGCAGAAGCCGACGAAGACAAAGAAGAAAGAAACCACTAGCTCAAAAAAGCA
>Ga0160427_10000321_pt1 | contig 30481 bp, 19 predicted proteins | sample SolpanmetagenomL_FD_108194 | JGI IMG/M metagenome (GOLD analysis project Ga0160427, IMG submission 108194) | Solar panel surface microbial communities from Lawrence Berkeley National Laboratory, California, USA - L | ecosystem: Engineered > Built environment > Solar panel > Unclassified ...
CGCCAGCGTCTCGAGCCGCGCCTGCAGGATGGCCAGCGGCGTGCGCAGCTCGTGCGCGGCGTCAGCGGTGAACTCGCGCTGCAGTCGATAGGCGGTCTCGGCTTGGTCCAGCGCGTCGTTGTAGGCGCGCGCCATGGGCAGGATCTCGTGCGGCAGTTCATGCAGGCTCATGCGGTAGTCTTCGTCACTGCGGTGCGACAGCCGGACCGCCTCGACGACCCGCAGTAGCGGCCGCAGCGACGTGCGCATGACCAGCAGGTCGACTCCGAGCAGGACGATCACCAGCAGCAGGGTCGTGGCGGCGCTGTAGCCCAGGAACCCCTCCAGAATATTGTCGAAGATCACACCGGGCGCCGACAGGTTCCACGCCACCGAGATCCAGAACTGTTGGCCAGCGAGGTCGAACGGCCGGGTGATGGTGGATAGCACGTCGTCACCGTCGAGCACGACGAAGCGCGTTCTGCGCGTCAGGCTGAGGTGCAGCAGGCGGTCGGTCGGGACCTCGCTGCTGCCGAGCCGCGCCTGACCGTTGGCGTCGCGCACCAGGAAGCTGAAGGTGTTGTGGCCGTTGCGGGAAAGCGTGGTGGCGGCGTAGTCGATGGTCACACGCCCGTCTGCGCCGAGGCCCAGGCCCTGCACAATGCCGTCGGCCTGGTCCTGAAGCACGCGGTGCTCGATGCTGCGAGCGCGGAGCTGCAGCAGAATATTGACGGTGCCGAGCGTCAGACCGGCAGCGACGAGCAGGCTGAGCGCGTGCACGCCGAGCACCCGAGCCAGCAGGCTGCGGCGCAGCGACGACCAGGTCGCCCGGGCCCGGCCCGGTGCGCCGCGGTCATCACCCATGGTCACGCGGCCCGGACAGCAGGTACCCGACCCCCCGGATGGTATGCACCGTCACGTGCGCGCCGTGCTGCTCCAGTCGCTTGCGCAGCCGGTGTACATAGACCTCGATGGCGTTGGAGCCGAGGTCATCGTCCATGCCGAAGAGCTGATCCTCGATTGTGGCCTTCGCCACGACGCGGTCGGCCCGGCGTAACAGCAGCTCCAGTAATTGTGCCTCTCGCTGCGGCAGGTTCAGCGACGTTGTTCCGACGGTGGCCTCGCGCGTGGCGGGATCGAGCCTGACGTTCTCGCATTCCAAGACCCGGTCCAGCAGGGTGCCGGGCCGCCGCAGCAGCGCATTGACCCTGGCCTTCAACTCGGCGAAGGCGAAGGGTTTGACCAGGTAGTCGTCCGCCCCTGACTCCAACCCCGTGACGCGGTCCGACACCTCGCTGCGGGCGGTAAGCACCAGGACAGGCACGGTGCTGCGGGCGGCGCGGAGCCGGCGCAGGAGGTCCAGCCCGTTGCCGTCCGGCAGGCCGAGATCGAGGATCACCGCCGCGTAGTCGCGGCTTTCCAGCACGGCCTGCGCATCGCCGGCGGTGACGGCGATATCCACGTCGAACGCCGCGGTGCCGAACTGCGCCGCCGTCAGGCGCGCCAACTCGGCATTGTCCTCGACCAAAAGTAGTCGCATTGTCAGCGATCCCATTGCGGTGTCATGACGTTGGAGCCGGGCGGCTAGGGCGCACCGAGCGCCTGCAGCAGCGCGGAAGGGGCGCCGGCGTCCTGCAAGACGGGGATGGTCAATGCGACCGGGATGGCGCAAGCCGATGCGGCGTGGTTTGCCGGCGTCGGCTGGATCATCAGCGTGTGCGACGCCGCATCGGGCCACAGCGTGAAGCCGTCCTGCACGGAATCGCGGCACTCGTCGCGCATGGCCGGATCGACGTCGTCCAGCCGAGCCGGGTAGTGGCGACGATACAGCGCCAGCAGTGGCTGAGATTGCACCAGCCCAGCCGGACTGCCAGCCATCCCGTGCGACAGCGCACCGGTGGCGGCGAACCGGGCCGGCAGCAGGCGGAGCCAATTCACCGGCATACCCGACTGAAGATCGTAGACGAGAGCGAAGCGTTCGTCGTTTGGGTAAGGCCCGCCGCAGAACGCCTCGTCCTGCGCGACAACGGAGAGCAGGTGCGGCCCATCGCTGGTCACGGCCACCGTGCGAGACCAGTCGCTGGAAGCCTTGTTGCTGCGCCCCTGCGCCCGGCAGTCCGCGATGGCGGACTGCAGCTGCTGCTCTACGGCGGCAAGGCTGCGATTGATCCGTGCGGCGACCTCGGTGTCGCCTGCGACCCGGGGCAGGGCGGCGACACCAGCGGCAAGCGGCGGGCGAGGCTGTAGGACCAGGCCGGCCTGGGACGATCCGCCTGGTGGCGCCTGCGCCGAGGCCAAGGACGGCGCGAGCAGGATCATGAGGCAGGCGACGATGGGAAGGGAACGCATGGCAAGATCTTTCGTGTCGAGGCGAGCTAAGCGGTCAGAAGCAGGAGCGGCAGCGTGTTATTGAGTCTTTCAGCAGCAGGATCGCCGTGTGCAGCAGCCCTGGCGTGGCCGCGCCGAAGACGGCCAGGGGCAGATAACGGTGCGGCGCCAGGCCAGCATGGCGGACCAGAGATAAACCGGCACCAACCAGCACGGTCGTTGCCAGGTCTTGGCGCATGAGGGGGAGACCGGGCATGATGCACTCTCCCATCCTCAGCCCCAGTGACCGGAGATCCAGAAGCCGTTCCAGCTGTAATGGCCGGGGACCCAGCCCGTGGGCCGCGCCGGGCGGCACCACACGTTGCCATAGTAGCCGCGGTGGCAGACGGTAGCCGGCCCGGCCCACCAGACCGGCGTGACCTGCGGCATCGTGACGGCGACCGTGGGGATCCGCATCGCGGTAGTGGCTTCTGAGGGGGTGGTGCAGGCGGCCATCCCAAGGCAGAGGCCGGCAAGAGCGAACATCTTCGTCATGGTGGGTCTTCCTTCGACGGCGAGGGACCATCCGTTCGCCATCGAAGTCACGATGATCGTCGGTGCTTACACCGGCCTTACAGAGCGGTGGGCGCAGTCGAATTCCGCCAAGCTGGTTCCGCATCGCGCCTGACCGAGGTGAGCGGCCGGGAGCCGGCGACGCCAGCACGGTCCGGCTGGCGGAGGGTGATGTCGCGGTCGCACGCGCGGTTATCCCGCCGACCCCCGCTCGCGGGTGATCGTGCCGTCGCCAGCCGCGACCGGCGGCGTCAGGGTAGCCGGCTGGGCTCGTCGGCATAGGCCGGGCCGACCAGGCCGGGTCGTCCCGAGACGGCGTGGTCACGGAACAGCAGCGTGACGCGCCGGCCGAGGAAGAACGGTGCGCCCCAGACGAAGGTCTGGCTGTCGGGAGCAGCGGCCCAGGCCGCCGCGGCGAAGACCCCGCTTTCCCCGGCGCCGGGATAGCGACCGACCAGGAACGGCGTCGGCACGGCTTGTCCATCGGCACCGATGCGGTTCGCCATCAGTCGGCGCGTCGGTGTCTCGCAGATCGCCTTGCTGCCAGGGCGGCAGCGGACCAGGGCGGCATCCGGAACCAGCGTGTATTCGGTCCCGCTGTCGATGTAGCTGCGCGGGTAGTCGCGGCCGTCGAAGCGTGTGGTGAAATGCCCAGTCCGGTCGATGGCAAGCACCCGGCTGGCCGCAAGCTGGTTGTTCGGCGCGGTGTTCACCCCAAAGGTCAGCGTTCCGCGCACCGCCGGCGCCCCACGCCTTGGCGGCATTGGCAGGTCGAACACTAGCCCGTTCTGGTGGACCGGAAAGTGCTGGACCGGATTGGGGACGCGCAGCGCGTCGGGCACGCTGCCTGTCAGGCCCGTGCAGCCGGCCGTGCCGCAGGTGTAGTAGGTCGGGGTGCGCCCCTGGATGCAGTCGCCCTCGCAGTCCGTCGCGCGCGGGCCGATGCCGAGCGTGCCGTTGCTGGTCGGCACGCCGCCGTCGCCGCAGGTCTCGGGGCGCGGCAGATCGTGACCGACGACCTGCACCGGGATGTCGCTGGCCTGCATGCCGCCCATGCGGATGGTGGCGCGGTGCAGCCCGCCCCAAGCGGCGCTGCTGAGGAAGCGCAGGCACTGCGCCACCGCCCGGCCTTCGGTGTCGCGCAACAGCGGCAGCGCGAAACCGGGTGGCAGCGCCCGGGCTTGCAGGCGCAAACCGACCGAGCCGGTATCGACCATGATCCGATCGATGGTGGCGCAGGCGCCGGGGGCACCGGGCGGCGGGCATACCGTGACGCTGACCGTCAGGCGGTTGTAGCCGGAATGGGGCGTCTGCACCGTCAGCGGCACCAGGTTGGCGGGTTGCGCCTGCGCCGGCCCGAAACCTGCCAGCAGCCATGACGCCGTCGCCCATCCGGCCAAGGCGCTCGCCCTGCCGCGGCCTTGGCCGCGCGTCGCCGTCACCCGCAGCGCCTGTCGCAATCAGACCCCACGTCGTCCCGCTCGAGCACGGCCGCCAGGCCCGCGACGATCGCTTCCTCGGTATAGTGACGGGCGACCAGGCGACGCCCTGCGGCAGCGATGCGGCGGTTGGCCTCCGCGCTGTCGTGCAGTTGCAGGATGATCGCGGCCAACTCGTCCGCACTTCGTCCAACGGTCGATTGCAGCAGGCGGGACAAGGGCATTCCCTCGGCCGCAACCGGTGTCAGCGCGCAGGGCACCCCGGCGGCGATGCTGTCCAGCACCTTGCTTTTCAGACCGGCACCGAAGCGCAGCGGGGCCACCGTTAGACGCACCTGGGCCAGCAGCGCCGGCAGGTGTTCCACGTGTCCAGCCACGATCAGCCGCGGGCCGGCCAGCCGAGGCACCTCGGGCGGCATGCCGCTGCCGGCCAGCGTACAGGTGATCGCCGGGTTGCGTCGCCAGACCAGCGGCATCACGTCCTGAATTAGCCACAGCGCGGCGTCAGTGTTCGGGGCGTGATCGAACGAGCCGATGAACGCGACGCCGTGGCGACGGGCCAGCGGCACGCCGACGGGCTGGCCGCCCGGGTCCCAGCCGACGCAGTGCACGCGGGCTGCCGGCACGGCCTGGCGTAGCATCGTCGCTTCGGCCGCCGAGTGGGTGATTACCGCATCCGCCCGGGCGGCGGCACTGAATTCGCTGGCCTGGAGCTGCCGGCTTTCGGCCAGCAGCCGGCGGTCGCCCGCCAGAGTCGCCTGCCGGCCAAGCCGGACGTGGTGCAGGTCTGCCACGCTATAAATCACGTGCGCCTGCGGCTGATGCGCCCGCACCAGGCCGAGATAGCGTGCGGCCGGGCCGTGGCGGTGCAGGTAGACCACGTCGAACCGTCCGGCCTGGCGGCGCAACACGGCCTCCACAGCGGGGTGGACCGGCGGCGCATAGGGCGTGATGCCGGCCTGGCGGAGCATGGCCTCGGCCTGTTCCTGCCCCGGCGTGGTTTCGGCGGCCGCCAGGCTTACCGCGAAGCCCAGCGCCTGCAGCGCGCGGGCATGGCTGAGCAATGCGTGCGAGCCGCCGTCGGTCCCGGCCCGGGGTAGACGCTCATCGATGATCAGCGCCTGTTTGCCGGCTTCGTGCTGCGACGCCGGCCCGTCCTGGCGGCTGCGCAGGCGCTCGGCCTGGCTCAGCATGAACGACAGCACGCGCTCGCCATCGGGGCCGGGCGGCACGGCGCTGATCACCTGACGGATGGCCTGTTCCAGTTCGGGCCCAAATGCCTCGACCGGCATCAGCACGACGGGCGCGACAGGCAGCCTGGTGCCATCGGTGCGGCGGATCTGGATCGTCTGGCGCGTCAGCGGCGACAGGCCGCCGGGGATGTCGATCTCGAAGCTGTGCCAGCCCGTGCCGATGCCGGCGGCGCGGAGATCGGCCCGGAAGCGATTGGCGGTGCCGGTCGCGACCAGCGCGCCGTTGGCCACCACCTGCAGGGCGACCGGGGCGTGCGGCGCGGCCGGGTCCCAGGCCCAGCCGCGCAGCTGGGTGTGTGTGGCTTCGTCGATATGGCCGCGCAGGGTGATGCCCGGGACAGGCGGCAGCGGCGCAGATGGTCGCGGGGCCGGGACTGCCTGAACATTCAGGATGGCGGTGCCGAGTTCGGCACCGTCTTGGTCTCGACAGACGCGGATCGTGTGCGGACCGGGGGGCAGCGCCGGGTCGGGGGCGAACACGAAGCCCAGCCGGCCATCGCCATAACCTGCCTGCTGCAGGTCGGGCCGCAGCAGGTCGGCGGTGACGACGCCCAGCACCACGGCATTGGCGGTCACCCGTAGACGTACCTTGGCATCGGTGTTGCGCCTGTCGAACGCCCAGCCGGCGATGCAGTCCGGCTGGGCGTTGTCCAGCCGGCCCAGCAGCGGGCCGAATGACGGGCTGCGCCGCCGGTCGGCTAGGCGGCGCAGTACTGCCGCCAGCTCCTCACCGTCGCGCAGGCGTTCGGCGCAGAACCGCGCCGGGGTGGATCGCGCGTCGGGGTAAAGCGCCGCATATTCGGCCGCGTTGTGGAAGATGCCGCGGCTGTTGTCGTCCGCGAAGGTCTCAGAAGCGGCGCCCTCAGCCATCACGGCGTCGTGGCTGTCCAGCTCGAGATGCAGATAGGCCACCTCGGCCAGGCCGCTTTCCTGTACCACCTGCTTCCCGTCCAGCAGGCAGCGGGCCGGTACCAGGACGCCGTCGATCAGCATGGCATGCTCGGGCGAGACCAGCAGGTCGCGATGCGGCAGGCCATCGCCCAGTGAGCCGGGGTGGAAGCGAATGGGATGCAGCCCCGGCTGGGCAGCCAGGAAGGGCCCGGCATAGGCGCGGCGGCCGATCCAGCGGATCGGCCGGTGCCGGCCCGCCGCCGTCACGACCAGGTCGCCAATGGCGAGCTGCTCGATCGGCCGCTCACCGGTCGGGGTCGCGATTCGGGTGCCGGCGACGAAGCAGGCTGGCGTGTTGTCGAAGGCCAGAAGACCGGTGCCGGCATTGCTGGTGAAGTCGAGCTGGAAAACGAGGCTGTTGTAGCCATCGCCACCCGCCGAGCCATCGTCGAAACCCCAAGTGTTAGCCCCGTAGGACCAGAGCGCGTTGGACCCGCCATTCTCCGGTGCCAGGCCCCAGGCCGTTTTACCGATCGTCTCATCCTGGAGCATGAAGCCAATGATATCGCCGTTATTGACGCCCACGATGCCGGCCTGGCGAAACTTGCCCTCGCCGGGTCCCGCCAGGCCGATCGCGTCGGTGGTCGTGTGATAGCGGTGCGCGCGAGCCGCCTGGTCGTAGCCCTGCTCGCCCGGGCGGATGCCGTCGACGGTGCCGACCAGGTCGTCGGCCTTGTAGAAGTAGAGCTGGGTCTGGTCCGGGGTTTCCTGGCGGATCCGTACGATGGCGTTGATGTTGTCCTGTCCGCCATAGGTCTGCGCGACGGCCAGTGGGCGGGCCAGCGTGACCGCCTGGCCGTTGACGGCGTAGTTGAGGAAGCCGAATGGCGAGGTGTAGGCGGCGGCCACCGTGGCCGCGTCGGCGCCGGCGATATTAACGCCGAGGGACTGTCCGACGGTGACGTTGATCTGCGTCGACGCGGCCTGGGCCTGGCCTGCGATGGCCTGGCCCAGACTGGCATCAAAGACGGATTGCAGCACCTGCTGGCCGATGCGCGCAGACCAGCCAAGGCCCGAGCCGGTGGTTGCCGGGATGAAGGCGCTGCCGGCAGCGAGGATCGTGCCGGTGAAATCCGTCGACAGCGTCGGTTGCAGGATCAACGCCTGTGTCGCGGCGCTGACCTGGCCGGTCGCGTCGGCCACGCCGAGGGCATTGGGGTTGTAGATCTGAGCCTGCGCGATCTGCGTCATCGCGCGCGTGAGCAGGACGCCGTTCGGTGTGCCAAGGCCGCTGACCAGGTCGTAACCGGGATGCGCAGAGTAGCCGATTCCGGTGGGGGTGATCGTCTTGGACCCGTGGGTGCCGTCGGCGGCGGCGGGCAAGGTGGCGGTGACGCTGCCGTTGGGGTCCACGTAGTAGCTGGACGTATTGGACCCGAATAGCACGTCGTTGAAGGCGGCCGGACTGATGGCGGCGGCCTGGTAGAGCAGATCGTTGATGGCGCCGAGCGCCGGCAGACCCTGGTCGGTGAAGACCGCCTGGATCTGCGCCGCCAGGGCCGCCCAGAGCGGCGTGGCGGCGCTGGTGCCACCGGTGTTCTTCATCCCTGTCAGGTCGGGGCCGGGCACCGTGTAGTTGGTGTTGCCGCCGGCCAGGGCCGAGACGTCCGGCACGCCGCGCAGCGCCACCGCAGAAGGCGTTATGCCATCGGCGACCTGCAGGGCCTGGGTATCAATGCCCGCGTTCTTCTGGAAGCCGGGCTCGGCCAAGTTCAGGTCGACGCCGCCGCCGGTAGCATCGTTCTCGGCGTAGCTCGCGGTCAGTGTCGATGTCGAGGCCTTGTAGTGATACTGGTTCCAGGCCGTCTGCAGCAGCTTGCCGACGTTGGTGGCGTCGGTGGGGCGCAGCAGCACGCCACCGGCCACCAACACCTCCAGGGCGGCGACGTCGCCGGCGATCGCCCGCTGCAGCAGCGCCGCGACGTTCGCGTTGACGTTGGGGCCACCATCTGTAGTGGCCGCACCGGCCGCTTCCACCTGCGCCTGGCTGCTGGTGGAGGTGCCGCCGACCATCGTCACATAGGGGCTGGCATAGCCGGCGATCAGTGCCGGCTGGCCGGTCGCCGCCTCGGCCGAGGAGCCGCCATCGCCGGAGGGGCCGAAGACGGTGACGTTGTTCAGGGCCGCGTCGACGTACAGCTCCTTGACCGCGGCATCGAAGGGTGAGCCCGCCGCCGGCCGCAGGCCATAGCCGAACGAGCTGGACAGGATCGCTGGCTTGGGTCCGCCGCCCCAAATCGCCTCTTGGAAGGCGGTGTAGGTGGAGTTTCCGCCGGCATAGGCGATGATGTCGCTGTTCGGGGCCGCCGCGGCGATCACCCCGACATCGAGCGAGCGTTCATCGTCGGCCGGCACCGCCACCTGGGTTTGCACGGACCCTTGGGTGAAGGTGCCGGTACCTTCAACTCCGGCAGCGGCACGGTACGCCTGCACCAGTTCAGTCGGATTCTGGCCATCCGCGACCGCATTGCCGATCCCCGGCTCGATCAAGCCGATCGTGGGCGTGGGGAGCGTGGCAGAGCCGATGGCCTGGATGGGAAAGCGGTATTGCTTGGCGATCTCGTTAGGAAACTTGTGCTCGGTGTCGACGACGTGGTTCGGTGTCGCGTAGCCGTCGCCCCCGCTGTTCGCGACGCCTTGCGGGCCACTGGTCAAGGTCACGGCCGCGCCCGAGTGGATGGTGGCCGGCGGGCGCGTGGCACGGAGCCACAAGCCGGTCAGACTGGCCAAATGAGCGTTAGGCGACAGCGTGCCATCCCAGTAGGCGAAGTGTTGCTCCGAGGTTTGCAGAGGCGTGCCGAACAGCGTGTCGAAGCCTTGGGAATTGACGTTGATCCAGATGGTGCGCGAGGCCGCGCTGCTGACCAGCTGATTGGGTGTCACCAGGGTGACGCCGGGGGTGGCGCGTAGGTAGGCCTGCAAGGCGCTGTATTGGGCCGGATCAGCGCCATAGAGCGCGCCGACCTGCTCCGGCGTGAGGCCGTTCAACACCGCCTCGCGCTCTGCATAGCTGCCGGACAGGAGCGCCGTGGGGTCAATGGCGCGCGGCAGCACCAGGGCCATTGTGATTGACCCGGAGAAGGCTTGCGGCGTTGTGAGACCGTAGGCCTGCTCGACCGTGGTAGCGTTAGTCAAACCGCTTGCGGTCAGGTCCAGGTAGCTGGACTTGTCCCAGAGGCTCATGCGCTTGCATTCCAGCTGCCGGCATTACGCCTGGAGCCGTGTCGGCCGGCCGCGCGTTCCTGCTGTAAGAGACTCCGCACCCCCGCATCGACCGGCATAGAAAGGCTGGCGGGAGAGTTGGCGTTCGGCATCGTGTCGTCTCTGATTTTTGGAGCGTTAGTTGAATTATAAGGCTCCCTGCTTTTGGACGAAGCGACGGGAATGTCAGAAAATGCTGGTCGCCGACCGGCCGATCACGGCAGCACGGCAAGCGCTAGCTGTGCGGCTTGCACACCGTCAACTCCAAGCAACGAGTAGCAGATGTCATTCACACGGAGCGTGCGTCGGCCGTATCGCCCACTCTATGACTGGCCTGGCGCACGCCGCCTACTCCGTCTGACGTGGCTGGAGAGGTGATGGGCGGAAGCCAACAAGACCACGGTCTGCGTCAAAGAGGTAATCGAAGCCATTCAGAAAGTGCACGCTGGTGTTGATGAACACCGGCACCTTTCCCGGTCGCACCAGGATCACGTCGCTTGGCGCCACCGGATCAGTCCGATCGCGCACGCGAAATGTGTAGCTGAGCGGCGTGGCCGCCGACGCTTCAGGGCCAAGACGCACCGTGACCGGGGTGCCGGGGCGAAGCCTGATCCCATGAGAGGTGTGCAAACTGTTTCCGTTCAGCTGGTCCGTCGGTAACGTCAGGAACGACTTGGCGACCCCGGTGTCGACCAGCACAGTGCCGCAGGCTGGCGGTACATGATCATCAACCGCCAAACAGACCGGTGCCGCGGCCCAATCCGGGAAGACCGGGCTGCGCGACAGCGGGACGATCTGGAAGGCGCTTTCGACAGCGTCGACTGCCGGCATTACCCCGCGTCGTGTGACGATGTAGCCGCGGTGAGCTACGTTCGAGGCGCCGTCCGCCAAACGGAGAAACGGGTTGTGATCCGGTGTACTCTGTGCCTGGTGATCTGCTTGCCGCGCAAAGCCGATGCCGAGCATCGCAACGTGCCGGGGACGTGTTGTTTCGCGGCAATGCCGTGCGCCTGGCAGGCAAGCAATGCGGGTGACCGCCATCACCGGCATTGGCTCCGTCTGCACGGTGGCGCCATCACGACCCGCGATCGCCATTCTCGTCTCCACCCACCAGCCCTCCATGATCCGGCCTGAGCTGCTGTAGGTTAGCCGTGCCGGGCCAAGACGACGCAACTGGTCCCAGTTCGGGATCGCATGCGCCGCCACCACGACGCCGGTGGATCCAGTGTCCATCACGGCGCCCACAGGCCGACCGCCAAAGGACACAGACAGGCGCGGAGGCTCCGTGAGCGGTAGGCCTTGTTCGGGAGCGTTCAGGAATTGCAGGAACGGCAGACCGGGTGGCAAGTCGGCAGCGCAGGAAGACGCGCCTCCCAACAGCACGATGCCCAGCGCGATGATAGAAAGAAAGTACATGGCCACCGTCTAGAAAGCATTATCGCAGCACTACCTGATAGTTGGGTCAACCGCCCTCGATCATTCTGCCAGACTGCTGAAAAATCCTGATCGATAGTCACTTATCCTGGCTCGTTGCGGCGCCAGGAAGAACCTACTTCACGGATTACTGGTAGCGCGTGAGTAGAATGTTCAAGCTGACATAACAATTCATGGCGCTTGCTCCGGTTCGTGATCCGGAAGGGTCATCTAAATATCATACAGCCAGTTAGATGGCAGAACGACTTTGTCATACGAGTGACTCTCCATGGATGCAGCACTTCAGTCAGCAGTCGTGGACGGCGGGACTGAGACAGGGCTTCGCGCCGTCGTCGCCATTGCAGGCTTCTACCGCATTCCGGCCGAACCGGCTTTCCTCAAGCGTGAGCTGGCGCTGCATTCGGGAAAGGTCGCGCCAGACGATCTTATCAGGGCGGCTCAGCTGCTTGGCCTGAAGGCGCGAGCTATCCATGACCCAAGTCCGGCGCGCCTGGCAGCGGTACCGGTTCCGGCTATCATGAGGGACAAGTCTGGAGATTTCTACGTGCTGGTCGCGCACGAGAACGGCCATCTTGTCGTGCTCGATCTGCAAACCCGGCAGAAGCATGAGGTCTCGCTCGCCACCGGACTGTCAGCGTTCGAGCCGCTCGTCATCCTGGTTGGTCGACGCCGGGGCGGGCAGGGAACCGATTCCCGGAACTTCGGCTTTGCGTGGTTCCTGCCCTCTCTGGCCCGCTATCGCAAACCGCTGATCCACGTCCTGATCGCGTCGTTGTTCCTGCAACTGTTCGGTCTTGGCACACCGCTGTTCTTCCAAGTCATCGTCGATAAGGTACTCGCCAATAACAGCCAATCCACCTTAATCGTCATGGTGGTGGGCCTGGTGGCGCTCAACGTGTTCGAAGTAATACTCCAGTATCTTCGGACATACGTACTTAATCACACAACAAATCGCATCGACATCGAGCTAGGCAGCCGACTATTCCGGCATCTGTTGCGTTTACCGATTGAGTATTTCGAGACGCGGCCTGCTGGTCAGACCGTGGCCCGGGTGCGCGAACTGGAAAGCATCCGCTCCTTCCTGACGGGACAGGGCCTGTCGTCCGTCATGGACGTGCTGTTCACCTTCGTTTTCATGACCGTGCTGTTTGCCTACTCGGCCAAACTGGCCCTCATCGTTCTGGCAATGATCCCAGTTTATATCGGGATCGCGGTGCTGATCCGGCCGTTGTTGCGTGAGGCCATCGATGAGCGATTCCGGTGCGGCGCTGCCTCGCAGCAGTTCCTGGTGGAGACCATCATCGGCGCGCTCACGGTCAAAGCTTCGGCCGTGGAGCCCATCATGCAAGCGAGCTGGGAGGACAAGCTCGCCGCCTACGTGCACACGAGCTTCCGCGGCACGCTGCTGGCCACACTCGGCCAGAATGCCATCCAGTTTGTCAGCAAGCTGACCACTGCCCTGATCGTATTCTTCGGCGCCTCGGAGGTGATGGACAACACCATGACCGTCGGTGCGCTGGTGGCCTTCAACATGATCAGCAACCAGGTCACCAGCCCGATCTTGCGCCTGTCGCAGCTGTGGCAGGATTTCCAGCAGATCCAGATCTCGGTCAACCGCCTCGGCGACATCTTGAACACACCCACCGAGCCGGCCAACCCGGCCAGTGCCGTGTTGCCACCGCCCAAGGGAGAGATCAGCTTCAAAGCGGTCACCTTCCGCTACCGTCCGGGTTCCCCGGACGTGCTCAAGGGCGTGTCCTTGGACATTCGTGCCGGTGAGGTGATCGGCATTGTCGGCGCGTCGGGATCGGGCAAGTCCACGCTAACCAAACTCATCCAGGGCTTCTATCGCCCTGCAGAGGGGGCCGTCCTTTTGGACGGCGCCGATATCGGCCAGCTCGACCCGGCCTGGTTGCGCGCCAACGTGGGCGTGGTGCTACAGGAGAGCGTGCTGTTTAACCGCACGCTGCGCGAGAATATCGCCTTCACGGACCCGACCATGTCCGAGGCGCGGGTCCGCGCCGTAGCGGAGCTGTCGGGTGCGTCGGAATTCATTGGCCGCATGCCCCAGGGCTACGAGACGATGATCGAGGAACGCGGTGCCAATCTGTCCGGCGGGCAGCGGCAGCGTATCTCGATCGCTCGCACCCTGGCCACCAACCCGCGCATCCTAATCCTGGATGAGGCGACCAGCGCGCTGGACTATCAAAGCGAACGCATCATCCAGGACAACATGCGCCAGATCAGCCACGGTCGCACGGTCCTAGTGATCGCTCATCGCCTGTCGACCGTGCGCGGCTGCGATCGCATCATCGGCATGGAGGAGGGCCGGATCGTCGAAGTCGGCACACATGACGAGCTGCTGACCGATCCCGACGGGCTCTATACGCGCCTGTGGCGCATTCAGTCAGCCTGAGGGGAATGGCCATACCCATCACCAGACGTCGCCTGCTGCCCGGGCGAAGCACCGCAACCTTCCTGTCGGACCGGGAGTTCCTGGCACCTGCCTTGTCCATTTTGGAAACGCCACCCTCGCCGATTGGGACGGCGCTGCTGCTGCTGATCTGTGCCCTGGTGACGGTGGGTTTGCTCTGGGCGACCCTGGGTCATATCAGCATCGCGGCGGTGGCGCCGGGCAAGATCGAGCCGCAAGGCCAGGTCAGGACCGTACAGGTGCTTGAGACCGGGCGAGTGTTCGCGGTCAATGTCAGCAACGGCAGCCGGGTTCGCGAGGGGGACATCCTGTTCACGCTGGATCCGGCCACGGCCAAGCTGCAGCTGGACCGTGCCCTGCGCGACCAAGCGTCAGCGCAGGCCGAAATCGCCCGGCGCGAGGCCGAGATCGCGGCAGCCCGATCGGACATGTCACCGGCCGTGGACTGGCCTGCTGCCCTGCCGGTGGAGGTACAGCAACGCGAAGCTGACGTGCTCGCGGCGGAGCTGTCGAGGCTGCACGCCACCACGACGGAGCTGCGCACGCGCATCGAGCAGCATGCGGCGGATCAGGCCAAGCTGGCGCAGACAATCGCTGCGGAAAGCCATCTGCTAGAGGTGCTGCAACAGCCCGTGACGATGCAGCAGCAGTTGCAGAACCTTGGCATTGGCGCGCGGGCCAACCTGGTGCAAGCGCAGGCCATCGAGGAACGGCAACGCAGCTCCCTGGTGCAGGCGGTGGGCCAGCAGCGGCAGCTCGAGGCCAGCATGGCCCTGGCACACGAGCGGCTACAGAGCGCCTTCGACAGCTTCGTGGCGGATCAGAGCGGCAAGCTGGCGCTGGCGCACCGCATGCTTGACCGCGTCACCTCCCAGGTGGCGATGGCGCGCGTGACGCTGGATCACACCACAATCCGTGCAACGGTCGGCGGGGTGGTGCAGGCCTCCAACATCACCACGGTGGGTCAGGTGTTTCAGCCCGGCCAAGAGGCCATGCGCATCGTCCCGGACGGGGTGCCGTTGCAGATTATCGCCCAGGTGCGCAACCAGGATATCGGCTTCATCAAAACGGGCCAAGCTGCCGTAATCAAGGTCAACGCCTTCCCGTTCACCCAATATGGCACGCTTAAGGGGAAGGTCGTGCAAGTGGCCACAGACGCCCTGACCTCGGCCGACGTGCAATATGCCGATGCAAACCCGGGCCAAGCGCCTCGCGGGGCCGATCAGGGCCGGCCAGCCGTGCTCAACCTCGTCTTTCCGGTCACCATTGCCCTGAACGAATCGTATCTCACGATCAACGGCCGTAAGGCGCTTGTAAGCGCCGGAATGCAAGTCTCGGCCGAGATCGACACCGGCGCGCGCCGCATCATCGAATACGTCCTAGCCCCGGTCGTCGAAGCCATGACAAGTGCAGGGAAAGAACGATGACTATTCAATGTGAGAAAGATGGGGCGTCACGTAACCAATGGGTAAATTAAATTAATTAAACAGATCTAAAATCTAAATACACGCAATTGTATATTTCTAATAGGCCAGTAAGGCGCAGTATAAGTTTCTACAATTTTTGCAATGATGAGCTCCAATCCTGCCGAAGTCCATGAGAAGGAAGCGGCATGTCCGATACTCAAATTCATCACATCGATGCTGTGATCACGCCGGGCCCGCCCTGTACGACGCTGTCCCGCAGGTTCGGAGGCCAATGTCGGCCATCCAGGTCCAGATCAACGAAGAGGTAAGCGTCCAGTCCGAGTCAACCCTGGCATCGCTGATGAACACCGACGAGGCCGGCGGCAGTTAAGCCGACGCCGGCGGCAATACCGTGCTGACGGCCGTTGCCGATCCTGCGGCGAGCGGCAACCAAACCGGCAACGTCATCATCAACAAACCGATCGCGGACCCGACCACTGATCCCAGTATCGCTTTTGCTCAAACCACAACGGGTTTCGCTACCGGCGTAACCGAACTCGTGGTCGATCCGGCAGCTATGCACAATGGCACGCTCGATGCCGCTGTGACAGGCATGAGCGAGGGCAACAGCCTGTTTGTAAACCAAATGTTCGGCAACAATGTGACAGCGACGTCACAGGGCAATATGGTGTAGTTGAGCGGTAATGGTCACGCGGCATCCATGTCGATTGACGGGCTGAGTGCCACGGCAATGTTGGCGCTGACCGAGACGGACCAAGGGGCGGCCAAGCTTACCTTGGCTGACACAATTGGCACACCAACCATCCTGGGACAGGCAGCACGAAGCGATCTTTCCAGCAATGCCGTAACGATTGTTGGAACGGATCCGGTCGGCAGCACGGTTACGACGTCCGACGTGACCAGTCCTGCCGCTCCGACAGTCGTTGCCACGGCACAGGACCTCGGCAACGGCACGTGGTCAGCGATCCTGAATAGGGTGGCCTGAATAGCGTGGGCGGCCCAGGTCAACACACCCTGGTTGCACAAGCGGTCGATGCGGAGCAGCACGAGAGCAGAGTATCGTCACCATTCACCGTCACAGCCGATGCCACCGGGGTTATTCAGCCGAGTGGAAACGTGGTCTCGCTGCAGGATGCCGTTCAGGCCGCCATGGCCGATACGACCAACACACAAGGACGCGGGTTCATCAACATCGAGAAAAACCTGCCAGGCACGACGATCGACAGTACTCTCGCGACAAAGCCTTAGTCATTGAAACGCTGCCGGGCAAAATGGCCGGAAGCAGTCCTGCATTACAGAATGCATAGTAGAGCAGGATACGACCAGGGGTCGATTGGTGGCCAGACAATACGGTGTGGAACGTGCTAGACCGCCTGCCTACTGCAGCACGCGCTGCTGCCTTGGTAATGGAACGATGCCGATCTCACGTCCCAAGCGAGGCCACCAAGGTGCTGCGCGTCGTTGCGCCCTGCCCCTTTGAGACCGGCTTTGCGGTGGTTGATTATTCGGGAAATGCCGGGGAACGCGCGCAGGCGCTTATCGGGGTGCCTGACCCGTTCTTAGCCGGGTGACGCCCGGGCGGAGGCGGCGATGTGCCAGGGGCCAACGCGGCGCCTGACCGCCAAAATGATCGGTGCGGCTGGGAAGCGTCGTTCTTTGTAGGCCGGCGAAAGTTGCCGGTGTTTTGCGGTGGTGGCACCGACCCGAGTGACGACCGAGCCCGCCTCAATTAGCGCGCCGCCAAGTCGTAGCTCGACGGCTGAGAATTGGGGCCGGTCAGCGGCTGCAGGTTGGCCGGCGGCGGTGCGGCCTGCATCTCCCTGGCGAGGATCTGCGCGTCGCTATACGCGAGCACGCCGGCGTCGCTGGTGACGTTGCCGCCGCTATCCACAGTCATCGTGAACGCGGCCGACGGTGCCGAGAGCGGGGCCTGCCCGGCGCCGACCGCTTCGGCCACCAACGTGTGCTGGCCGGGCGGCATCAGGGATTGCAGGTTGATGCTCCAGACTTGGTCATCACCGGCCATGGCAGTGCCGATCTTGGTGGTTTGCCCGTCGTCCACCATGTCCAGCTCCACCGTCGTGCCAGGCCGGGCTGCCCCGAGCAGCGTTGAGGGCGAGGCCGGATTGCCGTCGCTGCCGGCGTTTTGGATACCCATAATCCCGGGTGCTGGCAGGCTTTGGCTCAGCGGCGGCGGCTGGTAGGCGAGGGCCGGACAGGCGCCTGCCACCGTGGTGATGCCGGGGGTGCCGAGCCCGGCGGTGTCTGCCGCCGCGACGTGCTGGGCGTCTGCCATCGACAGGCTGGCGGTGGTGGTGACAGTGCCGGCCCCGTCCGATGTAACAGCGCAGGCGGCTGAGGCGGCCGAGACATCGCCCGAGGCGTCGGTGGCGGTGGCCACCAGATTGTAGGTGCCTGCCGTGCCGAGGCTGCCCACGTCGAAGCCCCATACCCTGTTGGCGTCCGCCGTCGCGGTGCCGAGCGCCTGGAGGTTGCCCGACTGGTCCAGTACGGCGCTTATTGCCACCGTGCTTCCGGCCTGTGCGGTGCCGAGCAGAATAGAGGGCTGCGCTGGGTCGGTGGCGTCCGCCGCCGTTTGCAGTCCCATGACCGTGGGCGTGGGCACGTTCCCCGTCATGGTGAGCGTGGTGTCGCCGCTGGCGTCGCCGGACAGAGTGAACCGCGCCGAAGGCCCGTAGCCGGCGAGGCTGAGGTTCAACGTCTGCCCGCCTACCGATACGGCTACCGTACCGCTGCCGTCGATGGTGGCGGTGGCGGAGGGATCAAAGGCGACGCCCTTGAAGGTGACGGTATCGGCGGGCTGGGACATGCGCAGCGTGTTGGGCAGGGTGCCGGCGTCCAGCGCCGCCGCGTCCACTACCAGCGTGGCAGGTCCGGTGAAGGTGATGGCGCCGCTGCCGGCCGCGCCCGGCGCCGCCAGCTCGAGCGTGCCGCTCTCGAGCGTGGTGCCGCCCGTATAGGTGCTGGCGGCGTCGAGCGCCACCGTGCCCTGCCCGGCGACCACCAGGGTGCTGATGCCAGCTTGTGTGCCGCTACCGCCGGAGCCCGACATGTCAGCGATGCCGCCAGCAACAGTCTGATTTTCCCCGGCATCGGCGCCCAGCACGATCGCGTGGGAGCCTTCGACGAAGATGGCGCTGCCCAGACCCTCGCCGCCGCCGCCGCCGCTGGTGCCGGTGCCGCCGGTGGCGGTGGTGCCGGTGATATCGCCGCCGATCATGGTGATGGACGCGCCGGAGCCTACAAAGATGCCGCCGCCGGCGCCCAGCCCGCCCCCGCCGCCGAGATTGTCGGCATCCGTGGTGCCGCTGCCGCCGCTACCGGCACCGAATCCGGCCGCGCCACCCTGGTTGCTAAGGGCTGGGGCGCCGCCGCCGCCGCCACCGCCGAAGCCGCCCCCGCCGCCAGCCGGGCCGCCGCCGCCGCCGCCCCCCCAGCCGCCGTCGCCGCCGTGCTCGTTGTTGCCGCCGCCACCGCCGCCGAAGCCGGCCGTGCTGCCGTCATCGCCAGACAGGCCATCGATGCCGCCGCCGCCGCCCTGCACGTCCGTGTTGCTGCTGCCGCCCTGGCCGCCACCGCCATTTACCCCGCCGGCGCCGCCGGATCCGGTGCTGGACGGGGCGTTCTGCACGCTGCCGGCATTATTCGTCGGCTGGTTGCCCATGCCGCCGGTGGCCTGCGTGCCGATGCCGCCGCCGCCGCCGCTATAATACACCAGGGCGGCTGCCTCGCTGCCGAGGCTGTTGTTGCCCAAGCTACCGCCTGTGCCGCCCAGTCCGCCGCCACCGCCATAGCTATCCGTGGTGCCCATGCCGAGCGTTCCGGCCGGCGTCCCGCCGTCGCCGCCCCGGGCGGCCGTGCCGCTGACCTGCACATGGTCCAGGATGACGTTGGACGTCCCGACAGCGAGCAGGGCGCCGCCTAGCCCGCCGCCGCCGCCGCCGCCGGCGTCGCCCATGCCGCCGTCGCCGCCCTTGGCGACCGTGTTGGCGATTGTCAGGTCTTCCACGGTAACCTGGCCGCTCATCACCAAGAGCCCGCGCTGCTGCTTGCTGCCATCCAGCGTGTGGCCGTCGCCCAGGATGGTGAGTGACTGGCCGTTGATGACCGGCAGGTCGCTGCCGGAGAGCCGGATGTCGGTTGTCAGCTCCACCACCACCGGGCCCAACTTGGACCCGGCATCAGCCTCGGCGATGGCGGCCGTCAGGCCCGCCTGATCGTGCACGCGCACCACCACGTCGCCGGTATAGGCGGCGGAGGTGATGTCCAGCCCGGAGTCGTCCGCCGCCGTCGCGGCATTGCCGGTGCCGACCGCCGCCGTCGCGGCGAGGCCATTGGCGGCCACGCCGGCCGATAGGGCGGACTGGTTGCCTGCCGCGTCGACCGCGGCGGCGATTAGGGTTTGGCTGCCCTGGTCCACCATGGCCTGGACCGACCACGCCCCTGACGCGTCGGCCATGGCGGTGCCGAGCTGGACCAAAGCCTGGTTGCTACCTTGCAGCTCGTAGAGGGTCACCGTGCTTGCGGCCTGCGCCTGCCCAATCACGGTGATGGAACCGTCAGTGCCGACCGTCGCCGACAGGCCGGATGGCGCCGGCATGCCGGTCGCCATCGTTAGCATGGTGCCGCCCTGGCTATCGGCTGCGTTTGTGAAGGTGGCGCCGGCGTTCAGGCCACGCACCAGCAGCGTCGAACCGCCGATGGTGACGGCGGTCGCCGTGCCGCCGTCGGGGGCAGTGGCGGCGTCGATCGTGCCGACCGTGACCGTGGCCTCGGGATCGAAGACCTGGCCCTGCAGGTCTACGGCGTCGCCGGCCGACAGCCCGGTCACGACGTTGCCGAAGGTGCCGCCGCTCATCGCCGCGGCATCGACCTGCAGCAGGCTGCCGTCCAGCGCGATGCTGCCAGTGCCGGCGGCTCCGGCGACGCCGAGTTCCAGCGTGGTGCCGCTGGCGACCGCGGTGCCACCCGTGTAGCTGTTCACCGCTTGCAGCTGCACGGTGCCACCACCCATGGCTTCCACCGTGCCGGCGCCGGTGGCGCCGCTGGCATCGCCGGAGCCGGTCTCGTCCGCGATGGTCTCGCCGATCACCGTGGCCGCCTGGCCCGGCGCCGATCCCAGTACCAGTGTCGTGTTGCCTGCGACGAAGATGCCGGCGCCGTAGCCCTGGCCGCTGCCGCCGCCGCCGATGCCGGCGCCGCCGGACACGCTATCGCCGCTCATGCTGCCGCCGATGATGGTGATACTGGAGGTGTTGTCAGTCAGCATCGCGCCGCCGAGTGCGCCGCCGCCGCCGCCGCCTGTCTTGCTGTCGCCGCTGCCGCCGGTGCCGCCGGCAAAGCCAGCGCCGCCTGGATTGCCGTCCGAGTCGGCCGCGCCGCCACCCCCGCCGTAACCGCCACCGCCACCGTCGCCGCCGCCGCCGCCGCCGCCGCCAAAGCCGCCGGTGCCGCCCTCGTCGGTCTGGGTGCCGCCGCCGCCGCCGCCGCCGAAGCCGCCCGTGGAACCGTTGGACCCGAGGCCGCCGCCATAGCCGCTATCGTCGTTGCCGTCGCCGAGCCTTCCACCATTGGCCCCGGGCATCATGCTTTCGCCACCGCCGCCGCCGGACGCACCGTAGACTTGGTTGTCACTGAACACGTCGCGCAGGATGGAGCCGACATTGTTGTCTGGCGACGGACCGTCCCCGCCATTCTGGCCGAGGCCGCCGCCGCCGCCGTAACCCTTGTAGCCGGCCACCCCCACACCCCCGGCCCCGCCGCGCGCAGCGTCGTTGACGAAGTCGACGTTGTCCAGCGACACCGTGGCGCCCTGCACCGCCAGCACCCCTCCGCCGAAGCCGCCGCCGCCGCCGCCGCCCACTTGGCCGCTGCCGCCGTCGCCGCCCTGCGCCAGCATGTTGGAGATGGTAAGATTGCCGACCACCAAGTCCGAGCCGTCCGCGATCAGGCCACGGAATTGGCCGCCGCCATCCAGCGTGAAGCCGCCGCCCACGATGGCGATGCCGCCCGTGCGCTGCGAGATGGCCGGCAGCTCCGCCGTTTCCGTGATGGAGGCCGTCAGCACGATGGCGTAATTGCCCGGCGTGGCGTTGGCGGTATTGATGGCTGCCGTCAGCTGGTCCGCCGTCGCCACCTCGATCACCTGGATCACGCTGTCTGGCAGCTGCACGGGCGCCGGCGGCCCGCCATCCGGGTTCCACGGCGTGCCGGCCGCCAGCGGCGATTGCTGGGTGTCGCCGAAGCCCTTGGCCAGCAGATAAAGGGCGTAGATGGCGGTGGCGCCCAGTGTCACCTCCGTGGACATGGCGAGCTGCAGGACCCGCATGCCCATCGCGCCGAGACCCGAGGCGGCCTCGCCCATGCCGGGCAGCAAACGCCACGCGCCATCGCTCACGATCAGCAGGCCGCGGCTTTGGAAGGTGCGCTCGCCGGCCAGGTCGCCGGCCGTGGCAATGGCCGACAGCGCGTCCGTCCCAGTCGGCGCGGGAAGGAGGGAGGTGGGCTCCTCCAGGGCGATGGTCTGCGTCACCGCGGCGGCGCGGTCTTGCTGCGTGAAGCTGCCCAATGTGTCCTGCGCCACTGCCACGCTTTGCTGCGCTTGCGTCACCGTCGTAGGGTCTGTGCCGGTCAGCGCCGTTTGCAACTGCGTTTCTGCCGTGGCGAGGGTTTGGTCCAGCGTTTCGAGTTGCGCCAGCCGGCTTGGCGACAGGCCCTGGACGGCTTCCACCTCCGCCGCGGCGGCCTGCAGCTGCGGCACGCTGGCCGCCTGCGGACCGGTAGGCAGCGGGTCCGGCACCGTGACCGCGGGGCTACGCTTGCCCAGGATCTCCGTTTTGCTGAAAGAATCGCCTTCGTGTAGTACCCGCTTGTCGTTCGGTCCCACGACGTTGCGGGTGATGATAACGGCGTGCCTTACGGGATCGAATACCGCGTCGCCATTGCGAATCGCGGCCTCAAGCTGCGGTTCCGGGTCGTGCCCGAGCGAGCGGCAGTAGCCGAAATAGGTGGCAGGACCATTGCCGGCCACGACGGCGCGGCCGTCTGGCCCCAGGATCTCCCCAATCCGGATTGTTTCCGCCGTGGGTGCGCTGTCCTTGGTGACGCGGGAGTCAAAGTTGAAGTCGCGGTTGAAGGTTGTCCGGCCCGTGGCAGGGTCGAAGGTGGCTGCTCCCGCCTCGATCGCCTGCTGCAGCGCCGGTCGCGCTCTGATCCCCAGCCTGTCGCATAGCTCGGCGTAGGTTTGAGGGCCGGGGTTGGCCACCGCACCGCTTAGCTCGAGCAACTCACCCGCCTTGATCGTTTCCGTTGTTCCGCGAACACCGGCTTCGAAGGAGGGCGTGAAGGTATAGTCCTGCTTGAAGGTCACCAGCTCCGTCCGGGCGTCGAAGCTGGCTGCGCTTTCGCCGATCGCGTCGATCAGGTCACCGCGCGGCGGTAGGCCCCGCCGCTGGCAGGCTCGGATGTAGTCATTGACGGCGTTCGGCTTCTGCATCGACTCGCCGTCGAGCGTAAGCATCTCCCCGGCGTTTACCGGGGTGCCGGCGTTATCGACGGTATCTCCGAGGGTGAAGCTCTGCTTGACCTCCACGCCTTCCTGCTGATGCAGGAACACGGCCTGGTCCGTGTTGATCGCGTTCACCAGCTGGGCGTTCGGCTCCAGCCCAAGCCGGCGGCACACCGCTTCGTAGTCGTAGGAAGCCCCAGCCGGAAGCCTGAATACCTCTGGAAATCGGTTGGCAAGGCCGCGTTCGGCGAATTGCAGCGCCGGGTCGCCCGCCATCTCCGCTTCCGTGGCGGCCAGGGTGGGCGCACCGCCGCCATGGTCGAGGATGCCCTTGATCACCGGGTCGGTGTTGCCCAGTTCGGCCAGCTGTCCTTCCGTGTGCTGCAGCGCCGCCTCTTCTTCGGCGGTGACGGCCGAGGGCGCTTGCGTCTGCTTCAGCAGGCCGACGATCACCTGCCGATGACGGATTTCGAAGCATAGATCGGTGTAGCGGGCGATCGCCGCTTCGTGAGGCACCACTTCCTCCTCCAACCATGCGGTCGCCCGGCTTGTATCCCGTGGCATAGGTCTGCCTTCGGCGGCGCAGAACCGCTTCAAGGCTTCGAAGCCCAGCCGGTTCACGTCCGGAGTGGTCCGCTGCGCCCATTCTGCCGCTCTGGCCGCGGCGTCGTCGAAAGCTTTCATTTGCCGATTGTCCCGAAACGCAGCATTTGCGCCTCGCGGGTCGCCCCTGGGGCCATCGGTGTCGTCGCCGGGCAAATCGCCGCCATAGTTCTTACCAGGGTTCCCGACGCCACGGGGCCGCCCGTCGCGGGCACCATCATGTCCCGGGTCGTCGTTCAAGCCGTTGCTCTCGCTGCCCGGTTTGCCGATCAACGACCCGTCCCCGGTTCGTGGCGACCTGATTACGCTGGAGCCGGGCACAACCACGTCCCGAGCCTTTTTACCCGTCCGGTAAAGCTCCTCGACTAGGTCCACCATGGTGTCGGGGCAGTCCCGGCCGAGCTGCATCTTCAGCCGCTTGATGTCGTCTACCAGATCGTCCACCTCGGTTTCGCCGATCGGCCGTCCTTGTTCCATTCGCTCGGTGAGGCCGTCAGCCCGTTTGAGCACCGGCATGGCTTTTTGTAGCCATTCCGCCGCCTGTTCCGCCGATTGCCCGTCTCGGTCGACGAGGGTTGTCAAGGCCGAGTTGTACTGGGCTTCCAGTAGACTGCCGTTTTGGATCTGGGCGAGTGCTGCCGGGACGTGGACAGGCGGGACATCGGTGATCGCCGGGTCTTCGATCGTGACGTTCGTGCCGGTAGTGGGGCCGGTAGCGGGACCAGTGCCGAAGCCAGAGCCGGGGCCGGTCTGGGCCGTTTCAGTGCGGATGGGGTCGCTGATGTGGCCCGTGCGGCCGTCAAACGTCGCCGTGCCGTTGCGGATCGCCGCGGCGACGTCCGGATCCATGGCGACGCCGTTCACCTTGCAATACGCTTCGTAGGCCCCCGCCATGACCTTGGCCGCGGATGTCTGCGTGCCGCGGGACGCCGCACCGTCGACTGTGTCAAACAGCCGCTTCATCTCCCGGACGATCTGGTGGTTGACGAGGTCGGCACCGCCGATGAGGCGCGGCCCCAGCCGCAACAGTTCCCCGTCGGTGACGCCGAGCTTCTTGAGCAAGGCGTCGTAGCTGCGCACCACCTTGATCAAGCCCTCAGCGGCCTCGTTGATCTCGCCTGACGGTAGTCCGGCCTCCATGCGTTCTTGCACGGTCACCGTCTTGCGGATCGCGAGTTCACCCAGCTTCTTGATCTCCGCCGCGTCCGCTTGGTTGATCCCGGCCAGGCCGTCGACCTGGTTGCGGAACGCAGCAAGGCGTGCCCGGCCCAGAGGCCGCTGGAAGAGCGCGCTCACCTGGTTATTGATGTCCAGCACCTGCCGGGCGATCTCGCCGCCGAACCTGCCCGGGCTCGAAGCTTCGTTCAGCGCCGTCAGGGTGTGTTCGGCCTCCTCGCTCAATGGCAGCTCGGCGGTGAAGGCCGGATCTGTGAAGAACTTCCGGCTCTCCGCGTCCGGGAACAAGGCGGCGTTGTCGGTTTGGAACTCGATCAGCTGCTGCCTCGCTTCAAGGTAGATGCCTTGCATCTGCAACCGGGCCGATCCTCCCGCCCCCCACAGACCCAGTGCTTCGTAGCGGAGCTGTGCTGTCAGCACGCGCGCCACCAGCTCTTGGTAGTCGCCAGTCAGGACGGCATTGTTGCTCACGGGCAGATTTGCGGCATCGAAGCGGTCCACGAAGCGGCCGATCGCCCCCCGGATGGCATCCTCCGAGCCCTTGAACGCCTCGTTCGCCCGCACCCACTGCCCCGACGACAAGTCATGAATTCGCGGCCGTTCTGCCACCCTCTGGAACAGGTGATCGGCCACTGGGTCGGCGGGCCGGGCGCCCGGCGGCTTGATGCCGTGCGGGGGCTGGGTGCCGGCTGGCACCCGGTCACTGGTGGAGATGGGTTTCGTGACCGCCGGAACCGGCGCGCGGCCTGCCTCCACGGCGACGTTCCAGCGCCGCGGCATGGCCTTGATGGAGCCGTCGACGTTCAGCGCCTCCATTCCGGTCCGGTCGGCACCGGCAAACGTGCCGGTTTTCGGGTCGAAGGTGAGCTGCCCCGTGTCCAGCGCGTCGTTGAGGGCCGGGTCGACCGGCACGCCGTTGGCGTTGACGTAGTTCCGGTAGTGTGCGGCCTCGGCGAGTGGGCCGTCGCCTTCCACCCGTTCGGCCTTTGGATTGCCGGAAACAAACCGCTCGTATTTGGCGTAGGCCTGGTTAATTTGGCCCGGACCGGCCGGTGGATCCATCCAGTGCCCATTCGGGTTCGCTGCAACGCCGCCGTCCAGCTCGGCTAGACGCTCGACCTGCCCGGCTAGCGCCTCGACTGCCGGTGTGACGGATTGGTCTTCCCGCAGCTTGACCATAACCTCGGCCATGTCACAGCCGCGTTGAAATCCCTGCAACAGGTCTCCCAAATGATTGCTGTCTGCAAAGGCCTCCAGTTCGTGCGACAAAGCAACGAGGCGCTGGCTAGCCGGCTCCAGCTGCGTTGGGCCGGCGCCAGCCGCGCGCAGCACGGTGTAGCGCACCTCCGCCTCGGCCGATGCGGTCGCGATGCGCTGGAACTCCTGGATCGTGGCGGCGAGGTCGGGCTGATGGCCGTAGGCCCGGCGTAGGAGCCTGGACAACGCGGCGACGATCGGGTTGCTGAACCGGTCTGCCAGCACCACCACATCTTGGTCAAACGCCGCCTTGGCTCCGGCCCGGACGGCGGCGATCATGGCGTCCGCCACCTCGCCGGTCGAGGCGCCTTGTCCCAGAGCAACCACCTGCTCGAAGGCGGCGGACAGGAGCGGGGCGTTGCGGGCCAGCGCCGGGTCGGTGCCGTAGAGCGTTCCCAGCTCCTGGTCGATGTGGCGCAGGGCGTCGAGTGCGTGTCCCTTTTCCGCCGCAAAACCTGGATGCCGCATCAGGGCCTGGATCCGGCTGGCTTGCACGATTGCCTCGGTGCCGAGCTGGCGGAAGCGCGCCAGAGCGGGTCCGGCCTGAATGCGACCGAGCAGCTGGTCGAATCCGTCGGTCACGGCGTCGCTCCACGTCGCCGCCTCCTCGGTCGCGGACTGCAGGGCCGGGTTCACGGGCTGGCTGGCGGTGTTGGCGGCAGTCTTGGTGTCAGACATGGCAAAGCATCCTGGCAGAGGCCGGACGGTGCTCCGCCGTTCGGCCTCGGGGGTGACGCGATCCTGGCCGGTTACGTATCCGCCAGGCATTCAGAGATAGGCGGGAGTATGAAGGTGGACTGGCGGCGTTGAAGAAGCTTCTACTCAAGCAAGGCGCGGCGTTCCCCAGGTGATTTTGCAAAAATAAGCGGCCAAGCTTCAGTATTTGTTATGGACATGGGTTCGGCGTTCATGTCGTCCTCGGGTATCTTGCTTCGACGTGACGATGGCCCAGCAAGCTGATAGTATCCTTACAACCGCATGTGCACCGCCAAGGCTGAAACCGCGTGCGGGAGCGACCGGATCCGGGGGCGGGCTGAATGCTTTGGCGTTTGGGTGAGCGTGTCGGGAACTGCGCCTCGATTAAATCGCGGCGGGGTGAAAAGTGTGTGGCCAAGCACGGCCGTGCGCGCCGCCGACGGCTCAAGCTGCACTTCGGCGTGGACATCACCAGTGGCGAGATCGCTGCCCACGTGCTGACCGACGGTCATGCCGACGACGCGGCTTAAGTGCCGGACCTTCTGCGCCAGCCGGAGGGTTGCTATCGCCAGCCTGACTGCGGACGGTGCCTACGACGGCGCTCCAGTCGACCAGGCCGCTACTGCCCGCCAGCCTAGCCCACCGCCGGACGTGATCATGCCACCCCGGAGTTCTGTGGTGCCAAGTACCGCGGATCCCGATCGTCAGGGTCCGCGCGACCGGCACATCCAGCTTATGACCGCCCATGGTCGCTTGGCGTGGCAACGCTTGACCGGTTACGGCAAGAGGAACGTCGTCGAAGCGACCACGGCAAGATGTAGAGGTCTGATTGATCCGAAGCTGGGGCCCATCACCGTGACGCTAAGGCCGGCGAAGTTGCCGTCGTCGGCCAGGTGCTCAACCGTATGATCCGAGAAGCCAAGCCGGTCGTCGTTCGTCGTCGCTGATCAAAACGTAGCAGGGTTGATTTGACCGCAATCAGGTCCGTACACCGTAGCCATGGGGAGGCTGAGCAGAAGACTGTAAGCCACTGCCCTCACCGACCCTGGAACGAGTGCCTTGCTGCCAACATGGTCTTGCTAAACATTGAGTTCGCGAACTCGGTCGGCTGCTCGTTTGCAGCAATGCAGCAACGGACGGTCGAAGCGGGCGACTCACCGGCCTGTGCAGTATCATCTGAGCAGGGAATGCCGGTCTGCCGACAAATCAAGGCAGCGAATAGGGTACGGCAGTGCATCATGAGAACTTCCAGTATAAGAATAGCCGGTTGCGTGAGAAGGCTGGGGGCAGGGCCGAGTGCAGCCAGTGGCGGGTAATAGTGCCCGACTAGCCCGATTCGGCGAGCTAGCAAGAAACCCGTTCCGGCCAGGAGAGGCAGCGCCACGCCGCGTCGCATGAAGATGATAGCCGGCATGGCGGACACCCCTTCCTAGTTCCAGTGACCCGGGATCCAGAACCCTCTCCAGTCGTGATGACCCGGAATCCATCCCAGCGGCCGCGCTGGACGACACCAGACACCACCGTAGTAGCCGCGATGGCACACAGTAGAGGGCCCGCCCCACCAAACCGGAACGATGTGTGGCGCGGTCACGAGGATGGGCGGCTGGGGTGATGAGATCGCAGCCTGGCTCTGCGCGCTGGAGGCACCTATACCAAGGCAGACACTGGCGGCAACGATGAGCGTCTTCATGACTGTTGGTTCCTCAGTGGCGCCGGACTATCCCGCTCGCCATGAGGCCATTCTTGTATCGTGTGGCTTACACAGGCCTTACGAATGCTGCCTGCACACTATTCTCCTTTGTTCGAAGAACAGCTGCCCCGGTGCGCGCCTATCCATCACTCTGTGCGGGCAGACCAAAGCATAGAGGAATGGAAGCCGAATACGCCGCGCTCTGCATCAAACAGATAGTCGAAGCCGTTCAAGGTATACTGACTAGTATTTAGGACACCGGCTACCTGCCAGGCCGCACCAGGATCACATCGTGCGACGCCATCGGGTCCACTCTGTCGTGAACGTGGAAGGTATAACTTGGTGCAGCACCTCTCGGCTGCTCGATGCCCAAACGCACCGTTATAGGTGTGCCCGGCCTGAGGGTGCTGTCATGCGCTGTCTCGTCAATGATTTCTTCAATTTGGGCGGTGCTGCGATAGAGCGGCACGGCCGGGAAAGCTTCAACGGTCCCGTTCACGCCTGGAGTCACGCCTATACGCGTTATGATGTAGCCTGGATGTGCTCCGTTCAGAGCTCCTCCAGCCCGGCGGAGGAGCGTATTGTGATCTGGCGTGCTCTCCACCTGTCGATCACCCTGGCAGGGTGAAGCCAATACCCAGCATCGCAATGTGCCGCGGCCGCGCCTGTTCATGGCAATCGCGCGCGCCGCGCAGGCAGGCGACGCGAGTGGCTTCCATGACCAGCATAGGCTCTATCTATACCGGCGCCATCATCGCGCCCTTCGATTTTCATACTGGTCTCTACCCACCAGCCTTCCATGATCCAGCCCGAACTGGTGTAAGTCAGCCGCGCGCGGCCTAAGACGGCGCAGCTGTTCCCAGCCTGGGATCATGCTCGGCGCGACGAATACACCGGTGGATCCGGCATCCATCATTGCAGAGATGCGGCGACCGCCGAACGAAACAAAGAGCTGCGGCGGCTCTGTTGCAAACCGAAGTGCGGGGTAGATGTCCGGGGTCAGGCTGGCGAGTGAGTATGATGGCGAAGCGGCAAGACAGGTCGTTCAAAGGCCGGCACTTCACCTCCAAGGTGATCCTATGGGCACAGCGATGGTATCTAGGCGGCGTGGACAAAGCTGATCCATAGCCTGATGGCGGCGAGTTGGACGAAGCCGAGGAAGTTGCTGGCGGTGTGGTCGTAGCGAGTGGCAACGCGGCGCCAGTTCTTCAGGCGGTTGATGCAGCGTTCGATGCGATTGCGCATGGCGTAGATCGGCCTCTGAACGCTGTGCTGGACACGGCGGTTCCGCTTGGTGGGGATCTCCGGCTGACCGCCACGATCGCGGACGTCCTGGCGAATGGCATCGCTGTCATAGCCGTGGTCGGCGAGCAGGATACCCGGATCGCTGTCGCGCTCGTCCATCAGCTCGGTATAGGCGGTGCTGTCGTGCGCCTCGCCCGGCGTCAGTGTCAGGCCGATCGGCAGGCCATGGGCGTTGGTGCGTAGGTAGATCTTAGACCCCGTTTGAGAATGCGGTTTTGGCCTGGGCTGAGCGGGTTTGGATGGCCACATGGGTGGGATGTGGACTAAGGAACACCGTGCGCGACAGCTGGCGTTTGAGCGTGGCCGCCGCTACCCGACGGACCTGACGGATGCCGAATGGGAGCAGATCAAACCGTTGCTGCCGAAATCGCCTCGGCGCGGCAGGACGCCCGGGGTGGACCTACGCAAGGTGTTGAACGCGATCCGCTATATGGCGCGCTCGGGTAGCGGCTGGCGCATGAAGCCGGTGCATTTCGGACCGTGTCAAACGGTATACTGGTGGTTCCGTCGCCTGGTTCGCCGCCTGCTGTTCCAGACGATCCACGACATCATGTTGATGCTGGACCGCGAACAGGTGGGGCGCGAGGCAAGCCCGACGGCGGGCGTGGTGAACAGCCAAACCGTCAGGCGCCGAGTGCTCCCGGAGGTGGCGGGTATGATACCGCCAAGAAGCTGAAAGGTCGCAAGCGGCACGTGGCGGTGGACACGGACGGGCGGCTGCTGATGGTCAACCTGACTGCGGCCGATGTGCAGGATGCGGCCGGGGCAGAAGCGATTGTCAAAGGCGCACGCCGCCGCTGGCCGTGGCTGAAGCACCTGTTCGCCAACGGCGTCTATGACCGTGGCAGGCTTGCGACCCTGGTCGCCTACAAGGACTTCAGGCTGGAGGTGATAGGCAAGCTGCCGGGCCAGAAAGGCTTTCAGGTGCTGCCGCGCCGCTGGGTCATCGAGCGCACGTTTGGTTGGATGACACGCTGGCGTAGGCTGGTGCGCGACTACGAAAAGCTTATCGACGTGTCCGACGCCATGATCCACCTCAGCATGGGCGCGCTGCTGCTCCACCGCGTCGCGCATCCCGCCCCATAGCCATTCTCAAATGGGATCTTAGACCGTTTTTGCTTTACGTGAACTCATAGCCAGAGTTGGCGAGGTAGTTGCGGCATTCATCTTGGCTGAAGCGGTCGAGGAGCTGGCCGATGGTGTCCCAGAGTGTTTGCTTTGTGCGGGC